>Ga0216301_1000043_pt1 | contig 30933 bp, 26 predicted proteins | sample 4hB_Boncat_minus_FD_156203 | JGI IMG/M metagenome (GOLD analysis project Ga0216301, IMG submission 156203) | Terrestrial sediment cell enrichment communities for BONCAT metagenomics from Utah, United States - 4hB_Boncat_minus | ecosystem: Environmental > Terrestrial > Deep subsurface > Rock...
CTCCGGAATGCTCCCCCGCCTCCCCTTCCCCGCTGCACTCCACTTCGAGGAGCGGCTCCAGCCCACGGAGCCGCTCCTCTTTCCGTTAGCGTCTTCTGAACCCTTCGACCTGGAGCACACCTTCCGGTGTGGGCAGATCTTCCGCTGGCGCCCGCATGGCGACACCTGGTACGGGCCGTACGGAACGGGCTCTCTGGCGGTGCGGCGGACGGCGAACGGTGTGGACGTGAGGGCGCTCGGGGTGGAGGTGACGGCCGAAGCAGCATGGCGCTTCCTGGGGCTGGACACTTCGCTGGCGGAGGTTTATGCGGGGCTGGCCTTCGACGCGCCAGTGGCTGCCGCTATCCGCGCGGCTCCCGGACTGCGGATCGTGCGGCAGGAGCCCTGGGAGTGCGTCGCCACGTACATCTGCTCCCAGTGGAACAACATCCCCAAGATCGAGCTCTCCACGGGGCGGATCGCCGCGACGTGGGGAACGGTCCACCGCTGGCTGGAGGGCGTGGAGGTCGCCGCCTTCCCTGGCCCGGAGACAATGGCGGCCCTCAGCGGCGCCGACCTCCAGCCCTGCGCCCTGGGGTACCGGTGCAAATATCTGGTTGACACCGCGCGCCGCGTGGCCAGCGGTGACACCGACCTAGACGCGCTGCGCGGCGCTTCGTACGAGGAGGCGTTGAAGGCGCTTCTGGCCCTGCCCGGCATCGGGCGTAAGGTAGCGGACTGTATCCTGCTCTTCGCGCTGGACAAGCCGCAGGCGTGCCCCGTGGACGTCTGGGTGCGGCGCGTGATCCACGAGCTTTACCCAGAGGCGCTCGCCGCCTACCTGCCCTGCTCGGCGCAGCGCGCCGAGCAGGGCCTCTCCGGCGTCGAGCACCGCGCCATTACGCGCTTCGCCTGGGACCGCTGGGGCATGCTGGCCGGCTACGCTCAGCAGTACCTGTTCTACACCCGGCGCACGGGTCTGCTGGGACCAGATGGAATTGGACCGGATTGATGGGCTGAACTGGACTCTTGATGGGTCAGGCCGCTTCCTCAGTGACTTTGGCTGACTTTCGTCGAAGTAGCAGTAGGCGCAAAGCCGTCGAGCGAGTAGTCAACCACCAGCTCGATCACGCTCCGCAACTGCTGCGAGCAGTTCTTGAACTCTATAAGGTGGAGCGCCGTTTCCCCATGTTTCACAAGCGCCTCGTTGATCAGTACGTGAACGTAGGATTGGGTGGCGTATCGGATTTCACTGAAGTCCAGCGTGATCTCTTCGCCTCGATCCAGCACTGGCAACAGGCGGGTAGTGCGGATCATCCGCGCCTCGTCCTTGTTTTCAGCAAATCCGCCAGAGTCTGCCTTGAGCGTAATCGTAGTACTCATGCGAAGCGTATCCTTCGTTTACTGGGCCCCATGACCCGGGCGTTCTTCTGCATCCACTGGAAGAAGTACTGGTAATCGGCGATTCGATCGGTGCGAATTTCTACTCCGACTACGGTGCCGCGCCACCCAGCCTCGAACCTCCAGCGGTCTGACCGAGGTTCATCGAAGGGGTCCGGATACGGGGTAATTACATTGGGCTCCTGCTCCCACCGCCGAAGGCGGTATCCAGCGCGCTCGGAGATCAGTAGAAAGTAGCCCCCAGTCCCTTTAGCGATACCCCTTGTGAAAAAGAGCCCGGCGCCGGCATTGTTGGAAGTTCCGTATACGCCACGTACGGCTCCTGTAATCCCCAACTGCATAGCGAGCCCCAGAGCGACCAGGTCGTCTATGCTGGCGTCCCAGTGGGCTTGTCCAAGATGGCCTGCGATGCCAGCGCCGCAATCCGCCACCGCAACGCGTACCCGAGGTGTCTTACCGGTATAGCGGTGTGCGCACACGAATGCGCCGTCTGGCGACCCAGAGTGCTCCAGCACGTTTCGCAGGAGTTCGCTCACGCAGTACTTAACGGCGGCGAGGCCATCCGGTTCATCTTCCAGGTAAAGGAGGCCTGCCAAGTCTCCGATAACGCCTCTAACGTCATCTCCTGTTCGGACTTGTGTCAACGGCAGGAACCGGCCACGCTCATCGTGTTCAGCCGAGCCGAATGCATAGGCGGCGCCGAGGTGTTGAAACAAGTGCATCCGGGCGGCGTAGTTCGCGTTGGGGCCGAGGTTCTCCACACGAATGCTCCGTCCGTGCCGTCGCTGCCAAGCCCCCCAAGCAGCCGCCATGGCCAGCGCGACCGGCTCCATGTGCGCCCAACGCGGGTGCAGTTGCAGGATGGCAGTAGTTGTATCGTCCTCGAACGGCCTGTTGATCTCCATCAACGAACGCGCTGTGTGAATGCCCGCGCAGTTAGGAACGATGAACCGGCTCATGGCGCTGGAGCGTCCTTCCGAGCGTGCCTTGGCCCGTCTGGCAATCCCGTCTAAAAGTCTGGCGCCCAGTCAACGCTTCAACTCGACCTCGCGCATGTCTTCCCCAGCCTTCTGGCCGCGCGCGCGGATGGTGACCTTCGGCGCGGCGCCGCCCGGCGCCACCACCAGCCACTGAACCGTGGTCCGCGAGAGGCCGTTGATGGAGCCCAGGTCTACCCGCGCCTCGTTGCGGCGGCGCAGGCCGGGACGCGTCTCCCGCGCCTGATCCACGACCGGGCTGAATTGGCCGCGCTCGGCGCCCTGAATCACCGTTACGCCCTTAGGGGCGGTCAGCTCCGCGATCACCGGCTTGTAGGCGCCGGTCTGGCGCGTGGCCTCCGGCATCGTGTCCATGTAGCCGTTGTTGGCGACATCGGCCTCGATCCGCCAGACGTCGGCGCCGGCGGGGGTAACGCGCACCTCGTGGATCTTCAGGAGGGGCATGCTTTCGGCGTGAAACAGTACGAACTGCGTGTTCCGCTGGCAGATGTCCTCCAGGTATTCGATGGGCGGGATGCGAGTGGCGAACTGGTCGTAGCCGCCCAGCTCCACGTCGCCGAAGATGGGGTGGCGGAAGGGCTTCCAGCCGATGAACCCCTGCCCGTGCGTCAGGGTGTCCAGGAACTTAAGCTGCTCTTCCTGCGTGCCTCGCTCCGTGCCCATGTTGGCCTGGAACTCGCGCGGGAGGTTCCAGATCTCATTCGTGAACGCCATCGCGCCGCACACGTAGTAGGCCCAGTCCAGCGTGCCGCCGTTCACGGGATACAGCTCCAGCGCCGTGTCGATGTTCTTGTAGCCGGGCAGCAGTTTCTCGCCGCGGCGGGCGATCGCCTTCAGCACCTCATAGTCGCGGCCCGGAAGCATCTTGTCGCTCACCGGTCCCGGCGGGTTCAGGATGAGGTTGCCATTGTTGTGGAAGGACTGGACCGCCGCAATGTTCTTGTGGTTGTAGAGGAACATCGCCACGGCCCGGATCTCCGGTTCCGAGAGCGGGTAGCTGCCCGCGCCGCCCTGCTGATACTCCGGCTTCCAACCGGCCGGAAAGTTGCGGTTCAGGTCCACGCCGCCGGGACCGTCCTCCCCCACCCGCCCGTCGCCGTCCTGATCGACGCCCTCCTGGCCAATGATGGTGAACTCGCCCTTCTCTCCAAACTCCGCCGGGACCATCAGGCGCGGGTCGCTGCCCGTTTTCAGACGGCCGAACGGGTCGCGCTTCCGCATCCCCAGGAGGTGGCCGTCTCCATCCAGGTCCTGCGGCGCGTCTTCATCCACCAGCCCGTCCAGGTCGTTGTCTTTGGGGCGGTAATTCCACCGCTGCGAGTGCGGGGTCTGAGCATTCTTGAAGAAGTCGACGCGGGCGTCTACGTTGATGCTCGGGACGATGTAAAATGTCCGCGTGTCGAGCAGCCCGGTGATGTAGCGGTCGGAGCCATAGCGATTGCAGAGGGACCACGCGAGGTAGAGGCAGATCTCGGTTCCCTGGATCTCGTTGCCGTGGATATTGCCGTCCACGTACATCGCCGGCTTGCGGTCGAGGGGCCCGGTCTTCCGGTTGCCGATCTGGATCATCCAGAGGTCCCGACCCTGGAAGCTCTTGCCGATGACGGCCGTATCGCAGAGGTCTGGAAAAGCGCGCTCCAGCTTCTTGAGCGTCGCGACCATCTCCTCGTAGCTGTAGAAGTGCTTCCAGTCGAGCGGCAGCTTGAACGGGCGCAGCGGGATGTTCTCTTTGCCGCGCGGCGGAGCTTGTGCGGCCAGCGCGGGCAGCGCCCCTAGAGACGCCAGCAGGCCCATGCCCGCCAGGATCATGCTTGTCATCGCCTTCATCACAACGTCGCCTCCCGCGTCTCCGAACCGCCGCGCTGGGCGTTCGCCGTGACCTTGATCTTCGCTCCGGCCGGCGCCAGCACCGTCCATTCCACGGCTTTCGTCTCGCCCGGCTCAAGCTGGCCGAGCCGCACCCGCTTGATCCCGCTCAGCAACTGCGCCCCCTCGGGCAGGTCCAGGATCGCCAGCACCGGGCGCGTTGTCCGGTTCAGCACGCCCTGCGCGCTGGCGGTGGGCGCGCCTCCGGTGTTCGTGATGGTGACCAGCACCTGGTGGACGTTAGCGCCGCGCGGCGTGATCTTGAGCTCGCCGATCTTGGCGAGCGCCGTGGTCCCGGCCCAGCCCACCAGGAAGTCCAGCTCCTTTTCGGCAAGGGCGGCCAGCCGCTCCGGCGGCGGGTTACGCCGCGTGAAGGGCCGCCAGCCGCCAATCTCCACCATGCCGAGCTGCGGATGATTGAACGGCCGCCAGGCCACGAAGCCCGTCCCGCCCAGCTCCCGCTCGTTCCACTCCAGCCACGCCTTCTCGCCGCTGGCCGCCGCTTCAGGTTTCACAGCGCCTTCCGGTTTCGTCCCCGCAGCGCGCGGCGCCTGCCACACGTCGGGAGAGACAGCGAGCGCCCCGAAGTGCAGGTACGCCCAATCGAGGAAGGTCCCCATCCCGGGGTCGCCGGCTTCGGCGGAGGCGGCGGCAAGCTTGCCGCCGGTGGCCGTCTCCCAGCGCTTGCCGGCGGCGTCCAGCCAGGCGCGGTCGCTGCCGGCGAGCGCGGCCCCATTCCGGGTGGCGGGCAGGAACGGCTGACCGGCCGTTGCGCGCGGCGCCTCCACCAGCGCGATGTTCGGCCGCGCCAGCATGAAGTCCATCAGGGCGCGGGTCTCCTCGGCGGAGGCCATGAAGGGTCCTGCTCCCGGCTGCCGGGTGCGCCACTGCCAGAGGGCGGGGAAGTTCCGGTCCAGGTTCGTCCCACCCGGGCCGTCCTCGGCCACCTCGCCGTCGCCGTCCACGTCGCGCCCCTCCGCGGGGAAGAGCCGCCACTCGCCCGTCTCACCCGGCTTCTTGCGGACCATCAGCCGCGGGTCGGCGGGATCGGCGCGCCACTCGCCGGCCGCGTCCCGGAGGCGCATCTGGAGGATCAGGCCGTCGCCGTCCACGTCCTGGGGGCCGTCCTCGTCGGTTGCCTCATCGTTGTCGTCGTCGAGCGGCGCCAGCGCGTCTCGCTGCGGAACCGCTACGGTGGCCAGACTGCGCTCGACGCCGTCCGGGTTCAGGCGCGGGATTACGTACAACACACGTGTCCGCAGCAGCTCGGCCACGGTCGCGTCTGGCCCGGCGCGGTCCATGAGCCCGGTCAGCATCCGCAGGGCAACCTCGGAGCTTCCCGGCTCGTCGCCCTGGAGACCGGCGACCACGCACACGCCCGGCTTGTCTTCCGCCTTGCCGGCGCTGAAGTCGGTGACTTCCACGGCCCAGAGCGTCCGCTTCTCATGGCTCTTGCCGAACTTGTGGAGCCGAAGCCGGTCTTTGTGGCGCCGGGCCAGGTCTTCGAGGAACGACTCCATGCGTTCTGCGTTGTGGTAGCGGGGGGCAGGCGCCTGCGAGAGGGCCGGGCCGGGGCGTAAGGCGAGCGCCAGGCCGGCGGCGAGGGCGACGACCGTGAGCGAGCGGGAGAGCGACATGCGTGTTTCCAGTAGCGGGAGCGGGGCGGCTAATCGCGGAGCTTGATATCGTTGAGGCGGAGGTGGAAGGCGTCGGTGTGTCCATTCTCCGCAGTCACCTGGCGGCGGAATTCCGGCAGGTAGTACTTGCCGACCTTTTGATAGCCGTCCCAGATCGTGTCCGTCTTCACGAGGTTGTTCTCCTCGCTGTCGAAGTAGGAGACGGTAAAGACCCGGGGAAGCAGCCGCCCGCCTTCCGTGGGGACGCTCTCCACCATATCGATGGTGAAGCGCAGCTTGGGGCCAGCGGCGCGGTTGATCTGAAGCAACTGCCCGTCGCGCACCCGGTAGGTGCTGGACGTCTTGTCGTTCAGGTGGATCAGCCGCCCGGCCGGGTGGCCGTCCTCCACGCCGAGCGTCAGCGGGTAGCGGCCATCCGCTTCCTCGAAGCGCCGCGCGGCCCGGTGCCCCACAATCGAGGCGAGCGCGTCCTCCGCCCATGCCTGGGCTTCCTCGCCGGCGAGTTGGACCTCCACCTTCCGGTCCTTCCCTACCGACACCGTCCCTTGCTGCTCTTTCCCGCCGAGCTGGACGGTGAGCTTTGCAGTGAAGCCGGGGAAGTCGGGCGCCCACGTTTCGCGCTTCTCATAGACCTGGCGCATCATGGCCACGGCGGCAGGGTCCGCCTTGGGCGCTTCCTGCGCGCCGGCAAAGCCCGCAAGGGCGGAGACGAGCAGTGTAGAGGTGAAAACCGGAGACTTCATCAGCACAACCTCCCCATAGAGCGCAGCGTTCATCGTTATTGTACGCCACGCGCGCCGCTGTCGCGGCTGCCGCACCGAGAAGGGCGCGGTAAAATCCTTCGTATGCCACCCGATCCTCCAGTCGAGCCACCGGCGGCTCCGTACCCCAGCACGCCGGCGGGCGTCAACGCGGGCGGGATTCCCCTGGCGCGGCGCTCCCCCCTGCGAGCGGCGCTGTACTCGGCGGCGTTCGTGGGTCTCGGCCAGATCTACAACAAGCAGCTCGATAAGGCGGTGCTGTTCTGGATCTGGACGGGCCTACACGGAGCCGTGGGAGGCGCTCTTCTCCTCATTCGCTTCCTGGCCGGCGTCGCCCGCGAGCCGCGCTTCCGGCCGCCGCTGGGAGACCTGGTGATCCAGCACGGCGGCTTCTTGTTCTTGGTGTGGCTGGTCGCCGCCGTTGCGCTCTGGGGGTTCGCCATTCGAGACGCGCACCGGAGCGCGGAGCAGATCAACCGCAGCGAGGTGGTTATCCGTTATCCCATGCGGCGGCAGATGGTCCACGTGCTGGCGTCCCAGCTTCTGGGCTTCCTCCCCTTTGTGGGTCTCTTCTTTCCGCCCGGAGTGGTGGCGGAGGCGATGGACGCCTTCCAGGAGCGCCGCCGCCCCGAACGCGGCCGGCTCCTCCGTGAAGGGGGCCAGGCGCTTGTGGAGTGGGCGCTCACCCGCGCTGCGTTCTACGGGCTCGCCGCCGCCGTCGGGGTGTGGCTGATCTGGTGGGTTGCGCGAGCGGCGCGCCTGGCGCCGTAGCCCTCCCCGGCGCAGGAGGGGAGGGACGCCTCCAAGCGGAAGTGTCAGATGGAGAGTCGTTCGAGAGGCCGCCGCCGCGATGACGCGGACGGCGTTCTGTGACTTTCACTTCCCCGGGCCCACGCGCGCACGGGGGAAGCTGCTCCTCTCGTAGCAACGGAGCACATGACCCGTCTTCAAGAATGGCTGTTCCGCGCGGGAGTGGCGCTGGGCGTGCTGCTCCTGCTTGGGTTTGGGGTGCGGACTTTCTGGGCCTCGCGCCCGTCCGAGCGGTTGGAGCTGGTCGTCTGGGGTCTGCAGTCCGGGGAAGAGACTAAGGGTCTGGACGCGCAGATCCAGGAGTTCGAACGCCGCCACCCGCACATCCGCGTGAAGAACCTGATGATGGGGACCGGCGGCATGAGCGCCCAGAAGCTCATGACCAGCATCGCCGGGAACGTCCCGCCGGACCTGGTCCGCCAGGACCGCTTCACCATCGGCGACTGGGCCTCGCGAGAAGCCTTCCGTCCGCTCGACGACCTGCTCGCCAGCCCGGAAGCGAACGCGCCCGGCGACGCCGAGCGGATCGACCCCGCCGAATACTACCCCGCCTGCTGGACCGAAGCCGTGTATCAGGGCAAGGTCTACGCCATTCCCGACAGCACGGACGACCGCCTGCTGTACTGGAACAAGGACCTGTACCGCAAGGCCGGGTTGGACCCCGAGCGGCCGCCGCGCACCTGGGAAGAGCTGCTGGATTACACGCAGAAGCTCACCAAGCGCCGGCCCGATGGGAGCTTCGAGAGCGTCGGCTTCATCCCGGTGGTGAAGACGCACAGCAATAGCTGGTTCTACCTGTATAGCTGGCAGAACGGCGGCGAGTTCATGTCGCCGGACGGCCGCACCTGCACCCTGCTGAACCCGCAGACGAAAGAGGCGCTGGAGTGGCTGACCGGCTTCTATGACAAGCTGAGCGGCGCCGAGAACGTGACCGCCTTCGCCTCCACCTTCCAGCCGCGCGAGCAGGACCCGTTTATCACCGGCCGGATGGCGATGAAGGTGGACACCAACAACGCCATCCGCAACATCGCCCGCTTCGGCAAGAACCTGGATTACGGTGTCGCCCCAGCGCCCGTGCCGGCGGCGCGATTGCGCGGCGAAGGCCGGTTCGCGGGCCAGCCGAAGTACATCACGTGGTCGGGCGGCTTCTCCTTTGCGATTCCAGTCGGCAGCCGCCACGTGCCGGAGGCCTGGCAGTTCATCAAGTGGATGAACTCGCTGGAGAGCCGCCGCATCTTCAACCAGGTGCAGCGGAAGTGGAACCTGGAGCAGGACCCGCCCCGGCCTTATGTGCCGGAGATGCACGCGAATCGCGCCATCAACGAGAAGCTCTTCAAAGAATTCGCGCCCACCGGCGACGACCCGCACTCCGTGCGATTGCGGAACGGGATGCGCGTCGGGCTGGACATGATGCCGAACGCGAAGTTCCGGCCGGTGACGTTCGTGGGCCAGCGGCTGTGGGACGAGCACGTGCGCGCCTTCGAGCAGGCGACTACACGGAAGGTCTCCTCGGAGGCCGCCCTGCTGCGGGGGCAGCAGACCGTGCAGGAAGAGCTGGACGCTGTCTTCCAGCGGGCGACGAAGCCGTACCTGGACGCCCGCCTGGCCGTGGGCGTCTCCCTGGCGGTGGTGCTGGCGCTCGTGGCGGCCTTCGCCTTCCACTGCGCCCGGGGCGGGCGCGTGGCGCCGCTGCTGCGGACGGAAGCCCAGGCGGGCTACCTGTTCGCGCTGCCCTGGATGTTCGGGTTCGCGGTGTTCGTGCTGGGGCCGATGATCGCGTCGATCGTCTTCAGCCTCTGCGACTACGACGTGCTGCACCCCCCGCGCTGGGTCGGCGGCCAGAATTACGCGCGGCTCATCAAGGACCCGATCCTACCCAAGGCGTTCTACAACATCTTCTTCTTGTCGGGCATCGGCATCCCGCTTCAGATCCTCATCAGCCTGGGCCTGGCGATGCTGCTGAACTCGAAGGTGAAGGGGATGCCGGCGTACCGGACGATCTTTTACCTGCCGAGCCTCACGCCCGTCGTGGCGATGGCCGTCCTCTGGCTGTTTATTTTGAACCCGGACTCGGGAGTGGTGAACCAGGCATGGCGGAGCACGCTCGGAGCCTGGTTCGGGCTGCCGGCGCCCACGTGGCTCTCCGGGGAAGTGTGGTCTAAGCCGGCGCTCATCCTGATGAGCCTCTGGGCGGCGGGCGGCGGCATCATCCTCTGGCTGGCGGGCTTGCAGAGCGTGCCGACCTACCTCTACGAGGCGGCGAACCTGGACGGCGCCAACGCCTGGCATCGGTTCCGGCACGTCACGCTGCCGATGCTGACGCCGTACATCCTCTTCAACCTGGTGATGGGCACGATCAACAGCCTTCAGCGCTTCACGGACATCTACGTGATGACGGACGGCCTGGGCGGCCCCGTGGATAGTACGATGGTGCCGGTGCTCTACCTGTTCAACAACGGCTTCGGCTACTTCAAGATGGGGTACGCCAGCGCGTGGGCCTGGCTCATCTTCGTGGCCGTAATGGCCTTTACGGCGCTCAACCTCTGGGGCAGCAAGCGGTGGGTGCATTACGAGGGGGAGCGCAAATAACGCGTTCCGCAATCCTCCCAACCGCATGATGGAGACACGATGAAGAGTCTCGGAGCCATCCTCGTACTTGGGGTCGCCGCCCTCTGCTACGTCACTGCGTGGGGCTGGGCGGTGATGCTGGCGGATGCGTGGCGGCGCCGCCATATCCCCGGCTTCGCGGCCCTGGCGGCGGCGGGCGCGGTGACGGCGGCCCTCGCCTTCAACGGCGGGCTGTTGTTCCCCCTCCGGCCAGTGGCGTACCTCGCCATCGCGGCGGGCGCGGCGGGCGGATATTACCTGCTGGTCCCCCGCGTGCACGACGACTGGAAGTGGAAGAAGCTGCGGAACGCAGACTCGCGGCAGGTGGCGATGCACCTGGTGCTGCTTACCGGCAGCGCGCTCTTCGCGCTCCCCTACCTGTGGATGGTGCTCACGTCGCTGAAGCCGGACAACGCGATTTTCACCGAGCCGAGCAGCCTTCCCAGGGTGTGGATGTGGAGCAACTATCCGAAGACGTTCCGGTTCCTCGAGATGGCCCTGGGGCACGTGCGCACCGGCTTCGGAAGCCTCTTCGTGCTGAACACGCTCACGGTAACCGCACTGAGCATGGCGGGTATGCTCTTCTCCAGCTCGCTGGTCGCCTATAGCTTCGCGCGGCTGCGCTGGCCGGGCCGCGACATCCTGTTCGTGGTGCTGCTGGGGACGATGATGCTGCCGGATGCGGTGACGCTCATCCCGCGGTTTCTCATCTTCAAGGAGCTCGGGTGGGTGGACACGTTCCAGCCGCTGTGGGCGCCCAGCTTTTTCGCTCGCGCCTTCGATGTCTTCCTGCTCCGGCAGTTCTTGCTGACGATCCCCTCCGAGCTGGAAGACGCGGCGAAGATCGACGGCTGCGGGTACTTCACCATCTACTGGCGGGTGATGATGCCGCTGGTGAAGCCCGCGCTTGCGGCGCTGGCTATCATGCACTTCCTGGGAACGTGGAACGATTTCCTGGGGCCGCTGATCTACATCTCCAGCCCGGAGAAGATGACCGGCTCCTACGCGCTCCGGCTGTTCATGAGCGCCAACAGCGGCGAGTGGGCGCTCTTGCTGGCCGCCGCCACCCTCTGGACCCTGCCCGTGATCTTGCTCTTCTTCTTCGCTCAGAAAGCCTTCATCGAAGGCATTGCGATGACGGGGATGAAGAACTAGGGATGGACTCTACAGCCGTGTAGACAAAGGCGCTGGAGCGTGCCTGCGGCGCCTCGGCGGGGCGACTCCCACCCCGTCAAGCGGCTCCAGGCAGTCTGTCAACGCTGAAGTGAGCGGTCGCAACGACCCTGGAGCAATACCGCGACTGTGTGGGAGCGGAGGTGGACTGCGTGATCGCACGCTCCCTGACGGTCGCGGTACTGTTTTCTGGACTGTCAGAACCCGGTTCCCAGAGCACTAGGCGGCTCCTGGGGGACGTCCGCCGTCGGTCGGAGCGTCGGGGCTCCGCCTGTCTCCGGGGCGCAGCATGTCCTGGCAGTCGTTGGCGGCGGCCACCAGCGCGGCGTCCTCCGTTGCCTTGTGAGCGCGCGCGTAGAGGAAGCTGCCGATGAATAGCGCCACGACGATCCCAATGCCCCAGGCCTTCGGCAGCTCCGGGATCGCATGGTGACCGTTCACCATCACCGTCTTGTGGGCGTACTCCCACAGGAGCTTCACGCCGACCCAGGCCACGATGATGTACGCGCCATCGATGAGCTTGGGATAGGTCTTGATGAGCGCGAGGACCTGCATCGTCAGCAGGCGCATCATGGTGAGCCCCAGGATGCCGCCCGCGATGATGACCCACTCCTTCTTCGACATCGCCACCGCCACCAGGATCGAGTCGACGGCGAACACCAGGTCTGTAAGCTCGACGCGCACGACGGTAGACCAGAAGACGGACAGCCCGAAGAGCCCCGTCGCGACTACGGCGGCGCCGTCCGGGCCACTCGCCTCTTCATCCGGATGCTGGGTGAAGTGCTTATAGGGCAGGTAGATCAGGTACAGACCGCCCACGAGCGCGATCCAGCTAAGCTGTGAAAGCAACACCGCGAGGAACGTGGCGATCGTCCGCAGCACGTAGGCGCCGATGATCCCGTAGCGGAGGGCTCGCCGCTGCTCCTCTTCGGGCAAGGGCAGCACCAGCACCGCCAGCACCAGGGCGTTGTCGCCGCTTAGGATTCCCTCAAGACCGATGAGGATGAGGATGGTGAGGAGATCCGAAGGTTCGACATGAAACGGCACGATGCTTTCCTTACCTGATCCAAGATCTGGCTCAAAACGAGACTCGAGTGAAGTCTGCGGGTCCGCCGGCGGGCGCGCCCTCACTGAAGACGACCGGATCGGCGCCGCCGTCGCCGGTGCTGCGCGTGGCGGCGTTCGTGTACACGACGCTGAAGGCGCGGCGCGGGTGGTCGACCGTGTTCACTCCGGAGCGATGCAACAGGTAGTTGTGCAACAAGATGGCCTCGCCTGCCCGCGCCTCCAGAAAAACACTGCTTTCATCGCGGCAGCAGGCCTCCTCCTGCTTGGCTGTGGTCCTGTTTCCGCGCTCGGGAAGGAGACTGTGGTCGCCCGACCCGCGATGGAGCTGGAACAGCGGCCGGGATAGACTTCCTCGCCGAGCACGAGCGCCTCGAGGCGCTCGCGACGGCCGCGGCCCTAGCTCTCCGGGATCACCACGAAGACTGCGAACTCGGGCGCTGTCTCCGGCGGAACGAAGTCCGACATTTCGATGGGCCGTACGGCTGCCTGCGGCTTCAGGGGCAGCCGGGTGGCCTTGCCGTCATAACGTCCGGACAGGAGTGGCGCTCCGAAGTAATCTTGAGCGCTTACGACTCGGTACTTCTGCCCGGTCTTCAGCACCGGCTTGAGGTCCGCTGCGACAGCGTCTCGCCGCTCCCAGTTGTAGACGACGATATGGGCGCGGCCCGGCTCGTAGCGGTTCGGACGAACGAAGACCCGGTTGGGAAACGGCGGCTTCTCACTGTAGGTCCCGTTGGCGTCCAGGCCGAGCTTCGCTTGCCACTCCGTCCAGTTGGACGCCAGCCCAACGCGGTCGCGAGAGGCCGCCAATGGCGCGTAGGGACCGCCGCGCTGGAGGTAGGTGTTGCGGTCCCAGGCGTAGACCGACGGTTGGACGGGGGTGGGGATGTCCAGGCTGAGCAGCGATCCGGCGCCGACGAGGGTGTTGCCGGACACCTGGAGCCGGTTCCACCGTTGGATCGTGGTGAAGCCGGCGAAGTAGTTATCGCGGAGCGAGAGATCCTCGTTCGTCGCGCCGTAGCCGAGGCGTACGCTCGTGCCAGGCTTCGAGTGGTAGGTAAAGTTGTTCAGGAGCGTCACGCGCTCGGCGGGGCTGCCGCCGCCCACGAGGATATTCGGAGACCGCTCGTCGGGGCCGGCAAGAACGCCGTTGTTGAAGCTGGCGTTGCCCTCGATGTGGAAGCCCTTGAGCGACGCCTTCGAGGAGCCGTACGCGTGGATGCCGTAGGCGAACTGGTTGAACATCACGTTATCGACCAGCCGCTTCGTTCCGGTGTCGTTCTGCGTGTAGATGGCGTGTCCGTGGCCCCGGTCCGGGCCCTTCCAGCCGTTGTTGTAGATGAGACAACCGTAGATCTCGCCGCCGGCGCCGCTCGACCAGAAGCCGAACCCGTTGCTGAGGTCGTGGACCACCAGGTTGACGAAGCGGATGTTCGACCCCCGGCAGTCCACGCCGCCCCGGCTCACGTCCTCCGGGTGAGACCCTGCCGTCTCGGTAACTCGCTTGGGATTGCTGCACGTCACCTCGAAGCCCCAGAAGGTCGTCCACTCTCCACCTACGGAGAACAACTCCGACTTGCCGTCGGGGCGGAAGCAATCGATTATCGCGCGCTCTCCGGGAGCCTGACGGACGGTAATCGGCGCCTGCTCGCGTCCCTTGAGCTGGCTGGCGAACCCGCCCCGGTAGGTTCCCCCCCGCAGCCAGATCGTGTCGCCCGGCTGGACGGCGGCCGGCTGCGCCAGCGCCGCAGCCAGCGCCCAGGGCCGGTCGCGGGCGCCCGTGCCGTCGGGGCGGCCCTCGGGCGAAACGTAGTGCTCGGCGGCCGAGGCCGGCGTCGAGAGCGCCGCGACGGTGAAGCTGGCGGAAAGTATCGCCGGGAGAATACTGCAGCGCATGGCGTCTCCTCGGTCTCGCTCTAGCGGGCGGCGGGCTCCGCCTGGGCGGCCTGGCGGGCCTGAAGCCAGGCTCGCAGGGGAACGTCCTCGTCGGTCGGCAGGTAGTAACCGAGCTGGGTGACGGCGTCTCCGAGGAGTTGCCGCCGAATGGGGCTGACGCGGTCCAGCAGCTCGCGGGGCATCGTCACGTAGTCCATCGGCCGCAGCCAGCGGTAGCCGTACCCGAAGAAGAGGCTCTTGCGGACCATGTCGCTGGTGTTCGGGCCCACCGCGTGCCACATCCGCTGCTCGAACAGGACCGCGTCCCCGGGCCGGGCGCGCAGCTCGATGGCGCCGTATGGGTCCGCCATCCCCTCTGCCTGCGCCGGGCGGCCAATGAGCCGGTGGCTGCCGGGAATGAGGCGGATCGCCCCTCGCCCCGGCTCGGAGAGATCGGAGAGCCAGTAGGCGATCTTGATGAGGAGGCGCGGGTGCGGCTCCTGCATCTCCGCCGGCGACGTGCCGCCGTCACGATGCCAGTCGGTGGCCTTCCAGGCGGCGGTCGCGTCCGGCGGGCTGGGAGCGCGCATGATGAGGTGCGAGGTGATGAGGTGGATGTTCCAGTTCAGCAGGTCCGCCACCAGCGGGAAGGTAGCCGGCCAGTCCAGCAACTCCAGGAACAGGTCGTCCGCCGGGAGGCAGTTGCGGAGGTCCCAGTGGTTCATCTTCGAGAGACCACGCTCTGCCACACCGGCGGCGTACAGCCGGTCGACGACCGCCGTCAGCCGCTCGACCATCGTCTCGGGGAGGGCGTTCGGGACGACAAGGAAGCCGTCCCGTTCGAACTGTTCGCGCTGCTGGGGCGTGAGGACTGCGGGCTCCACTCTCCACCTCCTGACCCACGCCGCCGTTGCGGGGAAGCGCTCTACCGCCGGGACACGGCCAAGGCCGAGGCTACGGAACGGCGGCGTAGATGTCGTAGCGGCCGTCGCGGTCGGAAACCCAGGTGAGGGTCTTGCCGTCCGGCATCCAGGCCGGGGAATGGTCGTAGCCGGGGTAGTCCGTGACGCGGCGCTGGTCGGTCCCATCCGCCTGCATCACGTAGATCTCGTAGTTCTCGTCGCGGATGCTGACGAAGGCGACCCGCTTCCCGTCGGGGCTCCATGTCGGATGGACGTCCATGGCGGGGTTGTCCGTGAGACGGCGCGGCTTGCCGCCAGCCGCATCCATCACATACACGTCGAAGTTCCCGTCGGCGTTCGCGTTGTAGAGGATCTCGCGGCCGTCCGGCGACCAGGAGGGATGCTGCTTCAGCGTCGGCTCCGACGTGAGCCGCTGGAGGTTCGCGCCGTCCGCGTCGGCGATGTAGATTTCCTGGGTTTTGTCTCGCGTGGTCGTGAACAGCAGCTTCTTGCCGTCGGGCGACCAGGAGGGGAACCCCTCGAAGCTTTTCCCGCCAATAAGGGGCTTCCGTTCCGAGCCGTCCGCCTTCATCGTGTAGATCTCGATCTACCCCTAATAAAAAAAAAAAATATCGTGGATGAAGACCAGCCGCTGGCCGTCCGGCGACCACCCCGGCGCGAACTCCACCGGGTCTCCCTTCAAGATCTGGAGGTTGCCGCCGTCGCTATCCATCAGCGCCACGGCGATCTTGCCCATCGCATGGTAATAGCTGCACGCCAGGCGCTTGCCGTCCGGCGACCAGGCGAGGTGCTGCTTGAGCTTACCGTCGCGGGTGAGACGGCGCGCGGCGGGGATGGACGGCGGAGCCGTCACCACGGCCAGGGCGAGGAGGGGGCAGGCAAGCCGCAGCATTGGGTGTGATTCGGGTGGGGCGCGTTAGAAGAGTTCGTGGATCACCTCGCCTTCGACCGGCAGGTCGAGCGCGAGGACATCGCTGCGGGTGACGCCCACGCAGTCCAGCATCGTGGTGCAGAGGTCGGCCGGTGTCACGGGCCGCGACGCCGGATACTCACCGCGGTCGTCGCTCGCGCCCACGACGCGCCCGCCGCGCACGCCGCCCCCCGCGAGGATGGCGGAATAGCAGCTCTGCCAGTGGTCGCGGCCGGCCATCGCGTTGATCTTCGGCGAGCGGCCGAACTCCCCCATCGCCACCACCAGCGTATCCTGGAGCATTCCACGCTGCTTCAGGTCGTCCAGCAGCGCGGAACACGCCTGGTCGAACGGCCACGCCTGGCGATCGGCCAGCATCTCGAAATTGCGGTAGTGGTTATCCCAGCCGCCGTCGCCCGCGTCCTCCTCCGCCTCGACGTGCATGCTCCAGTTCACCTGGACGAAGGGCACGCCGGCCTCCACCAGCCGCCGCGCCAGCAGGCAGCTCTGCCCGAAACGGTGCCTTCCGTAAACGTCCCGCAGCCGGGAGGGCTCTTTCTCCAGGTTGAATACTTGCCGGCCTTCGCCGCTGGTCATCAGAGAGAACGCCTGGTTGTAGAAGCGGTCGAGGGCCTGCCCGTCACGGTGTGCGATCTCCGGCGACGCCGTCCGGCCCTGGGCGAGGATCTGGCGGCGGCGCTCCACGCGCTGAGCCGTCACGTCCTTCGGAGGCGTCGTCTCGCCTAAGAGAACTCCTTGCTCCGGATCATATTTGATCCGAAAAGGATCGTAGACGGCGCCCAGCGCGCCGCCTCCTTCGCCCTGGATGGCGCGATGGCCCTGGTGGAGACGCTCGCCCATCACAATGAACGACGAAAGCGGGGAGCTGGAGCCGCGCAGCCGGCTCACGATGGCGCCGCCGTGTGGATGGACGCGGCCGTTTTCCGGCGTGCGGCCGGTAAGGGCGATGGAGCCCGCGAGACCGTGATCGGTGGTGCCGTGATGCAGGGTGCGGATGATGGAATACTGGTCGGCCCGCTTGGCGAGCTTTGGCAAGAGCTCGGTGACCTGGATTCCGGGGACGTTCGTCCCGATGGTGCGGTAGGGGCCGCGCCACTCGGACGGCGCGTCGGGCTTGGGGTCGAAGGTGTCCAGGTGCGGGGGCCCGCCCCAGAGCCACAGGAGAATGATGGACTTGGGACGCTGCGCCGCAGCGGCGACCGAGGCGTGCCCCAGCGTAGACAAGCCGAGGGCGCCGAGGAATCCGGCCTGCACCAGGGACCGGCGACTGATTCCCTGGCACGACCGCTGTTTCGTCTCGCCAACCGCCAGCATAAACCGTCGTCCTCTGTTTCTCTCGCGCCGACTAGCCACATCTTGGGAGCCTTCGAGCGGCTTCTAGTTGCGTGGAATCGGCGCGAGTGTGTCTATATATGTACGTGAGCAACCATGCTACGACGAATGGCGCGGACAAAACCTATAAACTGCGTTAGTTTGAGGTTATTCTCTCATGGGCTAGCACTCCCGCCGACCGTCGGGGGGATTGTTCGAGATCCGGCGACGCATGTGTCTACGAAGGCGTGGTGTGATGGCGGGATCGAAACAATCCACCCTGGGTGAAGCCGCTAAAGTCACGCCAGACCGCGCGCACGTCGAGCCGAGTCCGCGCGGACGGTGGTCCTTTCAGGATCTGAAGGACCTCTCCCCCAAGCTCCAACGGCTCTTCCGCAGCGAGTCGGTGCGCCTGGTTGCGCCGGTGGCGGTGGTGGGCGTCGCCACTCCGCTGCTCCTGCTGTCGGTGGATTACACGCAGCGGCAGATGATCCTCTCGGCGTCGCTGTCGGTGGCGCTGCTGTGCGCGGTGGTGATCCGCCAAGTCGCGAAGATCGTGGACCTGGAGCGGCAGATCGACACCCGGGCGCAGCAGCTCTCGGTGGTGAGCGAAGTCGTCTCCGCGTTGAACGCATCGCCCAACGTGGGCACCACCCTGGGGCCCGCGCTTCAGCACATCATCGCCGCGCTCGGGGCCGACGCCGGCGCGATCTGGCTGCCGTCGCCCGCGCTGGAAGGCCGCCTGATGCTGGTGGAGCAGTTCGGCCTGCCCGATCCGGACAAGGAAGGCGATCTCCTGGAGGCCGTCCGAGCGGCGGTGCCGGGCAATTCGGCGGCTCCCGCGCCGGTCCCCCACTCCACCGCCCTGCCCGGGCGGGGCTCGCCTGCCGCCGTACGCTGCCTCAGCGTAAAGATGGGCCGCCGGGCGGAAGACTTCGGGTATCTTACCGTGATGAAGTGGCACGGCGGATTCGGCGAGCCGGAAGGCGCCGTGCTGGCGGCCATCGGCAGCGACATCGGCGGCGCGCTGCGCAGCATGCGGATGATCAACGAGGCGCGCAACCTGGCCGACCGCGATCCGCTTACGGAGCTGTACAACCATCGATACATCCACCAGCGTCTCTACTCCGAAGCGGAGCGCAGCGCCCGGACCGAACGCCCGCTGAGCATCTTGATGTTGGACCTGGACAACTTCAAGATGTTCAACGACACGTACGGCCATCCGTCCGGCGACGAGGTGCTGAAGCGCGTCGCGAACCTGATGCGCCGCTGCTTCCGGGACAGCGACGTGGTGGGGCGCTACGGCGGCGACGAGTTTATGGTGGTGCTGCCGGAGACGAACCTGGAACAGGCGCTGCGGGCCGCCGAGCGCCTGCGCAGTATGCTCGCGAAAGAGCGGTTTAGCGAGGACGGCTCCGCTTCCCTGCCGATCCAGTTTAGCTGCGGAGTGGCTGCGTTTCCGGAAGACAGCCGGGAAGTGCTGGAGCTGGTGGCGATTGCGGACGGGAACCTGTACCAGTCGAAGGCGCAGGGCGACGGCCAGATCACCGCCCGGACGCTGAAGGACGTGGACCACACATCGCTGCACGTGGAGGGCTTCGACCTCCTGCGGTCGATGATTATCGCTATCGATAACAAGGACCGCTATACGCGGCGCCACAGCGAAGAGGTGACCGAGTACTCGCTGCAGCTGGCCCGCGCGATGAAGCTGGGCGGGGAGATGCTCCAGACGATCCACATCTCGGGCTTGCTGCACGACGTGGGGAAGATCGGGGTGCCGGACCGCGTGCTTCGGAAGCCGGGAAAGCTGAACGACGAAGAGTTCAAGGTGATGAAGCAGCATCCCGTAGTGGGCGCGCTGATCGTGGGCGCGATGCCGGGCATGGAAGACGTGGTGCTGGGCGTGCGGCATCACCACGAGCGCTACGACGGGCGCGGCTATCCGGACGCGCTCGCCGGCGAAGAGATCCCGCTCATCGGCCGCATCATGGCGGTCGGCGACGCCTTTTCCGCGATGACGACCTCCCGCCCGTACCGCAAGGGGCTCTCCGAAGAGGAAGCGCTGGCGCAGATCCAGGCGGGACTGGGGACACAGTTCGACCCGGAGATCGGCGCCCTGTTCATCCGCCTGCGCACCGCATCGGCAGCCGGGAAGGCGGCCGGCGCGCCGACTTCCTGATCTCCTTCCGGACAGTCCACAAGCCGCGGCGGCTCCCGTTGTCCGCCTCGCTGAGATAGGCTCATAGGGATCTTTTGGAAAGGAATCCCGATGGCATATCCGTCCGACTGGCGCTCCGGCTTCCGCCACACCCTCCCGCTCTTCGGCCACCGCAACTGGATCGTTGTCTCCGACGCCGCCTATCCCGCCCAGGTGGGCGCCATCGAGGTAGTCGCCGCCGGCGAGGATCATCTGCCCGTGGTGCGGGAGGTGATCGCCGCGCTCACCGAGGCGCCTCACGTGCGGCCCGTGGTGTGGCTGGACGCCGAGCTGGACGCGCTGACCGATGAGCTGGCGCCCGGCGCCGCCGCGACTCGGGCCTCGCTGGCGGAGGTGCTGAGCGACCTTGCGCCCACCTCCGTTCCGCACGCCGAGCTGATCCAGCGGCTGGGCAAGGCGGCCCAGGATTTCCGGGTCCTCATCGTGAAGACGAACGGCGTCGTGCCGTACAGCAGCGTCTTCATCGAGCTGGACTGCGGGTACTGGTCGCCGGAGCAGGAAGCGCAACTGCGGCGAATCCTCGCGGGCGGCTGACGGGACCCCGGCCTCTCTCATCGGACGGTGAAGGTCCGCTGCGCGCCCGTGAATGGGCCGTTGAGCGGCTCGCCGTCCGGCCCGAGCAGCTCCAGCTCCACGGCGTGGGCGCCGCGCCCGAGGCCGAGCAGCCGGTGGGGCAGCCAGCGGTTGAGCGCAAACTGCTGCCCGTCCACGGTCACCCGCAGCGTGTGACCCGTGGGGGAGAGGACGGCTTCTTTGACGTGGAAGTCGAGCGGGACCTCCTGCCCCACCGGGTAGGATACGTCCGCCCGGGGCGCCACCACGGCGAGCAGCGGGCCGCGCCGCGCGACGTTCGAGAGGCGCTCCCCCACCCGGACGATGCATTCGGCGTAGGCGGAACGCGAGCGGAGCGCCTGGCCCTCGGCGTCGAGCAATACCGCACGCACCAGATGCGCCCCGGGCGCGAGGCGCCCCAGCGACACCTGCGGCCCCAAATTGAGCGTGTGGAGCGGCGGGTCCCGGTCTACAAGCAGCGCCACCGAGCCTTTGCCGGGACCGAGGGCGAACTCCGACACGCGCACCCGGACGGCGGCGTCGGCAGCGGGGTCGGCGAACTTGCCGATGGGCTCCACCGCGACGCGCCCGTTTCCGGAAGGCGCCGCCTCCTGGGCCACGATCCGCATCCCCGGCGCCGCGTCCGTGGCTCCGGCGCGCAGGACTCCGGCGCAAACAAGCGCGAGCACCGCAGCAACGAGAGCCCGTGAGAACCCTCCCCTGGTTTGTGGACCGCCGAGCATTCGGGGGTAACAGGGGGGGAGGGGGGTCCTCCTCGTCGAAGTGCGAAGGACGAGTTTCGAATGTCGAATGAGGAGACGCCCGGGTCCGGTGGTGGCCGCTTTTGGCCGGCTAGGGGCCTCACCCCGCCCTTCGGGCACCCCTCTCCACACGTGGAGAGGGGCGATGGACGTAGACAGATACTTCTGGACCCGGAGCAGCGGGGATAGGAAGCCAACCGCTGGTTGCGGGACGGCCGCATCGCTGCTGTCCGCTTTTGGCCGGGATTGGCCGCAGGCGCCCAGGCGCTGCTTTGGAAACGGCCGGCTGGCCCCCCAATTCGGGGAGAAGCGGGGGCGTGCGTTGGCGGCGGGGCCGGCGGGAGCTGATGTCCGCGATTGTCCGGTGGTGGCCGGTTTTGCCCGCATGTGCTTACCCGTCTCCCCTCCTGCCGCTGTCGATCGCTTCAGTAAGAGGACGCTTTGGAAGGGGCTTTTGTGCGGCGCCTCGCCCGCCACGTACTGGGCCTGGAGAGCTTCGCAGGCAAGCCAGGAATTGAAGGATCGTAGACTCCGTGGTGAGCACTTGGACGATCCATTCAGCCTTCGGGGCCCCTGGGGCGGGAAGCCCCGTCCGTCACCTCGGTTCCGCCACAGAGGAGCGCCTGGCCCAGCCTGCGCCCGCCTCGGAAGCAGGCGGTGACGGAGTTTCCCGCTCCCCCGTCCGGGGGACGAGCCTACAGGAGTGGGACCCGGGACCGATCAGTCCAGGGGGCCCAGCGACTCGACGACCGCGCGCAGCTCGGCTTCTTCCGCCGTCGTCAGCTCGGCGAACGGAAGACGCGTGCAGCCGAAATCGTGGCCGCGGGCGCGGAGCAGGCTCTTCAACCCGCCAATGCCGCCGTAGCCCTTCACAGCCGAGCGGACCCGGTCGATGGCGCGCTGGGCTTCCTCGTCGCCGTTCCAAATGCGGGCGAACGTGCGGGGATAGATGTTCGCCAGCGCGGAGATGAACCCGTCCACGCCCATGCGCCGGGCCTGGAGCGCGAACGAGTCGCTGGCGCCGTAGACGGCGATGCGGCCGGCGCAGAGGTCGAGCAGCTCCTGGATGCGGTCGGGCTTGCCGGTCGAGTCCTTGATGCCCTGAACCACGCCTTCGTCGATCAGCCGGCGAAGGGCGGCGGCGGTGACGCCGTTGACCGCATACTGCGGGATGTTGTAGGCGAACAGCGGCAGGCCCGTCTGGGCGCGCGCCGACTGGTACCAGCGGACGACGGCTTCATCGGCGGCGGGATAGTAGACCGGTGTGGTGAGGAACACGGCGTCGGCGCCCGCCGCCTCTGCCGCGCGCGCCAGCCTCCCCACCCCCTCCGTATCCAGGGCCCAGACGCCGGCGATCACGCGCAGCCGCCCTGCCGCCGCCCGGACGGTTTCGCGGACGACTTCCGCCCGCTCCTCGTCCGAAAGATAGAGGAACTCGCCGGTGGTGCCGGCGGGCGCCACGGCGGGAATGCCACCGTCGGCCAGGAACGCGATGTGGCGGTGGATGGCGTCGACGTTGACCCGCCCGCGCGCGTCGTAAGGCGTGAGGGTGGCGACGATCATTCCCGAGATCGGTGCGGTCACAGTCATTCTCTAGCTCCCGTAGTCTGCTGCAGCGCCCACCGTTCGATCGCCGCGGCGCTCTCCATCCCGGTGGCCCCGCCGACCGCCTGGACGGACCGCGCGCCGCAGGCGTTCGCAAACCGCAGGGCGCGGTGCGTCTCCCAGCCCTGGAGACGGGCGTGCAGAAAGCCGGCGATAAAGCAGTCTCCGGCGCCGGTCGTCTCCCGCACCGGAACATGGAACGCCGGCATGTGCCGGCGGCCGTCGTCGCCGGCGTAGTAGCAGCCGCGCTCGCCCTGCTTGATGACGACCGTACGGCTGCCCCGCGCCTGGAGCACCCGCGTCATTTCTTCCGGAGCCGAGCAGCCGGTGAGCGCCTGCGCCTCTTCCTCGCTCGGGAGCAGGTAATCGACGTGCGGCAGGCAGGGCGCCAGCGCGTCCATCCAGCGCCCCTCGCGGTCCCAGCAGACGTCCAGCGACGTGCTAACGCCCCGCCGCCGCGCCTCCGCAAGCAGGGCGGCGGCGGGCGCGCCATCCCAGCCGGGGAGGATGAAGTAGCTGGCGAGGTGGAGGTGGCGGACGCCCTTCAGGGTGTCCCAGTTAAGGTCGGCGGGTGAGAACCGCGCGTTCGCCCCGAAATGGTGGATGAAGCTGCGCTCGCCGGTGCTGTCTACGGCGACGAGTGTCACCCCGGTGGCGGCTTCCGGGTCCCAGGCGACGCGGGAGGCGTCCGCGCCCCAGGCCCGGAGTTGCTCCACCAGGAACCGGCCGTAAAGATCGTCGCCCACGCGGCCCAGGACGGCTACGTCGGCGCCGAGCTTCGCCAGCGCGCCGGCCGTGTTGGGGCCGTTCCCGCCGACATGCGTCTCCAGCGTATCGATGAGAGAGAGGCGACCGCGCTCGGGAAGCCGGTCGATCGGCTTGCCGATGATGTCGACGACAAAGTTGCCCAGAACGACGATCTCAGCCACGCGCTGCTTCGGCTCCCTCTGCGGTCGGCGCCCTAACCTCGTATCGAAACAATCGCTGCGTCGGGGCGAGTGAACTCGCAGCTATCCAGGGCAAAGCCCGCCTGCGCGGGCTCGACAAGATTGTGCACTCGTTGTCTAATAGATACCGGGCTTGTGTCGGTTTTCCGATCTGTCTCTCTGGTTTGGCGTGCGTCCCGACGCCTTGGGGATGCTCGCCACAGACTGCGTCTCCTGGTCGTAGGCGGTAGTGGGCGCTGCCCAGGAGGACGCCGCTAGGAAGCGACGACTCCAGATTCTGCTTTACGGCGCCCGTCCAACCTCCCTCGCGTCCGGCAGGGGCATGCGCTGGTCCGAGATTCGATGCGAAACCAAGCAGTCCGCACTGGAGACCTTGTTAGACGGGGTTCGGGAGATCGATGAACTCGTGCTCGATCCCGAACTCGCGCGCCAGGCGCTCGCCCACGGCGCGGATGCCCAGGCGCTCGGTGTTGTAGTGGCCGGCGGCCAGGAAGTGGATCGAGCCTTCCTGCGCGAGGTGCATCACGTACTCCGAGGCCTCGCCCGTGATGTACATATCGAGCTGCGATTCTATGGCGGCGCGCACCTCCCCCTGCGCGCCGCCGCTGATGATGCCGACCGTCCGGACGGGGTCGGGACCGTAGAGGAAGGCGAGCGCTTGGGAGCCGTATAGCTCGTTCACGCGCCGGACGGCGTTCTCCACGGGCAGGCCGATCCACTCGCCGCGATACCCGATGGGCTTGCCGTTGTAGTCGCCCCAGGGCTGAATGTTCTCCAGCCGGAGGCCGCGCGCCGCGAGGATGTTGTTTCCGACCTCGGGGTGCGCGTCCAGGCAGAGGTGGTAGCCGGCCAGGGTGATCTCGTGCTCCAGAAGGAGCTGGAGACGACGCTTGAGGCCGCCTTTCACCACCCGCGGGTCGCGGTCCCAGAAGATGCCGTGATGGACGATCACCAGGTCGGCTCCGGCGGCCGCCGCCGCCTCGAAGAGAGCGGCGCTGCCCGACACGCCGCTGACGACTTTGCGGACCTCGGCGCGGCCTTCCACCTGCAAGCCTTGCGGGCCGAAGTCGCGGTAGTCGCCGACCTTCAAGTAGTCGTGCAGATAGCGGAGCAGCTCGTCGCGGGAGGCGGTCTTCATGGTGTCTTCTTGGAGTGTTCAGAAGGCGGGGGGACCACAAGCTGCGTCCCGGCCGCGGTATTGTTGGGGAGCAGCGCTTATGGAATCCTAGCGGGCGGTCCAGCCGCCGTCTACGGGGAGCACGATGCCCGTTACGAACCGGCTTTCGTCCGAAGCGAGGTAAACGGCCGCCGCGGCCACATCATCCGGCTCGCCGAAGTCGCCGGTGAGGGGTTGGAGATCCGGCAGCATCTCGAGGATCGCGGCGTCCGCCTGGGCGCGGCGGCTCATCGGCGTGCGGATGAGGCCCGGCGCCACCACGTTCACGCGGATTCGCTCGGCCGCGTAGCGCACGGCCATTGCGCGGCTCAGGGCGAGGACGGCGCCTTTGCTGGCGGCGTACGCGTGGGTATCGAAGTGCGCGTGACCGACGGAGCCCAGCACCGAGCCGAGATTGATGATGCTGCCGCCCCCCGCGCGGCGCAGCGCCGGCACCGCGTACTTGCAGCAGAGAAAGACGCTGCGGAGATTCACGTCGAGGACGAAGTCCCAGCCCTCTTCCGTGCAGTCCTCCACCGGACCGTCGCCCCGGCTGCGGCCGCTGGCGCCGACGACATTGAAGAGTACGTCGAGCCGCCCGCCGGCGCGCTCGGCCTCGCCGACCACCCGCGCCACGTCGGCGGCCTGGGTGACATCCGCCTGAAGGGCAAGGACGCCCGCCGGCGGCTCGCACGGCTCGCGGTCTACCGCGATCACGCGGGCTCCGGCGGACGCGAAGGCGGAGACGGCCGCCCCGCCGATGCCGCCCGCCGCGCCCGTGACGAGGGCGACTTTACCGGTCAGCCGATCACTCATGGCTCGGAGGGCGAGGGCTGGGCCTGGGAAGGCGCCGCCGCTCGCGGGCTGGCGTTAACCACGCGGGCGGGCGCGCTGGGAGTCGGAGGTGCTGCATTCTGGACAAAACGAACGCCGTGTACGAGGGTTCTCCCCCAGCCCTTGCGCCGTCCGGACGCCCTCCCGCGACCTCTGGGCCTCCCGGTCGCTAGACGCTCGTGCCTCGCTAGCCGCTCCCTCCGGGCTCCCGTTGCGGAACGGCTTCCCGCGCTGCGGCGCTGGGGCCGTTACAGAGGTTAGGATCACGGGCGTCCGGACGGCGCTGCGAGCTATCCCCCTCTCATGGGGGATCACAAGGGTCGCCTGCGGCGACTTGGGTTTCTGCGGCCAGGTGTGAGGTTCGCTGGCCGGGCGGCGTGGGCGCCCCGACCGCCGAATCTTACTAGGACGACACGGTTTTGGTCGTTAGTAGCGCCGATTCTTGGCAAGAAGACGCCGAGACTACGACCCTGATTTGCGCGCCTGGATGCCGGCGAGCACTTCATCCAGCTTGCGGACGGTGTCGAGAAGATGGGGATGGTTCTTCCAGAAGTCGTCGGCGCGGCCGTGGAACTTCTGGAAGGCGTCTTCCACCTCACGGCTGAAGCCGTGGATGACGACCATCTCCATCGGGTTCGCCATCGCCGCGAGGGCGATGCGGTCGCCGCCGCCGCTGCCGAGCACTTTGAGCTGAAGGTCTTCGTTGTGCGGAACGATGTCCAGAGGCGAGCGCCGCCGGGGAGGCCCGCCGCCTTCCGTGGCGGCCGGGCGAGGCGGGCCGGAGGGCTTTTTTCGGGCGGGAGAGAAGGCGGGTCGCTTGGGTCGATTCATAGGTGCCTTTCAGCAGGTGAAAATGAGTGATGGTTGGCGTGAGTATAGCATAGGGAAGGTTTCCGCACAATGGCCGGCCGGCCCCGGAGCGGGGCGGGCGGGACCTCCGCAGAGGCGCGCCGGCCGGTGAGAGGAGCTGGAGAATGGAGCAGTCGGAGGGCGAGCAGCGCGGCGAGGGAGGTGGTCCGCCGCCCGCAGGCGAGGTCATCGCGGTGTGCCGGAGCGCCGCGCGGGGCATCCCGAAGCTGCCCCAGGCGGAGGTGACGTTACGCGCGGACTTCGGCGTTGAAGAGGACCGGCACGGCGGCTCGCGCAGCCGCCAGGTCAGCCTCCTCGAAGCCGAAGTGCTGGAGGCGCTGCGGGAGATGGGAATGGCGGTCGCGCCCGGCGTCCTCGGGGAAAACATCACCACGCGCGGTTTGCGGTACGCGGACCTCCGGCCTGGAGACCGGCTGCGGGCGGGCGCGGCGGTGGTGCTGGAGGTGATGGAGCCACGCACGCCCTGTAAGACACTGACGCCGGTGGACGCGCGTCTGCCGCAGGCGATCGAGGGACGCGCGGGTCTCCTGTGCCGCGTGGCGGCCGGCGGCGTGCTGCGGCCCGGAGACGGCATCGCGCGGGAGTGACGCTGGCAGCCGAGGACCTGGCAATGCACAGCCGCTTCGTGGTGGCGACTGAAGTCGCGGCTATCCCTGGCGAAGCCCGCCTGCGCGGGCTGCAAGCGATGCAGCGGTAACTACTTGACGCCCGCTAGAGAGGCGCAGCGACGGCGATGGGAAGCTGAAGCGCCGGGACGGCGCTCTCTCCGGTGGACCGGACCTCTACGTCCACGGGGCGGTCGGCGGAGAGCGTCGGCGGGCGCGCCGGATCGAGGCGAAAGACGCGGCGGACGCGGTAGGCGCCGGGGGCGAGGTGCGTGAGCCGGGCGCGGCCCTGGCCGTCCGTGAGCAGGTCGAACCAGCGGTACGCCGACCACCCGGCCGCCGTCTTGCGGGAAAGCCCGAGGGACAGCTCCCCCTCCACGCCGCGCTGCTGCTTGTCGACGACGGCGAGCGAGAGCACGCCGCCCTTTTCCGCGTAGAACGGGCGCTGGCGGCGCAGGTCTTCGGCGCCGGCCGCCGGGAGCGGAATGTCGGTGAGATGGAACGGGATGGTCTCCGAGGGCTGCTCGCGGAGCCACACGTCGTACACCAGCCGGGCCGGCGGCGCCTGCACGCCGTCGAAGCGGCACCGCTGCCCGAGGACGACCTGCTGCGCGTCGCGGTCCACGTCGGACTGGGGCGAAGCGTCCCGGTAGACCCGTCCGCTCGTATCCACCAGGTACGGGTTCGGGGTGCGACTGATGCCGCGGCCCACCACGTTCCGGCCGGCGGCCCACGCCAACCGGGTGCGGACGCTGACCGTCTGCCCCTGCACGCGGGTTTCCTCCAGACGAACGTCCAGGCCATTCTGCGCCTGCGTTCCCGATGTGTCCGGCGCGAGCAGCGGAAACTCGAACCGGAGGGGCGTCAGCTTCTGATAGAGGACCAGGGTTCCGTCCACGGAGCGGATACGGGTGGCGCGGCTGTCCGGAAGGGTGAGGAGCAACTGCTGGCGGTACTCCGTCAACCGCACGCGGATGGCGGACGTGGCGCGGAGGCCGGAAAGCCCGGCCGGGACGAGCGGGCGGCCGAAGTTGTCGAGGATGCGCAAATCCTCTGCGAGGCCGGCGACCGCCTCCATCTGCCGGTCGTCCGGCGCGCGGAACAGCAGCGTGAGCGCCACCCGGCCTTCGGCGTCCACCGTTTGTAGGCGGGGGATCTGGAGCGCGTAAGGGCCCACCTTCTGCTCGCGCTCCGTCGCCTTCTCCAGGGGACTGGCGAAGAAGCCGCTCGAGTCCACACTGAGGAAATCGCAGCGGTACGCGGCGGCCAGCTCGCCGACGGCGGCGGCCAGGGAGGTGTCCTTCCACGCCACGCTGCGCCGCACGTCGTCCGCATCGCGCCCGATGAGCAGGCGGAACTCGTAGCCGGACTGCCGCGCCAGCTCCGCCGTCAGCTCCCGGAGGGTGGCGTCCTGGGCGGTGTGAGTCACCGACTGCGCCCCCGACGGCAGGCCCGGCAGGCAGGCGCCGGCCAGCAATAAGAACGCCAGCCGCCCGTTCCAGCGCCTCCGAGCCTGTACTCCAGTACCCACGCGGGCCTCCCTCTCTCGATCAGTCGCCGTCCATCCGGGCTCCGGCCCGCCGGTAGGTCTCCAGCGTTCCGCGCACCATCGCCTCCACGGTGAAGGTCGCGGCCACGTAGTCGTGCGCGGCGTCGCCCATCCGCCGCCGGAGCGCCGCGTCCGCCAGCAAGATCTCCAGCTTCTCGCCCAGCGCCTCCGCGTCCCCCACCGGGACGATGAAGCCCGTCTCGCCATCGCGGACAATCTCCGGCGCCCCGCTCAACCGGGTAGCGACCGCCGGGCGGCGCAGCAAACCGCCCTCCAGCAGGGCGCGCGGCAGTCCCTCTCCCTCTATAGACGGAAGAACCACCACATCCAACGCCGCATAATACGGAAGCACGTCCGCCTGGAAGCCGGCGAACCGCACACGCTCTCGCAGGCCCAGGCGCTCGGCCTGCGCCTCCAGCGCCGCGCGCTCGTCTCCGTCGCCCAGGAACAGCGCCTGCGCCTGCGGATGACGGTCCGCCGCCCTGCGGAACCCATCCAGGAAGACGGCGTGGCCCTTCTTGGCGGTGAGGTGGGCGACGACCCCGACGAGCAGCGCGTGCGGGGGCAGGCCCAGCGTGGAGCGCGCCGCCTCGCGGGTGCATGGCAGGAAGTACCGAGCCGGGTCTACCCCATTGTAGACGACGTCAACCCGATCCGCTGCGATGCCCTGCGCCACGAGGTGCTCCTTCACGGCGTGGGAGACGGCGATGACGCGGGTGGCGCGGCGGTAGCAGAAGGCGGTGTTGAGGGCGCGGACGTGGGCGATGGAGGGAAGCCCCGCCAGCCGCGCCGCGACGCTGGAGTGGAGCGCCGCGCTGCTGAGATGGCTGTGAATGACCGCAGCCTCGTACTTGCGGGCGAACCGCGCGATACGCAGCGGCGCCGCCAGGTTCAGCTTCCCGCCGATGGCGAGCGGCTGCGCGTCGAGGCCCATCTGGCGCATCACCGCGATCAACTCGCTGCCCTGTTTGCAGCCAATAGTGATGCGGTGACCGGCGGCCTGGAGGTGCTCGCAGAGGCTGGCGGTCGAGCGCTCGGCGCCGGCGATCTTCGAGGGGGTGATGATCTGGCAAATGTTCATGAAGCCGGGCGCGGAGGGTGCGAGGGAGGTGGTGGAATGTTACCGGATGCGCCGCCCGAGAGCAACTAACCCGAGGCAGCGAGCGGCGACCTGCTAACAGCGCAGGGAGAGGCGCGGCGGCGGTGGAACAGGCGTCGGGGCAGGCGCAGTCAAGGGTGAGAGGAAGAGGGTTGGGATGGCGAAGTTCACGCTGCTGGTGACGGCGAACGCGTTCCGCGAGAGCGCGGCCACGGCGGAGCCGCCGGTCCGCGCGGCGGGCGGCGAGGTGATCTATTCGGAGCGGATGGGGCCGCTGGCGGCGGAGGAGCTGATCCCCTACCTCCGGCGCGCCGACGCCGTGATCGCCGCCACTGACCCCTACAACGACTCCGTTCTCGAAGCCTGCCCGCGCCTGCGGGCCGTGGTGCGCTGGGGCACGGGCTACGACTCCGTGGACGTGACGGCCTGCACCCGACAGGGTGTGGCCGCCTGCAACGCGCCGCAGTTCAACGTGGAAGCGGTGGCCGACCACGTGCTGGGAGTGATGCTGGCGCTCGCCCGGCGGCTTCCCCACCAGGCGGCCGTGATGCGGAATGGCGGGTGGGAAGAGGTGCGAGGAGTAGAAGTTTTCGGCAAAACCCTGGGCATCGTTGGATTCGGAGCCATCGGCAAGGCGGTAGCGCGGCGGGCCCGGGGCTTCAACTGCCGCATCCTGGCGTACGATCCAATGCTCTCGGCTGAGACGATCGCCGAGCACAGAGGCGAAGCGACGGACCTGCCGACGCTCTTCCGAGCCGCCGATTTCGTGTCGCTCAACGCGGCGCTGGCTCCCGAGAACCGCCGGATGATCGGGGCGGAGCTGCTGCGGGAGATGAAGCCGACCGCCTACTTCATCAACGCCGCGCGGGGTCCGCTGGTGGATGAGCCGGCGCTGGTGCGGGCGCTGTCCGAGGGGTGGATCGCGGGGGCGGCGGTGGACGCCTATGAAACGGAGCCGCTGCCGCCGGACCATCCGCTGCGGCATCTGCCGAACTGCCTTGCCACGCCGCACAGCGCCTTCAACACGGTCGAGGCCGCCGACGCCACGAACCGGGCCGTGGTGGAGGAGGTGCTCAGCGTGCTGCGGGGCGAGCGGCCCCGATTCCCGCTGAACCCGGCCGTCTTCGACTCGCCCGCCTACCGAGGCCGCACGCCGCTGCTGTGAATGGGGTTGACGGCGAACACCGACGTTGAAAAACTCAACACAGAGCCCAGACGCGGCCCTGCGGGTCGACATTTCTACAAGAAACTGAGTCGGCGGCGGAGAACAGGGGTCCGTCGACGGCAGCACAAACCGGAGTCTCACTGGTGCCTTACAGCCCGACACAGAGCTTGGTTCCCGACGCCGTGGGAGTTTCCCTGGTGACCCGCCGGCCCTGCCGGTTGGGATCCCGTTT
>Ga0216301_1000044_pt1 | contig 30795 bp, 23 predicted proteins | sample 4hB_Boncat_minus_FD_156203 | JGI IMG/M metagenome (GOLD analysis project Ga0216301, IMG submission 156203) | Terrestrial sediment cell enrichment communities for BONCAT metagenomics from Utah, United States - 4hB_Boncat_minus | ecosystem: Environmental > Terrestrial > Deep subsurface > Rock...
GTGCCGCGGGGTTCGGGACGCGCGAAGTCACCGGCGGAGCGCCGGTGGAGGGGCTGACCCTGGCTTCCGTGAGCGCCGGCCCGGGAAAAGCGGCGAGCCGGGTGACGCTGAAGTTCCAGGCGGGCCGAGCCGCCGCCGGCTTCCCTTCGGCGCTGCCCGGTTATCGTGTCTCTTACCGGGATTACCCGGCGCGGCTGGTGATCGAGGCGGCGAATGTGGGGCTGGCGTCCCCGCAAGGTGCGGGCGGCGCCTGGGCCTGGCGGCCGCTGACAGGAGGCGCCGAGGGGGTCCACGCGCATACTTCGGCGGACGGGACCACGCTCCGAGTGTACGTGTATCTCCGCAGTCGATCCCGATTCCGAGCCATGCCGGACACGAAGTCAAGAGCGCTGGTGCTGGAGTATGAGGCCGTACCAGCGAAGCCGGCGCGGACAGCCTACGCGCTCTACCTGCCGCCCGCGAGAAGCCAGGAGGAGCTGGACACGCAGCTCGACGAACTGCGGGGCGAAAACCTGGACGCGCAGCCGGTGCTGACGGCCGACGGCCGCCTGGCGGTGCAGGTAGGAGTGACGACCAGCCGCGAGCGCGCCCTGGAGCTGCGACGGCAGGTGCTGGCCTACAGTAAGCCCGGAGTAACCGACGCCGTGGTGGCGCCGCAGCCGCTGACGGGCCGGGTGAAGCTGCCGAAGTAGGCGAGGCGCACCGCTCATTCACTCCTGGTGGGAAAGCGGCTGGGATCCTTCAAGGAGCATGGCGTCGCCAAAGCTGAGGAAGCGGTAGCCGTTTTCGAGGGCCTCCTGGTAGGCGCTCTGGATGGTCTCCACACCCGCAAAGGCGCTGACCAGCACCATGAGGCTGCTGCGAGGCATGTGGAAATTCGTGAGGAGGCTGTCCACGACCTGGAAGCGGTAGCCGGGGGTGATGTAGAGGCGGGTTTGCGCGCTGCCGGCTCGGACCTGCTTCGCGGGCCGGGGGCCGGATTCGGCGTCAGCGGCGACTGCGGCGCTTTCGAGGCAGCGCACGGTGGTGGTGCCGACGGCGACCACGCGGCCGGAGCAGGCTGCGATGGCGCTGGCCGTTGCTTCCGGCACGCTGTACCATTCCGCGTGCATCTGGTGCTCGGCGATGCTCTCGGTCTTGATGGGGCGGAAGGTGGCGATGCCGACGTGCAGGGTGACGTACGCCAGCCCGACGCCTTTCTCCCGCAGCGCCGCGAAGACGCGCTCGGTGAAGTGGAGGCCGGCGGTGGGCGCGGCGGCGGAGCCCTCGTCGCGGGCGTAGAGCGTCTGGTAGCGCTCCGGGTCGTCCAGGCGCTCGTGGATGTAGGGCGGCAGCGGGACCTGCCCCAGCCGGTGCAGGATCTCGTCGGCGGCTTCGGGACCGTCCTCCGCCCGGAACTGGAAGATGCGGGTCCCCTCTTCGCCCCGGTCCACCACTTCGGCGGTCAGCTCTCCCTCGCCGAAGTGGACGATGGCGCCGGGCGCCAGCCGCCGGCCGGGATAGGCGAGCCCTTCCCAGCAGCCGGCGGCCCGGCGCTGGAGGAGCAGGACCTCCACCCGCGCGCCGGTTTCCTTGCGGCCCAGGAGGCGAGCGGGGAGCACCCGCGTGTCGTTGAAGACCAGCAGATCCCCGGATCTCAGGTAGTCTGGAAAATCGAGGAAGCGCCGGTGCTCGCGGCGGCCGTCGGAACGGACCACGAGCAGGCGGGATGCGTCCCGGGGGTCGAGAGGGGTCTGGGCGATGCGCTCGGGCGGAAGGGGGTAATCAAAGAGTTCTAAGCGCACGCCGCTGTTCCAGCTCCTGCTCCCGCGCGTCAATCGCATCCTGGCGCTTGCGGCGCTCCGCGTGGGCCAGCACCCGCTCGATCGTAATCAGCAGTTGCTTCAGGCCGTCCCCGGTGAGGGCGGAGATGTAAACCGTGTCCGGATGCTTGGCGACCATCTCACGCAGCTTGTACGTGTCCTGCACCTTATCGATCTTGTTCAGGACGGTGACGATGGGCTTGTCCTGGATGTGGAGGTCGGTGAGCACGTCCACCACCGCTTCCATCTGCTCTTCCATCTCCGGGCTGCTGGCGTCCACCACGTGGAGCAGGACGTCCGCGCCGATGGTCTCCTCCAGCGTCGCCCGGAAGGCCGCGACGAGGCCGTGCGGCAGGCGGCGGATGAAACCGACGGTGTCGGTGATGAGGATCGGTCGACCGCCGGGAAGCTGGGTGCGGCGGGTGGTGGGGTCCAGGGTGGCGAAGAGCTTCGGGTCGGCGTAGGCTTGCGCGTCGGTGAGGGCGTTGAGCAGCGTGGACTTGCCCGCGCTGGTGTAGCCGACGAGCGCCCCCGTGGGGAAGCCCTCGCGCTCGCGGCTGGCGCGCTGCACCCGGCGATGCTGGCTGATCTCGTTGATCTGCTTGTTCAGGTCGGAGATCCGCTGGCGAACGTGGCGGCGGTCGGCTTCCAGCTTCGTTTCACCAGGGCCGCGCATCCCGATACCGCCCTGCTGGCGCTCGAACTTGGTGTAGAGGCTGGAGAGGCGCGGCAGCAGGTAACTGAGCTGCGCCAGCTCCACCTGGAGCTTGCCTTCGCGGGTCTGCGCCCGCTGCGCGAAGATGTCCAGAATAAGCTGGGTGCGGTCCAGCACCGGCAGCTCAATCTGTTGGACCAGGTTGCGGGCCTGCACCGGCGTCAGCTCGTCGTCCACGACGATCAGCTCGGCCTGGTGCGCGGCGGCGGTCTCCTTCACTTCGACGACCTTGCCGCTGCCCAGGTAGGTGGACGGGCTGGGGTTCTGCCGCTTCTGGGTAACGATGGCCACCGCCTCGCCGCCGGCCGTGGCGAGCAGCTCTTGCAGCTCCGCCAGGTCTTCGTCGAAGGCTTTCTCGCCACCCTTACGCTCGACCGCCACCAGGATCGCGCGCTCCGGCCCCTTATCCGTGCTGACTGTTTGTCTCGCCACCCGCTCTGCCCTGCTTCCCCGGTCCGGCCGCTCGCTCGCGGCGTTCGCCCTGCTTTTGTGTAACATACCCAAAAGCAGGGACCCTGGCAAGAGATTTGCGTGGCAGCCTGACGCATGGCGTACCGGCGAGGGCTGGACGGCGCCGTCCGGGTGGGAAGGATGCACTTCCTAGTGGTCCGCCACGGCTGAGTAGTGAAAGGTTATTGCAAGCCGAGGGCAGTGCCGCGACCGTGAGCGGAGGTCGCGGTACTGTTTCCTGCCCTATCCATACCAGATCGACAGTCCACGAGGACTTCCGTGGACGGAAGGAAGCGTTCTGGACGGGGGCGGCGCCGGTAACGGTATCGCGGTTAAGAGGCCGGAGCCGAGGGTAGAAGGAGGGGCGAACGAGGCGAGAGGAGGACGAGATGGCGGATATGCAATTGTGCGAAGCGTGTGTGATGGAGTACGACTGGGACGGGGTGGAAACGGAGGGGCATTACTACTGCTGCGCGGCCTGTTCGCGGGGGGAAGAGTGCACCTGCCCGCAGCACAACCACCTGCACCACAGCGCCGAGATCGAGCAGCCCCTGAACAGCGCGGCGGCCCGGCAACTCGGCACGCCGTAGCGGCCGGGCCCGCGCCATAGGACTACTGCGGGTCGCCCAGGTCGTAAACGTCGGTGGCGCGGAGCTTCACGCGGAAGCTGCCGATGTTGTTCTGCCAGTGGGCGTTGTCGTTGACGGCCAGGTAGAGGCGGCCCGAGCCCAGGCCGGTCTTCACCGCGCGGCGGCCCGCCATCCAGCGCTCGCCCGCCGGTCCGACGCGGCCGACCAGGGCGCCGAAGGGGAAGCCGTCCACCAGGTTCGTCTTGTAGCTGGGCGAGCCGGGCTTCGTCAGCCCGTTCGCGTCCGAAGACCAGCCGTCTATTCCGAAGGAGCAGCGGACGTAGCCCTCCGCCGTCTCCTCCAGGCGGGTGCTGGGCGTTACCGCCAGCCCCGTGTCGAGGAACTCGATCTGGGTGCAGTGGCGGAGGGAGTGGACCTCCAGGGTGCGCTCCACCTCGCCGCGGCGCACGGCCAGCCGCCGGATGTTGGCTACGGGCACGGGCGCCTCCTGGCCGGCGGTCGATAGCTTCAGCTCGGCCTCCTGCACCTCGCCGCGCAGCGTCTCACCATTCGCCAGGCGGATGAGGTCCTGGGTGCGGTCGGGCTGGTCCGCATAGCCGGGGATGATCCGTCCGAAGAGGCGATACAGCGGGTTCGGCTCCCGGAGGTCGGTGTCCTTGTAAGCGTCCAGCAGCGGCGTGAGGACCGGAAGACCGATGTCCGTGAGGTCGGCCGACGCCGCCTCGCGGGCTGGGCGGCTCGTCCCCGCCACTTCGGCCAGGCCGGCGCTGATGCGCGCCTGCTCCTGCGGACTGGGCGCATCGCCGGTGTGGACCGACAGCAGGTCGCGCAGCGGGATCTGCCGCGTCTTTCCCTCCACCGTGCAGGTCAGCCGATCGCCTGCCAGCGTTCCTTCCAGCGACTGCCGATCCTTCGTGAGAATCCAGACGTGCACCGGGGACCCGGACGTCTTCTTGGTGGAGCGGGAGGCGGACCAAACCGGGGCGTAGGTGAGCGTGAGGCCCAGAACCGCCAGCGCGGGGATGACTTTCGAATACATAGACAGTGCCTTTGAGGATGCCGCAGACAGTCGGTAGGAGAGTGAGCCGCCCGACGATGCAGGGGCCGCTTTAGAATGATCCTGCCTCTAGGTGCCAACAGGCGAGACAATGAGCAAAGCCCCGGCTGAAACAGCGAGAAAAATCTCGCAGCTTCAGCCGGGGCCGTAACCCGGCGGCAGGCTATGCCTGCCGCCGTGCTTCAGTCGCCGGGCTTACTTCGCGGGGCGGCGGCGGATCGTCGTCTGCCGCTGACCGGCCACACGGGTCGTGCGGGTGGTCATCGGCTGGGTCACGATGCGCTCGGTCTGGGTGGTCGGCGCCGGCTGCGTCACCACGCGCTCCACTTCGCGCTCCACGATCACGGGGCGCTCGACGATGACTTCCCGCTCCCGCTCGACGTAGACGGGGCTGGTCGACTCGGCGTACGTGGTCGTCGTGAGGCCGAGGATCGTGCGCTCTTCCTCGATGATTCGCGTCATCAGCTCGGTGTTGCTGGCGAACATCGTGCCGTCCATCTGGGACTGGAGGAACGCGGAGAGGTTCTTGCGGCCGAACTCCACGTCGCGGTCCAGCGTCCGGAGGAGGCTGATGTGGCGGGCCGTGGTAGCGGCGGCCATCAGGAGGGCGCCGCGCACGGTGGAGCTGCGCTCCGTCTTCAACTGGCTCAGCGAGTCGTTGAACGACTTCACGTGCATCTCATACATGTGGTCGATGGTGGCCGCAGGCGCCATATCGGCCACGTTCATCGTGTGAGAGCTCGTGGGAACCGGGCGGTTGTGATCCGTCAGCCAGCGGCTGGCGAAGCTCACCAGGCGCATATGGTCGCCGGCCATGTGCTCGTAGACGGTGGGAATGTTCTGGAAGCCCGCTTGCCGGCTGCGGCCTGCGAACGCCGTGAGGTGGGCGATCTCCATGTTCTGCTTGTCGACCAGGCTCGAGAGCTTGTTTCCGACTTCGCGGATCGTGGGCAGATCGGTGTACATCTCGGTGCGGTAGAAGAGCGGCTCGCCGGCGTAGACGAAGTACCGACCATCCCTGGTGTAGGCTTCGTCATTCTTCATCATGTAACCGCGGTTGTTCGAGCGGTAATCGTTGCTCGAGCTGTAGCTGTTGCTCGAACGATTCTTGTCGCTCGACCGCATATGTTCGTCTGCGCTCACCTTTGCGGCGCCGCCAACTACCAAGACACCAGCCAGGCACAGAGCCGGGACGTGTAACTTCATCATTCTCCTCCGGGCGATCTTACAACGTCAGTAACCTGCTCCCCGAGTTGATTGCGAGGTCGGCTGGACGGCCTGCATGAAAAGGCCGGCAACCGGTGGGGAAGTTGGTTCTGACTGAAGGGCTTACTTTCGGTGCAATTTACCGCTGAAGCGGTTTATTCAAACGGCAATCCGGAGGATTTCTCGATTGAATATTGCACGGTCAGTGTAGCGGCTTGTTCCCCGGTGAAAGTGCGCCTGCGACACGAACTAAGGACGGCCTGGAGTCCAACCGCCCCCTCGCTTACCCCATCGCCCGGCGTGCGCGCCGCTTTTGCTAGCCTTCGCTCGCCTGCCCGATCTGGCCGAAAGAATCGTCCAGCGGCCGCACGCGATCCACGGCGGCGGCCAGCTCTCCCTGGAGATCGAACGAGTTGGTGAAGGCCGCCAGCTCCACCGCCCAGTCGTACCGGCGCGCGACCTCCACCAGCGGGAGAAGGTCGAGGTCGCCGGAGGCGACGACGAGCGTCATCGGCTCTGCGGCGGTGGCGATGATCTCCGTCCCGCGCGCCACCAGCTCCGTGTCCACCGCCTTCTCACCACGTCCCACGGTGCGCTCGTGGACGATAACCTCGAAGCCGCTGTGGCGTGCGGAGTCCCACACCGGGCCGTCTTCCGTGGGACCGGAGCCGACCATAATGGCGGCGTGGACCTCCCGGCCGTCCGCCAGCACCTCGAAAAGCCCGGGGAAGTTCAGGCGCCAGGAGGAGTCGCGGGGCGGTCTTCCCGGAACCTCCTCGCGGACGATCCCTCTCTGTTGGGCGGAATGCTGCTGGCCGCCGATGAAGATATTCGAGTTGTCAACGAGGATCAGGCACTTGTTCAAGGTAGAAGGTCTCCACACGGCGGCGTCGCCGCTTCCTTATCTACCCACGTGACTGCCCTCTAATCCAGGACTGGGGGTCCGCTCGGGATGCCTCAGCCGCCCGTGATAGACTACCCACGTCCAGACCGCCCGCCGTTTTTTCAGGAAGCGAAGGGGAGTTCGAGTGATGGCGACGACTACCCACACGCCGCGCCGATTGACGCCGCCGCAGGTAGAGGAATTCCACGCCCAGGGCTATCTCAAGGGTTTCCGCGTCTTCTCCGACGCCGAAGTGGCGGGCTTCCAGGCGCTCTACGAGCGGGTCCTGGAGCTGCTGCCGCCGGGGAAGAACGTCAACTTCGTGAACTGGTGGCACAAGCGGAACCGGACGCTCTACGACCTGTGCATGGACCCGCGCCTGCTGGACTTTGCGGAAGACCTGCTGGGGCCCAGCTTCTACCTCTGGGGCTCGCACTTCTTCGCCAAGGAGCCGGGCGACGGGCGGGTGACGCCGTGGCACCAGGACGCTCAATACTGGCCGCTGTCTCCCCAAAACGCCGTCACCGTTTTCATCGCGTTTACCGACTGCGACGCGGAGAACGGCTGCTTGCGCGTGGTTCCCAGAACGCACCGGGGCGAGAAGCTGCGCCACCACCGCTCGGACGACGGGCGGTTCGTGCTGCCGCAGGAGATCGACGCGGGGGAGTTCGACCCGGCCGAAGCCGTGGACCTGGAGCTGAAGGCGGGCGAGATCTCCCTGCACCACGACGGCCTGGTCCACGGCTCCGGCCCCAACACTTCCCACCGCCGGCGGGTGGGCTTCACGATGCGCTTCTCCAGCAGCGACGTGAAGTGCGATCTCTCCGTCTGGCCGAACTTCCAGGCGTTCCCGGCGCGCGGTCGGGACGACTACCGCCACAACCCGGTGGGCGCGCCGCCCACGGCAGACGGGGCGCCCACCGGCATGCTGGAGTAGCTCTCCGCCCGGTCCTTCCCCCTCCGTCACAGCCGGGAACGTCCCGTCCACGCTTCTGCGCGCGGGCCGTCCACGCCGCCGTCCACAGCCCCTCCGCATAATCTGCTCGCAAGGGGAAACGGTGCGACGGAGGGAGAGGGCCGCGATGACGAGCAGTGTGACGGTGGAATGGGCGTGCCTGACGCCGGGGCTGGTGGTGGCGGCGACGCCCGAGCGCGCCTGGCTCCACCGCCCGGACGCCTGCGATCCGGACGATCCTTTCGCGCGCCCAATGGAGGGTCCCGGCAGCCTTCCCACCACGCGCCGACTGCTGGAGGGCGCGCTGGGCGCGGCCCAGCAGAGCGTGCCCGCCACCGGCGCCCGGCCTCGGATGACGCCGGCCCGCTGGGCATGGCGGCTGGCGAGCTACTACCAGACCACCCACGCCACCCCCACGCTGATGGCGGAGGCGCAGCGGCGGTTCGCCGCCGCCGGCCGGCGAGAGCTGGCGGAATACGCCGCGCTGAAGGTGGAGGACGAGGGCGGGCACGACGACCTGGCCCTCCGCGACCTCCGCGCTCTCGGCTACGACGCGGAAGCGCTGGTAGCGGCCCACCAGCCGCCCACCGCCGCGCGGCTGGTGGAGTATTTCACCGCGCTGGTGCGCGCGGACGACCCCGCCGGGTGCGTCGGCTATGCCTACGCCCTGGAGCGCCTGGCCATCGCCACCGGCCGGGACTACATCCGGCAGGTAGAGGCGGCGCTGCCGCCGGGCGTCTACGCCACGCGCTGCCTGCGGGTCCACAGCTCGCTGGGCGCGGACGTGAGCCACGTGGAGGACGCCGTCTCCGTCACCGCCCGGCTGCCGGCCGCCGACCGCATCCGTATCGCGCAGGCCGCCTACGAGACTTCGAGGCTCTGCTGCGCCGTCCCCAAGGGCGGCCACATCCCCGAGGAAGTGCTCCAGAAACGTCTGGCGGCACATGTCACCGTTCCAACACCAAGAGGAGCCCATTGATGGCGAACGCCCAACTGACCCGAAGCCCGGAAACCGAAGCCGCCTGGCGCAACGTGGTTACCCGCGCCTGGAGCGACGAGCAGTTCAAGAACAAGCTGGTGGACGACCCGAACAGCACGCTGGCGGAGGCGGGCATCCCGCTGCCGTCCGGCGTCAACGCGGTCATCGTGGAGAACGAGCCGGGCCGCATCCACCTGGTGCTGCCCGCTAAGCCCGGCGATGTCTCCGTGAACGAGATGCAGCTCACCGACGGCGACTACGACCCCGGCTTCTAATCGCTCCGGCCCTCCGCAGGGAGGGCGAAGGGGAGTGGGAAACGGGCGCCGCTGGTATGCCCGTGTCCCGCTCCTCGCCTTTCAGATCCTTCCCTAAGCTGGTAACGCATCTCAAAGCCGAGGGAAGCAGGGCTCCATTTGCACTGCAGATTACCAGCCGAGAGCAGAATCTGGAGTCGGTGCTTCCTAAGTAGGTGGTCAAAAGTCCGCGCGCAGCGCCCGTCCAGCTCCAGGCACAGATCGTCTCGCTGGAGCGTTTCGTGGGTGCAAAGACTTATGGCCACTCACTTAGCGCCGTCCTCCTGGGCGGTGTCAGCTACCGTCGACGCCCAGGAAGCTGCCCTGCGGGCGCGTCCCGAAGGCTTTCGGGACGCACTCCAGATTCTGCTTTGCGACGCTGATCAAGAGCCTGAGGTGGGTAGTCGCCCCATCCCTGTGGAGATCCGATACAAGTTTAGGGTGCTTCCCAGAGCGCGCACTGGCCCGTTCCGGCGTGTCCCAAAATGCCAGGCGTCTCCCGCATGTCCGGCCAGGAGATGAGACTGATGAGTAGTGAAACCCGAGACTGCGTCGTGATCGGCGGCGGCCCTGCGGGCAGCACATTCGCCGCGATCGCCCGGAAGTACGCGCCGCATCTCAAGGTGACCGTGCTGGAGCAGGCGCGCTTTCCGCGCTACCACATCGGCGAGTCCACCATCCCCGCCGCCAACAACGTCCTCCGCGAGCTGGGCCTCTACGACGATCTCCTGGAGACGGACTTCGTGAAGAAGATGGGCATCGTCTTCGTGTGGGGCCAGGACCGCAAGCCCTGGAACGCGGATTACCTCCAACTCCGAGACGCCAAGACGGAGATCGGCGGGAGCGACGTCATCGACGTGACGGGGCAGGATTTCCGGGGCGTGATCGACCGCCTCGGCTACCTTGACACCCCCGTGACGGCGTTCAATGTCCGCCGGGCGGAGTTCGACCACATGCTCCTGAACCGGGCGCGCGACTTCGGGGCGGAAGTCCGCGAGGGGACGCGCGCCACGGAAGTGCTGCGCGACGCCCGCGGGCGGGTGGAAGGCGTGCGCTGGGCCGACGACACCGGCCGCTCGGGCACGCTCGAGACGCCCTTCGTGCTGGACGCCAGCGGCCTCATGACCTTTATGTCGAAGGGCGAGCGCGACTACCACGAAGACATGAACAACTTCGCGGTGTACGGCTACCTCTCCAACGCAGAGTGGAAGGTGACGTTCAACGGAACGCGCGAGCGGTCGTCGGTGTTGATCGCGGCCGTGGAGAAGGGCTGGATCTGGTACTTCCCCATCGGTCCCGACATCATGTCCGTGGGGGCCGTGACGCGGAAACAGCATTTCAAAGACCGCCTCAAAGAGGTGGACCTGGAGAGCTTCTGGTGGGAGATGCTCCACTCCTGCCCCGAAGTCGCCGGCCTCGTACAGAACGCCACGCTGCGCACCGACATCCTGCCGGACGGCAAGCGCGTCGCGGCAAGCCAGGACTGGTCTTCCCAGGCCCGGAACCCTGTCGGCGATGGGTGGGCGGCGGCGGGCGACGCGGCGATCTTCGTGGACCCCATCCTCTCCTCCGGCGTCACCCTCGCCATGCAGAGCGGCCACCGCGCCGCCTACACCTGGCTCACGTCGCTGACCCGGCCGGAGCTGCCGGCTCCGTCCCTCTGGCGGGCGTATGCGGACTATATCCGGGGCGAGTACGGAGCGTTCCTTACGCTGGCCCGCTACTGGTACGGCAACAACCGCGCGGCGGAATCCTGGTGGTGGGAGGCCCAGCGCCTGGTGAACCGCACGGGGCGTCTCGACCTGAACGACCGCCAGTCATTTACGATGGCGACGGCGGGCTTCTTCCCCATGCCACGCACCATGACGACGGAAGTGGTGGGCTCCGTTCTCACGCACCTCTCCGGCGCCCAGGGCGACCTGATGCAGATCTACCAGGACGCGGGGGTGCCGGAGCCGGAGCAACTGGCCCGCTGCCGGATGGAGATGAAGGCCCCGTTCCGGCTGGACCTCCGCACCGAGCCGGTGATGAAGGGCGAGCCGTGCGGGAACCTGGACGTCTACCACGACCTGGTGACGGAAAGCCCCGAATGGGCGCACCGGCTGGCGTCCGTACCGTGCCGGATCGCCCCCGCGATGGCGCCCGTGGTGGACGCTATCCCCCGCCACCGGCAGGTTGCGGCCCTGCTCGACGAAGCGCCCTCACTGCTGCCGCGGCAGTACGCCTCTCCGGAAGAGATCCGCGCCTCCACCCTGGGCATCGTCCGGGTCGCAGCCATGAAGGGCTTCGTCCAGCTTTCCGACTCGCCCTGAACCGCCGGCGGCGGCTTTCGGCCCTGCTTGCTGAGGCGCAGTCGCCGCCGCCGGGATATGCTTCCTGCGAGGACTTCCGCCGGCCCACCCCGGACATCGTGCGGATGACCGCCGTGAAGAGGCGCCTCTGCGTGGGAAGCGACCAGCCATGTCCGAAGTCCTGACCCTTACCCTCGTCTTCTCCGAACGGGATCCCGCGGAAGTCCACCGGCTCGCCGACGTCGTTTCCGACCCCAGCCACCCCGATTACGGACAGCACCTGGACCGCACGCAGCTCGACGCGCTGGTGCGGCTGCCGGAAGACGAGCGCCAACTGGTGGCGGACTGGCTGGTGGAACACGGGATGGAGGTGATGGAGGAGACCGGCGCCCACCGCCAGCTCATGTTCGTGCAGGCGACGGAGGCGCAGGTGGAGGAGGCGTTCGGGAAAGAGCTGATCGGCTGGCTGGCGAAGAACGGCGACAGCCGGGGGATGCGCCTCACCTCCGCCATGCCCCGGCGGCTCGCCGGCTACGTGCAGAAAGTGGGCGGGCTGCCGGGCGAGCGCGGCCAGCGCGGAGGCCTCGTCTCCAGCCCGCTCGCGCTCGGAGACGCCTTCCCGGCAGGCGGCTCCGTCCCAGTTTCAGCCTCCTCTGAGCCGGCTCAGGCGCGGAGGGCGCCGGCGGGAGCGCCGCCTCCGGACCTGGGCGGCGTCACCCCGGCGGATATCCGAGAGATCTACGGCTTTCCTTCCGAGTGGGATGGAAGCGGCGAGACGATCGCCCTGCTGTTGCTGGGCGGGCATGTCGCGGAGGACGACCTGCACGCCTTCTGGAGCGCCCACGGCATTCGGCCTCCGGAGGTGCACACCGTCCAGGTAGGCCCCGTGGAGACGCGGCCGCCGCACCCGGTCCACTTGCTGGAAGCCGCGATGACGGTGGAGTGGGCGGGGGCGATGGCGCCGGGGGCGAAGATCGTCGTTTACCGGATCGACCCCTCCGTGATGGCGGATCCCTGGGCCGCGTTCCTGTTCGCCGTTACGGGGGATGAAGTCCACGCGCCGACGATTGCGTGTACGAGCTGGATCACGCCGGAGCGCCGGTATTACGGCCTTCACGGGCATAGCGTCATCACGGGACTGCTGAACCAGGCGGCGGCGCTGGGAATCACCGTCATCTCGGCGGCGGGAGACTGGGGCGCCTTCGACGGTATCCCGCGCACCATGCGCGACGGCCGGTACGTCAGCGACGCTCCGTGGCCACACGGCGTCTTCCCGGCCGTGGAAGAGCGCGTGCTGGGCGTGGGCGGAACGATGATTACCCATCGAAAGCCGCTCACCGAACTGGGCTGGAGCGGGCCGCCGCCGCCCGGCATGCAGAAGGCCGTGGTGTTCGAGCGCCTGGCGGGCTCCGGCGGTTTCAGCGAAGACGTCCCCATTCCGGTCTGGCAGCGGCCGGTGCTGCGGGGCCATTACTCGCGCGGGGCGGGAACGCCGGCGGTGGTTCCGTACGGGCGCGGCTTTCCCGACGTGGCGCTGATGGCGGCGGGCCCCACCGTGCAGCGGAGTCCGGGCGAGCCGCTCACGTCGCAGGGTTACCAGGCGGTGACGGACGGGCGGTGGGTCGACTTCGCGGGCGGCACCAGCGTGGGCGCGCCGATCTGGGCGGCCATCGTAGCCCGGGCGAACCAGGCGCGCCGCGCCGCCGGCCTGGGCCGGCTGGGCTTCGCCAATCCCCTGCTCTACCAGCTTCGAGACGCCGAGCCGGCGCCCTTCCGCCCGATCACCTCCGGCTGCTCCGACGTGGCGATGAGCGTGGTCAACCTCCACGGCCGCGCGGTGACGCACCAGCTTCCCGGCTACGAGTGCCAGGCGGCCTGGAACCCCGTCACCGGCCTCGGCGTGCCCCACGTCGGCGCCCTGATCGCGCTTCTGGCGCGCCGGCCCGGCTAGACGCCGCCTGCGCCCTTAGTAGACAACTAACTCGTGATGGATCTGAACCACCCTTCCGGGCCGGAGAACGGCTCGTCCTCTAACTGGCGTCTCGTGTTGGGCTACGGCGCCATGCTCGCGGGGGGCGCGCTGCTGCTCCTGTTGATCTACCTGGCGGGCCGCGGCCTCACGGCGCCCCCGCCGCCCGACGGCGCGCACTTCGGCAGAGACGTCGAGAAGTCGCATGCAAGCGTAGTGGGACAGCTCCTGGTGGCGCTGCTGACGATCATCGGCGCTTCCCGGTTGATGGGCGCCGTCTTCGCCCGCTTCCATCAGCCTCCGGTAATCGGCGAGGTGCTGGCCGGGATTATGCTGGGGCCGTCGCTGCTGGGCATGGTCGCTCCGCAGGTCACGGCGGCGCTTTTCCCCACGACCGTGATTCCCCTGCTGGGGGTAGTGGCGCAGCTCGGCGTGCTCCTCTTCATGTTCCTCGTCGGGCTGGAGCTGAACACCAACGTGCTCCGCGAGCAACCCCACGCCACGGTCGCCATCTCGCACGCCAGCATCCTCGCGCCGTTTCTCCTCGGCGCGGCGCTGGCCCTGGCGCTCTATCCGACGCTTTCCAGCCGTGACGTGCCCTTCCTGGCCTTCGCCCTGTTCCTCGGCATTTCGCTCTCCGTCACCGCCTTCCCCGTCCTCGCCCGTATCCTCACCGACCGCGGGCTGCACCAGACTCCGATGGGGATCCTGGCGCTTACCTGCGCCGCCGTGGACGACGTGACGGCCTGGTGCCTGCTGGCCTTCGTCACCAGCGTGGTCGATGCCCGGATGGAGGGCGCGGTGCTGACAGCCGCCTTCACGCTGGTCTACATCGTCGCCATGTTCAAGCTGGTGGGGCCGTGGGCAAAGCGCCTGGCGGCGCGCGAAGAGCAGGCGCCGGCGGGCGGTCAGCGGATGATGACGGCGACGCTGACCGGGTTCCTGCTGTCGAGCCTGATCACGGAGTCGATCGGCATCCACGGGCTGTTCGGCGCCTTCCTGATGGGCGCCGTGATCCCGCACGATTCGCGCGTAGCCCGCACGCTCATCTCGAAGCTCCACGACTTCGTGGTGGTGCTGTTCCTGCCGGCTTTTTTCGCGCTGACCGGCCTGCGGACGCAGATCGGGCTGATCAGCGGGGCGGAGTGGGGCCTCTGCGCCCTCATTATCGGGGTGGCCTGCCTGGGCAAGTTCGGCGGATCGGCGGCGGCGGCGCGGCTAACGGGCCTGTGCTGGCGTGACGCCGCCACCATCGGCGTCCTGATGAACACGCGGGGCCTCATGGAGCTGATCGTGCTCAACATCGGTCTCGAGATGGGCGTTCTCTCGCCCACGCTCTTCGCAATGCTGGTGATCATGGCGCTCGTGACCACCTTCGCCACCACGCCCCTCGTGGATTTGCTGACGCGCGGAAAGTGGGACGTGGCCCGGGCGACTGGCTGACCGCCGCTACTTTGCGCCCCTCACGCCGATGCGGTTCACCACGGACTTGACCCCCTTCTGACTGGCGGCGATCTTGCCCGCGCGGGCTTTTTCCGCCTCCGTGCTCACCTCTCCGGAGAGCGTGACGACATCCTTCCGGGTGTCCACGTCGATCTTGTAAGCCTTCACCTGCGGGTCGGCGGCCAGCTTCGTCTTGATGTCCCCCGTCGTACCCGCGTTCTCGGCCAGCCGTCCCGCCTGCTCCGTCACGGAGAGCGCCCCTCGCCCGACCGCCTTCCGGACGGCGGGAGCGACTGTGTCCGGTTGGCCGTTGTCGTTGGTGTCCGTGCATCCGGCCGCGAGACAGACGCCAGCCGCAAGGACCGCCTGGAACACAGTTTTCATAGGGAACTCCCGCCTGGCCGTGGAACCGCTAGAATGGAGGGCGTTTACCCCCTTGCCAGGGGAGTAAAACACCTGCGCCGGCCTACGAACGAAGGATTTAATCCAGGTGGAGCGGGCGGCTAGATGTCGGCCCCGAAGGAGCGCGATAGACTGGGGAGCGAGCCAGGAGTCGGATGCTTGAGAGAGACCCCCATGTGACACCGCATCATCCTTCGGCGCCGCTGCAGATCCGGCTGTTCGGGCCGCTGACCGTGCAGGTGCGCGGCGAACCGCTTCCCCACCTTCGCTCCCGAAAAGAGCAGTGGCTGCTGGCGCTGCTGGCGCTGCGACGCGGTTGTCCGGTGGAGCGCTCCTGGCTGGCGGGCCTCCTCTGGCCCGACAGCTCCGAAACCCAGGCGCTCTCCAGCCTGCGCCGGGGCCTGACGGACCTGCGCGCCGCGCTGGGCGCCGAGGCGGCCCGCCTGTCGTCGCCCACGCTGCGCACCCTGCGCCTGGACGCAGACGGGGTAGAGGTGGACGTGGCCGACTTCGACGCGGCCATCGCCGCCGGCGACCCGGCGTCGCTGGCGCGGGCGGTGGCGCTGTATCAGGGGCCCCTGCTGGAGGGCTGCGCGGAGGAGTGGGTCTCCGAGGAGCGCCAGCCGCGCGAAGAGCGGTGGCTGGCGGCGCTCGAACGGCTGGCGGGCGAGGCCCGCGAGCGCGGCAATTCCGAGGCCGCCGTGCGGTGGCTGCGACAGGTGGCGGCGGCGGACCCACTGCGAGAAGGCGCCCAGCGACTCTTGATGGAAGTATTGGCCGCCGGCGGCAGCCATGCCGCAGCCATCCTCGTGTACCGGGAGCTGCGCCTGCGCCTCCATGACGAGCTGAACGCCGAACCCGATCCTCGCACCGCCGCCCTCTTCCAGCGCATCCGGACGGACGCCCGTCGCCAGGCGGAAGGCTCCGCCGCAGGACTCTCCGCCCCGGCGCCCGGCGCCGCTCCGGAACTCCGCCCGGCGCCGCCAGCGGAGGAGGCCACTGACGCGGCTCCCGCCACGGCGACAGAGACGCCGGCGCTTCCCGAGCCGGCGCCGGTTTCCGGCCGGCTGCCTCGCGCTCTGACGGCCTTCGTGGGGCGCGAGCGCGAGCTGGCGCAGGTGAAGGCGGTGCTGGAGGGCGCGCGCCTGGTGACGCTGACCGGGCCCGGCGGCGTGGGGAAGACGCGGCTGGCGATCCAGACCGGCGAGGAGCTGGAGGAGCGGTATCCGGACGGCGCCTGGTTTGTCGATCTCACCGCGCTCACCGCGCCCGCCCTGACGTCGCAGACGGTCGCCTCTGCGCTGGGCGTGCGGGAGCAGCCCGGCCGGCCGCTGGCGGCGACGCTGGCGGACGCGCTGCGGCCCCGGGAGCTGCTGCTGATCCTGGACAACTGCGAGCACCTGGTGGACGCCTGCGCCCAACTGGCGCAGGCGCTGCTGGAGGCGTGTCCCCGGCTGCGGGTGCTGGCGACTTCCCGACAGGCGCTGGGCCTGATTGGCGAAGTAGCCTGGCCCGTGCCCTCGCTGGCGCTTCCGGCGTCCGGCCGCCGGCTGGCGGAGGGAGACGAGGCGGAGCTGGCGGCTTACTCCGCAGTGCAGCTTTTCGTGGCGCGGGCGCGGGCGGCCAACCCCACCTTCCGGCTGACAGAGGCCAACGCCGGCATGGTGGTGCGGCTTCTGCAGCGCCTGGACGGCATCCCCCTGGCGATCGAGCTGGCCGCGGCGCGGCTGCGGGTGCTGTCCGTGGAGCAGATTGCCGCGCGCCTGGACGACCGCTTCCGGCTGCTGACGGGCGGGAGCCGGACGGCGCTGCCGCGCCAGCAGACCCTGCGGGCGACGATGGACTGGAGCTACGACCTCCTCTCCGAGGGCGAGCGGGCGCTGCTGCGCCGCCTCGCGGTGTTTGCGGGCCCCTTTACCCTGGACGCGGCGCAGGCGGTCTGCGTGGACGTCTCCAACGCCCGGAGCGACGCACCGGACGCGCCGGACGTGCTGGACCTTCTGGGGCAGTTGGTGGACAAGTCGCTGGTGAAGGTAGACGACCTGGGCATGGAAGAGGCGCGCTACCGCCTGCTGGAGACGACGCGGGAATACGCTTGCGAGCTCTGGACCGAAGAAGAAGAGGCGACGACCTGCCAGCGCCACGCCGTCTATCACCTGGAGTGGGCGGAGCAGGCGGCGGTGCATCTGCAAGGCCCCGAGCAGGCCGAGTGGCTGGACCGGCTGGAGGCGGCGCACGACAACTGCCGGGCGGCGCTCAAGTGGCTGACACGGCCCGAGCGCCCGCCCGCCGATGGGGCGCTGGCGCTGCGTCTGGCCGGCGCGCTCTGGCGGTTCTGGCTGGCCCGCGCCCACCTCACAGAAGGCCGAAGGTGGCTGGGGCGCACGCTCTCGCTCCATTCCCGGCGCACGGCGGCGCGCGCGGAGGCGCTGTCCGGGGCTGCGGTCCTGGCCCGCGACCAGGGCTACTTCCAGGCGGCCCGCGCCCTTTCCGAGGAGAGCCTCGCCATCTACACGGCCCTGGGCGATCAGCGCGGCATCGCGCGCGAGCTGGACAACGTCGCGGTGCTGGCGTGCTTCCAGGGCGACTACGCCACGTCCATCCGCCTCCACGAGACGGCGGTGCGCATGCTGCGCGAGCTGGGCGATCTCCCCGCTCTCGCCGCTACTTTGACCAACCTGGGCTGGGCGCTCTATAGCGACGCGCAGTACGACCGCGCGCGGCCGGTGTTGGAGGAATGCCTGGCGCTGCGACGCGCCGCCGGAGATGAAGCCGGAGTAGCGCGCTGCCTGAACACCCTCGGCCTGGTGACCGGCCAGGAGGCGAACGCGGCGGCGGCCCGCCCGTTCCATCTGGAAGCCCTGGCGATCTCCCAGCGCACCCGGAACAGCCAGAGCCTCGCCGCTTCTTTGCTCAACCTGGGGGTGATGGCGCCCACGCCCCAGGAGTCGGAAGCTCGCTACAAGGAAGCATTGCAGGTGCTCCAGGAGCTGGGCAGCCAGCACGGCATCGCCCTCTGCATCACGGGCATCGCCGAATGCACGGAATGGCGCGGCCTCTCGCAGGAGAACGTCCTCTGGGCCGCGCGCCTGCTGGGGGCCGGCGAGGCGCTGCGGGAGGCGCTGGGCCACGTCCTCCCCGCCTTCGCGAGGCCCGCCTACGAGCGGCTGGTGGAGAAGTATCGCGCCATAGCGGGCGCCGAGCCCTTCGAAGCGGCCTGGGCGGAAGGACGGTCGCTGCCGCTGTCGGAGGCGATCCAACTGGCGCTGCACCGGCCGTAGCCGGGATGGGGCGGAGCTGGGACGCCTGGCGCTCTTGACCCGAGGGCCCGGTCGCTACGTGGTAAGATGCAGCGTGACGGGTATGAGGGTGCTGCGAGCGTGACGAAATGCAGACACTGGCCCCGGCCGCTGGGATGATCCGGCAGCCGGGGCTTTCTTTTGCTGCCGGCTTACGAAGCCGGCGTCACGCCCTTGAACGAGGGGTCCGAGAGGCCGGGCAACTCGCCGGTGCTGTCGCCGAAGCCGGGGACGGGCGTGCCCATCCGGGCGAGCATTCCCTGGTAGAGGTTGCAGAGCGGCGTCTTCTTCGCGTAAGCGAGGTTGCGGCCGGTGGCGAGGCCGCCGCCGGCGCGGCCCGCCAGCACGATGGGCAGGTTCTGCGGGCTGTGGGCGTTGCCGTCCTTCATGCCGCTGGCGAAGAGGACCATCGAGTTGTCCAGCAGCGTGCCGTCGCCGTCCTTGATGTTCTTCATCTTCTCCAGCATGTAGGCGTATTGGGCCACGTGCCAGGTGTTGATCTTCTTGTACTCTTCCAGCTTGGCGGGATCGTTCTCGTGGTGGGAGATCTGGTGGTGGCCGCCGCTGATGCCGGGCAGGAAGGCGAAGTTCTTGCCGCTCACCTCGTTCCCGAACATGAAGGTCGCCACGCGCGTGGTGTCCGTCCAGAAGGCGAGGACCATGATGTCGAGCATCAGGCGCACCTGCTCGGTGTGGTCGATGCTGCGCTCGCTGAGGCGGGCCGGGTCCTTGTAGTAGTCGGTGATGCGGCCGCCCAGCTTTTCCACTTCCTTCCGGGCCAGGGGATCGCCGTCATACTCCGCCGCCCGCCGGGCCGCGTCGAAGGCGATCCGCTTCTCCACGGAGCGCACCGACTCGAAGTATTCCTCCAGCTTCAGCCGGTCGGCTTTGCCTACCTGGCCGCGCAGCCGCTGCGCGTCTTCCAGCACGGCGTCCAGCACGCTCCGGTCGTGCGGGGAAGCGCCTTTGCCGCGCGCCGCGCCCGAGCGGAAGAGACGGTCGAAGGCGAGCTGCGGGTTGATCTCGCGCGTAACGGGGGTGGTGGGGTTGCTCCAGGAGATGTGAGAGCCGTAGAGGCGCGTGAAGCCGACGTTCGTATCCACGCCCATCGTCACCGGCTCGATGCTGAGCTCCAGGGAGGGGAGCGGCGTCAGATTCCCGATACGCTGGGCCACGACCTGATCCATCGAGACGCCGCCGCAGCGGAGATCGCTGCCCGTGGTCTTGGTGACGTGGGTGCCCGTGAGGAACGGGGCCACCTTCACGTAGTGGCCGTCCCCCTCGATACTCTCCTTGTTCATCAGCTCGCCGAAGACCAGGATCTCGGACTTCAGGCTTGCCAGCGGAGAGAGGATGGGCGACAGCTCGAACTCGCTGCCGGCGCCGGTCGGAGTCCAGGCGCGCGGGTTCACGCCGTTGGGCATGTAGAGGACCGCCATCCGCACCGGAGACTTAGACGCGGCGGCCTTGCCGGCGGCCAAGGCGACGCGCGGCTGCACCGCCTCCAGCACCGGCAGGCACATCGTCACGCCCAGCCCGCGCAGCACCGTCCGCCGGGATATCCGGCCTGCCTCTCGCTCCATGGATCTCTCCCTCGCTTGTCTGCGCGTTTCCCATCTCATGATACGGCCTGGAAGGCAGGCCGCATCAGCATGCGCGGGGACTAATTCTTGCGGTACTGGAAGGGATAACTCTGGACGATCTCGCGGATGAGCGTAGCGCTGCGGTAGTCGTCCTTCGCCAGCGTAGCGGTCAGCTTGCGGACCGTGGGGAGGTCGTACGGCTCGAGGCCGCGGCCCAGCGCGTACGCCAGCATCTTTTCCGAGAGGTTGCGCGCGAACTCCTCTTTCCGAGCGAGGATGCGGGCCCGCAGCTCCACGGGGCCGCTGAACTTCTCGCCCGTAGCCAGAACGCCGGCGGAGTCCACCGGCACGCCGCCCATCTCCGTCCGCCACCGCCCGACTGCGTCGAAGTTCTCCAGCCCAAAGCCGATGGGGTCCATCCGGTTGTGACAGGACGCGCACTCCGGCTTCTCGCGGTGCTTCTCCAGCCGTTGACGGAACGTCAGCCCCTCACGGGGAGCGTCGCTGGCCGGCAAGCCGCCCGCATTCGGGGGCGGCGGCGGCACCTCCGCCCCAAGGAGCTCCTCCAGCACCCATTTACCGCGCAGCACGGGGCTGGTGCGCTGCGGATAGGAGGTGACGGTGAGCACGCTCGCCATCGTCAGCACGCCGCCGCGCTGGCGATCCGGCAGGGCGACGCGCCGGAAGTTTGCGCCGATGACGCCGGGGATGCCGTAGTGCTTCGCCAGCTCCTCGTTCAGGTAGGTGTAGTCCGCGTCCAGCAGCCGGAGCAGGCTCGCATTCTCCTTGAGCACGGAGCCGAAGAACTCCACCGTCTCCTGGTACATCGCGTCTCGCAGGGAGGGCGTGAAGGTGGGATAACGGCGACGGTCCGGCTGGGCCGACGTCTGGAGGTCGCGGACCCGCAGCCACTGCCCGGCGAAGCTGTCGGCCAGGGCGGCGGACTTGGGGCTCTGGATCATGCGCTGGATCTGCGCGTCCAGCACCTGGGGATCGCGCAGCTTGCCCAGCTTGGCGAGGCGGAAAAGCTCGGCGTCGGGAGTGGACGACCAGAGGAAGTAGGAGAGGCGGCTGGCGAGCTCGTAGTCGCTGATGCGGTACGCTTCCGTCGTCGGTTGTTCCTTTTCGATGCGGAACAGGAAGCTGGGCGAGATGAGCACGGCCTTGAGCGCGTACCGGACGGCGCTCTCGAACGGCTCGCCCCGGCGCGCGGCGGCGTCGTAGAGGCGCAGCAGCCGGTCCACCTCCGCGGGCTCCACGGGCCGGCGGAAGGCGCGCGTCCCGAAGTGCGCCAGGATCTTCTGGGCCGCCGCGCGGGCCGGGAGCGCCTTGCCCGGGCGCGCCACGAAAAGCTGCGCGGCCGGCGCTTCGTTCAGCACCTCGCCCGCCGCCTCCAGGTAGCGCTCCATCAGGATCGGCGGGATGAACAACGTGTCCGCGTTGTTGTCGAAGCCGCCGCCGCCGCCGCCGTCCGCGGGAAAGCGGTCCGCCGGGTTGGACTGGACGCCGAAGAGGTCGCGGACGGTGTTGTTGTATTCCGTGCGGCTGAGGCGATGGATGAGGACCCGGCCGGGATTGCGGGGGATCAGGCTCTCGTCGGCGGTGTCCAGGGTGTGGGCCAGCCACGCGGCCACCCGGTCGCGCTGCGCCGGCTCCGGCTGCGGCGCGCCCTGCGGCGGCATGTTGTGCTCGCGGATGAGCGTGAGAACCTTGCGCCAGGTGGCCTGGTCCCGCTGAATCGACGCCACATCCCCGTATCCGGAGAGGTTGACGCCGCCCCGGGGCTTCGTGGGGCCGTGGCAGCCGAGGCAATACTGCTTCAGGAAGGGATGGCCTGTCTCTTCGTACGCCGCTTGCGGTGTGGGCTGCGGCTGGCTCTGCGCCACCTGCGTCACTCCCAAAAAGAACAGCGAGAGGGCGGCGAGAACCGGCAGCGCCCGGCGTCCCGTGGAAGACGCCGGGCGGTGAGAGCAGGCGGGAGGAGTTAAGCGCATCCGGAAAGGTCTCGGTGGTTCAGGTTACCGCAAGATGTCCTTCACCACGGTCCCTTCCACGTCGGTGAGGCGGAAGTCGCGGCCGGAGTAGCGGTAGGTGAGCTTCTCGTGGTTCAGGCCCAGCAGGTGCAGGATCGTCGCGTGCAGGTCGTGGACGCTGACGGGCTTATCCTGCGCCCGGAACCCGAACTCGTCGGTGGCTCCGTGGGTGATCCCACCCCTCACGCCGCCGCCCGCCATCCACATGCTGAAGCCGTAGTGATTGTGGTCGCGCCCGTTGCCGTTCTCGGAGACGGGCGTACGGCCGAATTCGCCGCCCCAGATCACCAGCGTGTCCTCCAGGAGACCGCGCTGCTTCAGGTCCTTCACCAGCGCGGCCATCGGCTGGTCAATCTCGCGGCACTTCTTGCCAATCTCGGTATCGATCTTGTCGTGGTGGTCCCACCCGCTGTTGGTGATCTGGACGAAGCGGACGCCGTTTTCCACCAGCCGCCGCGCCAGGAGGCAGGCGTTCGCGAACTGGCCGGTTCCGTACTGCGCGCGGGTGGCGGCGCTCTCTTTCCGCAGGTCGAACGCTTCCCCGGCGGCGTACTGCATCCGGAAAGCGGTCTCCATCGCGCGGATGCGGGCTTCAAGCTGGGCGTCGCCGCCGCGCTCCTGGGCGTGCGCGCCGTTCAGCTTGCGGAGGAAGGCGAGCTGCTGCTCCTGGTCCGTGCGGCTGAAGCGCGCGTTCCGCAGGTGGGCGATCATCTTCTCCGGGTCGTCCTGGCCCAGGTCGATGGGGGTGCCCTGGTGCTCGCCGGGCAGGTAGCCGCTGCGCCCCACCGGCACGAACGTGGACCCCAGCGAGACGAAGCCGGGCAGGTCCTGGTTTTCCGTGCCCAGCCCGTAGCTCACCCACGCGCCGAGGGCCGGATGGACCTGATCGATCCGACCGGACACCATGAAGTTAATGGCGGGGCCGTGGTTCGGGTTGCTGGCGTGGACGGAGCGGAGGACGCAGAGGTCGTCCACGCAGGTGCGCAGGTGGGGCAGCAGCTCGCTGACTTCCGTGCCGCTCTGGCCGCCCGGCTCGAAGCGGAACGGCGAGGGCATCAGCCCGCCGGTCACGCGCTCCGTCCGCAGGTCCACGCTGTTGGGGCGCTCGCCCGCGTGCTTTTTGATGGCCGGCTTGGGATCGAGCATGTCCACGTGGGACGGACCGCCGCTCATGAACATGAAGATGACCCGCTTCGCCTTAGGCGCGAAGTGCGGGCGCGCGACGCCGCCGGCCGCGGACGCCTGGGCCGTGTGGAGCAGGTCCGCCAGCGCCAGCGAGCCGAAGCCGAGCCCGACCGATTGAAGGAGGCCGCGACGGGAGAGACGGGGATTCGAAAGGTTCATGAGTTTAGTCCACAAAGAGGAACTCGTTGCTGGACAGCAGGCTCTGCGCGAGCATCCGCCACCGGGCTCGCCGGTCGGAGGCGCCGGCGTCTCCGAGCAGCCCCACAGAAAGACGGATCTCGTCGGGGCGCGGGTTCCGCAGCAGGATGCGCCGGAACAACGTGCGCACTCCCTCTTCCGGGGCTGCCTCCGCCGGGACGAGACCGGCGAGCGTGTCGGCCTGCCCCTGCACGAAGGGACTGTTGAGGAAGTAGAGCTGCTGGAGCGGCGTCGTGGTGGGCGTCCGCGCCTCGCCGTGGCGGTTGGCGTCGGGGAAGTCGAACAGGCGATGAATATCCGGCCCGCGCTGGCGGCTCACACGCCCGTAGATCGTGCGGCGGCGGCTGGACGGCTGCTCCAGATCCTCGGAAGGACCGCCGGCCGTCCGGTCCAGCGTTCCCGTCACCTGAAGGATGCTGTCGCGCCAGGCTTCCAGCTCGCCCCGGCGGCGGTTCATGCGCCAGAGCCAGCGGTTGTCGGAGTCCTTCTTGTAATACGCCGGGTTGTTCTTGCTGGACTGCCGGTAGGCGGCGGAATGGACGATCTCCCGGTGCAGCCACTTGAGCGACCAGCCGTTCTGGATGAAGCGCGCGGCGAGATCGTCCAGCAGCTCCGGATGCGTGGGCCGGCCGCCCATGCGGCCGAAGTTGCTGGGCGTGTCCACCAGGGGCCGGCCGAAGTGCCAGCCCCAGACGCGGTTCACCAGCACGCGCGCAGTGAGCGGGGCCGCGTCCGTCACCATCGCCTCCGCCAGCTCCAGGCGTCCGCTGCCGCGCCGGAACGGTCGCGGCTCGCCGCGCGACAGGACCTCCAGGAAGCGCCGGGGAGCCACCGGGCCGGGCCGGGTGACGCTGCCCCGGATGAAGACGGGGAGATCGCGGGCCACGCCGGGCCGGTAGTCCAGCTTCGTGCGCGCGGGGTCGTCGCCGTTGATCCAGAGCCCGGCGTCGCGGACGACGCTGGCCATCGGCACGCCGTAGTGCGGGTTCGACTTCTTGATCTGGGCGATCTTCGCCTCCAGCTCCGCGATCTCCGCATCCCGCTTCGCGACGTCCGCGCCGGCCATGCTCCGCTGGCGCCGCGCCCGTCGCAAGTCGCGCTCCACCTGCCGGACCTGTCGCTCCGTCTCGGCCAGCTTCTCCGCCTGCCCCTCGGGCACGGGGACCAGCGGCAGCTCCAGAAGCTGCGTGCTCGCCATCACCCCGGCCAGGCTGTAGTAATCCTTAGTGGTGATCGGATCGAACTTGTGGTCGTGACAGCGGGCGCAGGCGACCGTGAGCGCCAGGAAGCCCCGACTGACGGTGTCGAGGCGCTCGTCCCACTCGTCCGCCGCAATCGTCTCGACCACGTCGCGGGAGAGCATCAGCTCTTTGTGGTAGACGGGCGAAAGGCCCAGGTAGCCGAGGGCCGCCAGCTCGGTGGGAGGCAAGCCGGGGATGTGGTCCGCCGCAAGCTGCCGGCGTATGAAGTCGGGATAGGGTAGGTCGGCGTTCAGCGCCTGGATCACCCAGTCGCGGTAGCGCCAGGGGAAGGAAGGCGGCGGGTTGGTCCCCTCGGAAGTAGGGTTGTCCTCCGCATAGCGGGCCACGTCCAGCCAGTGCCGGCCCCACCGCTCGCCGTACGCCGGGGACGCCAGCAGCCGGTCCACGAGCTTCTCGTAGGCATCCGCGGACGGATCGGCGGCGAACTCCTCCACCTCTTCAAAGGTGGGCGGCAGGCCGGTGAGGTCGAACGCCACCCGGCGGATCAGCGTGCGGCGGTCCGCCTCCGGGGAGGGCTTCAGTCCCTGCGCGGCCAGCGAGCGCAGGATGAAATGGTCCAGCTTTCGGCGCGGCCAGCGGCTGGCGGGGCCCTTGGGGACCGGCAGCACTCGCACGGGCTGGAACGCCCAGTGCTTTCGCCCAGCGACCATGTCTTGCGGATTGGGCGCGGAACCAGCGGTGCGGTCCGCCGGCAGCGGCGCGCCCATGCCGATCCAGCGCTCGAAATCCGCGATCACGGGGGCCGCGAGCTTGCCCTGTGGCGGCATCTTCGGGCCCTCGTGGCGGAGGGCTTTCAGGAGCAGGTCCTGCCCCGGCTTTGCGGACAGGCCCGAGCCGCTGAGGCCGCCTTTGCGCAGCCCGGCCGCCGTGTCAAGCCGCAGACTCGCCTGCTGGAGCTTGGGGCCGTGGCAGGAGTAGCACTGCTCCGCCAGGACGGGCCGGATCTTCTTCTCGAAGAACTCTACTCCCGGGGCGGCGCTCTGCCGCGCGAGCGGCCTGGGCGCGGCCTTCGGCTGGGGCGCGCCCGAGACGCCCTGCTGCCCGGCGGCGAGGGCGAGCGCCAGCGCGAGCACCGGCGGCGCCATGAAGAGCGCTCCGTTCGTCCGCCGATTGCGCGAGCGAGTGTCCTGCGTAGTTCGTTGCCGCCTCAAATCCACAACTCCCGTTTCGCGTGGCGCCTCCAGGCCAGCACTGAATACGCCGCCTGAAACTTGAGAGGTTCCCCACATGCCGCCGTTTCAGGCGATTGGACGGGCGGTGATGCTTGCAAAACTCTGCTTGTCAGGGGCGCCGTCGATGGGTCAATTCGCTCGGTTCCTCCCCTATCGCAGTCTCCATCTCTTCACTCAGGCAAGCCTCCACGCAGGGCCCGGCTACTCCAGCGGAACGGGGAAGCGCCGCCGGCCTTCGTAGCGGGCTAACTCCGTGTAGCCCGCCTCGCGCGCCAGGCTCCGGGCCCGGTCGAAGTCGCGGGTGAGGAACTCGGGGAAGTGAGCGTCGGCGTTGATGAGGAGCGGGATGTTCCGGCGGCGCGCCTCGCGGAGCAGCTCCAGCGTGGGATAGGCTTCCTGCACCGGGACGAGCCAGCCCTTGGTGTTGATCTCGATCGCCATGCCCGCCGCCGCGATTGCGTCCAGGGCGGCCGAGGACTCGGCGGTCAGGTCGGCGGCGGGCCGGTGGCCGAACTTCTTGGGCAGGTCGAGGTGCGCTACGAAGTCGTAGACGCGGCTCTCCGCCAACTGCCGAATACGCACCCAGTAGAGCCGCCACTTCTCGTCCCGCTCCTCCGCCGGCAGCGCGTCCCAGAACTTGGTGTCTTCGTCGATGGGAAAGCCATCCACGTAGTGGACGGAGCCGACGACGTAGTCGAAAGGATAGGCGGCGAGACGGCCGCGCAGGTCCTCTACGGTTTCGGGGAAGAAGTCGGCTTCGATGCCGAGGCGCAGGGTGAGGTCGCGGGTTTCGAGCGCGGCCTGGCGGATCTCCAGCACGTAGTCGCCGAGGAGGTCGAGGTCCATGCTCCACTCCACCGGCTGGCCGCTGGGATGAAGCACGTAGTGGTCGGAGATGCCGAGCTCGTCGAGGCCGGCCTGGCGCGCGGCCTGGATCTGCCCGGCCAGCGTGGCGGAGCCGTCGCTCCAGCGCGTGTGATTATGATAGGAAGTGAGCATTTTCGGGATGGGCCGCGGATGACGCGGATTGAGCGGATGAACGCAGATGATTGCCAGGTTGAAAGACTCTACGGATGAAGGCCGGCTTGGGACCAAAGTTCAGGAGGAGCCCGAGTTGGATGTTCGTGGCTTTGAGGTAGTTGACGAGCTGCGCCTGATGAGCGTCCGTCAGCGCCTCGGCAGCCTTGATCTCGATGATGAGCATGCCTTCAACCAGGATGTCCGCGTAGTACTTTCCGACTTCCTCACCTTCAAAATACACCGTAATCGGCGCCTGGCGCTCCACCTGCAAGCCGGACTGTTTCAACGCGATGACCAGCGCACTCTCGTAAACCTTTTCCAGGAAGCCGTATCCCAGGGCATTGTAGACTCGGTAGAACTGCTTGAGCACCTTTCCCGTCAACTCCCCGTGTATCAATCCTCCGCTCATCATCTCTCCCTCATCTGTTCCCATCTGTCTTCAATCCGCGCGTATCCGCCCAATCCGCGTCATCCGCGGCCCATTGCCTCATAACCCCAGCAGGCGTTCGGCGTTGCGGTGCATGAGCTTCGCGCGGGTGTCGGGGGAGAGCTGGAGTTGGGCGAACAGGTCGAACTGCGGGACGTCCTGGCCGAAGAAGAGGTAGTCGGTGGCGAAGAGGAGCTGGTCGGCGTGGCGCTCCAGGAACGCCTGTCCGAAAGCCAGGTCGCGGGAGATGGCGCGCGCGCCGGAGCCGGCGGAGAGATCCGCCCACATGTTCGGGTACTCAGCGAGGAGGCGGTCCGCCGCGCCGCCCGGCGTAACCGGACTCGACGGATAACCGTTCAGGTCGGCTTCCGTGCAGTCTCCGGAGATGGAAGACCACCAGGCAGGCGCGTGGCCGATGAAGACGGTGTCCGGGAACTGGCGCAGCATCCGCTCCAGGCCGGGGAGCCCCACCCGGTCGGTGTTCCGGACCCCATCCATGTGCAGCAGGACGGGCAGGCGCAGCTCGCCGGCCAGGGCGTAGAGGCGTTGGGAGAGCGGGTCATCGATGGGGAGGCCGACCTTGTGCTCGCCAAAGCCTCGGGCGCCCTGCTCCACATAACTCTCGAAGAGCGGCTTCAGGTCCGCTTCCCGAATGCTGGCGCGGGGATCGATGCAGGCAAAGGCCAGGAAGCGGTCCGGGTGGCGGCGGGCCATCGGCAGCACTTCGCGGGTGAGGATGGGGAAGCTGGCGCCCTCCGGCGACTCCAGGGGCAGCAGGACGGCTTGCTCCACGCCGCGCGCGTCCATCCACTCCAGCATGCCGTCTTCCGTCATCGGCGGATAGTGCGACCACACCTGGCCGACGTGTACGTGCGTGTCAATGATCTTCATCGGACCTCCTGGACGAGTGTTCGCAGCTCAATAGATGCCCGCCGCTTGCCAAGTTCACCTGCCTCTAATCGGCTCCCTCGCCCTTCTCCGCTGCAGCGGCCCGCCGTTGCGTCTCTTGACAAAGCGCGCCTCCCGCGCCGGACTCTTGTTTGTGATGAGGGAAGGGTGAGGTATTACTTCCACGGCCTACGGCTGAATAGGACGTCGGTCGACGGTGCGGCAACCAGCGTTTCGCCTACCCGCCGACCGGGTATGTTGGCAGCATTCAGCTGTTAGGCGAGGGCGGTAACGCGCAATTGGGAGGATCAGTGCCGTGGAGAATAGTTCCAGCAGCACAATGGGTAACACGAGCGGCAGCGGCTCCGAAGCGCCGCTGATGGACCAGGCGAAAGAGCAAACGCAGCAGGTGGTCCAACAAACTAAGGATGCGGCAGGCCAGCTTATGGGGCAGGCTCGCGAGCAGGTGATGACGCAGCTCACCGACAAGAAAACGGCGGCGGCGGGCAGCCTGGGAACCATCGCGCAGGCGATCCGGCAGACGGGCCAGCAGTTGGAGGGCCAGGACGAAACCGTAAGCCGCTGCGCCGTACAGGCGGCGGACATGATCGACGGCCTCACCGGCTACCTGCGGGAGAAAGAAATCGATCAGCTCATCGGCGACATCGAGAACGTCGCACGCCGGCAGCCCGTGCTGTTCCTGGGCAGCGCCTTCGCGCTCGGCTTCATGGCGTCCCGCTTCTTGAAGAGCTCCAGCGCTCCCGTCCGGTCCGAGGAGATGGCCTACCGGCCGGAGAGCCGGGTCGATCTCACGCCGATCCGCGAGCAGACGGTCTACCAGCCGGCGACGTACACCCCGGCTCCGTCGCCGGACGCGTATGCGGCTCCCGCCGTGGGAAGCTACCCGACCTACGGGACGACCAACGCGCCCCTGCCGACGGACGCCTACGCGACCGTCGATCACAGCATGGATGACACGGCCGACGACACCGTCGACACCGATCTGACCTACCCATCCGCCTCAACAGTGCAGTAAGGACAGGCGACCATGGACGAAGTGCAACGCCCGAAAGAGGAACGATCTCTCGGGGAACTTTTGAAGGATCTGACGCAAGAGATCACGACCCTGGTGCGCCAGGAAGCGAAGCTGGCTAAGGCGGAGATGAGCGAGAAGGCTTCCCGAATCGGGAAGGATCTCGCTTTCCTGGCCGCCGGCGGAGCCGTGGCGTATGCAGGCCTGCTGGCGCTCATCGCGGCGCTCATCATCATGCTGGCCAATATGGGCCTGGGATGGGGCGGCGCGGCGCTGCTCGTGGGACTTGTGGTGACCGGCCTCGGCGGCTTCCTGGTAATGAAGGGCCTCAACGCCCTGAAGCAGGAAGACCTCGTGCCGCGCCAAACGATTGAGTCTTTGAAGGAGGACAAACATGGGGCCCAGAGCCTACGAGACCGGGCAGCTCGACCCAGTTGACGATTACGACACGACAGCAGCGGCCGGCGTGAGCGAGGTTGGCGAGGTTAGCGAGATCGACGCGGCCCGCGCAGAGGTGGAGCAAACGCGCGGCAGCCTGGCGGAAACGCTAGACGCTTTGAAGGACAAGCTCGATCCGCATGTCATCGCGGAGCAGGCGAAAGAAGTAGCGGCGGACGTGGCGCAGAAGGCGAAAGACACCGTCCACGATGTGACGGCGAATGTGGCGCAGAAAGCGAAGGAAACCGTGCACGACGTGACGGTAGATGTAAAGCATCATGCGGCGGACGCCGTGCATGAAGCTTCGGACCGGTTCCATGACGCCACCATAGGGCGAGCGCAGGAAGCGGTGGGCGGCGCCGTAGACACCGTCCGCGACGCGGGCTCCAGCGTGATGGACACGATCCGCGAGAATCCGATCCCCGCCGCCCTCATCGGCCTCGGCGTGGGCTGGCTGTTCCTTAGCATGCGGAAGCAGAACTCGGGACGGCGCACCCAGCAGTGGCGCGGCGACTACCAACCGGACTATCCGAACCGGTCGTACCAGTCTTCCAACCGCTCCTATGCTTCCGGCTACGCCCCCACCTACGAGACGGGGTACCAGCCGAGCTACCAGAGCACGCAGGGAGGCTACCAAGGCGCGCAGGGCGGCTACCAAGGCGGCTACCAGGGAGCGCAGGGCGGCTACCAGGGCAGTAGTCCAACCGGCTACGGCTCGACGGGCTACAGCTCGACGGGCTACAGCTCTACCGAAGGTCAGGGGAGTCAGCCGCAGGGCGGATCGTCCATCGGCCAGACGGTGAACCAGGCCCAACAGCGGGTAGGCGACGCCGTGGGGCAGGTGCAGAACCGGGTGGGTGAGGTGGCGGGCCAGGTGCAGAACCGCGTGGGAGATGTGACGGGCCAGGTGCAGGAGCGGGCGGGCCAGGTTGCCGGTCAGGTGCAGGACCGGGCCGCCGCGCTGGCCGAGGAAGCCCGCTACCGGGCTACCCTGCTGAAGTATGAGGCCCGAGACCGGGTGGATCAGGCCGGCGAAGGCATGCACCGGTTGCTGCAGAACAACCCGATCGCCGCCGCGGCGATGGCCCTCGGGCTGGGCGCCGCCCTCGGCATGCTCCTGCCGACGACCGACCGCGAAAACGAGATGATGGGCGAAACTCGCGACCAGTTCTTCGGTCGCGCCCAGCAGACCGCGCATGCGGTGGTTGAGAAGGTCGGCAGC
>Ga0216301_1000045_pt1 | contig 30751 bp, 29 predicted proteins | sample 4hB_Boncat_minus_FD_156203 | JGI IMG/M metagenome (GOLD analysis project Ga0216301, IMG submission 156203) | Terrestrial sediment cell enrichment communities for BONCAT metagenomics from Utah, United States - 4hB_Boncat_minus | ecosystem: Environmental > Terrestrial > Deep subsurface > Rock...
GGTGGGAAGGGCTTGCTGGGGAGGGTCTGGTACCAGTAGGCGACGCTGGCTAGCTCCAGGGTCAGCACGTTCGCGTGGCCGTGCTCAATGCTGGCGCGCAGACTCTGCTTGAACCGGATCGGGTCGTCCAGGTGGAAACGGTAAACGTGGGTGCGGCCGAGCCAGCCGAAGCGGGGCGAGTCGTTCAGGCGGCCGGGAGCGCGGGCGGTGCCGAAATAGGGATGGCAGTAGTGCTCGTCTGGACACCACGACTGGTTGAAGTAGTCCTCCGTGCCGGTGCCGTGGGCGCTGCCCGGCCAAGGCTCGCCGTCCACCAGGAACATGTCGTCCCCCTCGCCGTACCAAATGGGGCTCGGACAGTTGATGTAGTAGTTGACCCCCACGAAGTGGCCCTTCCCCTCGGGCTGGCAGAACACGTAGTTGTTCTCGTCGGTGGGGTTGTTCGGAAAGCCGCCGAAGACCGCCCACTCGTTCTCCACGTCACCGCCGACCCCCACGTTGTCCGTCTGCCCCTCGGGCTTGGTCAGCTCCTGGTTGTACCAAGCGTGGAACCGCCCCATGTCGTCCGGGATGCTCGCGTGCTCCTCGTAGTCCAGGTAGTAGTAGAACGCGTCGACCTTGAAGTCGCTCTGGTTCTCGATGGTGAACCGCGCGCCGTTGCCGAACGGCATCGGGAAGTAGCACACGAGAGCGTTCCCCTCCTTCGGCGCGGCGGCCAGCGGCAGCGAGATGAAGTTGTACTTCATCCCCCACCCCTGCCCGAAAAAGTCGCCGATCGGTGCCTCGATGGAAGGGTGTTCCTGCCCGTCCCAGTACGCCCGCAAGATGAGGTTGCGCCGGTGCAGCGGGTCCTGAGTTGAGATGGTCACCCAGATGTGCTTCACAATCCCCGCTCCTTGGATCTCGGCGATGGTCGCCGTCTCGTTCGGCTCGATCTGAATGTTGTCGCCGTTGCCACCGGCACGGTCGTAACTGGAGATCCGCTTACTGCGGGCGTCGACGATCTGGGCGAGGTTAGCGAGCGGGCCGTTGCTCATGGTTGGGGAACGTTACCCCGCGGGACAGAGGGGCAGAGCTACCCACCACTCGGAAGTTCCCTAACTTCACCCGGCTTCATTTCGGCAAGCTCTGCTGAGACCGTGCCCACCAATGGAAGAAGGACACTGATCTTGCTCGAAGCCGCCTTCATCCGAACAATCCGGAGACGGTAGCGGCCAAGCGGGTGCTGGTAGAGGATGCCTTTGTCGAGCGTGACGAAAGCGTCGAACTCCTCTTGAGCTAGCGCAAGCAATCTCCCGTTTTGAATGCCTTACCAGCCCATGCCCTTAACTGTACGGCAATCGTGTGGCAGAAAAGCCGGTGCCAACTCCTGGGGCACGCACTCGTCGAGAAGGATTCTCACACCGCCTGAGGTGCCTGCGCCCTCTCAACGAGAGTCTCGATTCCCTGCTGGAGGAGTCCTTCCGCCTGCTCACGACTGACGGAGGGAAAGTTGTAAAGCCAATAGTCGAGGGTGTACCCCCCGGCCAGCCAGTCAACCAGGCTTTGAACAGGAACTCGAGTTCCCGCGAAGCAGGGCGTCCCCGACATGATCTCGGGGTCGATCTTGACGACTTCCATACCCTTTACGACGACCGCAGTTCGGCCTCGATCAGCACCCGGCCAGCGGCCTTGATGCACGTCACAGCGGCGTCGCGGCTGACTGCCGGGAAGTCTTTCAGGAACGTCTCGAGGCTGTCGCCTGCCTCAAGGTAGTCGAAGAGCGTCTCGGCCGGAACCCGCGTCCCTTTGAATACAGGAGTGCCCCACAAAATCTCAGGGTCGGATTGCACCAGGCTCATTTCGATCTTATTGTAAGACGGGAATTGGGAATTTCGGATTTGGGATTGCGGATTTTGGATCGGGAGAGGGGGAGAACGAGGTGTTCGGTGTTCGGTGTTCGGACCTCAGGCGAAGCCCAAACCCTCAACTCTCAATGCTCAACCCTTTTCCGAACACCGAACACCGCCCTCCCCGTCCGCCCTTACCGCTGATCCGCGAACTGGTCGACCATCATGGCGGGCGGACGGCCGACGGTGCTGTCGAGGTTGATGTGCTGGCCGCGCTCTGAAGCGTCCTGGAACGACATCATGACGTCCAATACGTGGTAGGCGAGGTCTCCGCTGGCGCGGTGTTGGGTGCCCAGACGGGCCGCGTAGGCCATGTCGAGGACGCCGACGCCGCGGGAGTTCTCGCTGAAGCCGTGCTCGAGCGGTAGGGGCAGCCACTCGGTCTCGCCTGATCGCTTCACCAGGACCTCGCCACCAAAGTTGTTGGGGTCGGGAACGAGGATGGTGCCCTCCGATCCGTAGACGGTGATCGGCTGGAAGCCTTTGGTGTGCCAGATGTCGAAGCTGGTCGTGATCTCGCCGATCGCGCCGTTCTCAAAGTCCATGACGCCGGTGAGGTGGGTCGGAGTCTCGACCACGATCTCCTGGCCCGCGAACTGGCCGCTGCCGATGGTCCGGGTCGGGAAGGTGGCGCGGGTCGAACCGGTCACGCGCTTGATACCGCCGACGAGGTTGACCAGAGCCGTAATGTAGTACGGCCCCATGTCGAGCATCGGGCCGCCGCCCGGCTTGTAGAAGAATTCGGGGTTCGGGTGCCAGCCCTCGGGGCCGCGGCCCATCATGAAGGCCTGCGCGGCGATCGGCTCACCGATGCGGCCCTCGTCGATCGCCTTGCGGGCGGTTTGGATGCCCGCACCCAGGAAGGTGTCGGGAGCGCAGCCCACCAGCACGCCGTTCTGCTTCGCTACGTCCAGCAGTTCCCGGGCCTGGGCACGGTCGGTGGTCAACGGCTTCTCGTTGTACACGTGCTTGCCGGCGCGGACCGCCTGCAACGCCACGTCGCCGTGGACCTTCGGAACCGTGAGGTTCAGGACCAGCTCGACGTCCGGGTGGCTCATGAGCTCGTCCGGGCTGAGCGCGTTGGGAATGCCCTGCTCGGCCGCCGCCGTACGCGCGCGCTCGATGTCGAGGTCCGCGCAGGCCACCACCTCGGTCGCAGGAAACGCCTTGAGGTTCTTGAAGTAGATGCCGCTGATGTTTCCGACGCCAACGACGCCGATCCGAAGGGGTTGCATTGGGGCAGCAGTTTACTTGGTATCGTGCCGCGAGTTCGCGAGAAGGCAGAAGTACTCCGCCCTCAGGTGGTGTCCCCTTGGACGAACTCCACGGGCAGCACCGTCCGCACCTCCACTGGCCGATCTTCGATAACGTCCAGTAGCTTCCGCACGGCGAGGTCGCACATCTCGTAAATGGGCGACTTCATGGTGGTCACGGTTTTGGGGGCGAACGGCACGGGAATGCCATCGAAGCCCGTGACCGCCAGATCCTCCGGAACCCGCATCCCCCGAGCCAAGCAGGCCCGCACCAGCAGGTACGCCCATTCGTCGTTGAAGCAGACCATCGCCGTTGGACGAGTCCCTATCGCCAACAGTCGGTTGGGCATCGACTCGATGTCCCAGGTGGCGATCCGGAATACCAGTTCTTCCGGAGCCTCGAGGCCGAGCCGCCGGCACGTGTCCAGAAATGACCTCTCGCGCTCGGCTGGCGCCGGCTGCGAAACCTGCGGCAAGTTCATGAATCCAACGCGGCGGTGGCCGCGTTCCGCCAGGTGCTCCACCAGGCGCTCAATTCCCCCGATGTTCTCGATTCCCACCGACGGAACCCCGGGGTACGGGTCCCCGATGCACACCATGGGCAGCCCCGACTCCCGCAGACGCTCCAGAACTTCCGTGTGCTCACCGTGCTGGGCGACGATTCCATCCAGGGTGCCGCTCAGCATCCTTTCCAGGAGTTGCTCCCGGGTTCGGCCGGGGGTGTCGCTGAAGAGGAGGAGCTCTTGGCCCATCTCGGTCGCTGCCCGGTGAAGGCCCGCGATTGCCTCGACCCAATAGCTGTTCTTGTTCGCCCACCCAGTGTCGTGAGCGAACGCTCCGATGATGCCCGTCCGTCCCCGGCGCAGAGACCGCATGAGGGAGTTCGGATAGTAGGACAGGCTGCGCGCGGCTTCAAGAACACGACGCTCCGTGTCTTCCGATATCCCCACGCCCCGGCCCTTTTGGCTCATCACCAGCGAAACGGTCGCCTGGGAGACCCCGGCGAGCTTGGCAACGTCGTGCGAGGTCGGGCGGCGCTTGCTCTTTTGCGTGTCGTCCACCAGCCTCTCCATTATGCCCCTCCCGAATCTTTCCCGCCGGGCGTGAAAAAACGTTCCACCACTTTCTAATATTGTATTAGAATGTCTTCGTCGCTGGTTAGGAGCCAGCCGAATCCAACGGAGGAATTCATCGAATGACACGCAAGGGAGCCTTCACCCTCATCGAACTTCTCGTCGTGATCGCCATCATCGCGATCCTCGCCGCCATCCTCTTCCCCGTCTTCGCCCAAGCCAAAGAGGCGGCGAAGAAGACGTCCTGCTTAAGCCAGCAGAAGCAGTTCGGTCTCGGGATGACCATGTACGCCACCGACAACGAGGACAACTTCCCCTGCGTCACCTGGGGCAGCTTCAAGACCTGGGACGGCAAAGACGTAGGCGGCTACGAAGTGGACGGCAAGCCGTACTACAGCTACGACCTCACTTCTGTCCGGATCACGCCCTACCTGAAGAACCGCCAGATGTACGTCTGCGCCAGCGATCCCCATCGGGGCACTCCGGCCAACGTCTGCGATTCCACCAAGGGGATCAACGGCTGGTGCCACGCTTGGCCAACCTCCTATGCCGAGAATGGGCACGTTTCCCTGCGCGACGCCCCGCTGAACATGACCGCCGTCGCCTCGCCCTCGAAGTTCCCCCTGTTCGGAGACGCGTACCAGGGTCAGACCTGGACATTCTGGGACTGGTCCCACACGACCATGAACGTCTTCCTGGCGAATTCGAAACGGTCGTCCAAGGGATCGGAGGCTAATCCGTGCCCCAAGGGCACCCCAGGCTACGACCAGTTCCCGCCCCAGGCGTACGGAGACGGTTGGGCATTGCCGGACAACTGTAACAACCCGGACACGTCCGCCCGGCACATGGGTGGCTCGAACATCTCGTTCTCCGACTCGCACGCTCGCTACGTGAAGCGGCAGCAGGCGACCAAGGAAGGGGGAGCAATCGTTTACGGACCCGATGGCCAGTAAGCCGAGGTTCCTCCCGATTCTGCTGGCAGCCGTCGCCCTCGGCGGCTGCTCCGGCGGCCAGTCGGCCGAGCCGACTCCGGCGGAACGGCAAAAGGCCATGGAGCCGGAAAAGGATGCGACGGGCCAGGCCGTCGGGCCACCGCCGGGAATGTACACGCCGACCCGCCCGGGCACCGAAAAGTCGGGCGGCTGAACGATCCACCGGAGAGGCCCCACTCTCCGGTGTCGAAAATTCACCTTTAGATGATTGAATGCGACGTTGCCATCATCGGTGGAGGGCCGGCCGGTTCGACCGCGGGAGCTCTGCTTCGCCAGTACGACCCAACCCTTCGCGTCCTGATTTTCGAGCGTGAATGGTTCCCCCGCGACCACGTTGGAGAGAGCCAACTCCCCGTGATTGGGCAGGTGCTCCACGAAATGGGGGTGTGGGAAAAGGTGGAAGCGGCTGGCTTCCCGATCAAGGTCGGCGCGACCTACCGCTGGGGGACAAGCGACGACCTTTGGAACTTCGACTTCATTCCGAACGGGCAGCTCCACGACGAGCTCCGCCCGGGCCGCTTTGCCGGGCAACGCAGCGAGACCGCCTTCCAAGTGGACCGTGCGATCTACGACAAGATCCTCTTGGACCACGCGCAAGAGCTCGGTTGCACCGTCCGCGAGGGGACTCGCGTCGTACGTGTCTCCGCCGATGGCGACCGCGTGGAAGGACTGGAGACGGACGATGGCGAGACCACCAAGGCGCGCTACTACGTAGACGCCACCGGCGGCTCGGGACTCGTCCGTCGAACGTTCGGCATCGAGGTCGAGCAGCCGACGTCCCTCCAGAACATCGCCATCTGGGACTACTGGCAGAACGCCGAGTGGGCGGCCGAGATCGGCGTCGGGGGCACCCGCGTCCAAGTGCTTTCCCTTGGCTACGGGTGGATCTGGTTTATCCCCCTGGGCCCCACGCGGACCAGTGTCGGCCTCGTCGTCCCCGCCGCGTACTACAAGCGTAGCCGTCTAAGGACCGAGGAGCTCTACCAAAAGGCGATTTCGGAGGAACCTCGGATACGAAGCCTGCTCGCCAATGCCACCAGCGAGGGCAAGCTGCTTGCCACCAAAGACTGGAGCTTTGTCGCGACCCGCATGAGCGGCGAGAACTGGTGGCTTGCCGGGGACGCCTGCGGATTCGCCGACCCGATCCTCGCCGCGGGGATGACCCTCGCCCACGCCAGCGCCCGCGAGGTCGCCTATTGCCTCCTGGAGGCGATTCGCGAGCCTGAGGGGCTCTCTCGACTGCGGGAGGTCTACAACGACCGCCATTCCCGGCGGCTTCGGCAGCACATCCGCTTTGCCGACTACTGGTACTCCGCCAACGCCCACTTCACCGACCTGAAGGAGTACACGCGCGAGATTGCCCGGGCTGCGGGCTTGGATCTCGACCCCGACCGCGCCTTCCAATGGCTCGGCACCGGAGGGTTCGTTAACGACGACTTGGGATACGCTTCGATCGGCGCGTACTCCATTGGGGCGATCAAGCAGATCGCCCAGGTGTTCGGTGGGGCACCGGCCGACTGGCGGATCAACAGAGCCAACGAGTTCCGACTGAACCTCGTCGGTGCCCATTCGACGACCGTCGCGTCGTTCCGAGAGGGCCGCGTGCGGTACGAGCCCGCCTACGTGAGGGATGGGAAGGTTCTCGCGCTCGTTGGTCCGTACCGCCATCTATTCAACACCCTTCAGCACGAAAACTCGTTGAGCCGGATCGTCGGCCGCCTCGAAGCAACGCTCCCGCGTGGCCTTGGGGACCCGAAGGAGCGGGTGGCGTACTGTCTCCACGCCCTCGAGACGATGGTGGTGGACGGCTGGGTCAAGGGACGCCTGAACAAGAAGCATCCCTCCCTGGCCCTGCGCACCGACGACGAGACGCCGACCCTCTACCGCAACCGGGAACCATTGCCGGTGGAAAGCGCATGAACCCTTCGTACGACGTTGCCATCATCGGCGGGGGGCCTGCCGGCAGCACCTGCGCTGCCCTCCTTCGGAAGTACGACCCATCCCTGCGCGTGCTCGTCCTTGAACGGGAGCGGTTCCCGCGGGACCACGTAGGCGAAAGCCAACTTCCTCCTATTGGGGCCGTCCTGAACGAGATGGGCTGCTGGGAAGAGGTGGAGGCGGCCAACTTTCCCATCAAGATCGGAGCGACCTACCGCTGGGGCTGCAGCGACGAGCTGTGGAACTTTGAGTTCGTTTCCGGCTTTCAGGACGAGCCCCGGCCCGCCAAGTACGCCGGCCAGCGTACTCAGACCGCTCTGCAAGTCGATCGGGCCGTCTACGATCGAATCCTGCTCGACCACGCCCGAGAGCTCGGGGCCGAGGTGCGCCAGGAAACCCGGGTGGTGGAGGTCCTTAAAGACGGCGATAGGGTCACCGGCCTTCGCCTCGACGATGGCTCGGTCGTCGAGGCCGTCCATTACGTCGACGCCTCGGGCCACGTGGGGGTGCTCCGCCGGGCGATGGGGGTGGGCGTGGAGTGCCCGACCTCTCTCCAAAACATCGCCATCTGGGACTACTGGCAGAACGCTGAGTGGGCCGTGGAGATCGGCGTAGGGGGCACCCGGGTGCAGGTCCTCAGCCTAGACTACGGCTGGATCTGGTTTATCCCCCTCGGCCCAACCCGGACCAGCATCGGCCTCATTCTGCCCGCCGACTACTACCGACGGTCGGGCAGGCGGCCCCAAGACCTCTACGAGGAAGCCGTTCGGAACGACCCCGTCGTCAGCCGCCTCATCCAGAACGCCCGCTCGGAAGGCGCCCTCGCCACCACCAAGGACTGGAGCTTTGTCGCCGACCGTCTCGCGGGCGACAACTGGTGGCTCGCCGGGGAGAGCGCCGGATTCGCCGACCCCATTCTCGCCGCCGGCATGACGCTTGCCCACTGGAGCGCGCGCGAGGCCGCCTACACGATCTTGGAGCTCAACAGGGGCGAGCACGACGGTGGATGGCTGAAGGCGCGGTACCAAGACCTCCAGCGGCGGCGACTCCGCCAGCACATCCAGTTCGCCGACTTCTGGTACTCCGCGAACGGAAACTTCGAGGACCTCAAAGACTACACCCGTCAGATTGCCCAAGAGGCGGGCCTCGATCTCGATCCCGATGCGGCGTTCCAGTGGCTCGGGACGGGTGGCTTTATCAACGAGCGGTTGGGGGCGACCGCAGCCGGCACCGTCGACATCCGCGCCCTTCGCGGCCTCTGCCGAACCCTCACCGACCGCGCCCCTCGGTCCCTCATCGCCGACGCCGGTAGCTTCCGCCTCGATCTTGAGGGAGCCCAAACCGACTACCTCGCCGACTACGTGGACGGACGCGTCGTTCGCGTGAAGACCTACGTCCGGGGCGAAAGCCGCCTCCCGCTCACTGGAGCCTTTCAGGCCGTAGTCCGCTCCCTGAAGTGGGGTGGCCGGTCGGACCAGCTCCTACAGAACTTGATGGTGTACCGCGAAACCTACTTTCCGGCCATGCCGCCGGGGGAATGGCTGAACGCGACCCTCCAGGTCCTTGAGGCGCTGGTACTGGAAGGCTGGGTCCACCCACAACCGGACCCAGCGGCACCTCCAATGGGCCGGCTCGTTCCCGAACTGACCCACTAGGCTACGCCCCTAGAGGGCAGACTTCGCGACCCAGACGGTTCCTTCGGGGGTGTCGCGAAGTTCGATGCCTTCGGCGTCCAGCTGCTTACGGATTTCGTCCGCGCGCCCGAAGTCTTTCGCCTTCTTGGCCGCCGCCCGCTCTTCGATCAGTTGCGCGATCCGCGCCTCGTCGACCTGGGGGCCCTTAACCGCCTCGGTCGGCAGCAGATCCTCTCGCTCGGACCTCACGATGCCGAGGAGGGCGTTGATCCGGTCCATGAAGCGGACCGCGCTCGCGCCCGAGGCGGCCGACATCGTCTCCCCTTCCCGCAGGATCGTGCGCGCTCCTTCCAGCGTCTTTGCCAGCGCCACCGACGTGTTCAGGTCGCCGCACATGGCCTCCAGCGCCTCATCGTACAGCTCGTCAAGCGTTGACCCGAGCGAGTCCTCACCCGCGGTACTGGACTCTGCAGCGGCCGCTGCCAGAGCGTCGGCTCGGCGAAGGCGGTCGACGTTCCCCATGGCGTCGACCAGGCTCTGATCGGTGAAGTTGAGCGGCTTGCTGTAGACGCCCGAAATGAGGGCGTAGCGGATGGCCAGCGGATCGGCTCCCTTCTCCAGCAGTCCCCGGACCGTGTAGAAGTTGCCCTGGCTTTTGCTCATCTTCTCGCCGTTCACCTGCAGGAACCGGGTGTGCACCCAGTGGTTGCTGAACGGCTTGCCCGTCATCGCTTCCGACTGGGCGATCTCGCACTCGTGGTGGGGAAAGATCAGGTCCTCGCCGCCGCCGTGGAGGTCGATGGTGTCGCCCAAGTAGGCGCGCGCCATGACCGAGCACTCCAAGTGCCAGCCGGGGAAGCCCCACTCGAACGGCGAGTACCACTGCATCAGGTGCTTGTCGTCCTTCTTCCAGAGGGCGAAGTCCGCCTGCTCCCGTTTGTTGTCGTCGACCACCACCTCGCGGACCGCCTTCTTCAGGTTTTCCTGGGTGTTGCCGCTCAGCTTTCCGTAGGTCGGGAAACTGGAGACGTTGAAGTACACGCCGGTCGGCGTCTCGTAGGCGTTCCCCTGCTCGACAAGCTGCTGCGCGGCTAGGATCTGCTCCCGCATGTGCTGGGTCGCCTTGGGACGCACGGTGGGCTCTTGGAGGTTCAGCCGGGCCCAGTCCTCGCGGAAGGCGTCCTCGTAGTACTCGGCCAATTCCCAGACGTTGTGGAACTGCTCGCCCTCCTTGCTGTGGAGCGCCCGGGCCATCTTGTCCTCGCCCGCCGCGTCGGCCACGTCGTCCTGGGTCAGGTGGCCGACGTCGGTGATGTTGCTCACGTAGGTCACGCGCCAGCCGAGGGCTTGGGCGGTCCGGATGATGAGGTCCCCGGTAAGGAAGGTGCGGAAATTGCCGATATGGGCGTACGAGTAGACCGTGGGGCCGCACGAGTAGAAGCGTAGGTGACCCGGCTCCAGACACTCGAGCGGCTTTAGTTTGCGCGTCATCGTGTCGTAAAGCCGGAAAACCTTCTCGCTCATTCGGAAGAGTCTACCGTCGCGGCTTGGGATGGCTAGAACCCGTCTTATAATGCGGTCAGTGCCATGCTGCGACTTTTGCTTGCACTAGCCTCGCTCGTCGCCCCCGTCGTTGCGCGTGCGGAGGCCCGGTGGAGCACGAACTTCGAGGGGTCAAAATCCCTGGCGAAAAGGCAGGGCAAGCCACTGATGGTCGCCTTGGTACCCGAGGGGTTCGGGGGTGGCGGGCGGCGGCTCAACGCGACCCTTCTGGACAAGGCCAGCGCCGCGGCTACCCGTGGCTTTTCTCCCGTCCTCCTGCTCGACTCGAATGGCGGGAGCCAATTCCGCCGACGGTACGGTCTGGGTGAGGGCCCCTACGTCGTGTACCTTGAACCAAGCGGAACGCTGGTCGCCCGCACCTTTGGCTCCATGTGGCCCCAGGACTTGGTCGAGACTAGCGAACGGGCGCGATGGATGCGCGCGAACTGGAAGCGGGTGGATGCGCTCCGGCGTCAGGGGAAGGCGTCGCCCGCTGATTTGGCCGCCCTCGCCGAAGGTTACGCGATGCGAGGGCGAGAGCCCGAAGCGGCCGCTTTACTGGCCCAGGCGGTTGCCAAGAAGGCACCCGCCAGTGCCCTTTGCAACGCCTACACCGCCCTGGGCGACTCCCGGCGTTGCCGGTACGACTTCGTGGCTGCGGCCCCTTTCTACCAAAAGGCGCTCGACCATAGCGCGAGCCTTCGGCAGCGGCGTCGCACGCAGTACCGGCTCGCGATCTGCTACTTCCGCACCAACCAGCCCTACCGATCCCAGCCCATCCTAACGGAGTTGGCGAACGCGCCCGACGTGCCCGCACCCCAACGCGAGTTCGTCGAGCGGCTCATGGAAAGAACCCCGCCCGTCTTCGGACCGGTACAATCGCGTGGAAGCCGCCGATAGCGGCAGATTGGAGGAAAACGGATGAAGATCGTGAACACGGTCCTCGCCCTTTCGATGTTCGGAGCAGTGGCCCTCGCCCCCGCTCAGGGCGTCAAATGGCAGAAGGACTTCACGGCCGCTCAGAAGTTGGCGAAGAAGACCAAGCGCGTGATGGTGGTCGACTTCTACGCCGATTGGTGAGGGGCCTGCAAAATGCTGGACCGACAAACCTATCCTGACAAGAAGGTGGTTCAGTTCCTGGGGCAGGTTGTCCCAGTCAAGCTCAATGCTGACATCGCCAAAAACGGCAAGCTCGGCGAGAAGTACGGCGCGAGCGCCCTACCGACGATCGCGGTGATCGACGCGAACGGCAAGCTGCTCGGCAAGTTCATCGGGTTCATGCCCCCCGCCGAGTTCATCAAGAACGTCAAGCGGTTCATGCCAGCCGGACGATCTAAATGATCAAGATGATCTGAATGATTGGGACGATTCGGATCATCTTGATCATCCCAATCATTTAGATCATCCAGATCTTCCTCCTCACTCCTCGCCGACTGCTCGGTCGACGTTGTGGTAGCCGGGCAGCGGGGACTTGATCGTCTGCTCCCACTTGAAGAACTTCGAGTGGCCGTCGAGGAAGGTGAAGCTCGACCCGCCGTTCCACGGCCGGAGCGACAGACGCTCCTCGAACCAATTCTCGGGCTCGTCCTCTTCGTGATGGGCTCCCGCGTAGGTCGAAAGATCATCCCAATCTGGCGTGGCGAGGTTTTCCTCGGCCGACATCGGCCACGGGTGGTAGTCCTCGTCGGCAACGTCTACGTTTCGCAGGGCGACGATGATCTGCTCGGCGGGGCTGCTGGTAGCGGCTAGCGAAGCGCCGTGCGTGTACAGCCCATTGAAAGAGTAGTCCGACTCGGGAGTGATCGCATCCCCTTCGTGGTCGACGACCGGCTTTCGGGCATAGGCCGGGGTCTGGAACACCTCGCGGCTCTTCACGTAGCCGTAAAGGGGCACGTACCAGTTGTAGTGGGACTCGTGATCCACGTGCATCGACCGATCGTCGTTGTCGTTGGCGTAAAGCAGGACCGCCTTGCCGATCTGGTTGAAGTTCGAAAGGTCGGCCGTCTTCTTGGCCGCCGACTTTGCCTGGGCGAAGACCGGGAACAGGATAGCGGCGAGGATCGCGACGATGGAGATAACGACGAGGAGCTCGATAAGAGTAAAGGCTTTTCGGTTCATGGGTACACCTGGTTCGTTGCGCACGGGGCGCGGGCATGGGCTTTCTTGAGGAGCGCCAAGGGCCGAATCAGGTGGTGGCGGGGGGAGCGCGAGACCCATTACTTCGGGCGGAAGCGGAAAGAGCCTTTCGTGGGGCCGCTGAGGGAGGAGCCGGTCGTGGGTGATCGACAGCTACGGCCAGGGTTTGCGGTTCAGAAAGGGGGAGAGCGGCCGTCGGCTCCGCGTCAAGTATCGCCGCGTCGTCCGTCGAAGCGTCCGCGTGAGCGACCAGCGCGGTTGGCGGGTCCGCCTTCGGCTGACCGTCCCGGCTCAGACTGACCGGATCGTGCGTGCGCCGACGACCGGCGGTGATCAGGGCGCAATGATGGCAACCATGCGAATCGTCGTGCCCGAAACCGGCTCCGGCGATCCCGAGAAGGATCGCCCAGCCAGCAGCGAGCACCAGCGCGATTCGGTAGAGTTTCGAAGCAGCCATCGTTCCGTGCGTTCCCTTCCTATTCTTCGGCACGTAGCCTTCGAACCTTTAGGCAGAAGATCTTATAACCAAGCTAGGTGTGGGGCCGGTGTTCCACCGACCCCACACCTAGCTTTCCTCCCCCGAGAGGGGGATCCGAACGCGTCTCGCTAGTCCAACTTCTCTACGCGGCGGTCCACGTTGTGGAAGCCGGGAAGGGGTGCCTTCACGGTCTCAGTCCATCGGTGGAACTTCGCGTGGCCGTCGAGGAAGGTGAAGTTGGAGCCGTTCTTGTTCCAGGGGGTCTGCTCGAGCCGTTCGAGGAACCAATCGTGCTCGTGCCCTTCCTCCTCGGCGCCGACGTACTTCGTTAGGTCGTCCCAGTCCGCCGTCGCCGCATTGTCGTACGCCGTTTCCGGCCACGGGTGGTAATCGTCCTCGAAGTGGTTTTGGTTGCGCAAGGCCACGATGATCTGCTCGGCAGGCCGGCTGGTTCCCGTGAGCGAGGCGCCGTGGGAGAAGAGCCCGTTAAGAGAGTAATCGCTGTCGGGAGTCACCATCTCCCCCTCGTGCTCGTCCTCCACGTCCTTACGTGTGTAGGCGGGGGTGCGGAAGACATCGCGGCTCTTGGCATAGGGGTACAGCGCCTCGTACCAACGAAGTCCCTCGTGCTCGTGGGCGGTGACCATGCTGTGGTCGTCGTTGTCGTTGGCGTACAGCAAGATCGCCTTGCCGATCTGGTTGAAGTTCGATAGATCGGCCGTCTTCTTCGCGGCAAGCTTCGCCTGGCTGAAGACGGGGAACAGGATCGCCGCCAAGATCGCGATGATGGCGATCACGACGAGCAGCTCGATCAGGGTGAAGGCTCGATTGTTGCGCATGGCTTACTGGACCTATATTACGCCACATACCCATGGGGGGTAGGGGGACCGGTCCCCCTTTTGTGCGCGATTCAGCGCAGAAATGGGGACTGGGAGCGGTTGACGGTGAGTCCGACCACGAAGGGCCGACGGTATGGGAATATTGCATTCATAGAGGTGCTGCCATGAGAGTTCTTGGATCGATAGTCTTGATCGGTGCCGCCGCGCTTGCCCCCGCCCAGGGCTGGCAGAGCGTCGAGTCAGCTTTGGGGCGTAAGGGCGTGGAGCGGGACGGGGTGTACCGGGTGACCTTCCCACGGCGGGACCTGGACGTTCGGATCGGCGACGCCCGCATCGGGGACACGCGAATCGGCGGTATCAGGATCGAGCCCGCCTTTGGCCTTACCACCTGGGCCGCCTTCTCGCGGATGACCGGCCACCGCAGCCGATTCGTGATGGTCATGGGCGACTTCGTGGTGACGGACGCCGAGCTGCCCGCCGCCCAAAAGGCGCTCCTCGACGGTGGCCTCACCGTCACCGCCGTCCACAACCACTTGGCGGGCGAGTCCCCCAGCATCAAGTACATGCACTTTTCGGGAAGGGGTGAGCCGGGAAAGCTGGCGCAAGCGCTTCGAACCGCCTTGGCCGCGACCGGAACCCCCAGCGGCACCCCAGCGCCGGCCGCCCCCGTGCCGGAGCCCGATTGGACGGCAGTAGAAAGTGCGCTCGGCGTCAAGGGCACGCGCAACGGCAAGGTACTGAATGTCGGCGTTCCCAGACTTGAGAAAATCCTTGAAGAGGGCGAGGAGCTAAAGGCTACGAACGGCGGTGCCTCTTCGATCAACTTCCAGTGGATCGCCGATGGCCGGGTTGCCGTGACTAGCGACCTGGTCCTCCTTCGCAACGAGGTTCAGCCGGTGATCCGGGCGCTCTACCAGAACGGCATTACCATCACTGCGCTCCACAACCACATGATCGAGGACGAGCCTCGGACCTTCCACCTCCACGTCTGGGCGGTAGGCGATCCCGCCAAGCTTGCGCAAGGCATGGCCGCCGCCCTCGCGCTCACCAACTCCAAACGAGGCTAGAGACCCCATGAAGATCACGCGAATCTCCACGCTCGCCGTCGCTCCCAAGTTCCTGTTCGTCAAGATCGAGACCGACGAGGGGATCGTCGGGTACGGCGAGTGCCTCCCAGACAAGGCGGTCATCCAAGCGGCGGCGGTTCAGAGCTTCGAGCACTACCTGATCGGCCAGGACCCGACCCGCATCGTGCACCACTGGCAGGCCATGGTCCGGGGCACCTTTTGGCGGGGCGGACCCTCGCTGGGGGGCGGCATCAGCGGCATTGAGCTGGCGCTGTGGGACATCCTTGGCAAATCGCTTGGAGTGCCGGTGTGGCAGCTTCTCGGCGGCGCGGTTCGGGACCGCATCCGCGTCTACTACCACTGTGGCGGGGGAACGAAGGAAGAACTTGTGGCCAGCGCAAAGGCGTTGATGGACCAGGGGTTCACCGGTCTCAAGTTCAACCCCACGGGCAAGCAGCGCGTCGTAGAGGCTCCGGGGACTATCGAGCGCGCGGTAGAGCGCGTGCGGGCGGTGCGAGAAACGGTGGGCAACGAAGTCGACGTCATGCTCGACTTCCACGGGCGAGTCTCGCCCAGCATGGCGGTGATCCTGGAGGAGGAAATGCGTCCGTACCGGCCAACGTTCATCGAAGAGCCGGTCCTCCCGGAGAACGTGCCGGCGCTGACGAAGCTCGCCACCCAGTTCAAGACCCCCATCGCCACCGGCGAGCGCCTGTTCACCCGCTGGGGTTTCCGAGAAATCCTGGAGTCGGGGGCGATCGGGATTATCCAGCCCGACCCCTGCGTCGCGGGCGGCGTGTTCGAGACCCGCCAGATCGCGGCGATGGCTGAGACCTACTACGTGGGCCTCGCCCCGCACAACCCGTACGGGCCCCTCAATCTCGCCGCCTGCTTGCACGTGGCCGCTGCCTCGCCCAACTTCTTTATCCAAGAGATCTTCGACGTGACCCGTCTGGGGGGGCGGGCGGTCAAGCAGCCGTTCGAGGTGGTCAATGGCTACATTGAGCTTCCCACCCGCCCCGGCCTCGGCATCGACCTCGACGAGGAGTACTGTCTCGCGAACCCCATGGAGCCCCAAGTCGATCACGGGCGGTGGTTTTTCGAGGACGACGGGTCGGTGGCGGACTGGTAGTTAGGGGAGAAAGGGTGAGAGGGGTGATGGAGGTGATTCGGGTGAACTGATTCTTCACCCACTCACCTCCATCACCCATTCCTTAGATTAGCGAACGGGATTGCGTCGCCAGTCGTTGTCCTCGTACGAGCGCCAGGTCTTGTCCGGCGAGTTGATGAACGCGGCGTGACCGTCGGCGTAGGCGATGTTCGTACCACCGTTCGGGTAGCCGGACTTGCCCGTCTTGTTGAACCGGGCGTGCAGCCGCGCTTGCTGGCGGTTCGGCTCGGCCGGGGGAGCGACCGCCGGGTTGATCACGACGCCGGTGTTGTTCCAGTCGGTGCCCACGTAGCGCTGTGGGTAAACGCCGCCGCGCGAGGCGTTACCGTCGGCCCGCTCGCTGCTGCCGAGGAGCAGGTACCGCGCCGGCTCCGCCAGCGACGACTGGGTGTGGTCATCGTTCACGCCGAAGTCGGAGCCGCCCTGGGCACCCGTGTTCTGATACCAGGCCACCCACGCGGCGTTCGCGTTGAAGTCGGGAGCGACCAGCTTGGACTCGTTGTGGTGGAAGCCGTAGTCGGAGGGCCACCAGTTGCTCGCGGTCGGCTTGGGCCACGCCGCCGTTCCCTGGCTCTTGAAGAGGTCCTGGCTCTTGACGTACGGGTCCAGCTTGCCGCGGAACGAGTACGGGAATCGATCCTTGGCGGTGTCCGGCATGGAAGCCGGGGCCACGCGCTCGGTCACGTGCGGCAGGTAGCGGTCTTCGTTGTCGTTTGCGTACAGCACTACACCAATGCCGAGCTGCCGGACGTTAGAGAGGTCCGCCGTCTTCTTGGCCGCCTCCTTCGCTTGGGCAAACACCGGGAAGAGGATGGCGGCGAGGATTGCAATGATGGCGATGACGACGAGGAGCTCGATGAGGGTAAAAGCGCGTTTCATATTTAGTCCACTAAGTCGATAGACTTTATATTCTAACCCACCTGAGGCCACGTCGCCGCTGCTCTACTGCAGCGAATACAAAAGAAACTTCCAGTCGGCTGCCACGGAACCTGACGTTCCTTAGCCCCTCGTTCACATCCGCCGACTGATTGGAAGCGCACTAGGGCGGCTCGAATCTTACAGGCACAGGTCACGCGCAGTTGGTATGGGTAGGGCCACTCCACTGGTCACGGTTCCCCCCGCTCCCGACGTAGAGAGGAGGGTGGTATAGTGAGAACTCCATTTAGTCTACCGTTTGAGTAGTCTATTCGGACGCCCGGGTCTCTGCCCTGTTTCGATACAAAGAGCCATGCACCTTAAGACCACTATCTCCGCTCTGTTCGCCAGCCTTGCCCTCGCCGTTGTGGTTGGCTGTGGCTCAGAAAAGGCCGGCTCGGGTGGCGGGGCAAAGGGCGCGGGATCCGTTACCTTGCTGAACGTCTCGTACGACCCTACTCGGGAGCTCTACCAGGAGTTCAACGCCGCCTTTGCCGAGCACTGGCGGGCCCAGAAAGGGCAGGAAGTCAGCGTCCAGCAGTCGCACGGCGGCTCCGGAAAGCAGAGCCGCTCTGTCATCGACGGTCTGGAGGCGGACGTGGTCACCTTGGCGCTGGCCCACGACATCGACGCCGTCGCGAAGGCGGGCCTTACCGATGCGAAGTGGATGGGCCGCTTGAAGAACAACAGCGCCCCCTACACTTCCACCATCGTCTTCCTCGTCCGCAAGGGCAACCCGAAGGGGATTCGCGACTGGAACGACCTCGGTCGCCCCGGGGTGGTCGTGATCACTCCCAACCCGAAAACCGGAGGCGGCGCCCGCTGGAACTACCTCGCCGCCTGGGGGTACGTCCTAAAGCAGACCAGCGGCGACCAGGACGCCGCCCGGAAGCTTGTGGGGCAGATCTACAAGAACGTGGCGGTCCTCGACTCGGGGGCGCGCGGTTCGACCAACACGTTCGTCCAGCGCGGCATCGGCGACGTCCTGATCACCTGGGAGAACGAGGCCTTGCTGGCCGCAAAGCAGCTTGGGGCTGACAAGGTCGAGATCGTCGTTCCCTCGATTAGCATCCTCGCCGAGCCGTCGGTCTCGGTGGTGGATAAGGTCGCCCAGCGCAAGGGAACGGCCGAGGTGGCCAAGGCCTATCTGGAGTACCTCTATACTCCGAAGGGCCAAGAAATCGTGGCGAAGCACTTCTACCGTCCGCGCGACCCTCAGGCGCTGGCCAAGCACAAGGACGTCTACAAGGACCTCCAGCTCTTCACGATCGACGAAATGTTCGGCGGCTGGCCCCAGGCGCAGAAGGTCCACTTCGACGATGGGGGCGTGTTCGACCAGATCTACGGAAGCAAATGATCGTCATCCCCTTCAAGCGTCGGAACGTCCTCCCCGGCTTTGGGATCACCATGGGCCTGACCCTCGCGTACCTCAGCCTGATGGTGCTGATCCCGCTGTCGACGGTGTTCGTCAAGAGCTCTGCCCTCACCGTTGACCGGTTCATCCACACCGTCACCCGCCCCAACGTTCTCGCCGCCCTCAAGCTCAGCTTCGGCACCGCGCTGGCCGCGTCGCTTGTCAACGTGGTTTTTGGCCTGCTCGTGGCGTGGGTGCTCGCCCGCTACCAGTTCCCGGGCAAGCGGATCGTGGACGGGCTCGTCGATCTTCCCTTCGCGCTGCCCACCGCGGTAGCCGGCATCTGCCTTACCGCCGTGTACTCGCAGAACGGCTGGGTCGGGCAGTTTCTGGAGCCGCGGGGCATCAAGGTGGCCTTCGCCCCCTTGGGGATCGTGGTCGCCCTCATCTTTATCGGCATCCCGTTCGTGGTCCGCACCGTACAGCCCGTGCTGGAAGACCTCGATGAAGAGATCGAGGAAGCGGCGGCCAGCCTGGGAGCCAACCGGTTTCAAACCTTCTACCGCGTGATCGCGCCCACCGTCCTGCCCGCGCTGCTCACCGGCTTCGCCATGGCGTTCGCCCGCGCGGTCGGGGAGTACGGGTCGGTGGTGTTTATCTCGGGCAATCTTCCCATGAAGACGGAGATCCTGCCGCTCGTGATCATGAGCAAGCTCGAGCAGTTCGACATCCCCGGTGCGACCGCGATCGCGGTCGTGATGCTGGTGATCTCGTTCGTGATGCTGCTCCTCATCAACATGCTCCAGCACTGGAGCAGCCGGCGCACCGGGGTGAAGGGAGCGTAAATGGCCGGAACCACCCGATCTCGAACCACCGCCGGGGGTCACGGCAAGCGCAAGCCGCGCGAGTCGCCCCTCGTCCAGTGGAGCCTGATCCTGCTCTCCCTGGTCTTCCTCGGCTTCTTTATCGTGCTGCCGCTGGCGGCGGTGTTCACCCAGGCGTTGGAGAAGGGTCTGCCGGACTACCTGGCTTCGCTGAAGGAGCCCAACTCGATCGCCGCGATCAAGCTAACCTTGATCACCGCCGCCATCGCGGTGCCCATCAACCTGGTCTTCGGAGTGGTCGCATCCTGGGCGATCGCCAAGTTCGACTTCCGGGGCAAGAACTTGCTGATCACGCTGATCGATCTGCCGTTCGCGGTGTCGCCGGTCATCGCGGGGCTCCTGTTCGTGCTGCTGTTCGGCCAGAACGGCTGGTTCGGGCCGTGGTTGCAGGCGAATGACACGAAGATCATCTTCGCGACGCCGGGCATCGTCCTCGTCACCGTGTTCGTCACTTTTCCCTTCGTGGCTCGTGAGCTGATCCCGCTGATGGAGGCGCAGGGCAAGGACGAGGAGCAGGCGGCGATGGTGCTGGGCGCCAGCGGCCTGAAGGCCTTTTTCCGGGTGACTCTGCCCAACGTGCGCTGGGGCCTGCTGTACGGCGTGATCCTCTGCAACGCCCGGGCAATGGGCGAGTTCGGGGCGGTTTCGGTGGTTTCGGGGCACATTCGCGGCCTGACCAACACCATGCCCCTCCACGTAGAAGTCTTATACAACGAGTACAACACCGTTGGCGCGTTCGCCGTCGCGTCGCTGCTGACCCTGCTGGCCCTCGTGACCCTGGTCGCGAAGAGCATCGTGGAGTGGAGAGCCCAACAAGCGCTGGCGTAAGCGCTTCCCTGCCGATTCGAGACATTAGGCGATGAGCATTCAAGTCACCAACATCAACAAGTGCTACGGGTCCTTCCACGCCCTCCGCGACGTGAGCCTGGAGATCCCAACGGGCGGTCTCGTCGCGCTGCTCGGCCCCTCGGGCTCGGGCAAGACCACCTTGCTGCGGGTGATCGCGGGCCTTGAGGAGCCCGACTCGGGCATCGTCGAGTTCCACGGCAAGGACACCACCAACGTGAACGTCCGTGAGCGAAAGGTGGGCTTCGTGTTCCAGCACTACGCGCTGTTCCGGCACATGTCGGTCCTAGAGAACGTGGCGTTCGGACTGCGGGTCCGGCCGCGCAAGACTCGCCCTTCGAAGGCGGAAATCCGCGAGCGGTGCCTGGAGCTGCTCCGTCTTGTCCAGCTCGACGGCATGGCCGACCGGCTCCCCTCCCAGCTTTCCGGCGGTCAGCGCCAGCGCGTGGCCCTCGCCCGCGCGCTGGCCGTCGAGCCCCAGGTTCTGCTCCTCGACGAGCCTTTCGGGGCGCTCGACGCTCGGGTCCGGCAAGAGCTTCGGCGCTGGCTTCGCCGCCTCCACGACGAGCTTCACATCACCAGCGTGTTCGTCACCCACGATCAGGAAGAGGCCCTTGAGGTGGCGGACACCGTCGTCGTGATGAACCAGGGCCGGATCGAACAGATCGGCACCCCGGAGGAAGTCTACGAGCAGCCGGCGACGCCGTTCGTCTTTAACTTCCTCGGCGACGTGAACCTGTTCCGCGGCCGCTCCGGCGAGGGCCAGCCCCAAGCCGCTCCCTTCGGCCTCACCCCCGAGGACGTTGGCTTCGTCCGCCCCCATGACCTGGAAGTGGTCAAGGAAGCGGGCGAGGGCACGATGCAGGCCATTCTCCGCCGCACCCACGCCGTCGGCCCGGTCGTCCGCCTGGAGCTCCAGTTGCACAGTAACGCCCAGGAGGTCTTCGAGGCCCACATGCCCCGCGAGCAGTTCCGGGCCCTCTCGCTGATCGTCGGCGACGAGGTCCACGTCCGCCCGAGGAAGCTGAAGGTCTTCGCGGCGGAAGAGGCCGGCGTCGGCCAGTAGCATCGGCGGGGAGCCGATGCACCGAAGAAGCACGAGGTAGCTCCTCTCTAATCCGCACGCCAAGTCGCGAGGTCGGAGAGGATCTTTCGGTCGATCGTGAACTTCGAGGAAAAGAGGAACCCGTCCAGTTTGAAGCTTGCCGTGAAATTGCCGATGTCCGGGAAATCACGATAGGGCTTCTTCTTCAATCTCAGGATGAAGAAGACGTCCACGTACGGGAAGCTCCCTTCGTGATCAACGCCGAGGATGAGGACCTGGCGCACGTACACCACCTTGATCATCTTGGTGGTCACCCCATCCATCTCCCATCGGTCGGTCAGCGTCTCACTAAGCTTCGCCAAAGCCACCTTCTTCAGGTCCGCCTCCGCTGCCCATGCCTGGATCGTCGCCGCTGCCTCCAAAGCTTCCGCGCCAGTCGTCACGAACTCACCATTCCCAAGAGCACCTCTTACTCTCAAATCACCAAGATCCGCCCCTTCGTGCCATCGCGGGAGCTTGCGACCAAGGACTCCTCCCAGCGGGATGTCGTGAAGGTAGTCCTCCGTAACACTCGTGATGACACGGCGGTGCGGGTACTAGAAATTCAGCCGTTTTAAGGTCGGCGCATTCGATGAGCCAGTGCTAAGAACGAGGGTGTAGCGGCTCTCCAACTCTGGCCTTCCTTCCACTGACAGCCGCAAAACCATCCGTCCGGCGGCCGATGGCGGCAGTTGGAACTGGACCCGCGGACCCCGGAGATTCTGATTCGGAGCCAACGTTGGGAAGTCCCAACTCAGCAAGGGCTCGAACCCGGTTCCCCGGTCTAACTCGGCCACCATCGCCCCGCCCTCTATCTCCTCCGGCCCGTCGTGAAGCACCCACAGCTCCGGGTCGAACCACTCTCCCGGGCGCCACATGAACTTGCGGACGCGGGCACTGGCGAGCGACGGACGGCAGGCCTCCCCCACGGCCTGAAGCGCGGGCTTCGGCTCGCACGGCCACGCCAAGAGACTGTTGTTCGCCGCGCATGGCCATGGCTCGTTCAGGCACCAATTCAGCGCCATCGACGCGACCGGCATCTGCCGCCTGGCTTCCTCGAAGAGCCCCCGGAATCCCTCCGCCTGCAAGAGCTGCCCCTTCTCCACCAGGTCCTCTAACGAGGTGACCGGGCCCAGGTAGTGCTCGATCGTCTCCAGGTAGAGATGGCTCTGCGGCATCCAGACGCCGAACGCGTGGTGGGTCTCCCACACCGTCCCCGGCTTCGGTGGGAACAGTTCGTCTTCGGGCAGGAACGATCGGAGAACCGGCTCCGGCGACGGTCCGCCGCACCCGAACTCCGTGTAGGCCGTGCACGAGGCGTTCTGGAAGAGCGACCACGCCTCCTCGCCCGTCTCCAGATCGGCGAACACGTAGTGGCCGTGCCCCATCCCCATGACGGGCGACGTGGGGAGGAACGGCGTCTGGCGGTCCAGCTCGAAGCAGTTGGCGTTGAGCAAACGCAGGGCGTGGGACTGGTCGGTCATTCCGGACCAGCCGTTGAAAAGCTCGTTACCGCCGCACCAGAGCACGACCGAGGGGTGGCGGCGGAGGCGGCGCAGGATCGAACGCGACTCCTGGTCGACGACCCGCAGGTAGTCCGGATCGTCGGGATAGGCGTTGCAGGCAAGGGGAAACTCCTGCCAAACCATGATCCCAAGCTCGTCACAGAGTCGGTAGAAGGCCTCCTTCTGCACGGGAGCGCCACCCCACATGCGCAGGAGGTTCATGTTGGCCCCCTTCGCTAGCTCAAGCTGCTCACGGTAGCGGCCTTCGTCGAGGGTGCCCGGGAAGATGTCGGGGCTCACCCAGTTGGCCCCTTTCCCAAAGATCCGCCGGCCGTTGACTTCCAAGGTGATGGGCGGGTTGCTCCGGGTCTTCGGGAACGAGTCGGGCCACGTCCACGCCCCCTCGTGCATCACCAGCCGGACGCGGCGCAACCCGAACGCTTGGACCCGCTCATCGAGCACCTGCCCGTCCCCATCGAGGAGCATCACCCGCGACCGATACCGCGTCTGCGGCCCCTGGTCGTGCGGCCACCATAGCTCGGGCTGGTCCAATCGGGCGGTTTGGGTCTCCGTCAGCGGCCCCGTCTGATCCACGACGATTCGGCCCGAATCGTCTTCCACCTGCCAGCGGACGCGCGCCCCTCGGGAGCCGTCGGCCACCACTCGCAGCTCCAGGTCGGCGTGATTCAGGTCCTCCGCGAGTCGATACCGGGTTTCCGCGTCGGCCAACCGATCCGCCCCCCAGATCTGGAGGTACGTCTCGTCCCAGATCCCGAGCGGAATAAGCCTCGGGTGGAAGTCCCAGCCATAGCTGACCGCAGGCTTGCACGAGCGGCGAGCCTGATCGCGCCCCTCGGCCACGCCCGGCTCCTTCGGCGCCGGCGACACTACGATCCTGAGCTCCTGCCCCAGGTGTTCGCTAACGTCGATCTCGAAAGGAGTGAACATCCCCTCCTGTTCGTGCACCAGCCGCTCACCGACGAACACGCGGCACGCGTAATCGACGCCGCAGCAAACCAGAACCGCCCGACTGTCAGAGCCCGGGCTACTGGTGGGCAGCATCGCCCGGTACGTCCAGTAGGCGTCCTCCATCCAGCCGTAGTCGCGCCAGTTGTCCCCCCAGTAGAACGGTCCCCATCCCTGCCCCGCCGCCCAGTCGAGCTGGACCGCCCCCGGCACCTGGGCCGGGACCCACGTCGAAGGCTCCCCATCCGACACGGGCGAATGCCCCACTTCCCAAATCAGTGGCGTTTGGTTTTCCGCTTGGCTTTGCACTGGCTCAAGTCTGATCGTAAGCGCGGCCGGACGCAAGGGTGCGGTCAGACTTGAGCCTCTTGAGCCGGGTTTAGCCAGGAGCCTCGCCGTAGCTGTCTTTCGGGTCCCAACCGTTCGCGCCATGTTCGAGCAGATCGAGCAGGGGCCAGACGGCGCAGAAATCATCGCCCGCGTCGAAGACCGCCTTGCCGACACGGACGATCGACCGGTCGGCCTGCCGGCGGAAGGTAGAGACTCCGGGCCAAGGTCCGTTCCCCCAGAAGCCCATGTCCTGGAAGAACGGGCTCTGGTAGGCCGAGACCATGCGGAAGCTCCAGTTTCGCTTTTGGGCGAACCGCTTCTGGACCTCGGGCCTATCGGGCGAGCACACGACGAACGCGGCGCGATCCATAAGATGCGGCGAGAGGCCGCTGAAACCGTCGGCCCACATGGTGCATGAGGAGCAACCGGTCCCCATGTTGTGGATGACGATCAGGTCGTCCTTCTCGCCAAACAACTCGGAAAGACGCACTTCGGTCCCGTCGGGATTCTCCAGAACGTAGTCGGCGACCGGCTCCTTCGGTCGCCGTCGGCGAGCCTCGGAAAGCCGCAGCTTGGCGGCCTCGACCTCTTTCTCCAGGGCCTCGATCTCTCGGTCGATGTCGGTATAGACTTCAATCATGGTTTTCTCTCTAGGGGGCGGCGTAAAGACGAACGAGGAGAAGCCGGTCAGGATCGCCATCAGCCCCTCGCAGTGGCTTTCGAACCGATCCGGCCACTGACCGTGGGCTTGGCAGAGTCCGTCACTGGCGAGCATTTCGGAGTCCGCCGCGTGCCGGATTGGGGCGAAGCTTCCGGGCTCGTAGTGGACGCCGGAAGCACTCGGGACCCAGTGTCCGAGTCCGGTCTGGCGATAGTCGCGCGGAGCCAAGCCGTAGTACGCCTGGAAGACTCGGGCAAACGCCTCCTGGGATCCGTAGCCGCCGTCGAAGGCGATGGTCGCCACCAATTCGTCGCCCGTTTTCAGCCGGTAAGCGGCACGCTCTAAGCGCAGTCGCCGAACAAAGTCCATGACGGACTCGCCAACGACGGCCCGAAAGATCCGGTGGAAGTGGTGCGGGGAGAATCCGGCGATGTTCGCCAACTGGCGCGGCGTCAACGTCTCGTCGAGCGCGGACTGAATGTACCGAACGACCTGTGAGATCGTCGCGATGTACTCGGCCTCGGTTCGCCTCGTCGTCTCCACACACAAATGGTACGACGGGGGGCTACGCCGGCATCTGATCGCCCGTGCTCTTTAGGGAGAAGGTGGGGCGAGATCTAGGCCGGCTCTGGGGCCGGTTCCGGTTGCGCCTGTGATTGGCGGAGTACTTTTACGGAAAGCACTGCTGCGAACACTGTCAGCAATGCTCCTAGAAAGAACGGCGCTCCCGGCATGGGATTGGCTAGTTTGGCGCTGGTGGACGAGGCGAACAGGCTGGTGAGAATTGGCGGGCCGATGACGCCGGTCAGGCTTTGGATGCCGGTAAGGGCGCCTTGAACAGCTCCCTGTTCGTCGGGGCCGTACTGCTGCGAGATGATGCTCTGCATTGCAGGGCCTCCCACGAAGCAGAAAGTCCAGACGATGAGGGCCGCGATCATCATCCAGCTTTGCGTTGCGAGACCGATTGCAACGAAGCCGATTGCGTTGAACAAAAAGCCGAATGCCACCCGGCCACGGTCCCCGAGCGGTGCCAGAAGCCGGATCAAGACCGTTTGCACGAACATTGACGAGAGCCCCAATACGGCGAGCGCCCAACCGTTCTGAACCTCGGTCCAATGGAACTTGTAAGTCGTGTACAGCACCCAAATGCTGGGAGGCACCTGCTGGGCCAGCCAGAGCAGAGACGCTGAACCCGCGAGAACAAGGACCGTCCGGTGCCGGGCCAGGATGGCGAGGGCAGCAAATGGGTTGACGTTCCGAAGGGCGAAGGGACGCCGGTTCTCCTGGGCGAGGGACTCTGGAAGCACGAACGCTCCGTACGCAAGGTTGAGCAAGGCCAGCGCCGCCGCCGCCCAGAAAGGCACTCGCGGCCCGATGGTCCCAAGAAACCCGCCCAGCACCGGACCTACGACAAATCCGAGGCCGAACGCGGCACCAATAATGCCGAAGTTTTGCGCTCGTTTCTCCGGCGGACTCACGTCGGCGATGTAAGCGGTTGCGGCGGTAAAGCTCGCTCCCGTGATACCAGCGATGATCCGGCCCACGAAGAACCAGGCCAACGTCGGTGCCAACGCCTGAAGCACATAATCGATGCCTGTGAACAGCAGGCTGATCAGAAGCACCGGACGGCGGCCGTACCTGTCACTGAGGTTGCCCAGGACCGGCGCGAACACGAACTGCATCAGCCCATAAACCGACAAGAGCCAGCCGTACGCTTCTGGCCCGGCGTCCGGACCCGCCATTTCAGCGACCAGCTTTGGCAATACTGGAATGATCAACCCGAACCCGAGCACGTCGATCAGGATCGTAATAAAGATAAAGGCGAGGCCTGCCTGGCGTCCGGTCTTCATGTGGGCTCTGGTGATTCGGCCGTAATTATGAAGAGCCGGAGCGGGCGAAGGTAGGTCCACATGGTGCCTGCCCGGCCCCAGCACGCTACGACCGTTCAACCTTTGTGCGCCCGCGAGAAGCTTTTCCAACCTCACCCTCATCAACTGCGTGGCCCTTTAAGCTTCGCCACCCCCTACGCTTCACGCCTCCCAATCCCCCGGGTAACCTCCGGGTCCCCTATGTCACGGATCCTCACTGAGCTGCCCGTCGGCGAGCGCGTCGGCATCGCTTTTTCCGGAGGTCTGGACACCTCCGTCGCGGTCGCGTGGATGCGCGAAAAGGGAGCGATCCCCTACTGCTACACCGGCATGCTCGGTCAGTACGACGAGGACGACATCGAGGGCGTGCCCGGAAGAGCCGAAGAGTACGGCGCGGAGAAGGCGCGGCTTATCGACTGCCGGGCCGAGATGGTGCGCGAGGGGCTGGTGGCCCTGCAGTGCGGTGCGTTCCACATCACCAGCGCGGGCAAGACGTACTACAACACAACCCCCATCGGGCGCGCCGTCACTGGCACCATGCTGGTGCGGGCGATGGCCGAGGACGGAGTCTCCGTCTGGGGCGACGGCAGCACCTACAAAGGGAACGACATCGAGCGGTTCTACCGCTACGGCCTCTTCGCAAACCCCGACCTTCGCATCTATAAGCCGTGGCTGGACAAGGCCTTCGTGAACGAACTCGGCGGGCGCAAGGAGATGAGCGAGTGGCTCCAAGCCCGCAACCTTCCCTACCGCGCCAGCACCGAAAAGGCGTACTCCACCGACGCCAATATCTGGGGCGCGACCCACGAGGCAAAGGACCTGGAGTTCCTGAAGAACGGCCTGAACATCGTCCAGCCGATCATGTGCGCCAAGTTCTGGGATTCGGCGGTCGAGATCAAAGCGGAAGAGGTCCGCATCGCGTTCCACGAGGGTTGGCCCGTTTCGATCAACGGTGAAGAGTTCTCCGATCAGGTAGCGCTGGTCATGCGGGCCAACGAGATCGGCGGGCGGCACGGCCTGGGCTGTTCCGACCAGATCGAGAACCGCATCATCGAGGCGAAGAGCCGCGGCATCTACGAAGCTCCAGGCATGGCCCTCCTGTTCATCGCCTACGAGCGGCTTCTGAACGCCATCCACAACGAGGCGACGATCGAGAACTACCGCACAAGCGGCCGCCGCCTGGGGCGACTGCTCTACGAGGGCCGCTGGTTCGATCCACAGTCATTGATGCTCCGCGATAGCCTTCAGCGCTGGGTCGGGCATCTGGTCACCGGTGAGGTAACGCTGGAGCTACGACGAGGCGACGACTACACGATCCTCGACACGACCGGCCCCGCGCTCTCGTACCGGCCCGAGAAGCTGAGCATGGAGAGCGGCGAGTCCGAGTTCGGACCCGAGGACCGTATCGGGCAGCTCTCGATGCGCAACCTGGACATCCAGGACGCGCGCGAGAAGCTGCTGACCTACGCCGACCACCACGCCCTCGGACCGGGCGGCATCCCTTCGTTGGGAATGGGAGACTAAGCCCTCCGCCGCCGCAACGTTGAAGGGGTTTCAGGCTTAAGCCTGAGACCCCTGCTTTTCGTCGGGCCTGGTTAGCTTAGTAGTAGACGCCGTCGAGGCCGCTCCACATGGCGGCGCACAGGAGGGCGCAGGCGGTCTTGGTCCGGGCGAACTCTTCGTCGGTCAGGCTGGCGATGTGGCCCTTCAGGTCCTCGACCTCATTGAAATCGCTGGCGTGGACGCGGAAGTACTCCTTGCCCTTCTCCGTGAGCGAGTAGTGCTCGTTCAGGCCGTCAAGTTTGCTTTGGGCGGTGTGGGGCTGCTGGACCTCGAAGGCGTAGAGGGCGCCGACGGCCTCCGGTTTGGTCGTGAAGAGGTTGTTGGCGGCCCCGACAAGGGTCTGGGTCTGGGGTCGGTTGGTGAGGTTCTGGCAACCGACCTCCGCCTTAAAGTCGTCCCAGAGAACCTCGTGCTCGCGCTCCTCGGCGGCGTAGCGGCTCTCGCCCAGGGTCTCCCAGCCTTTAGCAATGGTGGCGACGAACTGGCCGTACTCGCCCGCGTAGTCCGTCAACTTCGCCTGCGGCAGGGTGCCCGCGCGCCACTCCTGGTAGAAGGGGTGCTTGTTCAGGTCGAAGCGCTCGACGATTGCGTTGATCTCGGAGATTCTGTCCATGGTTTTCATCCTTTGGCGAAGGTGCAATTTACCACCGTATCGAGCAACCTGGCCATCGCCCCTGGGACCGTGCAAACGGATCGAAGGCAGTTCCTAGCTACAGCGACACGGCTTGCGCCCTCCTCACGCCGGGATTCGGGAAACGAAGAGTGCGGTGTGGCCGCCAACCTGGAACTCGTACGGCACGCGGACCCGGCGCGCGTGAAGCCCCTGCGCCGTCAGGTACTCGATCGCCGGATCGACGTACGACGATTCTTGAGCGTGGAGGTCCAAGAGGGGAAAGACCCGCACTTCCGGGGCCACTCGGCACAGCTCGGTTAGCGAGGCTAGGTGGAAGTCCAGCGAGAGTTGCGCGGTGTACAGGAACAGGAAGTGCGAGCAGAGGGCGAAGCCGAAGGTGGAGTCCCGGAAGGGCAGCTCCGGCAGTCCCGCCGCCACGTACCGCCCTTCTCGCTTCCCTTCCTCGTAATCGGTCAAAAAGCGCCGCATGACGGCGAGGCGATGCTTACCCAGTTGTTCGGGGGAGATGAACTCGTTCCACACGAACTGGTGCCGGTGCTCCCGCGTCTGCCCCACCACCGTCTCGTACGTCTCCTCGACCCGCTGCTCGATTTCGGAAGCGCTGAACTGGTAGAGAGGATCGCACGACACGACCCGGTGTCCCCGCTTACTGGCTTCCGCGTTAAAGCTCGCGGGACCGTCGCCACAGCCAAGGATCGGCTTCTCCAGGTCGGAAGCATCCAAGGCGAAGATGCGCTCGTACTCGCTGAAGGAGCGCCCCCAAGGAACCACCTGTTCCAGAGTGAACCCCGGAGAAGTGGTCACCGGCTCAACGCCAGTTCGCACATCAGTTCGATCCCCGTGTCGAGGGCGTCGTCATTGAAGTCGAACTCCGGTGCGTGCAGGTTCGGATACCGCTCGTGCCCGTCAGGCAGAAGGCCAAGGAAGAAGAAGCTGGCGGGAATCTTCCTGCCGTAAAAGCTGAAATCCTCGCCCCCCATGCTGGGATGGGCCTCTTCGTGCACCTTGTCCGTCCCGATCACCCGGCCCGCCACTTGCCGGACGTGGTCGGTCGCCGCGGGGTCGTTGAACGTGACTGGGTAAGGGTTGGCTACCCATGTGACTTCGGCGTGGGCTCCGAACGCGGCGGCGGTGTTTTGCACCACCTCCTGAATCCGCCGCTGTCCCAACGCCTCCGTCTCGTCGTTCAAGGTCCGCATGGTGCCCTTGAGGTAGGCGGTGTCGGGAATCACGTTGTGGGCTACCCCGGCACGGAAGATCCCGATGGTAATCACGATGCTGTCGAGAGGGCTGACGTTGCGGGAAACGATGCTTTGAAGAGCCGTCACGATGTGCGCGGCGGCGACAATGGGGTCGACTCCGTAGTGGGGGTAGGCCGCATGGCTACCTTGGCCGGTGACCAAGACGCTGAACTCCGCGGCGGCGGCCATGAGTGGCCCGTTTCGCGTGCTGATGTGGCCGACGTTGGCGCTTGGGAACCCGTGGAGCCCGAAGATGACGTCCGCCTTAGGTCCAAGGAAGCGCCCGTCGAGCGCCCCTTCGTCCACCATGCGCTTCCCTCCCGCGCCCCCTTCCTCCGCGGGCTGGAAGAGGAACAGGACGTTGTTCGGCCGCTCTGGCTGGGCACTCAGCGTACGGGCGGTGGCGAGGAGAATGCTGGTGTGCCCATCGTGCCCGCAGGCGTGCATACGTCCCGGGTGGGTGGACCGGTATGGAAGGTCGGTGTTCTCCTCGATGGGCAACGCATCCATGTCCGCCCGGAGAGCGACGGTACGCGCGGATCCGGGATCGGTGGTCGCTGGAAGGAAGCCGAGCACGCCGGTTCCCGCGATGCCCGACCGGAACTCGACCCCGTAGCCCGCCAACTCCCGCTGCACCACGCCGCTGGTCCGCTGCTCCTCGTAGCCGAGCTCCGGGTGGGCGTGCAGGTCGTGGCGAATCGCTACAACGTCGTCGCGAATGTCGCGGATCTGGTCGCGCAGAGGCATGGTTTAGGCTACCGCGACTTTTGGCGGATGACAAGCAACATTGGCGCAACCCAGGTCCGATGTGGGGTCGGTGTTCCACCGACCCTCGGGCGCAGCCCGAGCCTTCGGGCCGATTGTCTGCCCACTGAAGCGCAAAGACGA
>Ga0216301_1000046_pt1 | contig 30456 bp, 29 predicted proteins | sample 4hB_Boncat_minus_FD_156203 | JGI IMG/M metagenome (GOLD analysis project Ga0216301, IMG submission 156203) | Terrestrial sediment cell enrichment communities for BONCAT metagenomics from Utah, United States - 4hB_Boncat_minus | ecosystem: Environmental > Terrestrial > Deep subsurface > Rock...
GATCTGCACTCTCAACCCCAAGCCTACGCGGCTGACCATGATTTCAGTATATTTTGAAATTTCGATCAGGTCGCGCGGCTAGGGCTTTAGGCTTTGCGGGATCGTGGCCTAGTAGATGTCCTTCCGGACCGAGAACATCGGGCGGCGTAAAGACCCGTAGTTCATCCGCTTGGCGTGGCTGTCGCACCAGAGGGTGTTCGTCCCACCGTTGTGGAGGAAGCTGAAGTGCTCCCGGAGGACCTGCGCCTGGGGAGGGGACCCGAACCAGTCTTGGGGTTGGAGGAAGTTGCAGATGGGCACCCGCGCAAGGTGCTCCCATGCGGCGAGGGTTCCGGCCGGCTCGTCGATTTCCGACTCGGACGCCCCAATCGAATCGCGCAGCCCGTCGATCGTCCGCTCCTCCTTAGAAGCGGGGCTGAACTCCTTTCCTTTCGCTTCAGGGTGGGTGTCGTAGTACTCCGAAGGGTCGTCCGGACGGAACCCGTTGAGGGCGAAAGCCAATTGGCGCGAGGGGTCCATGCTGGGGCACCGTTTGACCCCTTCGCTCTTCAGGTAGGGATCGATACAGCCCGGACGCGGTGGATTCTCGGCGGGCTCTTGCACGCGCCCGTAGTAGCCCCCTTCGATGCCGTGGTTGTTGTTGTCGTAGCCGATCCACATGCGTTGCGGGGCAAAGCCTTCCAGCGGATCGACCTTCGAGGCGGGAAACCACACGCCGTCGCTGTCCCCAAGGTAAAGCTGGATCGCAGTCCCGACCTGCTTGAAGTTGCTTAGGCAGGCCGTGTTCTTCGCGGCGGCCTTGGCCGACTGGAAAACCGGGAAAAGAATGGCCGCCAGAACCGCGATGATCGCGATCACAACCAGCAGTTCGATCAGGGTGAAGGCGCGGTTCCGCATAGACTGTGCCTTCTATTGTAGTGGTTTCCGTAGCGAACCAGCCCCTGGCTTGCTATTCTTACCGCTATGCGCGATGATGCGGTCGGTGATGAAGCCCTCCTTCAGCGGGTGATGAAGCGGCAGGCGGCCCTCAGCCTGAAGGTCGCGGCGGTTTTCGTCTTGCTCCTTTTGGGGTTGCCGTTGGCCAACCTTTACCTCCCCCGGCTTGGGGCCTCCAACGTGGGCGGCTTTACGCTCACCTGGCTTTTCCTGGGGGTGCTGTTCTATCCGATCACCTGGGTGCTCTCGTCCGTGTTCGTGAAGAACTCGAACTGTATTGAGTCGGAATTGGTGGCGGAGAACACGTCCTCCTCATTGTCCAGCACGAGCCATCTGGGAAACGAGGAGGGGGCTAAGTGAGCTTGATCCCATTCGCCTTCGTCGTGCTGATCACCATCGCGACAATCGGGATCGGCGTCATTGCCACCCGGGGGGCCAAGACGGCTTCGGACTTCTTCGTCGCGGGCCGCAGCGTCGGCGTCATGATGAACGCTTCGGCCATCTCGGGCGAGTACCTGTCAGCGGCGAGCTTCATGGGCATCGCCGGGCTGGTCATGAAGTCGGGCTACGACGCGCTGTGGTATCCGGTCGGCTACGCGGCGGGCTACCTGTTCCTGCTCCTCTTTATCGCGGGGCCCCTGCGCCGCTTCGGGGCGTACACGATTCCCGACTTTGCCCAGGGCCGGTTCGACAGCCCCACGTTCCGCAAGGTCGCGGTCACCTTCGTGCTGTTCATCGGCTTCTTCTACACGATGCCCCAGATGAAGGGTGCGGGCGTTACGATGTCCAGCATCCTGAACTGGCCCTACTGGGCGGGCATCGCGGTGGTCGGTACGGTCATCACCTTCAACGTCGCCATCGGCGGCATGAAAGGGATCACGCTCGTCCAGGCGTTCCAGTATTGGGCCAAGCTGTTCGCCATCTCGATCCCGTTCTTCGTCCTCGCGGCGGTACTGGGTGGCGGAGCCACTCCGGCAAACGCCCCGAGTCCGATGCTGAAGCCGGGGACCAAGCTCAAGATCAAGGGAGAGGCCGCCGCCCCCGCAAACGCCCTGTCCTTCCCGTCCTCGACTGGAGTGACGTTCCGGGTCCTGACTCCTACCCGCTTCAAGGTGAGCGACGCCCGAAAAGCCGAGCCCGCGGACGACCCGGGCAGCGCTCCCCTCTGGTCGGCTGACGTCTCGTCACCGGCGGAAGGCGGAGTTAGTCGGGCTGAAGCGGGAACGATAATCACCACCTCGCCTCAGGATCGAACCCAAGGAGGCCAGGTGGTGGCCAAGACGGGACCGAAGTTCGAGTTCCTCGACCCCACCGAGATTGAGGTCATCGGGTCCGAGCCCGTTCCCGCTCCGAACGCGCCCAGCAACGAGAAGTGGCTCAATCCCTACGGACCGATGACGAGCAAGCACGGGTATCCCTTGCTCTACACCTACTCGCTGATCATCGCCCTCGTGTGCGGCACCGCCGGGCTGCCCCACATCCTGGTGCGGTTCTACACGAACCCCGACGGCCGTGCGGCCAAAAAGACGACCCTGTTCGTGATGGTCATGCTCGGCGCGTTTTACGTGTTCACCCCGTTGTGGGGCACGCTGGGCCGGGCGTTCATGCCGCAACTCTACGCGAACAATTCGACGGACGCGGTGGTTATCCGATTGCCGATGATGCTGGAAAACCCCTTGTTGGGCCAGATCCTGAGCGGCATCACCAGCGCGGGGGCGTTTGCGGCCTTTATGTCGACCTTTTCCGGTCTCCTCGTCTCGATGTCCGGTGCGTTCGCCCATGACATCTACGGCCGCATTCTCCGCCCCGAGTCTAGCCCCCAACAGCGCCTGGTGGCCTTCAAGGTCGCGGCTATTGGCGTCGGCATCGTCTCGATGCTGCTCGGGCTCTTGGTCGAGCAGTTCGACATCGCCACGATGGTCGGTTGGGCGTTCGCGATCGGCGCGGCCTCGTACTTCCCGCTCCTTCTCCTCGGTGCCTGGTGGCGCGGCCTTACCAAATACGGCGCAGCGCTGGGCATGCTCCTGGGCGGTCTGCTCTCCGTCACGGCGATCGTGATGTCGATGTTGCTCGACAAGAAGGTCCTCACGATGGATTTCCCGCCCCTCGTCCGCTCGCTGATGGAGCAGCCTGCGATCTGGGCCGTGCCGCTATCGCTGCTGACCATGTACGTGGTCTCGAAGGCGACCGCCAAGAGCCTGCCTTCCGACGTCACCAGCAAGATGCTACGGCTCCACGCGCCGGAAGAACTGGGGCTCTCGAAGAACTACGTGGACTAGGGGGTGAGGTCGTTTGGTCTTTGGGTCGTTTGGTCTTTAGGAGAAGCCAGTCCCGCCCAAAGACCTAATGACCCAACGACCTAAAGACCTAAAGACCTACCATCCCGGCGGTCCGATGCGCGTTGGCCATGATCGTCAGGACGGGGTTGAAGCCGCCGTTGGTGACGTGGACGGAGCCGTCGGCGACGTAGAGGTTCTCCATCCCGTGGACCTTGCCGTTCCGGTCCACGACGCTGGTCCGGGGATCGTCGCCCATCCGGCAGGTGCCGGCTTGATGCTGGCCCGCGCTCAGATGGAGTTCTTGCGGGCTGCTGAAGACCTCCTCGCAGCCAGACGCGATCAGCCACTCTTTGGCCCGCGCCACCATGAACTCGGTCGCGCGGACGGTTTCGGGGTGGGTGGTTCCCGAGAGGCGAGCGACCGGCAGGCCGTACTTGTCCTTCACGCTGGGGTCGAGAGTGACTCGGCAGTCGGGGTGCGGGATCTCGTGGACCGGGCCCATTGCGGTGAGGAATCGGCGGTAGGCATAGCGCATCCAATCCTTGTGACCCTTGCCCCACTTGGGCACCGCCGGGTTCTGGAACCACTTCGCGAATACCACCGGCAAGACGACGAAGTCGTCGGCCAGCATGCCGCCGCCCACGATGCCCTCGTTTCCGTGGCTGAACCGGGTGGTCGAGATGGAGGCCCCGGGGCCGACGCCGTCTTGGACCGGGTCCGGCATCAGCCCCCACGCCACCGCGTAGTAGTGGCCCTGGAGGTTCCGGCCAACCTGATCGTGCTCGTTCCCAAGGTCGCTCAGCAGCATGAGCCGGGCGGTTTCAATGGCGCTGGCGGCCAAGACCACGGTGTCTGCTTCGATCAACGTCTCCTCACCGTCCACCACGACGCGGACACCCGTGACCCGGGAACCCGACTTCTCCACCTTCGTGACCACCGCGTGAGTCATCACATCGCAGTTGCCGGTGGCCATGGCGCGGGGAATGGCGGTGTTGTGGGTGCCGTTCTTCGCGTCGACGGGGCAAGCGAAACCTACACAGTGCTGGCATGCGGCACAGGCGTCGCGCCCCTGGTTCGGAATGCTATTGATGAGCAGCGGCACCGGCCGCGTCTCCCAGCCCAGCTTCTCCGCCCCGGCACGGAGGGTGCGTCCCTTCTTGGTAAAGGGGAAGGCGGGCATCGGGTAGTCGCGCCGGTCGGGATAACCCGGATGGGCGGCTCCGCCGCTCACGCCGACCGCCCACTCGACCGCCTCGTAGTGAGGCGCAAGTTCGTCGTGGGAGATGGGCCAGTCAGCGAGCGAACTGCCCTCCGGCACTCCGTAGGTGCTCGCCATCCGGAAGTCTAAGGGATGGAAGCGCCAAGCCTGCCCACCGTACACGACGGTGCCGCTGCCTACGCCGCTGGCGACGTTGTTCCACCCGCCTTCGTGCGGCCGGACCTTCGTCTCCTTTCCGGTCGGGCTGACGTACACGCGGGGGTTGCCCTCCAACTCGGGGCCGGTGTTGTGGCCGTACAGGGAGAGCCGGTGGTTCCGCAGGTGGTCGCGGCCGGTGGTGTTGAAATCGAGCCACCGCCCGCGCTCGATGAGCAGGACCCGCGCCCCCCTTTCCGCCAGGACCATGGCGGCAATTCCGCCGCCCGCTCCGGCTCCGACGATGACCGCATCGTAGCGCTTCAAGCCGTCACCTCGTACCCGACCATCCGCCACGCAGCACCGTCGCGGTTGCCGCCGTTCCCGGGGTCGCTGTAAACGCCCTCGACGGTGTGCTGCACCAAGAGGGCGAAGAATCGCTTGCCGGGGACCGGCCAGTCGGCTCCCACTTCCCCCCTCTCCAAGCCGTGGAGGAACGCATCTTGAGCGGCGGGCTCTAGTCCGCCGAAACCCATGCGCACCAGTTCGTCTAGCCCCGCCTGGTAGACCGGAACGAACTCCGACTCTTTCTTCAGAAGCCCGAGCAAGAACCGGTCGGCACCTAGTTCGGTCGCCGAGGGGTCTTCGTCGGCGGGCATGATTCGATCCATCGCCGCCCGTAGAACCGCGATCTGAGGCTCGGACAAGAGCTCCGCTGCAAGTGCGTCCACTACCACGACCGGAATGTTATCAGGAAACGGCGGAAGTCGGCATAGCGTAGGGGCCGCATCAATATGCCTCCCCCCTACTCGGTATCCTCAATCTCGTGCCCGTTTACGAGTACCGCTGTGGGGACTGCAAAAAGAAGTTTTCCGCCCTTGTGGGAATGGTCGCTGAGCCGGACGACGAGAAGTGTCCTAACTGTGGCAGCCTGAACACCGCCAAGCTCGTGAGCCGGTTTGCCCGCTACCGTAGCGAAGACGACCGGATCGACGCAATGGCCGATCGGCTCGAGACCATGGGTGACCCCGAGAGTCCGAGTGAGATGCGCGAGATGATGCGCGAGATGGGCAAGGCCATGGACGAAGATGTCTCCGAGGAGATGGAGGAAATGTTCGAGGCGGACATGGCTGGGGAGCTTGGCGACGACGAGTGACAGGCGAGCGAGGGTTGCGTAGAGCAACTCCCAGAACGATAGACCAATGAAGCCTCTGGGACAAATCACCGTCGTGTGCGGAAGCATGTTCGCGGGCAAGAGCGAGGAGTTGATTCGGCTTGCCCGGCGCTCGCTGTACGCTCGAAAGAGGGTCCAGGTGTTCAAGCCGGCGCTTGACAACCGCTACCACCAATCAATGGTCGTGACGCACATGGGAGTGCAGCACGAGGCGGTTCCCGTTCGGTCGGTCGCGGACCTAAGGGAAAAGCTGGGGCCGGACTCCCAGGTGGTGCTGATCGAAGAGGTCCAGTTCTTCGACGACAGCGTGATCGATCTCGTCGTCGATCTCGCCGATGGAGGACGGGAAGTCATCTGTGCGGGGCTGGACCAAGACTTCCGCCGCGTTCCTTTCGGCCCCATGCCTTCCCTTCTGGCCGTTGCCGACGAAGTGGTCAAGCTACGCGCGATTTGCATGAAATGCGGCGCGCCCGCAAGCCACACCTACCGGGTGATCGACGGCAAGCCAGCCCACTACGACGATCCGATCATCCTCATCGGAGCGACCGAGTCTTACGAGGCCCGGTGTCGGCGTTGCTACCGGCTCCGGGGTGGAAAGCGATAGCTCTAGGGGTGGTTGGGCCGGGGAATCTGCCGGATCTCGTAGGGTGCGAGGCGTAGCGCCTCCCCCAGGGGCTGGTTCGTAAGGTTTGCCACGAAACCGCCCCTCTCGGTGTGTAGAGCCTGGGCGCAGAGTGGATGGGAGCAGTCCGCGCGGTGGCAGACGGCCCCGGAAAGAGGAGCGAGGCGCTTGAACAACTGGTGGAGCAGAGTTTCCTGGCTCGGGTCCTCGCCCAGTACTCCTCGGGGGCCGTGGGTTTCGAAGTAGGTAACACGGTCGGCACCGCCGGCGGCGAGGTGCTTGACACTGGCCACGGTCCAGGCGGCGCCAAAGGGGGTGTTCAGGCGAGCGTCGGGCGTGCGGCCACGCCAGCTATTGGGTTCGAAAGTGATCGGGCCAACGGAGACCCGGCCGGGATGGATGCGCCGGGCGTCTCTCGCCACCAGCTCATGGGTCTCAGTGGACTCCATGATCGAGAGATCGTCGAATGCGTGCACCTGGGGGTTCAGAGCGAAACCGACTCCGTCGAGACCCTCCGCAGAGGGCCGATTGCGGTTGAGCTCGGTGAAGTTGTCCGTGCTGGCGGCGAGGATAGGCACGTCTCCAAAGACTGCCCGGGCGGCTTGGACTTTGCCGGTGTCCCAGGGACCGTCGACCACCTCTTGGAGCACGACCTCGCACAAGGGGAGCCCTTTGAGGGCTTGGAGGTCGGTCACGTTCCGCAGGAAGAGTTGGAGCGGGAGCCCGGTCCCTTCGGCCACCTGGGCGGCGACGGCCGCCGTCTCCTGCCAGTCGGGCTGGCTTTGGTCGATCTTGATCCCGAGGTGAGTGAGGCCCATCGTGCCCAGGGCCTCCCACTGCCAGTCTTGCAGGGGCTGTGCCGGGTTCAGCATTAGGCCGATCTGCGGCACGGTCGTTCTGGCATCGTGATCAATCTGAACGGTGTACGGATTGGACGCTTCGGCGGGGACGGTTTCGGGAGCGGGGAGGAGCGAGATTCGAACGGTGTGGGCAACCTCTTCGCCTGTTTTCACCGGATAGGGGCGGGGCCAGGCGAGGGGGCGGCAGTAGGTCTTGTACGAGGCGTCGGTCCAGTTCCGCTGGTCTTCCGTCTCGAACACTTCGCCCACGAACTCGATCCGAACGCGGGTTGCCTCATCGACGGCGTGCTCGATCGACTGGAGGTCGAAGAACGGCTGGTGAGGAGAGATCTGATCGGGGAAGAATGAAGACTCCACCGATCCGTCGGAGTGACCGAGTACGCACGGCTGACCCGCGCACTCCTTCACCGGATGCAGCACGACGACGCCCGTTCGGGAGGTCTGGAAGTCGCGGCGGGCAATGCCCCTTACGGAGTACTCCACGGTGCCGTCGGCCCGGCCCATCAGGCTACTGTGCCACTCCAACCACGGCTCTCCCTCCGAAGCTTCGGAGTACCAGCGGACGACGAACCCGCCGTCCTTCTGCGTCTGCTCCAGCGACAGCAGCCGAAGCCCCAGGGTCCCCCACTGCTCGTCGCGGACCGCCGCGTAGACGCCGCGCACCACTTCCCGATCTCCCAACCGGACGTACCGGAGAAAGCCGCTCCACGGCTCGAAAACCATCCGAAGCGGACCCGCTTGAAGCTCGAGTGGCTGCTGCGACACGAAGAGATTCTACACGGGGAAAAGCCGGTGTTCGGTGTTCGGTGTTCGGTGTTCGGTGTTCGGTCCTCAGGCGAAGCTTAACCCTCAATGCTCAATGCTCAACGCTTTTCCGAACACCGAACACCCAGTCCCCTTAGAACTCTTCCTGGATCAGCGTCCGGAACCGGTCCTCGCGGGCGTCGCTCCGCTCCAGAAGGATCGCCTCGGGGCTCAGCCCTTTCAGGACGTCTTCTGGGGTGTCTCCCGATTCGGAGTCGAAGGAGGAGAGCCAGACTTCGCGGAGGCGGTCGATGGCGGCTTCGGGCGTGGTCGCGGTGTCGAAGCCGTTCAGCTTCTCGCGGAGGGCGTCAGCGGCATCGAGAGTGCCTGCGATGACGGCGGCGTTGCGCGACATGGTGTAGTCGCCATCGTAGTCCAGCGCGTAGTAGAGGTCGTCGGCAGGGGTGGTGTTGACCTCGCCGAAGAGGGACCGGGCGACGATTGGGGCCGCGTTGAAGTCGGAGAAGGCCCGCTTCATAGGAGCACTGATCGCCGTGGCGACCCGCTGGATCGTCACGTCCTCTTCGCTGCGGCTGTACCCTTCCTTGCTAGCGAACTCCAATGCGGCCACCCGGAGGGCCTCCACGTCGGACTGCTGGCCGATCCCGGCAAAGATCAGGCGGTCGTAGATTTCGTAGATCTTCCGGGCCTGACGCCGGTAGGTGAAGACGAGGATTCCCGCGTCGAGCGAGACGGCGAGAACGGGAGCGCCTTGGGCCAGCTTTCCTTCGATGAACTGGGCCCGGTTGCCGATCCCCTCTTGCCAGTCGTAAGGCGTGAACATATGCGCTTTTCTACTCGCGCCGAAGGGGGAGCGTTGGCGGGAGGCCTATAGGAGGAATTGAAGATTTTAGATTGCAGATTAGAGATTTCGGACGGGTTGACCCTCCGCAATCTTCAATCAAAGAATCTTCAATCTGCAATCGAAAACGGCGGTGACTTCTTCAGCCACGTCTCCATCAGTTTGCCCACTTGGCCCAGCGACTTGGGGGAGCACTTGTCCGGCGTGTCGCGGTGGGTGTGCCAGGGTTCGTAGCTGAAGTCGATTAGGTCGATCGTCGGGAGGCCTGCGGCGTTGAGAGGGACGTGGTCGTCCATGATCTCGGGTCCTATGAACGGGGGGAACACCTCGCCGAGGCCTACCTTTGCGGCGTGCAGGTACAGCTCCTTGATGAGCTTCGGGGCGGAGCGGACGCTGAGCGGATCCTTCGGGATCTGAAGGTGCTTATCACCCACCATGTCCAGCAAGATTCCGTAATTCGGACGCGGTGTGGGAAACGCTTTCGCGTAGTGGGCGGCGCCGAGGAACATCTCGTCGAGGCCCGGGCCGAGGTCCTCACCATCGACGAGGACGTACTGGATGCCGACGTCCGACTTGACGTGTTTCATCACTCGCATGAGCTCTAGCAGAACCGCTACGCCGCTCGCGCCGTCGTTCGCGCCGAGGATCGGCAACTCGGCCTTTGCCGGGTCGCGCTCCATGTCGGCGGTCGGGCGGGTGTCCCAGTGGGCGAACAGGGCAACGCGGATCTTCGCGTCCTTCCAGTTCTGCTCGCCGATGATGTTCCACATCTTCAAGGGCTGTCCGGTGCGCGACCAAGTGTGCTCGAAGGGCTGCAGCCGCACGTTGTCGCACTGCTTTTTCATCTCCTCCTGCAGGTAGTCACGGCACTTCAGGTGGCCCGTCGAGCCGGGGTTGCGAGGGCCGAAGGCGACCTGCTTAAGCAGGAAATCCCACGACTTCTGGGCGTTGAAGGGCACCTCAGAGCTTTGAACGACTGGTGGTGGGGGCATGGTGCAGACTCCCACCTCTTGACCAGCCGCCCCGAGAACTAGCCCCCCGAGGACCAGCGAGGCGAGGACTCGGCGAACCGCTTGCCCCGCAGGACGTCTTCCATGGTTACGCCCGGAAGCGTCTTGACGATCTTTGCCTTGTCCCATACCTTGAAGTAGCCGAGGCCGCCGCGTCCCAGGTTGGAAGGCATCGCGACCGAGTAAGTGCGCCCGTCGTCGAGGCTAGAGCCTCCCGCGGTCACCGAGGTGACGCGATTGTTCGGCGGGGCGTTCTTGTTGAAGCGGACCTCGAAGCCCGAGATCTGGAGGAAGCTCGAGTTCGGCTGCGGGAACAGGGAGACCGACCGCTCAAAGGCTTGCCGGATCTGCGCTCCCGTCAGGTTCAGCACCATGACCTCGTCGGTCGGGTACTGGAGCAGGGTCGCGAGGTTGTCCTTGGAGTAGCTGTCCTTCACCAGGCCAGCGGCTAGAAAGGCGCCGTCGGTGCCAGCGTGGCTCCGTAGGACGTCGGCCGCCGCCTGCGAAGGCAGGTGCGGGCCGGCTTCGGCCGAGTCTTCCACGCTGGCATAGCACAGCACGGCCGCCATTCCGAGGAAGGATCCGATCAGTGCGCGTGACTTTAGGTTCATAGGGGTGGACTCGTCCTCTATTGTAACGCCCGAGAATCGAGGGCGTTACAAGGGATGGGGCGAATGTCGCTTTGCGACGGCGAGGGCTTCGCGGCGAATGCGGCTGCGCCGCGGCGAACGCTTCGCGGGCGAAAAGGTAAGTCCATTTCGCCCGCCGCGATAGCGGCATTCGCCGTCGCGAAGCTCTCGCCGCCGCGCTAGCGGCTCCCGCCGGGCCAAAGGCCCTTCTTAGTCTTCGATGCGGACGCCCATCGATCGGGCCGCGCCGGCCACGATGCGCATGGCCATGTCCTCGTCGTCGGTGTTGAGGTCGGCCATCTTCAGGCGGGCGACGTCGCGAAGCTTGTCCTGGGTCAGGACGCCCGCGCGCTCCGTCTTGGGGTTCGCCGCGCCGCGCTCGATGCCGGCCGCGCGCTTGATGAGGTCGGTCGTCAGGGGCTGCTTGATCGAGAAGGTGTACGAGCGGTCCTCGAACACAGTGATCTCGACCGGCATGACGAAGCCCATCTGCGGAGCGGTCTGCTCGTTAAACTTCTTGAGGAACTCCATCATGTTGATGCCCGCCTGACCGAGCGCCGGGCCGACCGGGGGAGCCGGCGTTCCCTTGCCCGCCGGGATGTTCAACTTGATGTTGTGCGTGATCTTCTTAGCCATGGGGATATCTCTCTGGATGTGCGGCGCAGGCGAGAGGGAAGCATCACCTCGGCACGAAGGCGCAGTTTACCCCCAAAGCGCCCGGTCCGACGGCGTGCCGCGCGTGTATCTTGAGGGCCGGTATGGTCGAGCTTCGCGACAAGAGGATCCTCATCGACGGCGAGCCGGTTCTGGTGTTCAGCGGGGAGATCCACTACTTCCGGCTGCCCCGCGACCAGTGGGAGGACCGGATCCAGAAGCTGAAGGACCTTGGTGCGAATGCGGTCGCCACCTATATCCCTTGGCTCGTCCACGAACCGAGGGAAGGCCACATCGATCTCGACGGGAGCCTCCGTCCCGAGCACGACTTGACTGCCTTCATCGACCTGTGCCATCGGAACGGGCTCTGGTTTATCGCCCGCCCCGGCCCGTTTGTTATGGCGGAGCTCAAGAACGAAGGGATTCCCTACTGGGTTTATGAGAAGCATCCAGAGGCGGTCCCGGTGAGCTGGGACGGCGAGCGGTGCCGCTCGCGCACGCTGAACTACCTCTCGCCGGGCTTCCTCCGAGCGGTTGAGCGGTGGTATGGCGCGGTCATGCCCTTACTCGCGGAGCGGCTCCAGCCTCAGGGGGGACCAGTGATCGCAGTCCAGCTGGACAACGAGGTAGGGATGCTCCAGTGGGTGACGAACCAGCCCGACTTCTCAGAGGAGGCGGCTCGCGACTTCCACGCCTGGCTCATGGCCCGCTACTCGACCGATGGCCTTGCCCGCCGTTACTCCGTTGATCCTGACGATCCGGCGGCGTTTGTCCAAGTGCTCAGGGTTGGCCTTCCAGAGGTGGGGGCGGCCCTCCACCTCGACTATGGTGATTACACTCGGGGCCGCTTCGCCCGCTATATCGCGACGTTGCGGAGGTTCGCCGAAGAGAACGGCGTAACCGGGGTCCCCTTCATCGTCAACATCCACGGCAGTGGTGGGGGGCGGGGGACGCACTTCCCTATCGGGATCCATCAATTGATGGAGGCGTACACCCAGGCGGCGGGTTACCTCTCGGGATCTGACCACTACTTCGGCGAGCTGACGCGCGAGAACGCGCCGGACTTCTACTCGATGAACGCCTTTATGGCGGCCGTGCACCGCCCCGAGCAGCCCCTGTCTTCCCTGGAGTTCGAGGTAGGAACGGGGGACTACGGCGAAACGGCAGCGGTGCGGCAGTCGGGGGCTTCGACGGACTTTAAGGCCCGGCTCAGCATCGTGCAAGGGAACCGCCTTCTCAACTATTACTTACTGGCGGGCGGAGTGAACCCGCCGTTGCTGGACCCGGTGGGCGATGGAAACGACCGCATCGCGTTTACCGGCGAGCGTCACGGTTTCGCGGCTCCCATCTCGCCCGAAGGCGAGCTGGACCCGACGTACTGGGCGCTTCGCGAGACCACGCAAACTCTTCGGGCGGTCGCGCCGAAGCTGGCAGACATGGACGAGGAGCACGACCCCCTGGCCCTCGGCTTTCTCCCCGACTACTACAAGACGGACATGCATCGACCCGGCCCCATGGAGACCATCGTGAGGGACCTGGGGCGGACACGGGGGCCGCTGGAGATCCTCACCCGAAGCCTTCTGTTCGAAGGCTACCGGTTCCCCGCTTTCGATCTCCAAAACCGAGAGCCTGACCCAGAGCGGACGCCCGTGCTGATGCTCGCAGCGGCCCAGCACATGGATGCGTTGGTGCAGCAACGCCTGGCCGAATACGTGGACCGTGGCGGCAAGCTTTTCCTGTTCGGCTCCTTCCCCGCGCTTGATATGGAGGGCCAGCCCTGCCCCATCCTTGCCAACTTCCTGGGCCTACGGCCCCTTGATCGTCGGGAAGCTTCCGAGCATTGCTACCTCTCGATCAAAGGGGAAGGCTGGGCAGCGACGGAACCGGAGGTTCGGGTGGAGTGGGCGCAGACCTTCGATGCGGATGGGCCGGAGGTGTTCATGAAGGTCCGCAGTACCGGGGAGGCCTGTGGCGTCGAGCGGTCGGTAGGAAGGGGACAAGCGGTCGTGCTCGCGAGCACCTATCCCGCACACGGGCGCCTGTTCAGCGCCATTTTCAATCGGCTGGGACTCTCGCCGGGGATTTCGCACGGCTGGACCGGGGGCGGCGTCCTGAGCAGCAGTGTTCGGAATCGACTCGGCGAGCGCTTCCTCAACCTGATCAACCTAGACGCCGAAGAGAAACCCCTAACCTTGAGTCAAGACGGAGAGCCATTATTCGGCGACGAGGTGATCTATCTACCTGGCCGGAGCGCCCGACTCTTGCCCCTCAACGTCCAGTTCGGTCCGCTTATCATCCGGTATGCGACGACCGAAATCGTGGAAGCCGGAAGTGGTTTCGTGCGGTTCCGCGCGACGCATCGTGAGGAGCGTGTCTTGCTCGAGTCGGAAAGGGAACTCGTGGCGCAGGGGGCGGCTGTCACGCAGGAGGGGCGGGAATACAAATTGCGGCTTCCTCCAAACCAGTCGATTTCAGTCCGCGCGACATAGTTCTTTGGGCAGCGGACAAATCGAAGTCATCTGTCCCACACCGACGCCGCCTTTGATGAAGAGGGCGACGAGAACAGAATCTACGTGCTGGAGAACACAGTCGTATCCGACCCATGGCAGGACGAGGTGGAGAGAGTGGCCCTCCGGGCACGGAGCATCGCCTGGTAACCGGACAGCAAGCGACTCTGCTCAGGCAGCCCATGCAGTTCCCAGGCAGTTATCTCGGGTTGATTCCGCAGTTCGACGGCGCTTGCCGCTAGCCCTTCAGCGGAGCGGACTGCCCTTGCACTTCTCGAGGAACTCCACCAAGTTGATGCCCGCTTGACCGAGCGCCGCCTTCCTTTGCCCCCGTAAGGCTCTATCGTCGATATGGGCAGATCATCGCCTACATTGGATCGATGTAGTTTTCGCGATCATCACCCTCACCTCGATTCGGCGTCGACCCTAAACTTCCAGACAAGCACATAAACATGCATAAATCGTCGAGTCTCCTTTGGAGCCGTTCAAGGGAATGCTTCTTGGTCATCTTCAAGGATGGTCACCCGCACAGACGAAGCCTGACTCTCGCCAATGCCTCCCCGGCGAGGAAGAGCTTTCCGCTGGTGGAGACGAGGGCGAGGAGGGTAGTGACGAGCATGAGGTTCGCAGTTCATCCCACAGCTGGTCTCGCACGTGCCCAAGCAGAAGTTCGGTCGAGGGCGTCCGTTACCTACTCGCTACCTTTCTCCTTGGCCAACGGTCCAATCGTCGAACGGGCCCATCGAGTTTCGAACCAGAACCTCCTTCGTGATTTCGCCTCTCCGTGCCACGTCAAGATAGACCCGCACCGGAAGACCAGGCCACCGCGCTTCAACCCGCCGAACCCGAAACCATTGGGGCCTTCCGCGCCGATTTTCCTCTTTCCGTAACTCGGCGGCGCACGTATGGTGGCAAAGGACACTTATAGGAGCCGCTTGTCCCGAAGTGAGAGACTGGTACACGGCGGTTGCCATAGTTCGCGAGCCAGCTCCGTTTGCCCTTGCGATGCCTGAATAGTAGGCGACGGTACATCCGAGGAGGGAAAGGGAGACCACGGCCAGGCCGATAACTGTCAACTTAATCTTCGCTGTAATCGCTCCCGCCTTAGTTACCTGGGCCGAAGTTCGAGAAGAGTCCTTTGCTCCATTCACCAGCAACTCTCCGGACGCTCACAAGTGGAAGCTGTCGGCAATGGGTGACCAAGATCTCGGAGGGCATGTTTCGCGTGCCACCCTACCGTCTTGCGGCTACTCCGGCACCGTCCGCGGTCTCCCTTTAGCGCGAAAACCATCGCTAGCAACCGCTCGTCTCCCGCCCATGCGACTGCATCCACGGCGTAGGCTCGGATGCACGGTCGGCGGCTGTTCAACGACTCAACGAGAGTGTCCTTGTAAGGGGCGATATTCCCCGCCAGTACTTGCTCGAGCACCGCAAAGAGTCCGAACTCCCGGACCTGAGGATAGGGGTCTGTTCGAATCGCGCGAATAACGAGGGCCGGATCGTGGAATTTAGCTTCCCAACTCATGGCGTCGATCGCGCTCGCCCTGCGCCAAGGATCAGCCGACTGTTCGTAAAAGCCGACTAAGAGGCGATGAGCTTCCGCCGTATCGATCCGTCCCAAAGCGTGGCAGCAATTGCTGAATATCGGAACTCGACACGGGCTGCCTGTCTCTTCGACTTGGATTAAGCGCGCAAGGAGCCCCACCGCGCGCGAGTATTGCAGTTCACCAAGGTAGCCGATTGCCCGGGTCCGGTCCTGGTCCTCACCGAACTCTGCCGTGTGCGCGAGCCGGGCGTAAGTGGTTCCGGAAGTGGCTCCGATTTTCTCTAGAAACTCGTCGAACCACTTCCGCCCAATCCGGCCCATACGCCGCTGCCCGCTCCTCATTCTTGACCTACGGCCGAACCACCTCGTAGTAGAGGGTCGCGCCCTGGGGGCCGTTGACGTTCAGTTCAATCCGTCCCTCGCGGACCGGCAATTGCTCTACTCGACGCCCCGCCATGTCAAGGCGGTAGGCCTTGAGGTTCTTGGTCCCTCCTTGGAAGGTTACGCGGGCTTGGCCATTGCGGATCAGGTGGGGCAGCTTGCCCCAGGCGGTGAGGACCTCGCGGTCGGGGGCGCGATAGGTCATCTCCGTGTTGACCGCGTCGGTGAGGTGGGTGATCAAGATGCGCCGGCTGCTGACCAAAGGCTTGCCGTCCAGCGACGTCGCCCAGACGGCGGCGCGGTGGCCCAGAGGCTGGACGGTTAGGGCGGCGGTGTTCACGACGGTTCCCGCTTCGGCGTAGGCACCGGCGGTCTGGGAGGCGTTCACCGCGAACGTGCCCGCCTGACGATCCACCCGTACCGGCTTGTCGCCGGACGCCATGCGTCGGACCGCTTCGGCGGGGTTGAGGGTCGTCGCAACCCGGGTATCGAACACCTCGTTCATGACCGGGTCGTTGAAGGTGCGGGCGTCCCGCTTCGTATCGTCTAACAAGACCGTCGCCTCGGCGGGGGCGGGCTCCAGGTGGCGCCGGAGGTACAGGGCCACGAGGGCGCGCTCGGTGCCCAGCATGATGGGGTCCTGCTGGATGTTGAAGTAGTCCATGGCAGTGGCGGCCTTCAACGGCTCGTCGTCGTGCGACCAAGCGAACCGCCAGAGGGCGTCCCAATCCTGCCGTGCGGCGAGCGCCCCCATGAACAGGCCGCCTTCGGCGCGGTAGCGGTTGGGGACGCAGAAGTTGAACTCGCTGACGGTGAACGGCTTACCTTTGAGCCGCGTTAGCGACATGCTCGGAAGGCCGCCGCCCAGTTGTTGGGTCGCCATCTTGCCCTCGCTCCAGCCGCTGGAGGGCAGACCCCAGTCGGCGCCGAGGAAGCGCGGGTGGTCCCAGTAGTTGTGGTTGTCCACGAAGTCGAGTTGGGCTCGGTTTTCCTGGAGCGCCGTTTGGTCGTACCAGCCGTTGTTGTCCGTCAGCAAGGCCCTCGCCCCAATGCTGCGCATCTTGTCGCGCATCCAGCGGAACGCCTGCTTGTGAAGCTCGCCCGCGAACCGCGCGCCCTCGTTCGACTCGTAGCTCCACTCGCCTTTGTGGCCCGCCGCGTTGTAGGCTTCAGTCAGCAGCTTCTTGCCCATGGGCGTTCGGCCCGCGCTGCCGAAGTTGTTCTCGTTGACCACGCAAATCCACGGAACCGCCGGGTCCTCCTTCCACTTGATGCCCGTGTACGGGTTCTTGTGCTCCAGCAAGTTGCGCGTGAACTCCCACCAGTTCTGGCGAGCCTTCTCGCTAGTCAGGAGGGCGATCTTGTACTCGTCCATCCCGATCTTGCCGGGGACGACTTCATTTTCCCGGACCTGCCGGATGGTGAAGAAGTCCAGCGTCATCGTGATACCGCGCTTTTTCAACGCCGCCGCCAGGTAGTCGAACCGGTCGAGTACGGCCGGATCGAGCTGAGTGCTCGTCGGCCCCTTCGCCTCGAATCCCCCGGTAAGGCCGCCGTCGAAGTGGTGGAAGCGGACGGTGTTGTAGCCCATCCGCACCAGTCGGTCGGCAAGGCGGTCGGCCAGACGCTTTTCGGGAAAGTTCGCGTCGAAGCAGAGGTTCACCCCGTAAAACCGCAGGGGCTGGTTTGGAGCTTTCTCGAAGACGAACTTGCCGTTGCGGTCCGTCTTTACCCAGCCTTTGCGTCCGGCAGGTTCGGTTCGGCGGGGCGACCAGTCGAGCGCGGAGCCCGGAACGACGTCGAGCTCGAACCGGAGCGGGATCCAGTCCTGGTTGGCGCGAATGACGAAGGGAGTGGCTTCCTGCGGGGAAGTCGTGGGAACGAGGGCGAGAGCGAGGGGGATGAGGTTCATGGTCACTACTCTGTGAGATTTGCTGTAGGTTACCGGGCGGCTACCGGCAAGGCTCGGTTCGGCCCTAGGATCAGGGGGTTCTCCTTTCCAGACGCTCGGTGACGGACTCCGCTAGCAGGGCCTGTGCCAAACTCACTCCACCGCAAAGGAGCGAAAAACTATCTATGGCAACCTTATCCGTACGTATTCCGCAGATTGGCGAGGGGCTTCAGGAAGCCCGACTGGTGGCCGTGCTGAAGCAGCCGGGTGACCAGGTGAAACGGGACGAGCCCATCTACCAAATGGAAACGGACAAGGCGGTCATGGACGTCGAGTCGCCCTACGACGGGGTGCTCACCGAGTGGCTGGCGCAGCCGGACGAGATCCTGGCCATTGGAGCCGAGGTGGCTCGAATGGAGGTTGCTGGGTCCGTGGAAGCCGCCACTGAACCCATTGCGAACGTCGAGGCGACGGCCGCGCCGGAAGCCCTGAGCACTGAGGGAACCTCGCGGGTGGCGGGCGCGCGCAATGCAAACATCCCGCCTCGGACCCGGGCCTACGCGAAGGAGAAGGGCCTGACGGACGAGCAGCTCGCGGGCGTTCCGGCCGCGGGCGGAAAGCTGATGCCCTCCGACATCGACGCCTTCCTAAGCGGCGGGACCACTGCGCCAAGCTCCTCCTCCGCGTTCACTGAGGCGGCCCTTGCGCCCAAGCAGCGGCTGCTCGCGTCCCGCCTCGTGCGGGGCAGCCAACTGGTCGTTCCGGGCACCATCACGGTGGCGACCAACTGGGCTCCTCTTGAGCTCATGCGGGCCCGGTACAAGTCCAGCGGCGAAGAGTTCCAGCCCAGCGCGTTCACTATGTTCGCCTACGCGGTCGCCCAGACCCTGAAGGAGTTCCCCGCCTTCCGCAGCAGCCTCATCGGCGAGGACACCCTGCGGACCTACAACCACGTGGCCCTGGGGATCGCCGTCGGCCTCCCCGGCGACGAACTGGTCTTGGCGGTTGTGGATGACGCCGACACCCTTTCGTGGCGCGAGTTCGCCCAACGCACCCGTGAGCGGATCGAGCTGGCCCGAACGGGTAAGGACCAGGCGAGCGAAGCGGTCACGATTTCGCTAACCAACATGCAAAGTTTCGGCCTCCGCGACGCCGTCCCCGTCGTCGTTCCGCCCAGCGTCGCGACCCTCTTCATCGGCGAGGTCTACAACGGCCTATCCCAAGAGTCCGAGGAGCCGCGCGTCCAACGAACCTGCAACCTCGCCCTAACCTTCGACCACCGGGTGATCAACGGAGTGGGTGCCGCCCAGTTCCTCAACGCGATCAAGCAAAAGGTGGAGACGATCTCGTCATTGCTCGATTGATTTTCATTGCTCGATTGAAGCCATTGCTCGATTGAGGGCATTGCTCGATTGCTCGATTGCTTGATTGCTCGATTTGGATGGGTTAGGGATGACGGAGGCGGAGTTTAAGCGGCGGACTAAGGCGGTGGCGATTCGGTCAGCCCGTCTGGTCTTGTCCGCCCCTCGGAATCCGGTGGCCGATGTTTACGGCAGACAATTAATCCGAAGTAGCTCCTCCGTCGGCGCCAATTACCGATCCGCCTGCCGAGCAAGGTCAGACGCGGAAATGGTCGCCAAACTCGGAGTCGTCGAAGAAGAGGCCGACGAGAGCCAGTACTGGTTAGAGCTTCTTGAGGAGACGTCGCTTTGCGACCCGGAGGAAGCCAAAGCCATTCGATCTGAGTTCAACGAGATCGTGCGAATGCTAGTCGCCTCGAAAAGAACCCTAAGGCAGCGGATAGAGGCCCAAGGAAACCAGCCGCGCTAAAGGAAACCGCATGCAATCAAGCAATCAAGCAATCGAGCAATCGAGCAATAAAAGGCTCCCCCTCATCGGCATTACCGTAGAAAGCCGCCATGAGCCGGAGAACGACCGGTCGCGGGGGAAGATGGAACTGAACTGGAACTATGCCCAGGCGATCGCGGAAGCAGGCGGGGTGCCCGTCGTGATTCCGCCGGTGGCGGACATGGGGCAGGTTTCGCGGATCATCGATGGGTGGCTTATCCCCGGCGGTTTGGACATCGACGCTAAGCACTTCGGGGAGGAGAACCATCCGAAGGTGGAGTTGCAGCACCCGTCGCGGTTCGCGGCAGAAAAGGCACTTCTGGACGCCGTCGATCCAGAGATGCCGGTTCTGGGAATCTGCTACGGGTGCCAGTTCCTGAACGTGGCCCGAGGCGGAAGCCTAATCCAGCACCTGCCGGATGTGGTGGGGCACGAGGCGCACACGGGTGGGGCGACCCATCCGTACACCATCGATCCCCAGTCAAAGCTCCATCAAGTGACGGGGGCCGCGTGCATCGAAGGAAGGAGCTACCACCACCAAGCGGTCAAAGCGGTGGGAAGAGGTTTACGCGTGGTGGCGACGGACGAGGACGGAACGGTGGAGGCCATTGAGGCGACGGACCGGCCGTGGACGATCGGCGTCCAGTGGCACCCGGAGCGTACGATGGACGACGAGGCCACCCGACGGTTGTTCAACGCTTTCGTGCAAGCCGCGGCAGAGTACGCGGCGAGGAAGGGATAAGAGAATGAAGCGGTTCGTCAACGGCGACGAGGTCGAGCTTTCGGAGGAGCGGTTCGAGGTGGTCCGGCTCGACGACCGCCTACTGGTGCGGACGCCGGAGGGGACGTTCTCGGCCGTCGTGGTGCGCCAAGGGGACGCGATCCTGGTGTCGTTCAAGGGGCGCCAGTACCGGGTCGAGCAGAAGTCGGCCGCCCGGCGAGGCGGCGGAGCGGCCGCCAGCGGCGAGTTGCGAGCCCCGATGCCGGGCCAGATCGTGGACGTACGCGTGGTCGAGGGGCAGACGGTCGCGAAAGGGGACACCTTGGTCGTGCTGGAGGCGATGAAAACCCAGCAGCCCTTCGCCGCGCCGTTCGATGGGACGGTGAAGTCGCTGCCGGTGAAGATTGGCGATCAAGTCGCCGATGGAGCGGTGCTGGCAGTCGTCGCACCGCAGGAGGGCTGAGGTGTCGGCGGTGCGGATTATCGAGGTCGGGCCCCGGGATGGGCTGCAGAACGAGGCAACGCCGATCCCGACGCCGGAGAAGCTTCAGTTCATCCAGGCGCTGGCGGATGCGGGAATCCAGGAGATCGAGGCGACGAGCTTCGTCTCCCCCAAGTGGGTCCCTCAACTGGGCGATGCCGCCGAGCTTTGGTCCCAGCTTCCAGAGGGTCCGCAGTACTCGGCCCTGGTGCCGAACCTGAAGGGGTTAGAGCGGGCGATAGAGGTCGGCGTGACGCGAATCGCCCTCTTCACCGCCGCCAGTGACGCTTTCACCCAGAAGAACATCAACATGACGGTCGAGCAGTCGCTCGACGTGTTCGGGCAGATTACGGACAGGTTCCTTGGCGCAGACGCTCCGGCGGCGCCGCAGTGGGTCCGGGGGTACGTGAGCACGGCCTTCGAGTGCCCCTACTTGGGCCGGGTGGCACCGGAGCAGGTCCTACCTGTGGTGCGGCGACTGTTGGCGATAGGTGTGGACGAGGTTTCCCTGGGCGACACGATCGGGGTGGCGGTGCCCCGGGAGGTGGACGCGCTGCTGGACGTCTTGCTGGCAGAGGTTCCGGCCGAAAGAATTGCGATGCACTTCCACGACACCCGCGGGACTGCGATCGCCAACGTGGCGGTTTCCCTTGAGCGGGGCATCACCGCCTTCGATAGCAGTGCGGGCGGTTTGGGCGGTTGCCCCTACGCACCGGGGGCGGGGGGCAACCTGGCTACGGAGGACCTGGTCTACTTCCTAGAACGGAACGGGGTAGGAACTAGTGTTGATGGCCGTCGCCTGGCGCGTGCGAGTGCTCCGGTTCTGGAACGACTAGGACGTCGCCCGACTGCGAAGTCGCAGCTGGCGTATCTGGCTGGGGATGCTGAATGCTCATCCGCCACGCGATAAGCGGAATTCCGATCACCAGGATCATCGCGGTCGAAAGCAGCTCGTCCTTCCGCAGGCGGAACTCGCGCCAGTTCACCGCCAGCACCACCGCTCCGATCGGGATCAGGGCGGGCAGAGCGCCTAGCGCGAACGGTCCGATCTTCACGGTGTTAAAGAACAGGACCGCCATCAGGTACAGCGCGAGGGTCGGCACCATCGCCCGGGCCGTCTCGCGGGTTCGCAGGTTGAACTTGAAGAGGGCCACGAAGAACATGGCGAGGAACAGGAAGTCGGCTGGCCCGACGTAGGCCATCGCCTGCGCCTTTCCGCCCGCCGAAGCAGTCGCCGCCTCCGGCACCTGGTAGGCGACCTTGACCAGCGCAGCCTGGCTGCCGCGGGCCATTTGGCCGACTGGTCCCTCGGGCACGAACACGAGCCAGAAGTCGAACAGGGCCAGGAACACCGCCATCGGGACCAGGATGTTCTTGTCGCGGAGTGCGCTGTTCAGAAGGGCGCCGATGCCAAGGCACCAGGACACGAGTCCGATCTGCCCCAGGGAGAAAAAAGCTCCCGCTGCCAGCCGATTGCCGGCGGACTCGGCAAGGAAGGAGCCTGCGACGTGGGCTACCGCCCCGACCGCGATCATCGCGATTGCGTTCTTCCACGTCCAGCGGAAGGAAGCCGCCTTAAAGATCGCAGCCACCGGCCCCGCCACGAAGAGGATGGAGACGATGGCGCTCGCCAACGGAACGCTCTCTCGAGGAATCGAGGCGAGCCCAACTCCTATCCGGAGCGCGGCCAGCGCCAGCATGATTCCGAGGAACCAGTAGAGCGGCGCGAACCGGTTAGATCCAGGCGAAGTGTTCGGTGTCGGCTCGCTGTTCTCGTTCATGGATAACTCCTCGGTAGACCGCAAGGACGCGTTCGCACATGTCGGCGACTCCGCTATTGCGGACGGACCGGAGTGCACCTTCTGAAAGTCGAGCGTAGAGGGCTTCATCCCGCAGGATTCGTCGGACGGTCCCGGCAAAATCTTGAGGGTCGTTCTTGACCGCGAACCCATTCGCGCCGTCCGTAATGCCCGAGCTTGCCCCGCCGCCGATGACCGCGACGGCGGGAAGCCCGTACATCATCGCCTCCTGAACGACCAGCCCTTGGGTCTCCGTGATCGACGAGAACACGAAGAGATCGGCCGCCGCGTAGTACTGGTCCACCTCGGCTCGTGGGACGAACCCGACGAACCGGACCCGGTCGCCGATGCCTAGCCGCCGCACCATCGAGAGGCACTCGCCCCGGAATTGGCCGTCACCGACGAGCCACAGGCGAAGGCTGGAATCCTTTTGAAACGCGATTGCCGCCATCTCGAACAGCGTCTCGAGGTTCTTTTCCCGCGCCAAACGCCCCACGTAGAGCATGACCCGGAGGTCGGGGGAGATCCCGAGTGCCCGCCGCGCCTCGCTCCGGTCGATCATCGGACCGCGCGGGGTGCCGGTGGGGATCACCGTCACGTCCTTGTGGACCGAATGGCGGCGCAGCCACTTGAGCGAAGCCTCCGTCGGGGTGATGACGTGGTCCACGCTGTTGTAATAGAAGTTCGTGTGCTTGGCGATCCGGAACCGGACGTAGCGCCGGGGAAACCACTTCATGTAGTGGGCGTACCGGTCGTACAGCGTGTGGTACGTCGAGACGATGGGGAGACCGTGCGACTCCGCCCAGCGCAACCCGACCATGCCCATCACGAACGGACTGTGGGTGTGGACGATGTCGAACTCGTGCCGCCGGAACTTCAGGAGCATCCGGTAGAAAGGTGGAATCGCGATGGGGTACGCCTCCGCGAACGGCGTCTCAACGGAGCGGAACCGGTACGTGTTCGGATCGGAGTCCTTGTGCCCCGGGATGCGGGGGGCGAAGATGTGGACGCTATGGCCCCGGTTGCGCATCTCGGTCACCAGCGAGTCGATGCTGATGCTGACCCCGTTGAGGATGGGCAGCACGCTGTCCGAAAAGATCGCGACCCGAAGCCTGTCCATCTACCGGTGATTGTATTCCTTTTGGAGATGACGCGTGAGACGTGATGGGTGACACGTGATCAGGGCAAACCCCTTTGTGCGCCTTCGTGCCCTTAGCGTCCTTTGTGGTTAAAAAGGGCAACGGAGCGAGGAAGGCTACTGCCTCGCTCCAAGCGCCCTGGTTACTCCTGCGGGAAACGGCCGTGGAGTTCGACGAACTTCACGACGTCGCTCAGCCGGAAGCGTCGTTGGCCGCCGGTGGTGCGGTGGTGGGCAAGCCAGCCCCGGTTCGTGTAGCGGCGGACGGTGGCCGGGCAGACGCCGAGGAGGCGGCTGGTCTCTTCCAGCGACAGCTCGGGATCGAGCAATCGGCGGATCAGCTCCTGGCGGGTCTCCTTGAACTCGCCGCGGTAGTAGTTCGCCGTCACCGAGTCGTCGTAGAAGCTGCACAGGAACTCGACGTTCTTGGGCAAGGCCTGCCAGACCGTCTGAAGCTCCGGGTCGATGACGGCCGACGGAGCGGCCTTCTTTTTCGCCCGGCGCGGCCGGGGGGCGCTCATTACGGTCTTGCGGAACCGTGCCTTCTTCGTGCCGTCCTCGTTCTCCTCGACGACCAGCGTGTCGTCCAAGCCCAACGCCCCGCCGATGTAGTCGGTGATGGACGGAATGGTGACGTCGAGTCCGGTGCTCTTTACGGCAACGGGCTCTTCTTCGATTCGACTGTCTAGGAAGGCGCTTTCGATATAGGCCAGCGGGTCAAAGTTGTTCGTTCTCAAGCGGATTCCCTCAAAATTCCCCAACGCATTGTACTCATCCCTAATCCTTTCGCCCCGCCGTCACAGTGCGGGAAAAGGCGCACGATCCTGGTTCACAAAATCAGCATCGAGTCGCCAAAGCTCAGAAACCGATACCCATCCCGCAAGGCCTCCCCGTAGGCGGCCATCACGCGGTCCCGGCTGCTGAGCGCAGAGATCATCATCATCATAGTCGTTCTTGGCAGGTGGAAATTGGTAAACATTCCGTCCACAACCTGAAAATTAAAACCGGGCCGAATGAAAAGGCGGCTCGTCGTGCGCCCGGTTTCCAGAATCCGGGGTCCCCTCGCGAACGTCTCGAGCGTGCGCACGGTGGTGGTCCCGACGGCCACCACCCGGCCCCGGCACTCGGAGACCTGCCGGGCCGTCTCCGCCGACACCGCGCACTCCTCTCCGTGCATCGGGTGCTCCGAAGGGTCGTCCACCGTCACCGGTCGGAAGGTGTCCATGCCGACGTGGAGGGTCACCGTCGCCGTCTCCACCCCTTTGTCCCGCAGCGCCGCCAGAATCTCCGGCGTGAAGTGCAAACCTGCGGTCGGGGCGGCCGCGCTGCCCTTCTCCCGTCCGTAGACCGTCTGGTAGCGCTCGGCATCGGCCAGGGCGGCGTGGATGTAGGGCGGCAAGGGCACCGTACCCACCCGGCGCAGCCTCGCGTCCAGGTCGACATCCGGTGCGAACCGAACCGTCTTGCGCCCATTCCCAAGCTCCTCCCCGACGGTGGCGGTGAGATCCTCGCCGAACTGGATCGTTGCTCCCGGTCGCAGGCGCTTACCCGGACGAAGGAGCGCCTCGTAGAGACCCGGACCTCGTTCGTGGAGCAGCAGGGCTTCGACCTCCGCTCCGGTGGGCTTGTGACCCATGAGGCGCAGGGCCGACACCCGGGTGTCGTTCATCACGAGTAAGTCGCCCGGCTGGAGGATCTCCAGGACCTCCCGGAACGCCCGGTGCTCCACCTGCCCCGAGTCGCGGTAGAGGTGCAAGAGACGGGACCCCGCCCGATCTTCGAGGGGCGTCTGGGCGATCCGCTCTTCGGGAAGCTCAAAGTCGTAATCGCTCAGGCGCTCCACGAGAAAGCCTCCGGTAAGTCGGTCAGGGTTCGGATTACGCCCTCTCCGCTCTGGGTCCGGTTTCGGTCGATCAGCACCGCCCGCATTCCGGCGGCGGTCGCCCCGGCGAAATCGTCTTCGGGAAGGTCCCCCACGTGCAGCGCGTCCGCCGGATCGACTCCCATTTGATCCAACGCGATGTGGAACAGCCGAGGATCCGGCTTCTCCACCCCTTCCTCGAGTGAGGCCAATACGACCTCGAAACGAGACTGAACCCCTAGCATGTCGAGGACCCGGTGCAGAGAGTAGTCCCAGTTGGACACGACCGCGCACCGCACCCCCAAGTCGTCCAGCTGCTCCAGGCAAGGCAGCACGTCTTCGTACAGCCGAAACAGGATCGAGCTTGGCCCGAAGCCTAGCTCCTCGGCGGCGGTCCGGATGGGCATCGTCCACGACTCGTCCGCCCCCAGTCCCCGCAGCCAATCCTGGGTCAGCCGGTCCCAGAACCGGGCTCCCTGCTGCGAATCCCGGGTGCGGTTGATCTGCCGGAACTCCGGCAGCCGGGAGTAGTAGAGGCCCTGGTAGTCCGCAAAGGCGGCATCGGGAAGGTCTAGCCCTACGTGTCCTGCGCAGTCTTTGGCAAACCCCGCGACGCTCCAGTTGACGGCCACCAAAGTCTCGGCGCAGTCGAATGTGACCGCCTTAGGTGTGCTCACGGGAAGATTATGGGGGCAGATGGGGGTGCTAGGTCGTTCGGTGTTCGGTGTTCGGTGTTCGGTGTTCGGTGTTCGGTGTTCGGTGTTCGGACCTCAGGCGAAGCTTAACCCTCAACCCTCAACCCTCAACCCTCAACGCTTAACCCTTGATGCCCACCCCTCAATCGCCCAAAGGCCCACCGCCTAAAACCCGCGGCACCTTCCGCGTAACGCAAGGGCCTCCTCGGCAGTATGTACACCTGGGCAAGGGCACCGTAGGTGTCCCCGAAGTAAACTTGCTCTGGTTTTCGAGGAAGCAATGAATAGAAAGATTCAAATGATCGGCGTCACGCTGCTCGCCCTCTCGGCGGTCGCGATGGCAGCCCAGGCGTTCACCATTAAGCGCACCCCCAAGCAGGACGAGGTCGCTAAGTACCGGATGAAGGGCGAGTTCGAGGTCCTTGGCCAGCAAGCCACGTTCACTGGCATGGTTCAGGAGAAGGTTCTCAAGGTGGCGGAGGACGGCAACTACACCATCGAGTCGTCTCAGCTCGAGGGCAAGGTCAACATCAACGGTCAAGAGATCGAGATGAACTCACCGCCTTCGGTCAGCGTGTACAAGCCGGGCGGCGACATCGTCGAGATCCAAGGCGATTCCAGCGAGGCCGCCTATCGCTCCGCGATCCTCAACCAGTTCTTCGAGCCGGGCAAGCCGGTGGCGGTCGGTGATTCCTGGACCAAGGAGATCGCAGGAGCCCCCCGCACGGGCGGCATCGGTGCGAAGGCCGACTTCAAGGTCCTGGGCGAGGAGAAGGTCGGCACCGTCGACACACTGAAGATCAAGGCTACGATCAAGGAGACGGGGGCCGAGCCCGCGTCGACCGAGTCGACGGTGTGGCTGAGCAAGGCAGATTCGACGCTCGTCAAAATCGAGGGTAAGTGGAACAACGTCCCGATGCCTGGCGCTCCCGCGCCGATCAGCGGCAACGTGACCATGACCCGCGAGAACTAAGAGACTCCGCGCAAGATTCGCACGGCCCGCCATTGTGCGGGCCGTCGTGATTTATCCTGAACCCAACCGCATGAAACTCGCTTTCCTCGCCGCCGTCGCCTGTCTCGTCGTCCAGGGCGACCGCACGTTCGACCTCGTCTGGAAGCCCAAGCTCGAAGACAAACTCCAATACCGGCTGGTCATGGACCTCGATATGTCCGGCGAAGCGATCCGCTTCGAGTCGAACGTGCACATGCGGGTAGTCAAGCTGGAAGCCAACGGCGACTACACGATTGAGACTGCGGTCCGCAACACCACAGCCCGGGCGGGAAAACGGTCGCAGATCCTGCCGGACGAGAAACCGACGGCCGAGACGTTCAACGTCAAGGGGGAGAAGGTGTCGGAGTCGAAGCCCGTCGACGATGAGGTCAATCCGATGGACGGCATCCTTGACCGGATCACGGAAGTGGGGCTGCCGGGTCGGCCCGTAAAGAAGAACGACACTTGGACGAAGGACCTGAAGGGGGATCCCAAGCGCCAGATCCGGCCGGCAACGATGCGCTACCGCCTGATCGATCAGGAGCGAGTGGGACGCTTCGATGCCATCCGAGTCAGCTTCTCTTACCGCGAAGTCGCCGTCCGTCCCGTCGAAGCCGACGGCTCCTTTCTCCTCGACGCCAAAGACTCATCCCTTGTGGGAATGGAAGCCAACGTTCGGAACGTGGACTTCGGCGACGAACTGCCACCGGGCGACGCGACGCTGACGATGCGCCGGCAATAGTTTTTCCCTGGAAGGTCCCAAGGTCATCGGGCACCTAGGCGGGCATAACGGCGGCACGGGCCGCCGCCAGGGATTCAAGAAGTGCCTCGACGTCGCTCAGGTCGGTCCGGTAGTTTGTGATGCAGGCACGAATCGAAGAGGCTTGACCACCAAGGGTCACCGTTGAAATCCAGGCTTTCCCCGAGCCCACTACGTAGTCGACCACTCGCTACGGATCGGCTCCCGCCGAGTCACGAAAGCACACGAGCGGCAGCGTCGTCTGGTTGGCTAACTCCCAACCCGCAGCGACCAATCCTTCCCGGAGCGCGTCGCCCATCCGGAACTGGTGACGGATGCTCTCCGCGTACCCCTCCCACCCGGCTACCGCTAACGACAAGAAGACCTTGAGCCCGATGAACCGACGCGACCACTGGATCGAGTGAACGTAGGGGTCGGTCACGTCCAATTGCCTTCCCTCCTTCGGCATGTAGCTCGTCTCGATGCCGAAAGTCTGCGACAGGGCGTCCAGATGGCGAGTCAGAAAGAGCCCCGCTCCCATGGGCACGCTCATCCATTTGTGGGTGTCGAACGTGATCGAGTCGGCCCGCTCGATCCCCGCCAGCAACGGTCGGTGCTCGGGAACCAGCGCCAGTCCACCACCCCAGGCCGCATCGGCGTGCAACCAAAGGCCGAATTCCCCGCAGATCGTGGCGAGCTCGGGAAGCGGGTCGATGGCTCCCGCCCCGGTCGTTCCGCACGTGGCGACGAGGAGGAAAGGTGCCTTGCCGTCCGTTCGGTCCGCCTCGATCATCCGTCGGAGCGCGACCACGTCCATCTGCTGCCGGTCATCCGCGGGAACTACTCGCACCGACGTCAGTCCCAGTCCGCTCGCCCGCGCTGCCTTCTGGAAGGAGTGGTGGCTTTCCGACGAGACGTAGAACACGGGCGCTCGATCGAGGACCCGCACCCCCTCGCGTTGGACTTCGGGCCACTTCGCGGCCAGTGCGCACAGCACCGCCGTCTGGTTGGCCTCGGCTCCCCCCGAAGTGAACGTCCCGTCCACTTCTGCGTAGCCGAACTTCGAGCCGAACGCCTTCACGAGATGCCGCTCCACCTCGTTGGCGAACGGGCTGTGACTCCAGGCGGCGAGCTGAGGGTTAAAGGCGGCGGCCATCGCGTCTGCCGCGATCCCCATGGTCGTCGTGTTCGGATTGAAGAGGCCGAAGTACCGAGGATGGGGCGTGTGCACCTGGTCCCGCCACAGCCCCTCCGCCGCCGCCTCTAGCGCCTGTACCGCCGGGATGGGTTCCTCGAATGAGAATTGCTCCAGTCCCGCTCGGACCCGGCCCGGGTCCAGTTCTGGCGCTACCCGGGCCGTTTCTACCCCCTGAAAGTACCCCTCGATGGTTTCGATCAGGCGCGACCAAAGCTCGCGTCGTTCCGGTTCGGAAAGCATAAGGGACACGCGCCAAGTATAGCCACGCACCTTTCGTTCCATTGGGCTAACACGACCATGGCGGAGAAGCGGTATCTGAGGGCCAGGTACTTTCTGATCGCGGTGACGAGGTGGCCCACCGTCGATCCGCTCTGGCCGAGATAGAGGGCGTACGCGTACGTGAAGGGGAACCCGGTGGGGTGGGTCGCCCCAAGTAGACTCAAGTGTCTGGCAAAGCCCTGCGGTCAGCGGTACGCCGGCAACTGGAAGGGTGCCCAAAAGGGTTGCGTCCTAATCTGCAAGGCTCTTATGCGCAATGGGCTCAAGTTTCCCGCGAGCATCGCTTGCGACCGACTCTGCAAGGCTCAGTGCAAGAAAGCAGCGCCTGGAAAGCCGCTGTCGTGGGGCCAATGCGACAATTACCCTGTGTCCGGCGACCCAGGGCACGGCAGTGGCCCATCGTGCGCAGCCTGCTGCGAAGCGAACTGCAATGGCAAACGAATCTGTTTAGAACAGTGCGTGACCTCGTGCTGTGGGGGAGACTATGACTAAATGTTTTCCGTGGATGTACAGGATGTGCGCTAAGAAGGCTCTTTTCCTGGGTTTCTTGATTGCGGGGCTCTGCACCGTTGCGCAGTCGCAGGCGCCCCGGCACCGTCTGGCCGCGCTAACCGGGTTCAAGGTCGAGGACGTGGTCGTTCGGCCCGGGCAAGATCCCCAACTTGTTTTCCTGCTGGGAAGGAAGGCGGACTGGCGACGGGTGGCGCAAGCCGTAGAAAAGGAATTGGGGCGGTCCAAGCGCAACGACCTGTCCGTCGGCAGGCACTTCGCGAAGAGGTTTCCCGAGGGGATTCTTTCTGTAATGGTCACCGGAGGAAATCCCGCAGCCGAACGTGTCGAGTCCTCGGTGGTCACGAGATCTACGACCTACTGCAAAGTGATGGTGTCCTGGACGCCGAAGCGCCCCTAACTCCGAAACGCAGAATGATAGTCCACCAATGTTCGGGTGGTACGGACGCGCTGAGCGCATGGGCGATGTGCTGGTTAAGGAGCACCAGGGCGAGCCGCCTGCAGACCCAGCTCTTCAAAGCTGCTATAAAGCGCATGGTCAAACCTGCTTGGTCGTCTCGTGCTCTGGTGGCGGGAATCAGGGTTGCGGCCGGAGCTTCGCAATCGTGATCGGCAAATGCCAGCCGAAGGGAGTCGATCTGATCAAGGAGTTCTGCGGGAGCGGCCAGTCTGGGTGTCGCAGGATACCGTACTGCTCGGGGGGCGTCCAGTGAGCCCCCGTGCCTGGTGGGGCGTGGCTGGCGTTCT
>Ga0216301_1000047_pt1 | contig 30429 bp, 25 predicted proteins | sample 4hB_Boncat_minus_FD_156203 | JGI IMG/M metagenome (GOLD analysis project Ga0216301, IMG submission 156203) | Terrestrial sediment cell enrichment communities for BONCAT metagenomics from Utah, United States - 4hB_Boncat_minus | ecosystem: Environmental > Terrestrial > Deep subsurface > Rock...
ATCTTCAGCGAGTCGAGAAAGGCGAAGGCCTCGCGCTCGCCGCCCTTCAGGTAAAGCGAGAAGGTCGAGCCCGCGCCGGTGCAGTGACGGCGGTAGATGTCGGCCTGGCGGGGATCGCCATGTTCCTCGAGGAAGCCGAGATAGCCGACGCTCTCGACCTTCGGGTGCTCGCGGAAGAACGCGCAGACCCTGGCTGCATTCTCGCCCGCCCGGCTCATCCGGAGCTCCAGCGTCTCGAGGCTGCGGAGAAGCATCCAGGCGGTGTTCGGATCGGTGATGGTGCCGATCGTGTTGCGCATCATCCGGATCGGCGTGATCAACGTCTTCGCGCCGGCGACTCCGCCGGCCACGAGGTCGCTGTGGCCGCCGGCATATTTGGTCAGCGAATAGACGGACAGGTCCGCGCCATGCTCGAGCGGCTTCGACCAGAGGGGGCCGAGGAAGGTATTGTCGATGGCGATCGGCGGCCGCTGGTCGCCGAGGACTGAGTCGCGGGCGGCGGCGACCGCCTGCACATCGACTAGAGCGTTGGTCGGGTTCGCCGGGCTCTCGAGGTAGATGAGCGAGACCCGGCCGAGGCCCTTGGCGCGCTCCAGCACCTGCTCGATCTCCTCGCGCGTGGCGCCGGCTGGAAAGTCGAGCCACTTGACTCCGAAGCGGCCGAGGATCCGGCCGATCAGCGTCTCCGTCGCCGCGTAGAGCGGGCCGGAGTGGACGATCACGTCGCCGGGCTGAACGAAGGTGAGGAGCAGCGTCGCGATCGCCGACATTCCGCTCGAGAAGGTAAGCGCGTCCTCGGCGTCCTCCCAGACGCCGAGCCGGTCCTCCAGTATCTCCTGGTTCGGGCCGTTGAAGCGGGAGTAGACGAGCCCTTCGGAGCCGCCCGGACGCTTGCCGGTAACGCCCTCGAAGTGGCGCTTTCCGGCCGCGGCATTCTCGAAGACGAAGGTCGAGGTAAGGAAGATCGGCGCCTTCAGCGAGCCTTCCGACAAAGCGGGATCGTAACCATGGCCCATCATCAAGGTGGCGGGCTTCAGCTTGCGGCCGCCGATTTCAAGCACGTCGGGTTTCGGGCGGCGGCGGGGCGTTGCGCCGGTAAGATCGGATTCGTCAGCCATCTGGGCTCCCCTCGTGGTTGGAGGCTGCCTAGACGGCGACGGCCCGAGCGGCAAGCTCAGCCGGGGAGCGCGATCAGCGAGATCTGGCGGCCGTAATCGGACTCGCCGCAATGGGTCGAGCGGCGGTAGCTGAAGAAGCGGCCGGCATCCGAATAGGTGTCGAGTCCGAGCGCCTCGATCCGGCGGAGGCAGGCGGCGGCGAGGCGGGAGGCGACATAGCCTTCGAGATCGAACTGGTGATGTCCCGGACGCCCCCTTGAGAAGTAGCGCTCGTTCGCCGGATCGGCTTCGGCGAAGCGGCGGTAGAAGCTCTCGTCCACCTCGTAGGATTTGCGCGCGATCGTCGGTCCGATGGCGGCGACGATGCGCGAGCGGTCGGCGCCGAGCGCTTCCATGGCTGCCACGGTCGCTTCGACGACGCCGGAAAAGGCTCCCTTCCACCCGGCATGGGCGGCGCCAATGACGCCTCTGTCCCTATCGGTGAAGAGAATCGGGGTGCAATCTGCGGTGAGAATGCCGAGGGCGAGGCCCGGCCGGTCCGTCACCATTGCGTCCGCCGGAGGGCGCCCATCGTCCGGGTACGGGCCGGTGGCAGTGATGACCTTTGCGGAGTGGACCTGGTGAACCGTGACCAGAGCGGCGCCGGGCGCCACAGCTGCAACGGCGCGCCTGCGGTTCTCGCGAACGGCTTCGGGATCGTCGCTCGAGCCGAGGCCGACATTGAGGCCGGAGCAAATGCCCTTGGAGACTCCGCCGCGGCGCCCGAGGAAGCCGTGCGGCAGGTCCCCGAGCACGCCCGCATTGATTACCTCGACGCTCATTTACGTTCCTTCAGCCCCAGCCGCAGCACATGGTCCTCGTCGGCATGGCTACCCACCATGAAGGCGTAGAGGCCGACATATTCGAAGCCATAGCGGGCATAGAAGCGGCGCGCGCGGTGATTGTCCGTGAAGACGGACAGGTAAAGGTCGTCAGCGCCGCGTGCCACGGCTTCGCCGATCGCCCAGTCCATCAGCGCCCCCGAGATGCCGCGGCCCTGCCAGGGCGAAAGGACGTAGAATTGGCGGAGCTCGATCGATGGCCCGCGCGGGTCGAGCGGAAGCGTCGGCGGGCCGAGCTTGGCGTAAGCCACAAGATCACCCGCGGTCCCGGCGACTTGAACGGCGAACCGAGGATCGGAAAGCTCGTCGGCCCAGCGCTGCTCGCTGTGGTTGAGGAGAAAGGCGGCGAGGTTCTCGTCCGTGTAGAGATGCCCGAACGTCTCGGTGAAGCTGCGGCGGCCAAGCTGGCTCAGCCGCTCGGCATCGGCAGGGCCGGCGCGGCGATAGGCGATCTCGTCCATCAGAAGCCCGCCGGCTTCGGCCAGCCGGGCGCCGCCAGCGCCATCGCCTTGAACAAGGTCCCCATCTCGTTCGCGCCGGTGAGGCGGCGGCGGGCGGCGGCGACCTCATCGGCGCGTTTCGGCGCTGCCCGGCTGAGGGCGGCGGCGCGGAGGCCGATGCCCATCGTCTCCAGCCACTCCCCCTGCCCGCGGGGACCGAACAGGCCAAGCCCTGCCTCGCGCGCGGCGGCGCCCAAGGCCCCGAAATCGACATGGGCGGTGAGGTCGCGGGTGCCCGGCTCCTCCCAGGGGTCGGCATATCCGTGCCCCGCCACTGCCTGCAGAGTCTCGCCGGCGCCCGTGCGTGCATGGCCGTAATCGACGATCAAGGCGGCCCCGCCATAGCGGGAAAGCATGTCGGCGAGCTGCCGGACAACTGCGACTGACGCTGGCGAGGTCTCGACGACCGTTCCGGCGGGCGCTCCGGCGAGGTGCTGCGGCAGCGCACCCGCGCTCACCGGCGGCCCCGGCAGCGGAACGAACCGGCCATTTTTGTGACCGACCAGCCGCTCGTGCCAGCCGCGCTCCGTCGCGACGAGCTGACGGATCGGGAGCGCATCGAAGAATTCGTTGGCGACGACGAGTAGGGGCGCGTCTCTGGGCAGGGTGGCAAGGTCGTCGTGCCACTCGGCCTGCGGCACCTGCTCAGCCTGCGCCGCGCGAAGGACGAGGCTTGTCTCGACGAAGTGCACGTCGGGCTCCAGCCCCGCCGCCCGCATCGCGCGAAGTGCGTCAGCCGCGAGGGTGCCTCGGCCGGGGCCGAGCTCGACATAAACCGCGTCCGCCGGCGCCCCGGTGCGCGACCAAATGTCGGCGAGCCAGAGGCCGATCAGCTCGCCGAACATCTGGCTGATCTCGGGCGCGGTGATGAAATCCCCGGCCGCGCCCAATGGATCGCGCGTGCCGTAATAATGAGCGTTCGCCTCAGCCATGTACTGCGCGACGCTGATCGGTCCGCTCGACGCGATCAGCCGCGCCAGGCGGTCTGTGAGGCTGGAAGGTTCCATGTCACGGGGCCTGGCCTCAGGCCACGCTTTGGCTCCCGGCGATCGGCTCCACCCGCTCCCGCCGACCGCGCGAGGTGGCGATCAGATAGACGCCGCCGATGATCATCGGCAGAGTCAGCGTCTGGCCCATGGTGAGGCCCCAGGCGAGATGCTCCAGCCCCTCGTCAGGCTGGCGCACCATCTCCACCAGGAACCGGCTCACTCCGTAGACGAGGATGAAAGTGCCGACGAGCCGGCCCGGCTGGTAGCGCGCATCGGTCTTCCAGAAGAGGAACCAGAGGATGATCCCGAGCAGCAAGCCTTCAAGGCCCGCTTCGTAGAGCTGGCTCGGATGGCGCGCCACTTCGCCGCCCGTGGGGAACACTACGGCCCAGGAGACGTCGGTCGGCCGCCCCCAAAGCTCGCCGTTCACGAAATTGGCGATCCGGCCGAAGAACAGGCCGAAGGGTATGCAGCAGGCGACATAATCGTGGATCCGCAGCCAGTGGAGGCCGTGCTTGCGCGCAATGTAGAGGATTCCGAGGCTGACGCCGATGACGCCGCCGTGGAACGACATGCCGCCATCCCAGACCTGGATGATTTCGGCCGGGTTCTGGAGGTAGAAGGCCGGCTTGTAGAAGAGGACGTAGCCGAGCCGCCCGCCGACAAGCACGCCCATCGTGGCGTAGAAGACCATGTCGTCGGCATGGCGCCGCGCCATCGGCGCTCCCGGCCGGTCGATCAGCTTCAAAAGGTACCACCAGCCAATGACGATTCCCGCCAGATAAGCCAGCGAGTACCAGCGGATCTGGAAAAATCCGAGATCGAGAGCCACCGGATGGAGGCCCATATTTTCCCATCGCAGCGCTGACGTAGCGTCAACCGCCGCAGCGGCCATGGTCGACAGGATCAAGGCTTGCCCCCTTAGAGTTTCCGCTCTCATAATGGCCGGAACGACAAACGGGAAGGCCGCAGGAGAAGAGGTTTGCCGACCGAGCTCGACCGCAAGTTTGACGCCATCCTGGCCGCCGTGACGGGCCCGGGCGGCCGCATCCAGATCGGACGGGACGCGGAAGGGCGTGCGATCGTCACCAACCTTCCGCCGACGCTTCCTTCTTTGTTCGACGCCTTCTGCGCCCTCCACGCACAAACGATTGCGGTGATTGCCGGAGATGAGCGGCTGACCTTCGCCGATTTGAACGCACATGCGACGCGCTTGGCCAAGGCGCTCGTGGGCGGCTGGAGTATCGGGAAGGGTGACCGGGTCGCCATAGCGATGCGCAACGCCCCGGGCTGGATCGTCTCCTACATGGCGGTGCTGAAGGCGGGCGGGGTCGCGACTCTGGTCAATGGCTGGTGGCAGCCGGACGAGCTCGCCCACGCGCTCGAGCTCACCGAGCCGAAGCTGGTCATCGCCGACGCCCCCCGCGCCGCCCGCATCGAGGCGACCGGACTCGGCATCGAGACGGTGACGCTGGCGATCGAGCGTCCGATCGAGGAGGCGATGGCTCCACTCCTCGCCCGCGGCGGCGAGGATTGCGAGCTTCCGGCCGTGGCGCCGGAAGACGATGCAACGATCCTCTTCACTTCGGGCTCGACCGGCGCGGCCAAAGGCGCGGTCTCGACGCACCGGGCCGTCACGACGGGTGTCTACGCTTATTCGATCTCGCTCATCACCATGCTGGGCATCAAGGAGAGCGAGGGCAATCCACCGCCGAACCCGCCGCGCACCTTGATCGTGGTTCCGCTCTTCCACGTCACCGGCGAAGTGCCGGTGATGCTGAACAGCTTCGTGATCGGGCGCGGCATGGTGCTGATGCCGAAATGGGATCCGGGCGAGGCTCTGCGCCTCATCGAGAAGGAGACTGTCACCTATTTCGTCGGCGTCCCCACGATGAGCCTCGAGCTGATGCAGCATCCGGACCGCGACAGATACGACCTCTCCTCGCTGACCGACATCGCCGCCGGCGGAGCGCCGCGCCCGGTCAGCCACGTGAAGCGCCTGCAGGAAAGCTTCCGCACCGCCCAGCCGGCTCTGGGATACGGGCTTACGGAGACCAACGCCGCCGGCTGCGGCAATTTCTGGCAAAATTATGCAGACAAGCCCGCCTCGACGGGGCGGCCGCAAAAGCCGATCATTGAAGTGGCGATCCTCGGCGCAAGCGACGCGCACCTTCCGGCCGGCGAGCGCGGCGAGGTCGCGATCCGCGCCGCCTGCCTCGTCCGCGGCTATTGGAACGACCCCGAGGCGACCGCCGCCGCCTTTACCGCCGACGGCTTCTTCCGCACCGGCGACATCGGCTATCTCGACCAGGACGACTATCTGTTCATCGTCGACCGCAAGAAGGACATCATCATCCGCGGCGGCGAGAATATCAGCAGCCAGGAAGTGGAAGCCGCTTGCTACGGCCACCCAGCCGTCTCCGAAGCGAGCGTGTTCGGTGTTGCGGACGAGCGGCTCGGCGAAGTGCCGGCGGCGGTCGTCTACAGCGAGGAGGACGCCATCGACGAGGCTTCGCTGCTCGCCTTCCTCGAGGAGCGGCTGGCGAAGTTCAAACTGCCCGCTCACGTCTGGGTCCACGACGAGCCGCTTCCCAAGCTCGGCACCGGCAAGATCGACAAGGTGACTTTGCGCGACCGCTATCGCGCCGAGCTTGTCGGCAACGGCTAGCGGGCCGAGCCCGCGCCCTCTATCAGCTCGCCGATGTCGCTCCCCCACACAGGAATAAGCCGGCGGACGCTGCTCGTCGGCGGGGGCGTCGGCGCGGGGCTGGTGCTGGCCTGGGCGCTGTGGCCGCGAAGCTACGAGCCGAACTTGCGGGCCGGGTCCGGCGAGAGCTTGCTCAATGCCTTTTTGAAGATCGGCAGCGACGGGCGCGTGATCGTCGCGGTGCCGCAAGCCGAGATCGGCCAAGGGGTCTATACGAGCCTCCCCCAGATCCTCGCCGACGAGCTGGGCGCCGACTGGCGCACCGTCTCCGTCGAGCCCGCGCCGCTGAGCCCGCTTTACGCCAACCAGCTCCTCGCCGAAGAAGCGGCGGCACCGGGCCTCCCTTCCGCTTTCCAGGGCATCGGGCGCTGGGCAGCGCGCGAATATGCGACCCGAAGCGCGCTGGTGCTGACGGGCGGCTCGACGTCCATCCGCGCCTTTGAAGGCCGGATGCGCGAGGCGGGCGCGGCCGCGCGCGCGCTGCTCAGCAAGGCCGCGGCCGAGCGCTGGGACGTGGACTGGGAGCTGCTCGAGACCCAGCAGGGCTTCGTCGTCAACGGCAAGGACAGGATCAGCTTCGGCGAGCTCGCCGGGGAAGCGTCGCGCTTCGAGCTTCCTGAAAATCTTCCCGTCCGCGGCGGCATCGACAACCGCCTGGTGGGCGAATCCGTCCCCCGTCTCGACCTCCCCTCGAAGGTCGATGGCTCCGCCCAGTTTGCCGGCGACATCCGCCTTCCCGACCTCGTCTATGCCTCGGTCCGGCAGGGGCCGATCGGCGACAGCCGCCTCGTGCGCGTGGATCGTGCGGCCGCGGACCGGATCCCGGGCGTGATCGCCGTGTTCGAGAACCCGCGCTGGGCGGCGGCGGTCGCCACCAACTGGTGGGCTGCAAATCGCGCGGTTGAAGCGATGAAACCGTACTTCCTGCACCAGGGAGGCCTCGCCGCCAGCCCTTCGATTGATCGGACGCTCGTCGAAGCGCTGAATGGCGGAGAGGGCACCACCTTCTTCAGCCGGGGGGAGATGGAGGAGACGCTCACGGGCCCGAATGTCGTGAAGACCGTCTACTCGGCCCGCCCGGCTCCAGGCGCGGCGCTGGAGACGCTGACGGCGACCGCGCGCTTCAGCGGTGGCAGGCTGGAAATCTGGGCGCCGACGCAGGCGCCGGGCCTCGCCCGCGCCGCTGCAGCCCGCGCGGCGGGCCTCAGCGAGAGCGAAGTGACGCTCTACCAGACGCTCGTCGGGAGCGGCTATGGGCGCAAGATCGAGACGGATGCGGTCGAGCAGGCGGCGATCCTCGCCATCAAGATGAAGCGGCCGGTCCAGGTCGTCTGGTCGCGGATCGAGGAATCGATCCACGACAGCTTCCGCCCTCCCGCCGCCGCCGCGCTCAGCGCCAGACTAGACCCGTCGGGCCGAGTATTAGGCTGGCGGGCCCGGATCGCAGCGCCGGCCGCGACCGCGCAGCTCCTCGGAAGGCTGAGGACCGGTCGGAACGGAGCGTCGGGCGGAGCGGAGGCGAGCGCCGTCGACGGCGCTGTGCCGCCTTACACCATCCCGGCGGTTTCGATCGAACATCTGCCGGTCGAGGTCGGCCTTCGAACCGGCATGTGGCGCTCGGGCGCGCACAGCTACACCGCCTTCTTCACGGAAAGCCTCGTCGACGAGCTCGCGCGCAAGGCGAATATCGAGCCGATGTCGTTCCGGATGCAGATGCTGGGGGATAATCCGCGGCTCGCGCGCGTGCTCTCGACCGCGGCAGCGCTCGGCGGGTGGGACGGCGGGCAGCCGGGAAGCGCGATGGGGATCGCCTGCCACAGCTGCCTCGGCTCGCATGTCGCGACCGTGGTGGAGGCGGAGATCGGCCCCGATCAGCGCGCCCGGGTTACCCGCGCGGTCTGTGCGGTCGACGTCGGGCGCGTCATCAACCCGGAGATCGTGAAGCAGCTGATCGAGGGCGGCATCGTCTACGGGATCGCCGGCGCGACCGGAAATCCGGTTCGCTTCGAGCGCGGCCTTCCGGACGCGCGGGATCTCTCCGAGTTTGCCCTTCCGACCCTGTCCAACTCTCCCGACATCACCGTCGAGATCCTCGAAAGCGAGGAGGAACCGGGCGGAGTCACCGAGCTCGGAGTGCCGACCGTCGCTCCGGCGCTCGCCAACGCCATCTTCGCACTGTCGGGCCAGCGGCTCCGCTCGCTCCCGCTCGTCATAGGAAGCGCATGAACCCGCCCCAAAATCACCCGCAGATCCCAAAGCCGAAGGTCGGCGTCCTCCTCACGAACCTCGGCACTCCGAACCGGCCCGAGCCGGGAGCGGTGAAGGTCTATCTGCGCGAATTCCTGTCGGACCCGCGGGTGGTCGAGATCCCGCAGCTCGTCTGGCAGCCGATCCTTCGCGGGATCATCCTCAACACCCGCCCGAAGAAGTCCGCCCACGCCTACAAGCAGGTGTGGACGGACGAAGGCTCCCCGCTCGCCGCAATCACGGCCCGTCAGGCGAAGGCGCTGGAAGGGGCGTTCGGCGACGGGGTGGTGGTCGATTATGCGATGAGATATGGGCAGCCGGCCATCTCCGAGCGCATCGATGCTCTGAAGGCGCGCGGCTGCGAGCGGATCTTGCTCGCCCCGCTCTACCCGCAATATTCGGGCGCGACGACGGCCACGGCGAACGACCGTGCGTTCGCGCATCTGAAGACGCTGCGCTGGCAGCCGTCGGTGCGCACGCTGCCGCCATATTACGATGCTCCCGAATATATCGAGGCGCTGAAGGCGGTGACGGAGGCGGAGATCGCCGCGCTCGATTTCGCGCCGGACGTTGTGGTCGCAAGCTTCCACGGGATGCCCGAGCGGACGCTCCGGCTCGGCGACCCATATTATTGCCACTGCCAGAAGACGGCGCGGCTTCTCTCGGAAGCGATGGGGCGGAACCTCCTCGTCGCCTTCCAGTCCCGCTTCGGCCGCGCCAAATGGCTTGAGCCGGCGACGGACACAATGCTTGGCGAACTGCCGGCAAAGGGCATAGGCAAGGTGGCAATCCTCGCACCCGGCTTCTCCGCCGACTGCCTCGAAACCCTGGAGGAGCTCGCCATCCGGGGCCGCGAAACCTTCATCGAAGCCGGCGGGACGGACTTCGCTTATCTCCCTTGCCTCAACGACAGTGGACCCGGCGTCGACATGCTGCGTTCGCTTATCGGACGCGAACTTGAAGGCTGGCTGGCCTGAGGCACGAGCGCCCGGCAAAAGATAAGACGAGGAGAGAGATACATGGCACGCGTTGCAGTCGTTACCGGCGGAACCCGCGGCATCGGCGAAGCGATCAGCGTCGCATTGCGCGATGCGGGGATGACGGTCGCCGCCAATTATGCAGGCAATGAGCAAAAGGCGCAGGAATTCACGGAGCGGACCGGCATCCGCGCCTATAAGTGGGACGTCAGCGACTATGACGCCTGCATGGCCGGCATTCAGCAGGTCGAGAGCGAGCTTGGACCGGTCGACGTCCTCGTCAACAATGCCGGAATCACGCGCGACGGCACGATGAAGCGGATGAGCCGCCAGATGTGGGACGAGGTGATCGACGTGAACCTCGGCGGATGCTTCAACATGGCCAAGGCGGTGTGGGACGGAATGAACGCCCGTAAGTGGGGGCGCGTCGTCAATATCGGCTCGATCAACGGGCAGGCTGGCCAGTACGGCCAGGTGAACTATGCCGCCGCAAAATCAGGCATCCACGGCTTCACCAAGGCGCTTGCCCAGGAAGGCGCGCGCGCCGGTATCACGGTAAACGCGATCGCTCCGGGCTATATCGACACCGAAATGGTCGCCGCCGTGCCCGAGGACGTGCTGCAGAAGATCGTGGCGAAGATCCCCGTCGGACGCCTGGGCAAGGCCGAGGAGATCGCTCGCGGAGTCGCCTTCCTGTGCGGGGAAAATGCCGGCTTCATCACCGGCTCGACGCTGTCGATCAACGGCGGCCAGCATATGTATTGAGCACCGGCCAAAGTGGTACTTTGGCCGGGATGAAGGGCCCCATCAAACGCTCGATGATGATCGCCGGCCACGCGACGTCGATCAGCCTCGAGCCCCTTTTTTGGGAAGCGTTGCGCGAAGCGGCCGCCGAGGAAGGGCTGCCGCTGAGTGCGCTCGTCGCCCGCATCGATGCGGAGCGGGTGGAGGCGGACGAGCCGCCGAACCTCGGCAGCGCGATCCGCGTGTGGCTGTTCGGGCGGGCGAGGGGCAAGCAATCCTCCCCGAGCAAGCTCGGGGAGGGTGGTGGAGGGGCCGAGCGGAGCGAGGAATAGCCACGGCTCCGGCTTCGCCTCCGCCGCCCCTCCACCGCACTATGTGCGGTCCCCCTCCCCCAGCCGAGCTGGGGGAGGATTTTTCTACCTCCCGAGGAGCACCCTCGCCTGCGTGGCGATCTGGGCCAGCATCGGGGCGGTGGTGACCGGCGAGGTCCGTGCCCGGTCGACGGTCCGCTTGAACTGGTCGATACGCGGGCCCTGAGCCTCAACCCAGCGGTCCACCGTCTCTTTCGGGTCCTCGCTCCTGCGCCGCTCGAGAAACTCGAGGCGGAGCTGCTCGAAGTCGCGGGCGAGGCCGGCGGTCAGCAGACGCTCCCACTGGTCGCGTGCGGCGAAGCGGTTCGCCTCCGCCTGCGCCCAATCGAGCCCGAGCGCTTCGCCGAGCTTGGTATAGGCCCTAGTCAGCACGATCACGTCGACTCCCAGCCGCTGCCCGAGCGTTGCGATGCCGATCGCTCCGTCGAGCTCGTAGAGCCGGACGATTCGCTCGACGATGTGCTCGGGGGCGCCGAGGCCGACCAGCCGCGCACGCTGCGCCGCGCCGTGGGTCTGCGCCTCATCGCGAAGAAGGTCGTGAACCGCCGCATTAAGGCGTTCGAGCCCGGGGCGGACCGTCGTCACCATCTCCTCGATCTTGGTCGTCAGGGACGTAGCGCGAAGGAGGTCGGCGATGTGAAGCTGGAGGCCGCGCGAGGCCTGCTGGAACAGCTCCAGCCGCACCTGCTCGGGCACGTCGGCCTTGTCGAGTTCGCTCCACAGGGTCTCCATGTCGAACAGGCGCTCGGCCGCGACGAAGGCGGCCGCCGCCTGGCCGAGCGAGGTGCCCTCCTCCTCAGTGAGCGAGAAGGGAGCGATAATGCCGAGGCGGTTGACGAAGCGGTTGGCAATCTTGGTCGCGATGATCTCGCGCCGCAGCCGGTGGTTGAGGATGGCTTCTCCGTGCCGCTCCCGCATCCTTTCTGGGAAAGCGCCGCAAAGGAGCGGAGTCAGGGTCGGATCCTCGGTGATCTTGCCTGCCTCGAGCGCCGCCTGAAGGGCTAGCTTCGACATCGACAGGAGCACTGCAAGCTCGGGCCGAGTGAGGCCCTGATTCTCGTGCGCGCGCCGGAGCAGCTCCTCGTTGGTGCCGAGCCCCTCGACCACGCGGTTGAGCCGGCCGCTCTCCTCCAGGATCTCCGCCACCCGGACGAGCTGCGGCAAGGCTGCAGCCCCATCCCGCTCGGCGATCGACAGCGCCAGCGTCTGGAGGCGGTTGTCCTCGAGCACGATGGCGGCGACGTCGTCCGTCATCTCGGCGAGGAGCTGGTTGCGGTCTTCGAAGCTAAGCCGCCCCTCCGCCATTTCGAGGTTGAGCGGGATCTTGATGTTCACCTCATTGTCCGAGCAGTCGACGCCGGCCGAATTGTCTATGAAGTCGGTGTTGATCCGCCCGCCCGCCTGGGCGAATTCGATGCGGCCGGCCTGAGTGATGGCAAGGTTGGCGCCCTCGCCCAGCGACCTGACGCGAAGCTCGCCGGCATTGACCCGGATGGCGTCGTTGCCGGGGTCTCCCACCTCGGCATTGCTCTCTGTCTTCGCCTTTATGTAGGTGCCGATGCCGCCGAACCAGATGAGGTCGCCGGGCGCCTTCAGGATCGCGTTGATGAGGCTGGCGGGGTCCATCTCCTGGGCGTCCACGCCCAGGAGGGTGCGCACCTCCGTACTGAGCGGGATCGACTTCTGCGAGCGCGGGAAGACGCCGCCGCCGGCCGAGATCAGCGCCCTGTCATAATCCTCCCAGCTCGACCGCGGCAGGTTGAAGAGGCGGTTGCGCTCCTCCCAACTCGCTGCCGGATCGGGAGTGGGATCGAAGAAGATGTGGCGGTGATCGAAAGCGACCACGAGGCGGATCGCTTTCGACAGAAGCATGCCGTTGCCGAACACGTCGCCCGACATGTCGCCGACTCCGATCACGTCGATCGGCTGCGTCTGAACGTCGATTCCGATCTCCGCGAAATGGCGCTGGACCGAAATCCAGGCGCCCCGCGCCGTGATGCCCATCGCCTTGTGGTCGTAGCCCTGGCTTCCGCCGCTGGCGAAGGCGTCGCCGAGCCAGAAGCCGCGGCTGACGGCGATCTCGTTGGCGACGTCCGAGAAGGTCGCGGTGCCCTTGTCGGCGGCAACCACGAAATAGGGGTCCTCCCCGTCGCGCACCGTCACATTCTCGGGGTGAACGACCTTCCCCTCAACGATATTGTCGGTGACGGAGAGGAGCGAGCGGATGAAGATGCGGTAGGATTCCGTCCCTTCCTTCATCCAGGCGTCGCGATCGGAGATCGGCGGAAGCTGCTTGGGGTAGAAGCCGCCCTTGGCCCCCGTCGGCACGATGACGGCGTTCTTCACCACCTGCGCCTTCATCAAACCGAGGATTTCGGTGCGGAAATCATCGCGCCGGTCGGACCAGCGAAGGCCCCCACGGGCGACGGGGCCGCCGCGCAGGTGGATGCCCTCGACGCGCGGCGAATAGACCCAGATCTCGCGCCACGGCACCGGCGCCGGAAGTCCGGGAACGAGGCCGGAATCGAGCTTGAAGGCAAGCGCCTCGCGCCCGCTCTCCGCATAGGCGTTGGTTCGGATCGTCGCTGCGACCACGCCCCGGAAGAGCCGAAGGATCCGGTCTTCGTCGATCGCCGCGACATTGCCGAGCCCGCGGTCGATCGCATGGTCGGCCGCCCATTCCGCTGCCTCGCGGTCGCCTGCCAGGGCCGGGTCTTGGCGCGCATCGAAGAGCGCGATCAGGCCGAGAGCGACGGACGGCGCTTTCCGCAGCGCATCGACGACGGTCATCAAGGAATAGGAAAGGCCGGTCTGGCGAAGGTAGCGGAACCAGGCCCGGAACAGGACGACGTCGCGGGGCTTCAGGCCGACGGCGACGAGAAGCTGGTTGAAAGGATCGTTCTCCGCTCGGCCTTCGAGCACGGCAGCGAGCGCGCGCTCGACGACGTCGGCACGCTTCAGCACTTCCTCGGCGCTTCCCTCGCCGGACATCTCTAGCGTGAAATCGTGGATGTAGCCGAGCGCCCCCGTGTCGAGCGGCGTCGGCTGCTCCTCGAGCACTCGGAAGCCGAAATTCTCGAACACCGGCACCGCCTCGGAGAGCGGGATGACGCCGCCCAGCCGATAGGTCTTCAGCCGCAGCGCGTTGGGAGGATCGCCGGCCATGCGGTAAAGCCGCGCGTCGCGGGACCTGCTGCCGGAAAGCTCGCAGATTCGAAGCACGTCCTCGGCCGCGTCGTCCGGATTGGTGCGCGCCCGGTAGTTTTCCGGGAAATCGTCGAGATAGGTCAAGGCGAGACGGGTGGCGCGTGCGGCTCCGACTCGGCTGCCGAGCGCTTCCTCGACGCTCGGCTCCCAGCCGCGGACCATAGCGTCGAGCCGCCGGTCCAACTCGGCCACATCAGGAAGCGGCGCGTCGGCATCGACGTGAAATGTGTAGCGAACCAGGGCGAGATCGCCCTCGCCCAGCTCCACCGACCAATTCGAGGGCGTGCCGCCGCAGGCCTGCTCGATCATCGCGCCGATCGCGACGCGGCGCGGGGTGGTCAGCTCGTCGCGCGGTAGCCAGACAAAGGCGAACAAATGGCCCTTCAATATGCTGCGGGTGAGGAGCAGGGTCGGCCGCGGCCGGTCGGCGAGCGACATCGCCGTCATCACCAGCTCCTTCACCGCCTCGGGACCGAGGTTGATGAGGAGGTCGCGCGGAAGTGACGACATCGAGTGCCGCAGCGCCTTGCCGCTGTGGCCGCTCGGATCGAAGCCGAATTCCCGCTCGAGCTCGGCCAGCTGACGCCTCAGGAGCGGCACCTCGTCCACCGGAAGGGTAAGCGACTGGCTCGTCCACAGCCCCACATAGACGCCGATGCCGACCACCTCGCCGCCCTCGCGGACCGGCACCACCACCAGGTCGAACGGAACCCGGCGATGAACGGTCGACTTGCGGTCCGCCTTGGCCATCAGCGGGACGGCGCCGAGAGCTTTGAAATAGTTCATTGCGCCGAGGCAGCCGCCCGGATCGGTCGGCTCGCCCGGCAGCTTCAATACGCCCAACGCCTCCGACGGCTCCTCGCCCGGCCGCTCGACGTGATAGCCGAGCAGGGTCATCGCGCCGTCGGCGAACCAGTTCAGGAGGGCGGCGCCTTCCTCGTCCTCGATTTCCGCAGCGTCGCGGCGCATGCGCGCCTGCATCTCCTTCCAGTCGCACACTGCCGCCCGCACATCGGCGAGCACTCGGTGGAGCTCGGCATGGATTTCCCGCCGGTCGCGCGCGTCGGCGCGGTCGACCTCGATGTACATGATCGATTCGCGCTTATGCCCGTCTTCGCAGAGCGGGAAGATCGTCTCCAGGCAGTCATTGGAGTCGCGCCGGACGCAGACGACCGGGTGAAGCAGGCGGTGGATGATCAGGCCGCGAGCGGCGATGGCCATCGCGACCGAATCGACGAGGAAGGGCATGTCGTCGTTGACGATGCCGATGCGCATTCGGCGGTGGCCGACCTGGCCGCCGACGGACTCGAGGCGGATCAGCGCGATGCCGGGCGGCCGCCGCTGGGCGCAGGCGGCGACGAAGCGGGCAGCCTCGCGCCGGTCTTTGTCTGCGAAGTTCTCGATTTCGCCTGGGAGGGCCCCTTCGGTGAGCAGGCGCTCGAGGTCGGCAAGGTAGGGCACGTCAGCGGCTTTTTCCGCTACCATGCTGTCCGCGTTCATAATTCCGGCTCCCGGCCGACGCGGCAGAAGGAGCCGCCGGCTTTCTCGGCGGCTATATGCGCCGAGAGCCGGGACGGGGCAAGGCTGGTCTGGGGAGGTTCGCCCTAGCGGACGCTGTTGCGGATCGCGCGCTCGATGAGGGCCTTGTCGGGTGCCACCGGAGCGACGATCGCGAGATCGCCGTCCCCGTCCTTGCGTGCGATCAGAAGCACGAACTCGTCGCCCTCCGCCACGATGTCGACATATGCAAGCACGTCCGCCTGACGCAGCTCCGCTCGGATCGCTTCGCCCGTGTCGGGCTTCGGTGCCGGGCGGCGTTCGCGTCGCTCGGCGGCGACCATGCCCTTCAGGCCGCCGCTCGACCGCTCCAGATATTCGGTGAGCCCCCCCGCGGGGAGATCGCGGCGCCGCGCGTAGGAGAGCGCGGCGGCGAACTCCGTGAGGCGGGTCTTGTCGTAATCGGCGCCGAAGACGAGCTTCACGACCGGAGTCATCGGAGCGCGCGCCTGCGCATTGAGGCCCGAATCCTCGAGGAGCTCGGCATAGTCTTCCGGCGCCTGATCGGCGGCGAGGGCGAAGTCGTAAGCGAGCCCGAGCGCCCGGTAGAGGGCGGTGCGGCTTCGGGCGTCGGCGCTCTTCACCGCCTCGGCGGTTTCGCGGGCGGCGAAAAGGCGATCGGCAAGACCCGCGTCCGCGTCGAGCGTGAAGTCAAACTGGTCATCTGGCTCGGCCTGCGCAAAGGCAAATGCCTTGTCGACCTCCGGCTCGGCATTGGGTCCGTCCGCCCAGACCGGCGAGGCTTGGGGCGCGGGCGCGGACGCGGACGCGACGGCGCGAGTCATCTCGCCGAGGAGCCCTGCGGTCACTTGCGCGTCTGCCGCCACCTTCCAGTTGATGACGCCGTAGATGAAGTCGATCCGCTCGCCGTCCGACGACAAAGGCATGAGGATGCCGCGGTACATCGTGTTGCGCCCGTTCTGGCCGACGAACTCGGCCTCGAAGCCGATCGGCGAGCAATTGGCGATGATCTGGAGATAATGGTCGGTCAGCCGCGAGAGGAGCGAACGGCTCGGCACGTCGCTGACGGTGCGGATCTCGTTGCCGATGCTGCATTCGGCCCGGATCGCATCGCCGATGAAGGCGACCGCGGGATCCTCGGTGCTGCGGGTGAAGTCGAGCAGAACGCTGTGCGGCCCGAAATCCTCGATATTGTTCGGGTCGACATCCGCCATGGAGGGGTAAGCGCGGCCTCGGAGAAGCGACACCCAGTAATTGTAGGCGCGGACGTGCATCCGCCGCTCGTCGGTTCCGATCTCGGGCGGCGCCTCGATCGCCGGATCGTCTTCGGCGCCGACATAATTGTCGACGCAGTCGTCGATCGTCCGGTAGCTGTCCATTCCCGCTTTCCCCGCAGAGCTAGCCCAAGTTGAAAGGCACAGTGCACCAGACGTGGTTGAGAAAGCGTAAAGCCGCGCCGGCGCACCGGCCGCCCGGCGCTTGTCAGGCCCGAAGTGCGCTGATACAGCGCCGCTTCTTTCCGGGAACGCCGCTTTAGCTCAGCTGGTAGAGCACATCATTCGTAATGATGGGGTCGTGGGTTCGAGTCCCTCAAGCGGCACCACCCCGAAAGCTTCGGGGGGCAGCATGTCCAATCAGATGTGGGGCGGGCGCTTTGCGGCAGGACCCTCGGCGCTGATGCGCGAGATCAATACCTCGATCGGCGTGGACAAAAGGCTCTGGCGCGAGGATCTCGATGGCTCGCGCGCGCATGTCACGATGCTTGCAGCGCAGGGGATCGTCTCCACCGCTGACGCGGACGCGATCCTCGGCGGGCTTGCCCGGATCGCTTCCGAATATGAGGCGGAGGGCGTCACCGAAGATCCGGCGCTCGAGGACATTCACATGCATGTCGAGCACAGGCTGACGGAGCTGATCGGCCCCGTTGCGGGGCGCCTCCACACCGCCCGCTCGCGCAACGACCAGGTTGCGACCGACTTCCGTCTATGGGTCCGGAACGCGATCGGCGAGGTGGACGAGCAGCTTGGCGCGTTCCAGCGGATCCTCGTGGCGCGGGCGGAGGAGCATGCCGAAAGCGTGATGCCCGGCTTCACCCACCTCCAGTCCGCGCAGCCGGTGACACTGGGCCACCATCTAATGGCATATTACGAGATGATCCGGCGCGACCGCTCGCGCTTCCATGACGCCCGGGTCCGGATGAACGAGAGCCCCTTGGGCGCCGCCGCGCTCGCCGGAACCAGCTTTCCGCTCGACCGGCGGGCGACGGCGGAAGCGCTCGGCTTCGATCGGCCCGCTGCCAATTCGCTCGACGCCGTCTCCGACCGCGACTTCGCGCTCGATTATCTGATGGCCGCCGCTCAGTGCGCGCTCCACCTCTCTCGGCTCGCGGAGGAGCTGATCGTCTGGGCAAGCCAGCCGTTCGGCTTCGTCTTGCTTTCCGACGACTTCTCCACCGGCTCCTCCATCATGCCGCAGAAGCGCAATCCGGACGCGGCGGAGCTGGTGCGTGGCCATGCCGGACGCATCGCGGGCGCGATGACGGCGCTCCTCGTCACGATGAAGGGCCTGCCGCTCGCTTATTCGAAGGACATGCAGGACGATAAGCCACCGGTGTTCGAGGCGCACGATCTCCTCACCATCTCGATCCAGGCGCTTGCCGGAATGGTGGAGACGAGCCGGTTCAACCTCGAGCGAATGCGCGCCGCCGCCGAAGCCGGCTTCTCGACCGCGACCGACCTTGCCGACTGGCTGGTGCGGGTCGCGAACGTCCCCTTTCGGGAGGCGCACCACATTACCGGCGCTGCCGTAAGGCGGGCCGAGGAGCGCGGCGTCGGACTTGCGGAGCTCGATCTCGAAACGCTTCGGCAAATCGACGGCCGCATCGACGGCTCGGTCTACCAGGTGCTGAGCGTCGATGCCTCCGTGCGCAGCCGTACCAGCTACGGCGGCACTGCGCCGGAGCGGGTGCGCGAGCAGATCGCCAAGGCCAAAGAAAGCCTAGGTCTCTAGAGGGCCCGCTTCGCCCGGCGTGCGCCGATCCTCAGCCGCAGCGCGTTCAGGCGGATGAAGCCTTCCGCGTCACGCTGATCGTAGGAGCCGGAGCCTTCCTCGAAGGTGACGAGATCCTGATCGTAAAGCGCGAGCGGGCTTTCTCGGCCGATGACGATGACGTTACCCTTGTAGAGCTTCAGCCGGATACGCCCGGTGACATGCTCCTGGCTCTTGTCGATCAGCGCCTGCAGCATCTCCCGCTCGGGCGAAAACCAGAAGCCGTTATAGATGAGGCTCGCGTAGCGCGGCATGATCTCGTCCTTGAGATGAGTCGCGCCGCGGTCCAGGGTGATCGATTCGATCGCTCGGTGCGCCTGCAGGAGGATCGTCCCGCCGGGAGTCTCGTAAACGCCGCGCGACTTCATTCCGACGAAGCGGTTTTCCACCAGGTCGAGCCGGCCGATGCCGTTGTCGTGCCCGAGCTCGTTCAGCCTCGTCAGGAGTGATGCGGGCGACAGGCGCTCCCCATCGATCGCCACCGGATCGCCGCGCTCGAAGTCGATTTCGATCACGGCGGGCTTATCGGGCGCGTCCTCCGGGGAAAGGGTGCGCTGGTGCACATATTCGGGCGCTTCCTGCGACGGATCTTCGAGCACCTTTCCTTCGGACGAAGAGTGCAGGAGGTTGGCGTCGATCGAGAAGGGCGCCTCGCCTTTTTTGTCCTTGGAAATCGGTATCTGGTGATCCTCGGCAAAGCGGATGAGCTGCTCGCGGCTGGCGAACTCCCATTCGCGCCACGGCGCGATCACTCGGATGTCGGGCTCCAGCGCATAGTAACCGAGCTCAAAGCGCACCTGGTCGTTTCCCTTGCCGGTCGCGCCGTGGCAGACGGCGTCGGCACCAACTTCGCGCGCAATCTCGATCTGGCGCTTAGCGATCAGCGGCCGGGCGATCGAGGTGCCGAGCAGATATTGCCCCTCATAGACCGTGTTGGCGCGGAACATGGGGAAGACGAAGTCGCGGACGAACTCCTCGCGTAGGTCGACGATGAAGATGTTCTCGGGACGGATGCCGAGCAGCTCGGCCTTTCGGCGGGCGGGCTCGACCTCCTCGCCCTGGCCCAGATCGGCGGTGAAGGTCACCACCTCGGCGCGATATTCGGTCTGCAGCCATTTGAGGATGATCGAGGTGTCGAGGCCGCCGGAATATGCCAGCACCACTTTCTTGGGCGGGTTGTTCATTGCTTCACTCCTTCTCAGCGCGTTCCGCTGAGCGCGTCGATTTTGGATTTCACCTCGCCCGGCCCGAAGCCGTCGCGGATGACGAGGACGAGCGTGTCGTCCCCGGACACCGTGCCGGCGATCTCCGGCAGCCGCGACTGGTCGATCGCGACTCCGACCAGGTGAGCCGACCCTGGCGGGGTCTTCAGCACGAGGAGGTTGCCGGCGACCTCGACGGACTGCACCCACTCGCCAATGATCCGCTGCAGCCGCCCCGCCGCCCAGTCGCTGTCGCCGAGCTGGTCCGGGAGCGCGTAGCTAAGGCTTCCGCCGCGCTTCACCTTGATGGCACCGATCTGCTCGAGGTCGCGCGAGACGGTCGCCTGAGTGACTGCGAAGCCCTGCGCGGCAAGGCGTGCGGTGACCTCCTCCTGGCTCCCCACGGTCTCCGAGCGGACGAGGTCGGCGATCGCCTTCTGGCGGCGGGCGCGGGTGTCGGTCATCCCGCCCCCAGCATCCACGCCATCGCCCCGCGGGCGGTGTGCATGCGGTTCTCCGCCTGGCGCCAGACGGCGCTGCGGCTCGATTCCATCACCTCACCCGTTACCTCCTCGCCGCGCCGGGCGGGGAGGCAATGGAGAAACCAGGCATCCTCGGTCCGCGCCATCAGCTCGCCATTCACCTGGTAGGGCGCGAGCGCCTTCAAGCGCGTTTCGCTCTCCGCATCCTGGCCCATCGAAATCCAGACGTCGGTATAGACGAACTGCGCGCCGGCCACCGCCTCGGCGAGATCGGCCGTCTGAGTCACGCCGCCGAGCCGCGCGAGCTCGCCGGGCGAGAAGCCATAGCCGTCAGGGCTGGCGATGCGCAGCTCGATCCCCAGCAGCACGCACGCCTCGGCGAGCGAGCGCGCGACGTTGTTCGCATCCCCGACATAAGCGATCCGTGCGCCCTGGAGCGTCCCCAGAAGCTGCTTAACCGTCAGGAGGTCGGCGAGCGCCTGCAGCGGATGATGGAGGTCCGAGAGCATGTTGAGGACGGGCTTGTCCATCGCCGCCGCCATGAGCTCGAGGTCGCGATGCTCCATCACCCGCGCGGCGATCAGCTCGTGGTAGCAAGCGAGCGTCCGCGCCACGTCCTCCGCCGTCTCCCGCGTTCCGAGCCCAACTTCCTCCTTCTGGATGTGGACGGGGTGCCCGCCGAGCTGGACCACCGCCATCTCCATCGAATTGCGCGTCCGGGCGCTCGGCTTCTGGAAGAGGAGCGCCACGCCCTTGCCCGAAAGCGGCCGGCCGAGCTCGCTCCGCTGCGAAAGGGCGAGGACATGCTCCAGATCCTCCCGCTTAAGATCCGATATCCTAAGAAGGTCGGTCATCAGCTTGCCTCCCGCCGCACCATCGTGCCGATGCCTTCGTCGGTAAAGACCTCGATCAGGAGCGCGTGGGGCACCCGCCCGTCGATGATATGCGCGCTTCCAACGCCGCCTTCGACGGCGTCGGCGCAGGCGCGCAGCTTCGGGATCATGCCGGCGCTCACACTGTCGCTCTCGATCTGCGCGCGCACTTCCGCGGCGGTAAGGCGCGGGATCAGCGAGTCCGGGTCGTTCACGTCTGCCATAAGGCCGGGAGCTGCGGTGAGATAGATGATCTTCTCCGCGCCCATGGCCACCGCGATCGCCCTCGCCGCCTCGTCGGCATTTATGTTGTAGGGCTGCCCGCCCGCATCCGCTCCGACCGTCGAGACGACCGGCGCCAGCCCCTCGTCGAGCAGGCGGTGGAGGACGGACGCACGCACCATGCTGACGTCGCCGACGAAGCCGAGCGAGGATTCGCGCGGAGTCACGGTAAGAAGGCCGCCATCTTCGCCCGCTACGCCGACCGCCACCGGGTCGTCGAGCGCCTCCCGGTTGATCGTGCCGACGAGGTCGCGGTTGATCTTTCCCACCAGCACCATCCGGACGATCTCAAGCGTCTCGGCATCGGTCACCCGCAGACCGTCGCGGAATTCCGGCTCCTTGCCGACCCGCCGCATCATCTCGTCCACCTGGGGGCCGCCGCCATGGACGAGCACGCAGCGGACTCCGACGCTCCTCAGCAGCAGCACGTCCTGCGCCAGCGCCCGGTCGAGCTCCGCGTCGAGCGCCGCCCCGCCGAGCTTCACGACGACGGACTTGCCCGCGAAGCGCTGGATATAGGGCAGCGCCTGGACGAGCACGCGCGCGGTATCGGTAGGGCTCGCTCTCATGACGTCTTCACATTTTCCTTGATGTAGCCGGGACCGAGATCGATGCCGATCACCTGCGCCTGGCCCTCGCCGAGCCCGAGCGCCACTTCGATCTCGATGCGCTCCTCCTTCATGTGAGCGGCGACCGCGTCATGGTCGTGCCCGGCGTTGGTGCCGCCGCGCGAGACAGTGATGCCGCCATAGGAAACGCTCGTCTTCTCCGCTTCGAAGGCGATTCCGGAGGAGCCGGCGGCGGCGAGGAGACGCCCCCAATAAGGATCGCCGCCATGCCAGCTGCATTTGACGAGGTTGTTCTCCGCGATGTTCTTGGCGGCGATCCGGGCTTCGGCGTCCGAGGCCGCGCCGGTGACGCGTAGGGCCGCCATCCTGGTCATGCCCTCGGCGTCGCGGGCCATCTGGAGCGTCAAATCCTCGCAGACACGGTGCATCGCGTCGGCGAATTCGGCGGGGTCGGGCTTGCCCCTCCGGCCGGAGGCCAAGACGATGACCGTGTCGTTGGTCGACGTCGCGCCATCGACGTTCAAGGTGTTGAAGGTGCGGTCGACCGCCTTCTTCAATATCCGCTGCAGATCCTCGCGCTCCACGTCCGCATCGGTGGTGAGGAAGGCGAGCATGGTCGCCATGTTGGGAGCGATCATCCCGCAGCCTTTGGCCATCCCGCCGAGCGTGAAGGTGGAGCCCCGCACGAGCGCTTCCTTCGGGTGCGTGTCGGTGGTGAGGATGCCCTTGGCGGCGTCCTCGGCGCCGTTCCTAGAAAGCTTTTTCGTGAGCTTCGGAGTGGCTGCGAGAATCTTTTCCATCGGCAGCGGCGTGCCGATGATCCCGGTCGAGCAGACCAAGACGTCCTCAGCCGACACTCCCAACGCCTCGGCCGCGACCGCACACATCCCTTCCGAATCCTTCAGCCCCTCCGCACCCGTTCCGGCATTGGCGTTGCCGGAGTTGACGATGATCGCCGCAGCGCGCCCGCCATTCTCCGCCAGCCGCCGCCGGCTCGCCGTCACTGGCGGAGCGACGAACTTGTTCTGGGTGAAGACGGCGGCAGCGGTGACCGGCCGGCGGTCCTCCGTCACGATGAGCGCCATGTCGTGGCGCTTCTTCTTGACGCCCGCGTGGCATCCAGCGGCGACGAACCCTTCCGCAGCAGTGACGCTCATGGCCAAACTCCTACCTTCGGCAGCCCCGCCGTCTCCTCGAGCCCGAGCATCAAATTGGCGCACTGGATCATCTGGCCGGCGGCTCCCTTGCCAAGATTGTCGAGCGCGGCGATGGCGAGGATGCGGCCGGTACGCTCGTCATATCGGGCGGCGAGGTGGACGGCGTTGGAGCCGAGCGTCCACTTGGTGGAGGGCGAGCGCTCGGACACATGGATGAACGGCTCGTCGGAATAGGCCGCCCCGAGCGCCTCCAGCGGATCGCACGGCCCCTTCGCCTGCCCATAGCAGGTGGCGAGGATTCCACGGTTCATCGGAGCAAGGTGAGGCGTGAACAGCACCCGACCGCCAAGCTCCATCTCCATCTCCGCGGTGTGGCGGTGCGTCAGGAGCCCATAGGCGGCGAGATTCTCGTCGACGGTGTTGAAATGCGTCTCGTCCTTCAACCCCTTCCCCGCACCGCTTACGCCCGAGGCGGCGTCGACGACGATGCTGCCCGGCTCGATCAGTTCGAGGAGCGGCCGGAGCGCGAGGATCGCCGAGGTCGGGTAGCAGCCGGCGGCGGCCACAGTTTTCGAGGCGGAGATCGCCTCCCGGTGAAGCTCGGGGATGCCGTAGACGAAGGAGGAGAGGAGCTCCGGTGCCAAATGCGGCTCCTTGTACCAGCGCCGATACTCCGCGGCGTCGGAGAGGCGGAAGTCGGCGCCGAGATCGACGAAAGGAATGCCGCGCTCGATGATCTGCGGAGCGACGGCCTGCGAGTGGCCGTGCGGGAGCGCGGCGAAGACGAGGCCGATGCCGTCCAGCGCTTCCGGCGCGTAGCGCTCGACCGTCAGCCCTGCAAATGCAAGCGCCAGATGCGGATGGACTGCCTCCAACGAAAGCCCTGCTTGGCTGTCGCCGAACAGCTTCGCAGGCTCAAGGCGCGGGTGCCCCGCCAGCAGGCGGAGCAGCTCCGCCCCGACGAAGCCGGAGGCACCGAGGATTGCAACTTGAATCATGGGAGCGGCCCTATGCGCTATGCTGCATAATTATGCAAGCACTAAGGGGCGGCGCGGAGGCCCCGCTCTAGGTCGGCAATGAGATCGCCCTGCGCCTCGAGGCCCACCGAGAGCCTCAATAGCCCCGGATCGATCCCCGCCTCCGCCTGCGCCTCCGGCGGCATGCCGCGGTGGGTCATGGTCGAGGGCACGCAGATCAGGGTCGAGAAGCCGCCCAGCGACGATGCCAGCGTGATCAGGCGCAGCGCCTTCAGGAAGGCGCGAGTCGCCTCGCCGCCGCCACGGACCCGGAAGCTCAGCATGAAGCCGGGCCCGTCCTGCTGCTTATTGGCGAGGGTGAAGCCCGGATCACTCTCCAAGCCGGGAAAATGCACCGCCGCCACTTGCGGCTGTTCAGAGAGCCAGACCGCGATCTCGCGCGCCGTCGCTTCCTGCCGATCGACACGGAGCGGGAGGGTGCGGAGGCCCCGGAGCGTCTGCCAGGCCTCGTGCGCCGAAGCGTTGAGGCCGGCCGCGTTCGCCCACCAATGCGCCTTTTCGAGGAGCGCCGGATCGGAAGTGAGCAAGGCTCCGCCGAACAAATCGCCATGGCCGTTCAGCGCCTTGGTCGTCGAATGCATGACGAGGTCGCAGCCGAGCTCGAGCGGGCGCTGCCGGCAGGGCGTCAGCAAGGTGTTGTCGGCAATGCTGAGCGCCCCTGCCGCCTTTGCCTCGGCCGAACGCTTTGCCACATCGACGACGCGCAGCAGCGGGTTGCTCGGAGTCTCGATCCAGACCAAAGCCGGCTTTTCGTCCATCCCCCGCCCGAACGCTTCATCGTCGCCCTGGTCGACGAAGCTGCTTCGGATCAGCCCCTTTTCCTCCAGCCCGGCGATCAGCCGGTAGGTGCCGCCGTAGCAATCGTGCGGAGCGACGACGAGCCCGCCCTGCGGCACCAGCAGCAGGGCCAGCAAGGCGGCGGACTGGCCGGAATTGGTGAGGACGCCGCCCGCCGCGCCTTCGAGCTCGGCAAGAGCCGACCCCAGCATGTCCCGGTTGGGATTGACGGTTCGGGAATAATCGTAGCCCGGCTTCTCCTCCGCGTCCGCCCACTCATAAGTGTCCGACGTCCAGAGCGGCGGAGTCACCGCTCCATAAGCCGGGTCGGCGCCGACGCCCGCCGTCGCGACCACGGTGGAGGCTTCGCGCCTTTCGCTCAAAGGCTGCGCTCCAGGAACGGCTTCACCAGAGCGGCAAGCGCCTCCGGCTCTTTGAGGAACATGTCGTGCCCGTAGAGGCATGGCAGGAGATGGAGCTCCGACGCGCCGCCCAGCCGGTCATGAAGCGCCTCGAGCTGCACCGGCGGCACGAGCTGGTCGCTCTCCGCCCCGATCAGCAGGGTCGGGACCTCGATCCGCTCCGGCTCGACCCTGTGCCGGTCGATCGAGGCGGAAAGGCTGAGGAAGCGCTCCGGCGACATCACGGAGCGGAAGCGGTCGCCGCGCGCGCGCAGATATTCGCCCGGCTCGCTCGTCTGGAGGCATTCGCCGCTGGCGATGCCGGCGCCAAAGCGCCCTGCGAATTCGTCCGCGGTGCGGTAGCTCAGCATTGCCAGCCCGCGGGCGATCGACAGCGCCTCGTCGGAATCGCCGTTCCTGATCCCGAGATCGACCACGCGCCGCTGAAGCTCGCGCATCGCGGTCGCGAACGGGTGCGGGCACGCGGGCGCCGAGACCGCGACGATGCGGTCAACCCGCTCCGGATTAAGCGCGGCAAAGGCCAGGGCGACCATTCCGCCGTAGGAGGCGCCGACGATGGCGTGCGCCTTTTCGATTCCGGCAGCGTCGAGCGCGGCGACCACCGCTTCGGCCTGCTCGGCGGAGGTCGGCGCGATCCGGCCCGTCTCGTCCGCAGCGAAGTCGAGCCCGACGATGCGGAACCGCGCCAGGTCGACGCCGCCGCCCTGGCGGACCAGCGAGGCCCACCAGCCGTCGCTGCCGTCGGCGCAACGCGCAACGAAGCGGTTGGCTGAGATTCCGCCGAGCACGACCACAGCGGGAGCGCCTTCAGGCCCGCACACGGTCGCGCGGGTGCCGGTGGCGAAGCCGAGATCGAGCGGCACTTCGAGGTCGCGCAGCACCGGGGCGCCGCCGCCGCTACACTCCGTCTCCAGCCAGTCAGGTTCGATCACGTTGCACAACATGCTTCTTCCTTGCACTTTCGAAGACGATGCTGCGCGAGACCCGCTTGGTTGCCGGTTCGGCCGCATCGTCCCTTCCTGGGACCGCCACCTTGCCCGGGAAGGCAGGTTGGCGTGAGCACAAGGCTCACTCTTGATGCTTCGAGGTTGTGCAGCCTTTCGGCCGCGCCTCCTCGGTGCTCTTAAAATAGGCAGCTTGGGGAAAGGTTGCCAAGCTGATTCTTTTCAGGCGGCGGCGCCGAGGAACTTCTTGATGTTGCGGGAGGCCTGGCGGAGCCTTTGCTCGTTTTCGACGAGAGCGATCCGGACGAAGCCCTCGCCCTCCTCGCCGAAGCCGACTCCGGGCGCGACGGCGACGTTCGCCTCGGCCAGCAGGCGCTTGGAGAATTCCATCGACCCCATGGCGCGGAATTGCTCCGGGATCGGGGCCCAGGCGAACATGCTCGCCTGCGGCGGCGGTATCTCCCAGCCGGCGCGGCCGAAGCACTGGACGAGGCAGTCGCGGCGGCCTTTGTAGAGCTGCCGGTTCGCCTCGACCACGTCCTGCGGCCCGTTCAGCGCCACCGTCGCGGCGGCCTGGACGGGCGTGAAGGCGCCGTAATCGAGATAGGATTTGACCCGCGTCAGGGCGTTGATCAGCGTCCGGTTCCCGACCGCGAAGCCGATCCGCCAGCCGGCCATCGAGTAGGTCTTCGACATCGAGGTGAACTCGATCGCCACGTCCTTCGCGTCCGCCACCTGGAGGATCGAGGGCGTGGGGGCGGTGTCGAAATAGATTTCGGCATAGGCAAGGTCGCTGATCACCCAGAGCTTATGCTCGCGGGCAAAGGCGACGACCTTTTCGTAGAAGCCGAGGTCCGCGACGTAGGCGGTCGGGTTGCTCGGATAGCCGATCACCAGCACGGTGGGCTTCGGCACCGTATAGCGCATCGCATATTCGAGGCGGGTGAAGAAATCCGGACCGGGCGCGGCGGGGATCGAGCGGATCGCGGCGCCCGCGATGATGAAGCCGAACTGGTGGATCGGGTAGCTCGGGTTCGGCGCCAATACCACGTCGCCCGGAGCGGTGATGGCCTGGGCGAGGTTGGCGAGGCCTTCCTTCGAGCCCAAGGTCACCACCACCTCGGCATCGGGATCGAGATCGACCCCGAAGCGGCGGGCGTAATAGCCGGCTTGGGCCTTGCGGAGGCCGGCTATGCCCTTCGAGGCCGAGTAGCCGTGGGCGCGCGGGTTGCGCGAGACCTCGCAGAGCTTCTCGACGACATGGGCGGGCGGTGCGCCGTCGGGATTGCCCATTCCGAGGTCGATTATGTCGACCCCCCGCGCCCGCGCCGCCGCCTTCATCGCATTGACTTCGGCGAAGACGTAGGGCGGCAAGCGGCGGATGCGATAGAATTCGTCCATGGGCCAAGCGCCCTACCACCCCCGCCGCGGGGCGCGCTAGGCCGGAATATAGGCCTGCGTCACCATGCAGTAGAGCATCGGGATCGAGAGGATGAAGTTGGTCCGCGAGGCCATCATCGCCGTCTTCGCCGAGCTCGCCTTCACATCGTCGTCCGCCGGCTTCAGGCCGAGCGCGCGCTGCTGGTTCGGCCAAATGATGAACCAGACGTTGGCCGCCATGATGAGAGCAAGCCACATGCCGAGGCCGATGACCCGGTAGCCTTCCTCGAACATCAGTGCGCGCGGGATGTAGCCGCCGACCGTCGTCTCGGCCACCAGGAGTCCGGTCAGAACCGTCACCAGCGCCGACCAGCGGAACCAGAACAGGGCTTCGGGCGCGATATATTTGGAAACGCCGCCCTTCAGCTCCGCCGGCACCTTGGGCATGGTCGGGATCTGGACGAAGTTGAAATAATAGAGGAGCCCGATCCACAGGATGCCGGCGAGGACGTGGAAGAAGCGGAGCCAGAAATTGAGGTAGCCGTCGCCCATCTGGTCGGAGTGGAAGCCGAACATCACGGCGACGAGCAGCAGGACGCCGAGCCCGAGCGCGAGGTGGAAGTTGCCCAAAATCTTGCCCATCGCCATTCCCCTTGTTGCTGGCATGTCGAGCCTCTCTATCGTAACGCCGCCGTCATGGGAATCCCGCTATGACGAAGCCGCGCCTGTTCGACTATTTCCGGTCCTCGACAAGCTATCGGGTGCGAATCGCGCTCAACCTCAAGGGCGTCGACTATGAGCGGACTCCGATCGACCTCCTCGAGGGCCGGCAGCGGGAAGCGGACTATCGCGCGCTCAACCCGCAGGGCCTGGTGCCGACGCTGGAGATCGACGGCCTCCGCATCACCCAGAGCCTCGCGATCATCGACTACCTGGAAGCGACCCGCCCGGAGCCGCCGCTGCTCCCCGCCGATCCGGCCGACGCGGCCCATGTGCGCTCGCTCGCTCTGATCGTCTCCTGCGACATCCACCCGATCAACAATCTGCGCGTCCTCAAATATCTGTCCGGCACGCTCGGCCAGGACGAGGAGGCGCGCAACGCCTGGTATTCGCACTGGGTAAGCGAGGGGCTGGCTGCGCTCGAAGCCGCGGCAGCTCCGTGCGCGGGGCGGTTCCTGTTCGGCGATGCGCCCACACTCGCCGACATTTGCCTCGTGCCCCAGCTCTTCAACGCCCGCCGCTTCGACGTGCCGCTGGAGCCCTACCCGACGCTCCTCCGCGCCGACGCGGAAGCGAGCCGGCTGGAGGCCTTCGCAGCGGCGCACCCGGACCGCAGCTGATGCTGGCGGAGCATGGCGGAGCGGGCGGCGCGGCGCTATAGCGGCGGCCAAGAGGAGGACGAAGCTATGGGCCGAGTGGATGCAATCAGCCGGGGCATGGCGGACGCCTCTCCGCTCGCCTCGGTCGAAATCCCCTCGCTCCAGGGCAAGGTGCCCGAGGAAGAGTGGAAGATCCGCGTCGACCTCGCCGCCGCCTACCGGCTGGTCGCCTACTTCGGCTGGGACGACATCATCTTCACGCACCTTTCGGCGCGTATCCCGGGGCCGGAGCACCATTTCCTGCTCAATCCCTACAACCTCATGTTCGAGGAAGTGACCGCATCGAGCCTGGTGAAGGTGGACCTGGACGGCCATGCCGTCGAGCCGAGCCCCTTCATCACCAACCCGGCCGGCTTCACCATCCACTCCGCTATCCATATGGCGCGGGAAGACGCCCACGCGGTGATGCACCTCCACACGCCGCACGGCCAGGCGGTCTCCGCCCATTCCGAAGGGCTGCTTCCGCTCACCCAGACGGCGATGCTGATCCGCGAGGACGTCGCCTATCACGACTACGAAGGCGTCGCCGTCGACCTCGACGAGCGTGAGCGGCTGGTTGCCGACATCGGCGACAAGGGCGCCATGCTGCTCCGCAATCACGGCACGCTCACGGTGGGCGAGACGGTCGGCGAGGCGTTCCTCAAGCTCTACTTCCTCGAGCGCGCCTGCGAGGCGCAGATCCTCGCGCTCTCGGCCGGCCCCGCAAACCTCAACAACCCGCCCCAGGGCGCGCCCGAGGTGACGGCCCAGCAGGGGAAGATGGGCCTGAAGCTCGCCGCGGGAGCGCTCGCCTGGCCGGCTCTTCTCCGAAAAGCGTACCGGCTCGACCCAAGCTTCGCGACCTGAGACCGTAGCCCACCGCTTCCTCCATTCCGGAGGGATGAAGCTCCGGATCGGAGACGGTTCCGGTGTCCGTCCGCCTCCCTGCCGTCCAGTCTCGCCCGTACCGGCGGCGGCTTAACCAAGTCCCTCAACCTCCCGTTCGCCAGCCGGCCTTAGGCTCGGGGAATGGCGACCGTGATCGATCTACGCCCATGGCAGCTCGGCCTTACCGTGCTTGGCGGAGCGGCTCTGGGCCTCGGCTTCGCGGCCATTCCGGCGGCACCCTCCGAGAGCGTAGCAGTCGCGCCCGTCGCAGCGGACGTGCCCGACCCGTGGTCGGAATCGCGGCGATCGGCGGCAATCCTGCAGGCGCAGGAGGCGACGCCGGAGCCCGAACTCGGCACCGCCCGAACGATCGTCGCCAACGGAACCTGGCGGATCATCGACGGCGACACCTTTGCGGTGGGCGCGGACAAGATCCGGATTGCCGACATCGACACGCCCGAAATGAACGGCCGCTGCGCGCAAGAGACGGCGCTGGCCAAGCGGGCGGCGGCGCGGATGGAGGCGCTGCTCGCCGAGGGCCCGTTCGAGCTCCAGCGCTCGGGCCGCGACGAGGACCGCTATGGCCGCAAGCTCCGGGTGGTGACTCGCGGCGGGCGGAGCCTGGGCGACCAGCTGGTGGCGGAAGGGCTGGCGCGGACATGGACGGGGCGGCGGGAGCCTTGGTGCGAGGGCTAGCGCATCGAAGTGGTACTTCGATGCGGGTGTCGCGGCGGGCGGGGCGGCTGCGATTT
>Ga0216301_1000048_pt1 | contig 30333 bp, 23 predicted proteins | sample 4hB_Boncat_minus_FD_156203 | JGI IMG/M metagenome (GOLD analysis project Ga0216301, IMG submission 156203) | Terrestrial sediment cell enrichment communities for BONCAT metagenomics from Utah, United States - 4hB_Boncat_minus | ecosystem: Environmental > Terrestrial > Deep subsurface > Rock...
GCTCCAGGTAGCCGGCGGCAAGAAGGAAGGGAGCCGCCTCGGCGGGGATGTCGGGCGGGAGAGACGGGCGGCTCGTGTCCATCGGCTCCTGGGGGTTCATTCGGGTAGATCGCGAGCGGGGCGTGCCGATTTGGCGGGATGACGTCTTGGTCCGCAAAACAAAGCAGGGCCCTATCCGCGCTTAGCGCCGCAGGGGCAGGATAAGCGCCACTTCTTCCTGGAGGCGACCGACCGAAACCGGCTTCTTCATCGTGGCGCGGACATTCGGGCCCGCCGAGTACTGGTCCATTCCTTCGGGCAGCGCCACCATGAAGACTACGGGAAGCGTGGGGAAGCGGGAGTGGATCTCCTGAAGCAGGTTCGTGGTCGACGCGCGTCCCGGCAGCCGGTCGTCCAGCAGCAGCAGATCGACGGCTCCGCCTTCCAACCGGGAGAGAACCTCATCGCTGCGCCACGCGTGCGAAACGAGGCAATCTATCCCAAGCAAGGCCTCGCTGAGTTGGCCCCGGATGACCCGGTCTTGCGCGGTCACCAGGACGTTCCCTCGCCCTGACTTTACGGCGGCCGCAGACTGCACTCGCCCGTCGCCGAACCAGCAGCCGCCGGCGGCTACGGAGCGCACCGCCGGAACGAGCTCGGTGGAGGCGCGCTGTTTGGCTACCACCCCTTCGGCCCCCATCGCCCGCGCTCGCGCCTCGAACTCCGAGCCCCCATACCCGGTGCAAAACAGGACCACCGGACGACAGTGCTCGGCGGGAACTTCTTCGAACCAGAGGGAGATGGCCTGCAGAAGCTGCAAGCCGTCCGCGGTTCCAAGCTGGTAGTCCAGAAGAACCACGTCTGCTTCGTTCTGCCGAAGGAAGCCGCACGCCGCGCCGGCGGACGCCACCTGGCCCACCACCTCAATATCCGGCTCGGAGCTTAGCCGGGCGGTGAGATAAGACTGGACCAACGGGTCGTCTTCGACACTCAGCACGCGGATCATTTGCGACATCCCCTGTACCCAGTCTTCCGCTCTGGGCAGAACGCATCCAACTTTTGGGACAACTCCAGCTTGCTCGGGTTGCTAGAAAAGCACCCAGGATGGACGCAGTGATGCGGAGGGTGCGCCGTCTGTCCGCCCCATGCTCCCGGGGTTCCTGCGCAACGAGAGCGGCAAAGAGAGCGAGGAGCACGGGGAAGGCGGGGGCCGCAGCGGGCGGCTCTCGACGTTGGGACGCCAGCGGATCACCCCTCGACGCACATCAGCTCAGTGCGGCGTAAGTTAATGTTCGAGAACTGCGTCTGTCTGCATCCCTGTTCGACAACCGACGGCCGGCGAGACGCCAGACAAGTGCTGTTCTTCGGCGTGGAGGCCGCACGCACCAGCAGCTACCGCCCCTGATTCTGGCGGGGCCAAGGGCTGTTATCCAATGCTCTTCTCTGCGCTATTATACTACGCAGACCTCATCTCGGGGTTAAAGGCCCGCCAGCCGCGTCAACCCTGGCGGCGGCTCCGAGGAAAGGAAGATCATGCCATGAAAGCGGTTACCCTCCTGTTCACCGCGCTGCTGCTGGCGGCGCCGGCCGCCGCCTCGAACCGCGCGCCTGCCCCCGCGGAACTCGTAGTGACGCGTGACCTCCCCTACGCTAATCCGGCGCTGCCGCGGCAGGTGCTGGATGTCTACGCGCCGGCCGGCGCGAAGAAGCGGCCAGTCGTCTTCTGGATTCACGGCGGCGGATGGCAGGCGGGCGACAAGTCCATGGTCCACAGCAAACCCCAGGCGTTCGCGGACCGGGGCTTCGTCTTCGTCTCCACGAACTACCGGCTGCTGCCCGGCGTGGACATGGGGACCATCGTCCGCGATGTCGCCAAGGCCGTGGGCTGGGTGCACCAGCACATCTCGGAGTACGGAGGCGACCCGAAGCGGCTCCTGATTATGGGCCACTCCGCCGGCGCCCAGCTCGCCGCCCTGCTGTGCACGGATGAGCGCTACCTGCAAGCGGAGGGGGTTCCGCTCGCCCACGTCCGGGGCTGTGTGCCTGTGGACGGCGACACCTACGACGTGCCGCTGATGATCGAAACCGCGGCGGCGCGGCGCAAGGCGCTGGGCCAGCCCGATCCGAAGTTCGGCCACTACGAGAAGTTCGGCAGCGACCCGGTGAAGCACCGGGACTTCTCCGCCGTCAACCACGTCGCGAAGGGTAAGAAGATTCCACGCTTCCTGCTGCTGCACGTGGCGGACCACGTCGACACCACCGCCCAGGCGCTGCGCTTGCGGGACGTCCTGCGCACGGCCGGCCTGCGGGCCGAGAACTTCGCCGCCCCGGCTACGGATCACGTCAAGCTCGACGTCAACCTGGGCCTGGCCGACGACCCGGCGACGCAGGCGCTGTTCGAATTTGCGGCAAACGCACTGCGGAAGTGACCGGCTTCACCGGGCGGCGGGTTTGTCGTAGGGGAGGTTGGGCACGAGAGTCGGATCGTACTTCGAGCCGGCGGAAACCTGGATCATGGTGATACGGACCCGGGTGGGAAAGAACTTCTCGGGATCGGACCGCTTGTGGGCGTGGTCGCCCTTCTGATCCTTCATCACCAGGTCCATCTGCTTGATGCCCTCGGTCCAGATGATCGCGTCGTTCTGCCAGAACGACTTCATCGAGACGTCCTTCTCGTAGACGCCTTTCGCCGAGTAGGGCCCGATCCCGGTGCATCCGTAGCCGTTGCCCTGGCCGCGATTGGGGATATAGCAGAGGCTCCATTGAGTGGGTTCGCCGCCTTCCGGTCGATCCAGTACCTCGGCCCGGATATGGACCGTGCCATTCCGGTAGTCAACCGGGCTGGTCCAGTCGCGGGGCCGCTTCGGATTGATGGCGTCGCCCTTCACGTAGTAATGCGACTTGCTTGGCCTCGAGTTGTCCGCGTCCGTTTTGGTGAACGTGAAGGTGACGTCGAACAGGACGAACTGTTCCGCCCATGCCGCGCCGGGAGTGAGTAGCAGGGAGGATACAGCGGCGGGCAGCCACAGGCTCGCCATGACCGCGCGCGCCGAACGAACTCCAACCATAAGGGCCTCCCTGATACCCGGCGGCTCGTGCTTCGCGAGCCGATGAACTTGAACGCGTTACGCCTAGATTTCACCCCCGGCAGGAAACTCCCTCTGCGGAGCAGCGCAGGCAAACCGGGTGGCGCTGCCCGACTGGCGCTCTCCAGAAATGCGCCTGCTTCCCGTGGTTCCAGTCGCTGGACTGCGAATGGATGCGGACGTGGGGCCTGGAGCCGGGCCGTGTGGAGCGCCTCGCCCTCGTGGACGCTGCCGTTGATGGCGCCCGCCCCCGCTGGTGGACAGCTCAAGGCATTACCAGAAAACAAGCGGTAACGCGGCGGACGCTCTGGCCTGTGGAGGTCGCGAGCGTCCGAGTGGATAGCCGCCAGATGGACCTGTGCGAGCTTCGCCCGTAGACGAGCCGGTTGAGTTCTATCAGAGGAAGATTCGCTGAAGCCGCTGGCGGAAACACTCCTTAGCAAATACTGCCCTCCGGGTCGCATGACCGGAGGGCAGTTGAACGGCGGGTTTATTCAATTCTCAGGTATGAGTGCCGCACGTGCTGCGGAAGAGAGTCGGGGCGGCCGGATTCGAACCGGCGACCTCTTGTTCCCAAAACAAGCGCGCTACCAAGCTGCGCCACGCCCCGTCTGCAAGCCGCCGGACAGAGAGTCCCGCGGCACACCCAAAGTATAGCAGCTTGGGAGTGGGAACGGAAGAGGCCGCCTGGCGCCCTGGAGCCCTGGCCCGACGCACGGACGCCGGGCCAGGGCTCCAGGGCGTCCGTGATTGCCTCTTTCTCTTCGCGCGACGGCCTGTTATAATCTCCCTACGGAACTGCCGTCTGCTCGCGTAGCTCAGTGGATTAGAGCATCAGTCTTCGGAACTGAGGGCCGGGGGTTCGAATCCCTCCGCGAGCGTCCCCTCTAAAACGTGAAAAGCGGCCTCTCCCTGCGTGGGGAGAGGCCGCTTATTGCTTGAATCCTCGAAACGGGCGCGGACCTAGACCAGGGTAGCCATCACCTTCTCGTCGATGTCGAAGTTGGCGTAGACGTTCTGGATGTCATCGTGGTCCTCCAGTTGGTCCATCATCCGGAGCATCTGCTGCGCGGTCTTGGCGTCGAGCTGCACCGTGGTGCTGGGGACGCGCGTGAGCTCGAACGAGCCTACTTTCAATCCCCCGCTCTCCAGGCCCTCGCGCACGGCGTTCAGGTCTTCCGGCGCCGTATACACTTCGAAGCTTTCTTCCTCGGTCTTCACGTCGTCGGCGCCGGCTTCGATGGCGGCTTCCATCACCTGATCTTCCGTCTTGCCGTCTTTGGGGATCGTGATGAGACCCCGGGGCGTGAACTGCCAGGCGACGCAGCCGCTCTCCCCCAGGTTGCCGCCGCACTTGGAAAAGATGTTCCGCAGCTCCGCCACCGTGCGGTTGCGGTTGTCGGTGGTACATTCCACCAGCACGGCTACGCCGGAAGGGCCGTAGCCTTCGTAGGTCAGCTCCTCGTAGTTGGCGCCGTCAAGCTCGCCGGAGCCCCGCTGGATGGCGCTCTTGATCTTGTCCGCGGGCATGCTGTTCTCGCGGGCCTTCTGGATGGCCATCCGCAGGCGAAGGTTGCCGTCCGGATTGCCGCCGCCCGCTTTGGCCGCCATGATGATCTCGCGGGAGATCTTGGTGAACACCTTCCCCCGCTCCGCGTCCATCTTGCCTTTTTTCAGGCGGATGTTATGCCATTTGGAATGCCCTGACATCGCTCCAAACTCCGCTGTTCTCCCGGCTCACCGTCTACGATACTGGTGAGGTGGGGCCCTTCGAGGCGCCTCGATTATACTATGAGGCGCACTTAGCGTCAATTCAGACGCAACCTGCGGACGGCTCACGACCGGAGGAAGGTTGTTTCTCTCCAGGAACGGAAACTGTCGCCGTAGCAAGTTTTCCGTGACCGCCGGTGGGAAAGTATAGCACGACAGCCCGCGCGCACCGGCAGTCCAGGTCCCTGCCAACCTCCCCATGCCTGCCTCCACTCTCCCTCGCGCCGCAGCGCCTCCCGCCGCCCCGGAACAGGAGGGCGCCGCGCCGCTGGAGTGGCAGGTGCATCTGGCGCGCGGCAACCCGGCGCGGGCGGCGGTGGTGGCGGCGCTCATTGGAGTCTCGGCGTGGCTTTGCCTGCACCTGTTTCAAAACGGGCTGCTCGCGATTGCCACGATTCTCGTGCTCCTGGGGGCGACGGCGGAGTTTCTCTTCCCAATCCACTACCGCCTCACTGCGGAGGCGGCGGAGTTCCGGAACCTGCACACGCTGCGGCGGATCGCCTGGACCGATGTTCGGAAAGCGTACCGCCTGGACCACGGCGTCTATCTCTCTCCCTTCGAACGGGCCTCGCGACTGGATGCGTTCCGGGGAGTGCTGCTCCGCTTCTCTGCCGATGGGGCGGAAAAGGAGGCGGTGCTGGCCGCCGTCCGCGCCGCACGGGCGGCGGCCAGGCAGTACGAGGGCGAATAGCACCGACTCCTGTCCACCTACTTGCGCGCTAGCTAGGCTCTCTGCGGGAATCATGATGATGGCCTTCGAAGCAACTCTCACCGAGGCGGAGCGGGACCTCTGGCTGGAGCGGATCGCCGAGGCCGTGGTGCGGCGGCGGATGGAGGCGCCGGCGGTGCTGGCGCTAGAGCTGCACCGGCCCCTGCATTTCCTGGGCAGCCAGGCGCTCATCGTCGCCACCCCCTTCCTCGGGGCGCTGGTGGGCGTCGAGAACGTCCTCAAGCTCTCGCGGCTGCTGGAAGATGGGCGCAACATCGACCGCCTCATCGAGCGCCTGGAGCGCCCGACGCACGCCGTCCCAACGGGAGCGGAGACTTCCGGAAAGCAGGCTGCGGATGTCGGCTAAGGAGCTGGATTACTGGATCCCGGTGTTGCTGCCGCGGCTCCTCCTGCTGCTCTTCTCCGGGATCATCCTGTCGCGGATCTTCGCCGCGCGCACCCGCCGCCTGTTCATCCGCCGGATTCCCGGCCTGTCGGCCGTCGAGGAAGCCGTGGGGCGCGCGACTGAGATGGGACGGCCCATCACGTTCTCGCTCGGCCTGGGAGGCATCACGGAGGGCCGCGGCGTCATCGTACTTCAGGCGCTCGCCATCGCTGTCCACGTCATCCGCATCGCCATCCGCTACGGGTCGCGGGTGATCCTGACGATGGCGAACCCCACGCTCTACGCGGTGGCGGATGAGGCCGTGCGCGAGGCGTATACGCTGGAAGGCCGACCGGAAGGCTATCGCGTGGAGGACGTGCGCTTTCTCTCGGACCAGCAGTTCGCCTACGCCTCCGCGATGACGGGGGTGATCCTCCGGGAGCGAGCCGCGTCGAACTTCATGTTCGGTCGCTTCTTCGCGGAGGCGCTGATCCTGGCGGAAGCCGGAAACCAGGTGGGGGCGATCCAGGTGGCGGGGACGCCGATCCCAACGCAGGTGCCGTTCTTCATCGCCGCCTGCGACTACGCCATCATCGGCGACGAATACTACGCGGCCACCGCTTACCTCACGCGCGAGCCAGTCTTGCTGGGCAGCCTGGTGGGCCAGGATTACGGCAAGATGATCCTGCTCGGCATCATCCTGCCGGGGCTGTTGTTCTTCTCTCTCTGGCACGGCGTCACCGGTCAGCCCGTCCGCACGGACCTGCTCCACGTTCAGAACTCGCCCGTGAAGATGGGCGCCCGCCAGAGCTTCCCGCAGCAGGTGGAGAAGTGGTTCCGCGCCGGCGGGAAGTAGCCGCGCCGCCCTTCAAGAACTATGTTCAACTTCGCGCGTCTCGCCGCCAATCCGGGTCTACTCTGGACCTACAGCCTCGCCTCCATCGGAGCCTGCCTGGCCGTGCTGGCGCTGCTGCATTTCCTGCCCAGACAGGCCCGGAAGCAGCTCCTGGTGTTCCTCACCTTCGCCGCCGGAGCGGTGTACGCGGTGGACTACTTCTGGGCGCCCAGCCCCTCCGGCCAGCCGAACCCGCTAAGCGGCGTTACCGGAGTGATCGGGAACGTCCTCCAGGTGGTCGCCGGGTTCGCGCTGCTGCTCGGCATCTACAACCTGGTTCACATTCACGCGAATAACATCCGCCGCACCCGTCCGAACTGGGGGTACAGCGTCGTCTTCTTCACCGCGTTCCTCGCCATGCTGATCGCCGCGTTCTGGCGCGAGTCGTATCTCTGGTTCGGGCCGCCCGCCACACAGCTCCGGCTCTCGGACCTCCCGCCGGAGTTCATCCTCGACCGCAACACGCTCTCGCCGGCGGTCCGCACGCAACTGGGGCTGCCGCCCACCCCCGCCTCGTTCAACCCCCTCTACGCCAACGACTTCTACACCTACCTATTCCGGGGCTTCTACCTGAACCTCCAGGCGACGATGTTCTCGATCCTGGCGTTCTACATCGTCTCCGCGGCGTACCGGGCATTCCGCGTGCGGAGCGCCGAAGCAGGCCTGATGATGGTGACGGCGATCATCCTGATGGCGGGGCAGGTGCCGCTGGGGATGGCGCTCACGAACTGGATTCCGCCGCAGAGCGACTGGAGCGGCTTGCGGATTGAGAACTTCAGCTACTGGGTGCTTAGCGTCATCAACATGCCGGTGCAGCGCGCCGTGGAGTTCGGCCTGGGCCTGGGGGCGCTGGCGATGGGGCTGCGGATCTGGCTGAGCCTGGAGCAGGGCGCCTACTTTGGGGAGGAAGTGTAGCCCGTGGCGAGAGAGGCGCCCCAACCCGCGACGCGTTCCGGCTGGGAAGCGGTCCTGGACCGCATCGACCGCCGCGTCATCTACCTGGGCCTGCTGTTGTTCACGCTGGTCCCGCTGCGCTTTCCACTGCCTCTTCCCGTCTACGTAACGCCGCCGGCCGCGAGCCTGCATGCAGCCATCGAAGCGCTGCCGACAGAGAAGGTGGTGTTCGTCGCGTCGAACTGGGATGCGGACACCTACGCCGAGAATGAGCCGCAAACCATTGCCCTTTTCCGCCACCTCCTGCGGCGGCGGCTCAAGTTCGTCCTCTTCTCCGTCACCGCCGCGACGGCCCCACAGTTCGGGCAGAACGCCCTGGATGAAGCGCTGCAGAACGAGTTTCCCGCCGGGCCGGGGCCGGACGGTTACCCGGCGTATGGCGTCCACTACCTGAACGCCGGCTACAAGGTGCGCGCCAAGCCCTGGATTCGATCGCTGGTGCAGGACCCCGGCGCGGCGCTGAACGCGGACTGGAAGGCGCAGCCGATCCGCAGCTTCCCGCTCTTCCAGGGCCTGACCAGCATGCCCGCCGCCGCCAGCATGCTGATCGACATCACGGCGTCCGACACGACGGAAGATTTCATTCCGCTGGTCGGCGCGGAAGGCGTGCCCATCAGCCTGGCGTGTACGGCGGTCAGCGCCCCGGAGCAGTACCCGTTCCTGGCGACGGGACAGCTCAAGGGCCTGCTCACGGGGATGCGCGGCGCGGCGGAGTATGAGACGCTGCTGGGCTACAAGGGCCGGGCCACCCGGATGATGGGCGGGCAATCGTTCGCCCATCTCTACATCTTTCTCCTCATCGTGCTGGGCAATGTGGCGGTGATCCGGCGCAGTCTCCGCCGGCGGAGGGCCTCCTGATGGAGCCGCTCACCTCCCCGCAGGGGATCATCATCTGGATTGGAGCGCTGGTGACGCTCGCGCTCTACTCGATCCTCTACAAAGAGAACCCCGTCTACCGGGTGGCGGAGCACGCCTTTCTGGGGCTGGCGGCCGGCTATGGCCTCTACGCCGCCTGGGCGTTCGTCCTCTACCCGAAGTGGTACCAGCCGATCCGGAACGATGGGGTCTGGCTCTGGGCGATGGCGCTTGTGCCGGGGGTGATGTACTACACCATCTATAGCAAGCGCCTGAACTGGATGAGCCGCATGGTGATGGTGACTATGATGGGGTTCGAGGCGGGGCTGATCTTCCGAACGTGGGCGGGCACCTACATGCGGCAGATCTCCGACTCCTTTCGGCCCCTCTTCCAGCCGGGCTTCCGACCCCCATTCCTGTATTGGGATAACCTCATCTTCGTGGTGGCCCTGGTGAGCGTGATGACCTACTTCTTCTTCTCCTTCGAGCAGAAGTCTCGCGCGGTGCAGCGAACGGCGGGACTGGGCCGCTGGTTAATGATGATCGCCTTCGGCGCGATGTTCGGCTCCACGGTGATGGCGCGGCTCTCGCTGTTCATCGGCCGGCTCTGGTATCTCTTCGCCGAATGGCTCCACCTGATCCCGAAGGGGTAGGCTCCCGGGTTTCAAGTTTCAGGTTTCGAGTTTCAGGCCGCACGCCCAGACACCGCCACACCCGCACATCCCTACACCCATACACTCCCACACCACGACTCCTGCATGAACTTCCACCACGTCAAAGCCTTCTGCACCATCGTCTCCGAGGGGAGCTTTTCCCGTGCGGCGGAGCGGCTGCACCTCACGCAGCCCACCATTAGCGCCCAGATCCAGTCGCTGGAGAAGGCGCTGCACACCCGCCTCTTCGAGCGGTCGGCGCAGGGGATCTCGCTCACGCAGTCGGGCAAGGTGTTCCACCCGTACGCGCTGCAGATCCTGGAGTTGTCGGAGCGGACCGGCCAGGCGATGGACGAGCTCCAGGGGCTGTCGCGGGGCCGTTTGGAGCTGGGAGCCAGCACGGTGCCTGGACATTACATCCTGCCCCGGGTCCTGGCCCGTTTCAAGCACCGCAATCCGGGCGTGGAGATCTCGCTGGCGGTTGGGAACAGCCAGGAAATCCGGCACGGGGTGCGGGAAGGCGCGCTCGACCTGGGGATAGTGGGCGAGCGGGTGCGCGACGAGCGGCTTTCGTACGAGCCGCTCTTCCGCGATCATCTGGTGGCGGCGGTGCGGCCGGAGCACCCGCTAGCCGATAAAGCAGTGTGGAAACCAGAAGAGCTGGCGGAGCAGCCCCTGGTGATCCGTGAATCCGGCTCCGGCACCCGCGCGACGCTGGAGCGGGCGCTGGGCTCCACCTCCATTAGCGTGCAGGACCTCCAGATCTTCCTAGAACTGGGCAGCACCGAAGCGATCAAGATGGCGATCCGCGCGGTGGACGCCGTGGCGATCCTGAGCGAGTGGTCCGTGAAGGACGAAGCGCGCCTGGGCCTGCTGCGCCTGTCTCGGATCGAGGGGGCCGACCTGGGCCGCGACCTCTACCTGGTCCGGCGGGCGCACGGCTACCTCTCCGTGGCGAGCGAAGCCTTCATCCAGTTCCTACGCGACGACAGTCAGGAAGCAGGCGACCCGGCCTGAGGCGGCGCCTACCTCTAGCGTCGGGGAGCCACCGCTCGCCTTGCTAGCGCGCCGCCCACTCCGAAACCCAGTGGCCCTCGCGGATTTCCACCAGCCCGCTCCGCTCCAATTGCTCGGGGGTCGGCGTCCAGTCCAGAGTCGGGATGGGCTGCTTCGGGGGACTCTCCAGCGTAGGGATGGAGCGGATGAGCCCCTGGGTATACGGGTGCGCGGGTTGCCGGAACAGCGTTTCCGCCAGCGCGGCTTCCACTACGCGGCCTCCATGCATCACGATGACGCGGTCACACATCTCCGCCACCAGACCCAGGTTGTGGGTGATGAGCAAGAGCGCCATCTTCCGGGAGGCGCGCAGCTCTTTCAGCAGGTCCAGGATGCGCGCCTGAATCGTAACGTCCAGGGCGGTCGTCGGCTCGTCGGCGATCAGGATCTCCGGATTGCAGCTCAGGGCGATGGCGATCATCACGCGCTGGCGCATGCCGCCGCTCATCTGGTGCGGATAAGCGTCCACCCGCTGCTCCGGATTCGGGATACCGACGGCGGCGAGCGCTTCAATGGCGGCCTGGCGCGCGGCGTCTCCGCGCAGGTGCTGGTGGAGGTGGATCGCCTCCAGGATCTGATTTCCCACCGTGTAAAGCGGGTCCAGGCTCGTCATCGGCTCCTGGAAGATGATGGAGATGTCGTTGCCGCGGATGTCCCGCATCTCGGCTTCCGTGGCCTGCACGAGGTCCCGGCCTTTGAACAGAATCTGTCCGCCGACAATCCGGCCGGGGCGGCTAATCAGGCGGAGAATCGAGAACGCCGTTACGGACTTCCCGCTGCCCGACTCCCCCACGATCCCCAGCGTTTCCTCCGGCGCCAGGTCGAAGGAGACGCCGTCGACCGCCTTCACCACGCCATCGTCGGTGAAGAAGTGCGTCTGCAAGTTGCGAACAGAAAGGACGGGTTCAGGCATCGGAGCTCACGCTCAAAAGCTTTCTTAACAGCTTTGACACAGAGGAACCCAGAAGAGACAGATGGGACACAGAAGGAGACGAGTTGGAGAACTGGTGAGCATTGGCGCCGCTGTGAACGTCGCGGCGGAACTCGCGGCTATCCACTCCCCCGGAACCATCCCATCTGTGTTCTTCTGTAAGATCTGTGTCCCTCTGTGTCAAAGTCCCCTGATTAGCGGGATTTAGGATCGAGGGCGTCGCGGACGCCGTCGCCGAGGAAGTTGAACGCCAGGGTGGTCAGGAAGATCATCACGCCTGGCGCCAGAATCCAGGTCCGTTGCTCGAGCGTCGTGAGGTTTTGGGCGGCGGACAGCATGTTGCCCCAGGAGGGCATCGGGTCGCGGATGCCCAGGTTCAGGAACGAGAGCCCGGCTTCCGCCAAGATATAGCCCGGAATGGAGAGGGTGGCCGAAACGATGGCGTAGGTGAAGGTGGAGGGCAGCACGTGGCGGATGATGATCCGGAAATCCGACACGCCGAGCGAACGCGCCGCCTCCACGTACTCCCGCTCGCGCACCGACAGCACCATGCCCCGGATGATCCGCGCCATCCCCGCCCAGCCTACGAACGAGAGGATGATGACGATCATCACGTACACCTGGACGGGCGGCAGCGTGGGCGGCAGCGTGCCGGCCAGGGCGAGCAGGAGGTAGAAGTCCGGCACGCTCATGATGACTTCGCAGAGACGCATGATCACGTCGTCGATGCGGCCGCCGTAGAACCCGCTGATCCCGCCTACCAACAGGCCCAGCGTAAACGTGATGAGGATCCCGAGCAGCCCCACGGAAAGCGAGATCTGCGAGGCGTAGAGAAGCCGGCTCAGGTAATCGCGCCCGAACTGATCCGACCCTAGAAGATAGATGCGCTTGCCGCCTTCCACGCCAAAAAGGTGGACATTCGTGGGAATCACTCCGAACAGCTTGTACGGCTCTCCCCGGACAAAGAAGCGGATCGGGAGCGGTCGGGACGCGTCTTCGATGAAGATCGGCTTCAGGAACTGGTCGCGGCTCTTCTTGACCTCGTAGACGGTGGGGGCCGGCGTCAGGCGGACCGGCATCGGCGGGCGGAAGTTGCTACCGCGCTCCTGGGACGTGTAGCCATAGGGCGCGATGAAGGGCGCAAACAACGCCACCAGGTACAGAACGATCAGCACGACCCCGCCGGAGAGGGCCAGCTTGTTCTTCTTCAGCTTGCGCCACGCCAGCCGTCCGGGAGAGAGTGGGATCGGCGATAGGGCCGCGCGGGCGGCCGCGCCAGTGAGCAACTGGCCACCCGCTCGCGCGTCGGCGGGAGTAGCCGGCGCCCCCGGCGGCGCCTCCGCCATCGCGTGATGATCAAGCGCCGGCGCGGCGACCATGCGGCCGGGATCTGACGTGATCGGCTCCGACGCGTGAGCGCCCTCCTCCGCCGGCAGGGGCGCGGGAGCGGGCACGGGCTCTCCGGCGTCTGGAGCGCGGCCGGAAGGGTTGCGGGGCTCGCTCTGTTTCGGGTCGGTTTGCATCAGGACGATACGGCTGCGCGGGATCAGGAGAAGCGAATACGGGGATCAGTCACCGCGAGGAGCACGTCCGCGATGAGGTTGCCAATGATCAGCATCAGGGCGCCCATCACGAAGGAGCCCATCGCCACAAAGAGGTCCTGCGACTGAACGGCGCTTAGCAGTAAGCGGCCCAGCCCCGGCCACGCCATGACCGTCTCGACAAGCGCCGCGCCGGCCAGCAGTCCGGCAATCTCGTAGCCGAAGATGGTGATGAGCGGGTTGACGGCGTTGCGCACCGCATGCTTCACGATCACGACCTTCTCTTTGAGTCCGCGAGCCCGCGCCGCCAGGATATAGTTCTCTCCTAGCACATCCAGGAGATTGCCGCGCATCTGCCGCATGATCGACGCGACGCCGCGCGTGCCCAGCACCAGCGTCGGTAAGATGAGGTGCCAGCCCACGTCCTGGAGCTTTCCGATGGGCGTGAGCGAAGTGTAGTTGGCGCTCTGCATCTGGCCGACCGGAAACCATCCGGTGCGCTGGGCGAACAAGAGCGCCAGGAGCGCTACGAAGAAACCGGGCAGCGAGATGCCCGTGAACGCCAGGAAGGACGTCATCCGGTCGATGAGGCCGTTCTTATGGGTGGCGGCGTACACGCCCATCGGCACGGCCACCGCCCACGACAGCGTCATGGAGGAGATGGCGAGCAACAACGTGGCGAAGACGTATTGCCCCATCAGCTCGAAGACGCCAATTTTGTAGGTGAACGAATAGCCGAAGTTCCCCATCACGGCATTCTTCAGCCACAACAGGTACTGGATGTGCCACGGCCGATCCAGGCCGAAGCTCGTCCGCAGGCGCGCAATCGTCTCCGGGTTGACGTTGGGATTCCCCTGCATGGAGGTGAGGTAGTCGCCGGGCGCGAGCTGCATGATCACGAACGAGATGAACGTGATCCCCACCAGCAGCGGGACCGTCTGGAGGAGCCTGCGGAGGATAAAAAGCAGCATCAGCTCTGTCGGATGGGCGCAGGGGACGGCGTATCGGTGGAACCCGCTTTGTGCGAGCGCCGGATGCGGGGGCTATCCGGCGCTCGGTAACAACTCCGATCCCCGATCAGATCAGGGGGTCGCGCGCGTCGCGGTGTTTTCGAAGATCTCCTCGACGTTCCAGTTGAGATCGCCCCACGCCGGCGGCTTCACGTTGCCGAACTTGTTGCGCAGAGCCATGAGCCGGTCGCTGACCACCGTGAAGATGAACGGCTGCTGCTCCGCGACGATCATCTGCCAGCGGTCGTAAATCGCCTTCCGCTTCACCGGGTCCAGCTCCTGGGCGCCCTGCGCCCACAGCTTGTCGATCTCCGCTTCCCATTCGGTGGCGGGCTTCTTCTGCTTCGGCCACCACTGGTGCGACGGACCCGCGCTGCGCCAGATGTTCGAGCCGTCGTGCGGCTCCGGACCGCCGGTGAAGCCGAGGATGCACGCCTCCCAATCGTAGGGCTCCGAGTCCAGCCGCCGCACCAGGTCATTGAAGGTGATGGGGGTGAACTGGGCGCCCAGACCGATCTTCTTCAGGTCGTCGGCGATGATCGTGGCCATGCTCTTGCGGAGGTCGTTTTCCGCATTCGTCAGGATGTTAAACTTGACGTCTTTCCCCTCGTATTCCATGATGCCGTTGCCGTTGCCGTCCTTCAACCCGATCTCCGCTAGCAGCGCCTTTGCCTTATCCAGGTCGTACTCGTACTTGGGCAGGTCCGGATTGTAGAAAGCGGTGTTCGCGGGCGTCATCGGGCCGTAGAGCGGCTTGGCGAGCGTCAGGAACGTCTCCTCGCACATGCGCTCGCGGTCGACGGCGTGCGACGCGGCGCGGCGGAACCGGACGTCGGAGAAGAGCTTGACCAGGTGCGGCGCGACCTTCGAGTTCGGGTTCATGTTGAACCCGAGGTAGTTGAAGCCCCAGCCCGAGCCGCCGTTGATCACGCCGTAATTCCCGGCGGATTCGCCCTTCTTGATCTCCGGATAGTCGGACGCCTGGAGGGCCAGGTAATCCGTGTCGCCGCTGCGGAACTTCAGGGTCGTGGTGTTCGTGTCCGGGACGATCAGGTAGACGTAGTCGTCCAGGTATGGGAGCGGCTGGCCGTCTTCGCTCTTGAGCCAGAACTCGGGGTTCCGCTTGTAGACGATGCGCTGCCCCGGAACGTACTCGCCGATGATCCACGGCCCGCTACTGACCAACTCCGACACCTTCGTGTTGACGCCCCAGGTGGAGTTGAACCGGCCCGCCTTGTAGGCGGCCTCCAGCTTGTGGCGCGGCGCAATCGGGAACGAGAAGATCGAGTCCGCCGGCGCATAGCGCTGCGGCAGCTTGAACTCCACCGTGCGGTCGTCGACCTTGCGGTATTTGAACGGCTCGCGCTTCATCGTCCCGTCCGGCTGCGGGATATCGATGAGCATGCCTTCCCGCATGATGGTCTCGATCTTGGGATCGAAGAGGAGGTCCAGCGTGAAGATCACGTCGTCGATAGTGAGCGACTGGCCGTCGCTCCACTTCAGCCCCTCGCGCAGGGTGTAGGTGTACGTGAGGCCGTCCTCGCTGATCTTGGGCAGCTCCGCCAGGCGCGGCTCGTACTTGAGCGTGACCCGGTTCCGCGAGTTCAACTGCTCGTAGAGCGGCCCCACCACGTCGGACGTCGAGGTCTCCGCCGAAATCCAGAGGTTGAACGACTTCGGATCGCTGATGCTCACTTCCGTGAACTTGCCGCCGTACTTGCCCGGCTGCGACGCCGGCTCGACGCCGGCGCCCGCCTGGGCCTGCATCCCGGGTCCAGAATCGCCGGAAGAGACGTTGGCCGGCGGCGGGCCGGGACAACCCGCCAGCAGCATGCCGGTGGACGCAATGGCGAAGAGGGGGAGAAATCGCTTCATCGTGGGTGTGGTCCTTAGTTCGAGGTCGAACGAGAGCGGTCAACCGTCCCGACAGGCGCCGTGGCCGCGAGCCGCTGCTCCGTCCAGTGGCAGGCGGCCCAGTGCGGCTCCGGCTCGCCGAGGCGGGGGCCGTAATCGACCAGAGGCGGCATGGTAGTGCGGCAAACTTCCATGGTATGCGGGCAGCGGCCGGCGTAGGGACAGCCGACACCGGCGGGCGCGGGGGCGAGGTCTGCTTCCCGGGTTGTCTCGCCCGCCGGCTTGCGGAGCCCGCGCTGCGCCCGCTCGGGGTCCGGTACGGGCACGGCCGCCAGCAGCTCCTGCGTATACGGATGGAGCGGGTTGCGGAAGAGCGACAGGGTGGACGCCAGCTCCAAGATCTTCCCCGCGAACATCACCGCGACCCGGTCGGACATCACGCGGACGACGCTGAGGTCGTGCGAGATGAACAGCATGGTAAGCCGGAGGCGCTGCTGGAGGTCCAGGAGCAGGTTCACGACTTCGGCCTGCGTGGAGACGTCCAGGGCCGAGACCGGCTCGTCCGCCACGAGGAAGCGCGGCTCGACGGCGAGCGCGCGGGCGATGCCCAGGCGCTGGCGCTGGCCGCCGGAGAACTCGTGGGGGTAGCGGGTGCGCACGTTGCCCGGAAGCTGGACCAACTCCAGCAGCCGTACGACTTCTGCATCCCGCTCGCGGGCCGACTGAATGCCGCGCAGCTCCAGGCCCTCGCCGATGATCCGGCTGATGGTCATGCGCGGGTTGAAGGCGCCGTAGGGGTCCTGGAATACGATCTGCACCTCGCGGCGGAGGGCGCGCAGCTCCTGCTTCCCCAGTTCGTAGACGTTGCGGCCCTGGTAGGCGCACCGGCCCGAGGTGGGCTCGATGAGGCGCAGGATGAGGCGGCCCGTGGTGCTCTTCCCGCTGCCGGATTCCCCCACCAGCCCGAGCGTCTCTCCCTCGGCAACCGAGAAGCTCACCCCATCCACGGCGCGCACGACACCCCGCGCGCGCCCCCACATCCCGCCTTGCTGGGCAAAGTGTTTCGTGAGGTCGGAGACTTCGATGAGCGATTGGGCCATATCAGAACGTCAGATCCTCGCACAAAGGTCGATAGCGGCCTCACCCCGGCCCCCCGTCCGGGGGATATACCCCCTGTGCGGGGGACAAGCCTACGGCCACCCCTCTCCATCGCGGATGGAGAGGGGCTAAATACCACGGGCCTCTACTTCTACGCGGATCGCGACTCATCACGAGCGGCATCCACGGGACTAGCGGCGCCGGATTCTTATGTTACCGCAGATTTCACCCAAGTAGACGCCCCGAGCATTACCCCCTCCACTTCGATACCCGGATCGCCGGTCCGATCCACGCAAATCCGCAGCATCCGTGTCATCCGCGGCCCATTCGGACGATTACCGCAGGAGCTGCCCGATACGCGGAATCCAATCCGGGTTGTCGTGATCGTAGAAGACGGCCTCGCGTGCCTCCAGGTTATGGAACCGCGCGACTTTCTCCGGGTCCAGCTCCACGCCCAGGCCGGGGCCGGTGGGCAACGGCATCCGACCGCCCTTCAGGGGCAGCATCTCGGTGAGGATGTCATCGTCCTGCATGGAGTAATGGGTGTCGTTCGCCATCTGGAAGTTGCGTGACGAGCCGACCAGGTGCGCGGCGGCGGCCGTTCCCACGCCCAGCTCGGCCCAGGTGCCGGTGACGCAGGCAACGCCGGCCTGATCGGCAAGGTGGACGATGTCGCGGGCGCGGGTGAGGCCGCCGGCTTCGGAGATGTAGAGGACGAAGACCTCCACGGCCCGCGCCTCGATCAGCTTCAGGGCGGAGCGCACCCCGGTGACCCCCTCATCCGCGGCCAGGGGCACGCTCACCTGGCGCGCGATGCTGGCCATGCCCTCGACGTCGTGCCAGGGAATTGGCTGCTCGCAGTACTGGATGCGGAACTCGGAGAGCTGGTTGATGGCGCGAACGGCGGTGCTGCGGCTCCAGGCCATGTTGGCGTCCACGCGCAGGTGGACGTCCCAGCCGACCGCCTCACGGATCGCTTTGAGGCGGCGCACGTCTTCATCAACGTCTCGCCCGACCTTGATCTTCAGCGTGTCGTACCCCTCGCGGACGTACGCCAGCGCCTGCTCGGCGTTCAGGGCCGGCTCCTCGATGAAGAGGTAGCCCATCCAGTTCGTCGTCGGGCGGTAGACGCCGCCCAGGAGGTTGGCGACCGGCGTGTTCAGCGCCTTGCCTTTCAGGTCCCAGAGCGCGATGTCCACCCCGGCGATGGCGTAGGCGGCGATGTCCGCATAGTTGACCGTGAACTCCTCCATCTGGTGGAGTAGGAACTCCTGGCGCATCGGGTCGGCGCCGACCAGGAACGGCTTTAGCTCCTTGTCCAGGACGGTGTGAATGGTGGGGAGCGTGGGGCCGACGCACTCGCCCAGGCCCACCAACCCCTCGTCGGTTTCGATCTCGACCAGGATGGCCGGGGCGGTGAGGCGAGTGCCGCCGGACCACTTGGCGGGGACGCGGAGGGGCACGCGGACGGAGGTGGAGCGGACGTCGGTGATCTTCATGGAAGCATGCGCGGAAGGGCGGAGCGGCGCGGCCCATTCCACGCGTTCCACCCGAAGGCTGGAAAACCGTTCGGCGTTCCGGCGGTCATTCCTTCGGAGTGAAACTCAGCCCATGATCAGAGCGTCTCGGGATCGCCGGCTGTTCGTTCATTCCCCGTACAGAAGGAAGGCGAGCCGGACCGGACATCCTCCAACTCCAGCGCGAGGGTCTGATGGCCCAGACGGATCTCTTCCAGCTCGCAGCAGAGTGCGCCCACCGTGAGTAAGATCCCCACCACGAACAGGACGAGCACGGCGCCCTGCCACGTGTCGGCCTGGCGCACGAGGACGATGGAGAGGGCCGTGGCGGTGAAGCAGATAGCCGCGAGATAGAGCCCCTGGTGCGCGCGCGAGGCGTACTCGAAGCGGCGGGAAAAGAGCAGAAGCTGCTCCCGGATATTCTCACGCCGGGCGGCGGTCGTTTCCACGTGCCGGTATTCCGTGGAGAGGGCCCGGATGCGCGCCGCCAGCATTCCGTACTTGTTGGTGATGCTGAGCGCCAGCGCCGCCGTGGCCGAAAGCATCACCACGGGCGTGACCGCCGCCGCGATGACGGGGAGAACGCCCGTGGAAGTAACCGCCTGCATTCCGAGTCTCACTCCTCACCACAGATCGCGGCGCTTGCCACGCTTACCGGAGACTACATCCTATCATCCCGAGCGCCAGTATACTCCGGGCTGTCCACAACACCGTCCGCACCCAGTTGCCGGCCACGAGCGCGGCGTGAGCGTCGGCGGCGAAGCCGCCGCGCAGCCGGCCGTGGCGCGGAAGCTGGAGCAGCGCGGTGGAGACCCACACCACCACGGCCAGCGCCAGCCCCACCCACGGCAGCCAGGCCGGCGCGCCCGGCGGCGGGCGCCAGGCAAGCAGGACAGCCGTAGCCCCCTCCACGGCCATCATGGGGACCACCAGCCAAGTCGTCCGCCGGACGTGCTCGCGGTGGTAGCCGTCGTAGCCTACGTCGCCCACGCGGCCGAAGAGCGGGTAGTGGACGAGCTGGACGAACCACACCAGGCCCGTCATGAACAGCGTGGCGCCGGCGTGAGCCAGTAGAATCCACCCGGTCATGGCCGACGCCTCATCGCCGTACCCCGGCGGTCCGTTCCCCCACTCGCTAACGCCTCGCCTCGCCCCATTGATTGAGCCAGGGGTGGGCCTGCCGGACGCGCTCTGCCTGTTCCGGGGCGACCATGTGGAGGAAGGCGACGTAGCCGAAGGCATACGCCTGGGCGTTCTTGCCCAGGCGGTGGGAGACGGCGTCGAGGCCGTCGCGCTCGCAGTGGTGGAGGAAGGCGCGGAAGCGGCGGAGGTCCTCGCGGGAGACGCGGGGCTTCTCGTTGACGACGAGGCCGGTGACCGCCTGCCGGTGCTGCGGGCGCATGACGGCAGTCTTCTTTTCGTTGACGGTGAACCCTTCTTCTTTGAGGATCAAGCGGGCGAACTCCAGGAACTGGCCCAGCTCCAGGTCCCGGCCGGCGTGGGAGAACACGAGGTCGTCGGCGTAGCGGGAATAGGTGAAGTCGAAGCCGGCGCTGGCGCCCGCGAGGCGGCGGTCCAGCTTGCGGCAGAGGATGTTGGTGAGGGCGGGCGAGGTGCAGGCGCCCTGCGGAAGCTGCCGCTCGCCGATGCTGACGAAGCGCCGCTGGCCGTCCAGGCTAACGGCGGCGCGCGGCGGCTCCGTGGCGAGCAGCGCGAGGAGGGTGGCGACGCCTTCGTTGTAGCCGAAGGACTCGAAGACGCCCTTGACGCGGCGGAAGACGATGGAGGGGAAGAAGTCTTTCAGGTCGATCCGCACCACCACGGCCTTGCCGACGTGGAGCGCGGCGTTGTCGAGGATGGAGCGGCCGGGGCGGAAGGCCATCGCGGCGGGATGGACTTCGATGCGCGAGAGCACCGACTGGAGGAGCCAGCTCTGCGCGACGCGGAGGCGGCGCTTCGGCGAGGAGATGACGCGCAGACCGCCGCCCCGCTTGGGGATGGTGAACCGATGGTAATGATCGACGCAGGCGGCGCCGCGATGGTAGGTGAGCCAGGCCAGCTCCGCCTCGGTGATCTGGAGCGCGGCGGCCAGTTCGGACGCGGTCGCCAGGACGGGGAGGCCGAGCGCGGCCAGCCGGGCGGGGTCGCCGCCCGCGTAAGTGAGGCCGCCGGAGACGCCCCGGCCCAGGTACGGCAGCGTCGTCTTGCGCCACTCCTGATCCTGGCGGCGGCGCTCCTCTAGCTGGCGGGTCCGCTCGGCGCGGCGGACTTCCCGCTCGGCGCGGACGCGCTCGATGCGGCGCTTGCGGATCTCCGCGAGCGCGGCGACCACCGTCTGGGCGTCGCCCAACTCCGTGTCCAGGTTCCGCAGCTCGGCTTGCAGCTCCCGCAGCTCCGCGAACCGGACCCGGAGGTCCGCCAACGCCGCGCTCGTCTGCTGGGCCACCTCGTCGTTCGGGGGCCAGAAGCCGAGCCGGGCCATCTCCTCCCGGATGACGCCTTCCAGCCCGACCTCGCGAATTCGCTCTCGCCAGTATGCCCGGTCTTGCCTGCCTTCAGGAACCATTTGCGACCCCTTCGCAACCCATCTTTGCCTGGCTAGCTGCTGCGCAGGAAATAGACATTATTGAACATTGTAAAAGCCGGGCCTGGCAGGGGTGGGGGGGGTAATATACTTCCCCACCCCTAACCGAATTCTCAAGCTGCCTCAGCCTGATAACGGAACAGCCTAGCCGGTTGTTTGAGGCGACGGGCTTTGCGGCGCGGTGCTGCCGTAACCCAAGTGGAACCACTCAACACAGATGGACACAGACATTACAGAAGAACACGGATGAGAGCAGGCGAAGTCGAGTGGCCACGCCCGAGTGCGAAGCGCATTGTCTCGACAAGGCTGCGAAGAACGAGAATAGGTGCACTCTCAACGCCGACAAGCGGCTATGCTACCGCGATCCACAAAGCGGCTGCCTCTCGGCACACAAATGGATATCGGCCTATCCGGACCTTGAGACGCTTAGCTGCGGCCCTCCAGCATGGCGAGGAATTGGTCTTCGGTCAGCACTTTCACTCCCAGCTCGTTGGCGCGGGCAAGCTTCGAGCCGGCGCGGTCGCCGGCCACGAGGTAGGAGGTGTTACGGCTGACGCTGCCCGTCGCCTTTCCGCCCGCCTGCTGGACCATCACCTCCGCATCCTCACGGGTGAACCGAGTGAGCGCCCCGGTGAAAACAAAGGTGAGCCCGGCGAAGCGGTTCGGGTCGGGGGCGCTGATGGGCGCGCCGGAGCCGGCGACCACGAGCTGGGAGGCGAGGGCGCTGGCGGCCAGGATGTGGGCGCAGGGACCCTTGCGCAGCTTCTCGCGGCGGTGCCAGCTACAGCTACACTCGGCGTAATGGGCGCGGCCGTCGGCGTCCAGCTCCAGGATCACCTTGAAGTCGCGCTCGCCCCGGCCGCCCCGGACCGTGGCCCGGTGGCGCACGCGGTCCGCGACCGTCTCCGGCCGCCCGGTCCACTTCACGCGGCTCTCGGACACCAGCCGGCGCGCGAGCTGGAGCCGCTGGTCATGCTGCTCCTCCAGCTTGATGGGATGCGAGAAGAGGGGCCGCCAGCGGTAGGCCCGGGTGACGGGATCGTACATCGCGCGGCCGGCGGAGCAAAGCTGCTGAAGCGCCGCCGCCGCTCCCTGACGCGGGAGGCCGCGCGCGTCCGCCAGCTCTTCCGCCGTGAGACGGAGCCGCGCCGCCAGCTCGTCCGCCGCGAGAGCGACATCCCGCTCGGAGGCCGTGCCGGTGGAGGCAAGGAGGTCGAAGCGCGCGCTCTGGGCCCAATCGTTGCGCGTCCAGCCGGAGAGCCCCAGGTCGAAGCGGTGGCTGCCGAGGAAGACGCTCCAGTAGGAGGGCATGCCCGTGCCCAGGAGCCGCACCTGAACGGATTCCGCGTGCGGCAGCACGTTCTCTAGGACGGTGAGACGGCGGCGGCCCCAAAGGCGGATCTCCCCCCGGAAGGGACCTTCGTAGACATGCGCCGCCTCCCGGACCTCGACGTTCCAGGGCTCGACGAGGATACGCGGGCGCTCGCCGGGCGCGATGTGGAAGCGGAGGGAGCGCGGGCCGCGGTCCTCACGCTGGCGGCGCAGGACGGACAGCACCTCCGCCACGGTTTCGGCGCTCAGCGTGAGGTCGGCTTCCGAGAACGCGGCGGCGGACTGGACCTGAAGGAAGCCCCGGACCCAGGAAGGCGGCAGGTCGATCTTCTTCTCCACGGCCTCGCCCGCGCCGGTCGCCAGGGTCACCCCTTCCGCGCCGATCTGGAGCCAGGCGGGGCGGTAGTTTCGCACCCGCTCCATCTCCCGCGCGAGGGCGCGGCTGTAGTCGATGTTGGTGGTGCCGAACGCCACCTCGCCGAACACCGTCAGCTTCTCGAACGGGACGGTGACCCGGCCGTAGCTGGACTCATCCTGGGAGAACACCTCAAAGATGAGCGAGTCCGGGTGGACGCTGACGACGGGGTCGAGCACCCACCAGGCCTCCTTGGCGTTCTCCCAGAGCCAGCGGAAGTAGCCGAGCTTCGCCTTACGGTAGTCGGAGCTGCTGACCGTCTTTTCCAGCGCGCGGATCTCGGATTCGACCTCCTTGATCCGCTCGGATAGCTCCGTCCGCCGCGCCAGCAGTCCGGGCAGCTTCGCGCGCCGCGCGGACATGGCTGCGGGCAGCTCTTCCAGGTAGCGCTGCTGGACCCATTCCTGGTAGGCGGAATGGTCTTTCGTCTTGGTGCGATGGTCGCCGGACACCACCTGGTAGAGCGCGAGCATCAACCGCCCGTAGGAGAGGCTCTCGCCGACGATGGCCTGGAGCGAAACGGGCGGGCGGCTCTGCTCCGCCGCCACCTCCATGCGGAGCCCGTCGGGGCTGAGAGTGGCCGTGCTGCGGTGGGAATAGCTCTGGGTAAACTGCATCCGCTTACTCCTGCTGACTGGGGCGGCTTACCTTCGGGAACGGTTTGACACAGAGGGACACAGATGTTACGGAAGAACACAGATGGGAGCGGGCTGAAGATTGGTAGTGACCCTTCGCCGCTTGTGGGTAGGGTTTCCGCTGTTGCTTATGCTCCGCTCTCCAGAACCCCGTGCTCCTGGCCTTCATTGTCACTGCGAAGGAGCCCCGGCGACTGCGGCAGTCTCCTCCGGTAAGCGGCCCCGCTTGCCGGAGGGGATTGCCGCACTGCGCTCCTGCGTCGCTCCGTTCGCAATGACTACCGTACCCCGCGAACCGCTGGGGTGACTCGTCCCTTCTGGTCGTTCCACGGCCCAACCGCTCGCCATGAGTTTCGTGCCCAGCGTTCTGCATCCACCACTGTGGTTAGACGCCGACGACGCCCTCCAGGGTGACGCCTTCCACGGGCTGGCCGTCGGCCGCCAGTCGGGCCAGTTGGCCGAGCGCCCACTCGGCGTCACGGGGGGTGCCGCTGCGGGCCAGGTCGAGGAGGAAGGCTGTGTCGGGCGCGCCGGTACGATCGAGGCGGGCCTTGACCTGCTCTTTTGCTTTCCGGCCCCGGTTCCGGGCGCGGAGCACGCCCCGGTCGAACTCGCGGACGGCGGCTCCGAGCCCGGGCGCGCGACACAGGATCTCCGCCAGGAAGCGGTGCATCTCCGGGTCGCTATGCTCGGAAAGGCGGAGCACCAACTCGTCCAGCGGCAGGCTGTCCCGGCGGGCCTCGATGTATTCGCGACCGTAGGCGCGGGTGGCGCGGTCGGGGCTGTCGGAGAGGGCGAGGGCGTGCTCCAACGTCTCGGGCGCGCGGGGCGGGACGGCGGTGAAGAAGGCTCGCCCGGCGTCCATCGCGGGGGGGACGGCGGATTCCAGCAGCCGGAGCGCGAACGCCACATCCATCCCAACTTTACCGACGCGCGCCAGGCCCCAGGCCCGCACCTGCGGCAATGGATGAGTAGCCGCCGCGAGCAGCCCGGCCGAGCCGCGCGGGAATAGCTCGGCGTGCTCCGTGACCCAACGGACGAGGGAGGCCTCGAAGCGCGGATCGTTCAGCTCGACGAACGAGGGGTCGTCGATGCGGAAGAAGGTGTCGGCGAACCACGGATCGTCCATCACGCGCGCGGCGAGCAGGCCGCCGGCCAGGGCGTCCGGCAGCGTCTTCCAGAACAGCGCGAGCCGCCCGGACCGCTCCAGGCCGCGCACGACCGCCTCCCGGAGCGAAAGCCATCGGGCGTCGGACATGGCTTCGATGAGCCGGAAGACGCCTTCAGGGGGCATGGCGCCCACCAGCGTCTCCAGCGCCTCCGGCGAGAGCAGGTCCACCAGGGAGGGCAGGGCCGCGACGCGGTCGGAGAGGGCGTCCAATTCCAGCCCGGACTGCCGCAGGAGCGCGAGGGCCGCCGCACTGCGGACGGCGGTCCGCAGCGCCGGCGTTTCCACTTCGGTCGCCAGCACCCCTTCCCATATAGCGCGAAGAATGGAGACATCGGGCGGCGCGGCTAACAGCAGTCGCCACGCCGTCTCCCGCACTTCCTCGGAGCTATGGTTCACCAGCAGAAGCGCGGCGGGCGCAGGAAAGCCCCCCCGACGGACGCCCGCGACCAGCATCTCCCACGCGGGCTCGCGGGCCGTATCCGGCAAGTGAATCCAGGCCCAGAGCCATTGGGGCAGGTCGGACGGCGCCGCATTGCGGAAGCCGAGCAGCCCCAGGCGCGCCAAGGAGGGCCGACCGGCGTTGCAGAGCCGCTCGATAACCGGCAAGAGCTGATCGGACGGAACGAACAGCGCGAATGGTCCCGTTAGCAGCTCCGCCGCGCTCTCCAACCGGCCCGATCCCGGCCCCTCACTGATGCGCTGGACGACGAGGCCGGTGAGGGCGGCAGTGAAGGGACGCGCCCAACCCGGCGAGCCGGAGCGGCCGGCCAGCGTTGCGGCGAGGCGCTTTCGCACGGCGGCGCCGGAGAAGAAGAAGACCAGCGCGGCGGTCTCGGGCTCGCTGCGGCGGTCGCGCTCCACGTCCGCCAGCGACTCGCGCGCGGCCTGGCGGATGAGGAGCGGCGACGGACTGCGCAGGAACCGCAGCCGGGACTCTTTACTCACCGCCGGCACGGTCGCTGCGTTGGCCCGCAGGATCTTCAGCATGGTCTCGGAGGTCTGCCAGGGCAGGGCCCGGTCGGTGTAGAGCGCCTCCGCGAGGTCCAGACGGCGGTCCCAGCCCTCCGGACAGCGCTCCTCGCGCGTGCGGCGCCGGAGGCCCGGCTGGCGCAGGACGTACGCCCCCCGTCCGTGGCGCTGCTGGAAGTAGCGGCCTCCGGACCCATAGAGGAGATCGACCGTGACCCAATGGAGCGCGGGATCGAGGGTTTCGCGGCCGAGCCCCGGCTCGCGGAGGGCATGGAAGGCAGCTTCGACGAAGCGGGCGGGATCTTGCCGCGACAGCTTCCGCAAGACCCGCCGGGCGCGGCGCTTCATGTAGGCGAAAGTCCGGGCGCTGGGCCGCTGGCCGAGCCGCGCGGGCTGGGCCGGGTTGGTGATGTCGAAGACGTGCAGGTTCCGGTAGTCGGAGACGTAGAGGAGGTCGCCCCGGATGACCATCGCCTGGGCCGAGCTCACGGGCAACTCCCCCACCTTCTGCGGCCCGTCAGGGTGGTCCAACGCGAGGACACTCAACGATCCGTAAGGGGCCCCCACATACGCAAAGCCCCGGTGCGTGACCGCGGCATGCGGCGTTCCCACCACGGAGGTTTCGGTGTGGGGGACGCCGAGGAGGTCCGTGGCGCCGGCGCTGCCTCCCGAGGAGAGACGGTGGATCCAGCCGAGCAGCCCTTTCCGCGCGTCCCCGGCGGGAGTGGCGGGAGCGCCGGCATCGGCGATCCACAGGCGCTGGTCCCGGCGGGTGGTGCGCAGGTAGCGGCCGGCGATAAGGAGCCCGCCGGCGTTCGTCCGCACCTGGCCGAGGAGCGCCGGCTGAGCGGGCGTGGTGATGTCTACGACGTAGAGGCCGGCTCGCATGTGGAAGCCATCGCGCGTGCAGACGTAGGCGCGATCGCCGGAGACGACGACCCCGCCCGCGTCCGGCAGGTCCACCCCGCCTACCTCTTTAGGCTGGCGGGGCTCGGAGAGATCGAAGACGCGCAAGCGGGTGGCCGTCTCCACCAGGTAGAGGTAGCCGCCGCTGATCTCCAGAGAGGCCGCCTGCGGGATGCGCAGCTCGCCGACGTCTTGCGGGCGGGTGGGGTCGGACACGTCGAGGATCAACATCCGCCGGCGGGTGAGCAAGAGGTAGGCCAGGTCGCCGAAGAGAGCGACGGCATGCACCATTCCCAGGTTCTCGCTGCAGAGCAGCGCGGGTGCCCCCGGATTGGAGACATCCACGATGCGCAGACCGGCCTGGGTGGAGATGAAGAGGCGCTGCCCTGCCACCGCCATGCCCGTGACGCCCCATACCTCAATCCAGTCGAGTGGGCTCCCCCCCGTAGGAGCATGGAGCGGGACGGCGTCGAAACGGGCGATCAGGCTGCCGAGCACTTCGGGCTGGGAGGCGGGCTCGGCGTCTTTGTAGAGGCCCTTGACGTGGCGCCAGTAGCCGTAAACGAGCGGCGCTTCCCGCGCGAACCGGCGGACCAGCTCCTGCTCGTCCGCTGCGGCCGTGGGGAACAGCCTGCGGGCCAATTCACCGTCGGACGGGTCCATCGTTGGGCTCCGAGGGGGCGTGTGAAAAGGAGGCCAGGGGTTGGGAAGAGGAGCCGGCTACATGTACTCCCAGAGGACCGGCGCCGATCACTGTAGGCGCTGGGGCGGTAGTATACACTCCTGCGAGGTGGGCCACCCCTCAGCGCCGCTGCAGGAGTGTATACTACCGCCCCAGCGCTGAGTGGCATCGATGGCCGGTGATGTGAAGGAGGCTTCACTGCAGCCGCGGCGAAACACCGCAGACCGGTTGCTAGCCAACTCCCCTCCCAACAAACCCTGTGCCACCCAAATTCTATCGAACAGGTGTGTCCCTGTCAACACGGCAAGCAAAGACCGGCTTTATTCTGTGCTTCGCCGGGCCGCGCGGGAAGAAGCCGCAGGTTCTTGAACTGCCGAAGAATCCTGCACTGCAGGTAACTGTAATGTCTACCGAGAAGTAGTTTAAGTCGTTCGCTTTCCAGGCCCCTGGTCACTCCCTTTCTCATCGGGCGCGGGTCTCGCCTGCTTCGTTCGCAGTGGGAACGACGGATGGAGACATCGTTATGAAAGCACGCGTCCGGCCGTCGGCTGTCGGGTTTCTACTGCTCGGGCTTCTGACGAGCCTCGTCGCGGGTCGACCCGCCGCCACGCAGGGTCCGCCCCCGGCCCCGCGCTATACGATCAGCACGGTCCCGGTGGACGGGGCGCGCGGCGACACCTTGCTGGACTTCAACGATCAGGGTGAAGTCCTGGCGCACGTGAACGGGACCGTGACGTTCATCCGGAATGGCCAGGCCGTGGGGTTGGACAACCCCCCGCCGGTGGGCGACGACAGGACGACCATCCGGCCTGGCTACGGCTTCCTTAGCAGTAATGGGCTGGTAATTGCCGACGTAGCCTACAGCGAGCCGGGATTCCCGAATGCATTCAACTTCTACCCCCATCTCTGGCAGGACGGTGTCTGGACGCCTCTTACCGAGTTAAAGGGGGCCGGTTCCACGGTGGGGATCAACGCCGAGGGAACGGCGGTGGGGAGGCTGGCCGGCGATTTCGTCTGGCTCCGCCGCAACGGAGTGCTGGAGACGCTTGAACCGGGCGTGCCGCTGGCTATCGGTCCCACGGGGCTCGTCGCCGGATGGATGCAGGTCGTCCAGGATTTCGAGACCTACACGCGTCCATGTATCTGGCGCAACGGGGTGCGGACGATGCTGCCGTCACTGGCGCCGGCGGACTCGGGCCGGAGCCTGGCGTATGACACGCCGAAGGCGATCAACGCGAGCGAGCAGATCGTGGGGGTGGGTTACGAGCGTCCGGGCGGCGAGTTCCGGAACCACGCGGTGATGTGGGAGAACGGAGCGGTTCGCAAGCTGGCTCCGGACGCCGGCTTCAGCGACGCGTTCGACATCAACGACAGCGGCGTGATCATCGGCATGGTGAACGAAGTGCTCGGCGTGTGGCACGGGGGCCGGTTCCATCCCATCCAGAGCCTGCTGCCCGCGAATTCCGGCTGGATGATCAGCCAGTTGATCGCCGTGAACAAAAGCGGCCAGATCCTGGCTTCCGGTTGGCGTGGAGTGGTCGGCAGCGGGCTGATCCTGACGCCTGGCGCGCCGGAACCGGTGACGCCAGTGCTCACGAACGCGCGGGTAAGCCCCGCCGTGCTGCCGGCGGCCGGGGGGACGGTTACCCTCCGCGTCGATGTGGCGGACAACGTGGGCGTTTTCGCGGTGGATGGGAAAGTAACCGGACCGGACGGGGTGGAAGTCACCGTGTCGGTAGATCGGGAGGCGGGAAACACCTACGCAGGCGTCTTCCAGGTTCCGGCGAACACCGGAGCCGCTTCCCAGGGATACAGCGCGCGGTTCACCGCCCGCACGGTGAGCGGGAGCCTGGTCGAGCCGGTGGGTCCCGTGCTCTTCACGGTGGCGGCCGTCGGGGCCACACTCCCGGCCACGATCACGGGCGTGACCCCGGCCTCGGGGTCGGCGGGGCAGACGCTGAGCGTGCGGATTCAGGGGACCCGTTTCCGGCCCGGAGCGACTGTCAGCTTTGGCGACGGCATCGCGGTGAAGAGCGCGGTGGTGAGCAAGACGGGCGTCGGCAAGCGGCCGGTGAGCGCGCTGGCGGACCATCTCCTCACCTGCAGCATCACCATCGCCGCCTCCGCCGCGCCAGGCGCACGCACGGTAACGGTGACCAACCCGGGCGGGGAAGCGCCGGTTGCGAAGGCGGGCGCCTTCACGGTCGTCGCGGCGCCGTCCGGACCGACGATCCAGGGGAAAGTAACGGGGAGCGGCGGCGCCCTGGCGGGAGTGCTGGTGAAGGCTGGGACGGCGAGCGCGACCACGGGGGAGAGCGGCGAGTACACGCTGAGTGGGCTGACCGCCGGCAAGACGTATACGGTGACGCCCACGCTGGCGGGTTACGTCTTCACGCCGGCCACGGCCAGCGTGAAGAAGCTGAAGGCTACCGGCGCTACGGGCGTCAACTTCCAGGGCGCGCGGATGTTCCGGATTAGCGGCCGGGTGACCACGACGACCGGCGGCCTGGCGAAAGTGGTGGTGACGGCCACCCGAACCCCGAAAGGCAGCGGCAAGAGCACCTTTACGGCGACGACGAACAGCAGCGGTGAGTACACGATCCTGAACGTGCCGGAAGGAAGCTACACCCTCAAGCCGGCGTTGAAGAAGACGAGCTTCACGCCGACTTCTCAATCGGTGACTGTAGCGGGTGAGGACGAACCGGGGATCGACTTCCAAAAGAAGTAGCCGGCGAGGAGAGATCCCCCGCCGTCGCCCTCCGCACGTGGAGAGAGCGACGGCGAGGGATTCTGGCGCCAGACCCGTTACGATTGGGCGAAAAGCGGCCCGAGCGGGTCAGGGGTTGACGCGCCGGAGGGCGAGATCTTCGGCGAGGAGCTGCATCACCGAATAGCCGGAAGTGGAAAGGACGGGGATCTCGTCCAGATCCGCATCGGTAGCCTTACGCTGGTAGACCGCGCCGCGGCACAGGTCGCCACCGTAGCAGGCCGTAAGGAAGAACCCCGGCTCATTGCCATCGAGCGCCAGCTCTCGGTGGCCGAGGATGGCGCCGCCCGTCACGTGGATCGTCTTGATGTGGACGATCGCCGGCTCGATAACCCGCACGCCGGCCAGGGCGTCGGCGGTAGGCGGCTCGCTCCCGATCCAATCCATCAGGCCCGCGAGGAATGCGCGGGAGTCCACGCGGTCCTGCGCGTCGATCTTCAGAGACAGGACGCGGCCGCAGCCGAAGAAGCCGCCCGGCAGTGGAATGGACCAGAACTGTCCTGGCAGGAGGGATGCCGTCGACTTTGGGACGAAGGGGTAGGTCGCCTGGGGAGCGGGCTTCGGGGCGCGGGCCACAGA
>Ga0216301_1000049_pt1 | contig 29525 bp, 27 predicted proteins | sample 4hB_Boncat_minus_FD_156203 | JGI IMG/M metagenome (GOLD analysis project Ga0216301, IMG submission 156203) | Terrestrial sediment cell enrichment communities for BONCAT metagenomics from Utah, United States - 4hB_Boncat_minus | ecosystem: Environmental > Terrestrial > Deep subsurface > Rock...
GGCGGCACCGGAGGAACGGGCGGGAATACCGTTGAGATCACCGGTCGGGTCGTGAACATCGTCACCACAGGGGCTCCGAACCCGCAGGCCCAGGTGCAGGCCGGGAACACCGACGCTCGCACCCTCACGAACGCCAGCGACGGCTCCTTCGTCCTGACCGCGCCCAAGGGCACGACCACCCTCGTCGTGGACACCCGCAACAGCTCGCAGGGCGTCTTTACGTTCACCATTCCCGCCGCCAACGAGGCCACCGACGTCGGCGACCTCTGGGTCGGGCCGGAGCGGGTGACCGTGACCGGCAGGGTGGTGAACAGCACCAACGACGAGCCAGTCGCTAACGCCGACGTGAGCCTTGCCGGTCGAACGGCCAAGACCAACGCGAACGGGACTTTCACCCTTGAGCAGGTGGCCTACGCCCCCGGCGGTTTTCCCAGCATCGTTGGCTCGGTTCGGGCGACGGGGTTCTTCGCGAACAGCTTCGACGTGCTCGGCCGTCAGGCGACGGGTGGAGTGGTCACTTTGGACAACATCCCGCTGGTGCCGTCGAATGACGCAAATCCGCCGGGAACGCCGTACAACATCTTTGGAAGGGTCTCGCCCAGCAATCTTGCCCCGGGAACGACCGTCACCCTCAAACAAGGGGGAGAAGTGGTTCGGACATCGACGGTGGGAGCGGACGGACGTTACTACTTCTGGGTGCCCGCCGGCACTTACACGATCAGTTATCGGAACGGGTCGAGCACCGCTCCCGACCAGACGGTGATCCTCGAGCAGAGCAACCAGGTCGTTCAAAAGGATGTCACTCTCAGCTAATTCGAAGGCGAACATCGCCAGGAACGCGGCCCTCGTGGCCCTGCTCCTGGTGGTGGGCCGCGTCGGCTACGAAGGCGCCCTGCAGCTCAGCCGCGAAGATCCCTTCAAGGCTCTCCGCCCGCGAGCGGTGGCCGGTCTTTCCGACGACGTCGGCATCCGGCTGGAGAACGTGGTGCTCAAGCACTACAAGGGCCCCAAGCTGATCACCAAAGCGACCGCGGGGGTGGTCGAGGTCAAGAAGGATCGGCAGTCCTTTGAGCTGACCGACGTCACCGACGGACTCTACCAAAGCGAAAAGGGGCCGACGAAGTTCAGCGCCAAGCGGGGCACCTGGAACTCCTACACCCGAGTTCTGAACGTGACCGAGAAGGCGAGAGTCGCCGGCAAAGACTTCGACCTGAAAGCGACGAACATGACCCTGGACCAGCGGACCGGCACCCTGAAAGTGCCCAAGCCGATGGCGGGCATGGTCAAGGGTGGACAGACCAAGGTCGCCAACCTGACTTACAACACCAAGTCCGGAGCCTTCACGACTGGGGCCGTCAGCTGGCAAGGCGAACTGCCGCAAGTCCAAGAATTTGCCACCGCTCCCGGAGAGCGGTCCAAATGGAACGTCTCCGCCGACGGAACGAAAAGCGGCGGTAGCAAGACGAACACGACGACCTACGTCAACGGCACCGCAACCGACGGGGAAGTGCTGATCAAGGCACCCCTGCTGGAGCACAACACCAAGTCCGACGTGATGACCGCAACGGGCCGGGTGTTCTACTACAGCGCCAAAGCAAACCTCGTGGCGGACAAGGTGGTGGTCTACCGAAAGGAGAAGCGAGCGGTCCTTTCCGGCACCGTTATCATGCTGGTGAAGCCGAAGGCCGAAGAGCAGAACTACAAGCCGCGCGAAGAGGAGATCCCTAACTTCAAGCCGATGGCCGCCGACGAAAAGGCCGCCACGGCGGCGGCCACCAACGGCCCGTCGCCGCAGGAGAAGGAGCTGGACAAGAAGCTCCGGAGCGGCAACACGTTCCGCGAGTACCCCATGACGGTGACCTCCACGAACGTCGTGTACTGGTACGCCCGCGGCAATCGGCGAGCCAAGATCACCGGCAACCCGCAAGCCCGCCAAGAGTTCCCCGGCAGCCGCTGGCGGCACATCTGGACCCACGAAGCGCTGTACGACGGGGAACAGGAAACCCTGCTGCTGGAGAGCTCCAAGGGAGCCTTCGACACCCGGTATCGCAACTCGATCGGTGAGGACTTGGTCGCCACGAACTTCTTGATCTCCACCAAAGAGGACGACGACTCCTACGAAGGCAAGAACATCAAGGGCAACATCTACGCGGACGACGAAGACGTTCCGAAGGAAAAGAAGCCCGCCGCCCCCGCGAAGCCGGCGTCCGGCGGCGGCACCAAGGGTCGCCGCTAGGGTCATCTAGGTGAGCCTCACCCTTTGTCATCCTGAGGAGGCACGACGAAGGATCCGCAGGGGAGAAGGCTGTCGTGGAACCTACCACCGCCCCGACCTCGGATCCTTCGCAGGCTCAGGATGACAAAGGGTGAGGCTCCCTAGGCCAAGATGGCGTCCACCAGTCGATCCGGCCCGTGCCGGATGGGATCGGCGCAGGGGATGCCTAGCTTTTCCTCGACGCTCCGCACGTACCGGTCGGCTTCTTCCGCGGACACTTCGGCGGTGTTCGCCGCGACCGCGACCGTCCTTGGCCGCAGGAACGTGCCGCACGCCTCGGCGAGATCCTCGTACATGCGGATGTAGTCGCGCAGCGGCGGGATCGCAATGTGGGGGTGGGTGCGCAGTCCTTCCTGACCCGCTTTCGTGCACAGAACGAGGTGGGTAGGGCAGGAGCCGCGGAGGAGCGGCAGGTTGGCCGTGCTGCCGGGGTGGATGAGCGCTCCTTGGCCTTCCACGATCACGAGCTCGTCCTCCGCTCCGCGAAGGACCTCGCGCTCGACCGCCCCGCTGGCAAAATCGACGCGGATCGCGTCGAGGGGAATGCCGCCTCCCGTGATGGTAATGCCGATCTGACCAGTGGCGACGAAGCTCGTCCGGACCCCGCGCTCCCGGGCGACCCGGTAGATTTCCAGTCCGGCCGTCATCTTGCCCACCGCCATGTCGGTGCCGATAAGGAGCACGCGGCGGTTGTCAAGGGTGCCGGCGGTGCCGTTTCCGGAAGAAATGTCCTTGGGCTCCGTCCGGATGTCCCAGATGAACTGGCCTTCGTTCAGGCTTGGATAGCGGGGGGCGAGCAGGTCGTGCAGCCCGTTCACGACGGACATGCCATTGGCGACTGCCTCGTCGATCACCGCGAACCACGGCAGCGGGATGAGCCCACCGAGAGGCGCGATGCCCAGCACGAACACGTCCGCCCCAAACTGCCGGGCTTCGGCGACGGTGGCGACGATGGGGCACGAGCGGGGCATTCCGAACTCCGCTATATCCCTTCCCGCGTGCTCGGCGTCGATGACGCAGGCGACGGGGTTGGGCGAGTAGCGGAGGATGCCGTAGCCCATCTTGCCACCCATGCCCGTGATGGCACCCTCCATGTAGATCGCCAGCCGCTGCGTCGGATTAAGCATTGAGAGCCGCTCCGTGACCGGCGTTGTCGGTCGGCAAGACGATCCCCTCGACGATGGGCGCGCCGGTCGCGACGTCCGGATTGAGGTTCAGGTGACTGTCCAAGTCGATGTGGTCGAACAGCGCTCCGATGGCCGCTCCCGCCGCGATGGCCACACTCGACTCGCTCATGCAGCCGATCATCGTCTTCAGGCCGCTGGCCCGCGCGGCCCCCACGATGCGGAGCGCCTCCGTGATCCCGCCGCACTTCATCAGCTTCAGGTTCACCCCGTCGCACCGGCCCGCCACCTTGGGTACGTTCTCGCAAAATCGGATTGTCTCGTCCAAGAAGATCGGCAGCGGCCGGCCCTCGAAGATCCCAGGGAGGTCGTCTTCCATCCCTTCGGCGAGGGGCTGCTCGACGTAGTCGACTCCCCGCTCGGCTAGCCAAGCCATCATCGCCTTCGCCTCCTCAGGGGTCCACCCGCCGTTGGCGTCCACCCGAAGCTTGGCTCCAAAGGGAGCCGCCGCCTCCGCCGCCGCCGTGAAGTGCTCCCGGTCGTGTCCCCGACCCTCGGGAGAGCCCAGCTTGATCTTGAGGCACTTGGCACCCGTCCGGCGCAGGATGTCGGGGACCCGCTCCCGAGTGACATCGGGAGGATTAATTCCGATCGTCACGCTCGTTGGTTCGATGGGCTTGGGCAGACCGAGCATTCGGTACAGGGGCACGCCTGCCTGCTTTGCCAGGAGATCCCACATCGCGACGTCCAGGGCGGCCATGGCCGGCGGGTCGATTCCCGCGACCCGCATCGCTGCGTAAACCGCGTGGGGAGCCGGGGTGCCTCCCATGTAGCCTGCGAACAGGACGCTGTCAGCGACGAAGCTCTCTAATTGGGCGCGGCCGCGGTCTGCCGTCCAGGCCGAGCCAGTCGCCGGGGAAAGCTCGCCGAGGCCGGTATGGGTGCCGTCCGACACCTCCACGAAAAGATTCTCCGACGAAGCCATGGTGCCGCGGCTGATGGCGAGCGGATAGAGCTTGGTCAGCTCGAGAGTGCGAAAGTTGACCGTGACCACTGGCGGTAGGCTACCCGGCGATTCTCCGTCTGATTTCGTGGATAGGTGTAATGCGATTGCTGCTCTGTAGGGCGCAATTCAGAAAAATATTACAGTTCGGCTATAAGGTTTAAGCACTTAGTCCCGACTACACCAATTAGGCCATCACGAGAACCAGTGGCCCCTTTCGTCATCCCGCGGCCATGAGCATCCAGAACGCCCTCGACCCCCACCCGGAAGCGCCCCTCGAGCAGTGGGCGGCATCCCTCTACGCCAAGATCCGTCCCGTGACGATGGAGGCGAGCCTGTGCTGCGGCGACGACCTTAAGCGGGTTCGGCAGTTGGCGGAGGAGGCGGAGGTCCGACATCGCGCGTTCGGCAATCACATCCTACGGGTCGCCATGTTCTCACGGGTGATCGCGAAGTCGATGGGGATGTCGGCAGACTTCTGCGATGACCTTCTGCTTGCGGCGCCGCTGCACGATGTGGGCAAGATCGAGATCCCGCAATCGATCCTATGTAAGCCCGGACCGTTGACCCTTGAGGAGCGCACAGTGGTGCAGACGCACTGCGAGATCGGAGCGCGGATCCTCCGGCAGGAGCAGGCCCATTGCCGCTCCGCCAACTCAAGGGCACTGTTGGAACTGGCGGCGAGCATTGCCGCCAGCCACCACGAGCGCTGGGACGGCACGGGCTATCCCTATCGGCTCGAAGGTCACCGCATCCCCATCGAGGGACGGATCGTGGCGATTGCGGATGTGTTCGACGCTCTCCGGTCCTCGCGGCCCTACAAGGGGCCGGTGCCCACCCAAGAGGCGCTCGGCATCATCATGCAGGGTTGCGGCACTCATTTCGATCCGGCTGTGGTGTGGGCATTCCGCAAGTCGCTTCCGGAGATTCTGGGCATCGAAGCGCGTCTGTCCGACTGTATCGCTTCGCTTTAGGGTGCTTGCTGGCAACGCGAGTCTGGCCGCGACGCGATGTACCACGACACGGCGGAGGCGATGGCCACCAGTAGCAGGACCAGCCCGCCGACCGTCTTAGGATCGCGGAAGTTGCGGAAGACCGACGCACAGGATCCGAGGATACTGAGCCACAGGAACGCGATCGCGATCTTCTTCGTTCGGGGGCGGATGCTCCCGTGCTCGTCCCAATCCCGAAGCGTCGGCCCGATCGCCGTCCGGTGGAGGAGCCAGTGCTCTAGGTGCTCGTTGCTGCGCCGGAAGGCGTTGAGGGCGAGAATAAAGAAGATGGTCCCCGGCATCACGGGCAGGACCAGGCCGATATAGCCCAACGCGCAGCATACAAGCCCTAGGCCCAAGTAAAGCGGCCGCGCCAAGCCCCGACGCCTCGTCTCACCTCTCAAAGCTCACCCCTCGACGCTCATTTTAAGAACAGCCCGCACGCGGGGTTGCACGTCTCATCCGTGTACTCATAGCCCAACCGGTCGAGAAAGGCTTGGAAGCTCCCCATCTCCTCCGGTGGCACTTGGATTCCCGCAAGCACCCGTCCGTAGTCTGAACCGTGGTTGCGGTAGTGGAAGAGGCTGATGTTCCACGGATGGCGCATTGCGTCGAGAAACTGCATGAGGGCTCCCGCTCGCTCGGGGAAGCTGAAGGAGTACAGGACTTCGTGCTCCGCCTCTGCCCTCCCTCCGACCATGTGCCGCACGTGCAGCTTTGCCGTCTCGTTGTCGGACAGGTCCAGTACCTCGTAACCTTGGGTTCGGAGGCTTTGGACCATCTCCACGGCTTCCGCCGGGCCGCCCACGCGGACTCCGACGTAGACGTGGGCCTGCTTTGAATCTGCGTACCGATAGTTGAATTCGGTCACGGGCCGGTCGCTGATGGCGCGGCAGAACGCCCGGAAGCTGCCCGGTTCCTCAGGGATCGTCACGGCAAGGACCGCCTCCCGCTTTTCGCCAAGCTCGGCACGCTCCGAAACGTGGCGCAGAGTGTCGAAGTTAACGTTCGCGCCGCAGGCGATCGCTACGAGGTGTTTATCCTTGATTCCCCGCTCCTCCACGTACCGCTTAAGCCCCGCGTACGCGAGTGCCCCGGCGGGCTCGAGGATCGCGCGGCGGTCCTCGAAAATGTCTTTGATCGCAGCGCAGATAGCGTCGTTGCTGACCACGATGGTTTCGTCCACCACCGTGCGGGCTACCTTGAACGTTTCTTCGCCAACCGTCTTCACGGCGACGCCGTCCGCGAATCGGCCCACTCGATCCAACGTGACCCGCCGTCCCGCCTCGATGGATCGCATAAAGGCGTCGGCGTCTTCCGGCTCGACCCCGATGATTTGGACCTCGGGCCGGAGCGACTTGACGACCGCGCCGATGCCTGAGATCAGGCCGCCACCGCCCACCGCCACGAAGATCGCGTCGAGGTCCCCGGGCCGCTGCTTGAGGATCTCCAGTCCGATCGTGCCCTGGCCCGCGATGACGTCCGGATCGTCGTAAGGGTGCACGAACGCCAGCCCCTCGGTCCTCAGGAGCTCGTAGGCATGGGCCGACGCCTCGTCGTAGTTATCCCCGTGCAGCACCACGTGCCCGCCCAGCGCGCGGACCGCGTCCACCTTGATCTGCGGAGTTGTGCGCGGCATGACGATGGTCGCCCGGCAACCCAGCTTGGCCGCGCTGAGCGCCACCCCCTGCGCGTGGTTGCCCGCTGAGGCGCAAACGACGCCGCGCGCGAGGACGTCCGCAGGTAGGTTCACCATCTTGTTGTAGGCCCCCCGCAGCTTGAACGAGAAGACCGGCTGCTCGTCCTCCCGCTTCAGGTAGACGTGGTTGCCCATCCGCGCCGAGAGCATGGGAGCGCGCTCCAAAGGAGTCTCGTTAGCTACGTCGTAGACACGGGCGAGGAGGGAACGGCGCAGGTATTCGTCAAGCATCGGGGAACCTTCATGATACGCCGTGCTGCACGATGCCTAGGGCGGCGGATGCGGCGAGCCAAACGTCCGCCGTCCAAACGCCGCCATGACCATTCATGCGAGGCGTATCTCTGGCCCTCTAGACCTAATTAGGACATCTCCGCGAGATCTGCGGCGTAAAATCACCTAAGCGCATGTTCACGACGAACGTTGCCCGGCAGTATCCGCACCTTACGGAATACCTCAACCACGTCTCCCGCCAACCGCGGGCAACGGGCTCGTTGCCGCCCGCGTTCTTCTACGCGCTGGCGGCCGCAGTCGGGACCATGATGATGGCTTCGATCCTTGGCACGTGGCTGGTGTTGGCGGCCGCGGTGCTAGCGCCGCTCGCGCTGTTCCCCGTGGTGAGGAACTACAAGCGGCAGCAGCAGTCGCCCGAAGCAGCAAGGCGGGAAGAGGTCCGAGAAGTAGGTCTGCGCATGCGGGAGATGATCGAGCAGCGTCGACTCCATCGGGACATCGATCCTGGGTCGCTGACGCTGCTCGAGGAAAGCGCCCGGTGCTGGAGCCGCGCTCATGCCGCGTTCGAGTCTCCCTATTGGACGAGCACGACGCTTCCTCTCGACTACCAGGCCGCGCGTGACAAGGCTCGCTCCGCCGCCGATGAGTCCATGGGCGATATCCTCTTGCTGTACCGGAACCACGTGCCAGAACGGGTGGGCTCGAGACCGGCCATGGACTACGTAGACGAGGCGCTCGAGAACTTTGTGTTCAAGGGACGCACCGACTCGAGAATGCCCCCGCCCGCCTTCCACACCGCCCGCCACGTGGCGGAGAAGCTGAAATCGCTGGCCGACGAGGCCGAGGCTCTCGGGCAGGATGGAGTCCGGGACGCCTCCATCCCCGCCCCACCCGTCGTGGGCCATTCTCTCGAAGCGGCCCTCTGCGAACTTCGGACGATCCGCGAGGCGGAGGAAGAGCTCCGTCAGGACCTACGCGGTTAGGCTCTACTGACCTTGGCTGGCAGGGGTGCCCCCGGCATCGGCACGCATAAGGTTGCCAATCTGCTGCTTGGCCTCTGGCGGCAAGTTAGGGTCACCCGCAATCTTTTCGGCGGCAGCTTTTGTTTGCGCGGATTGGACAGGATCCGCAGCTTTCTGACCGCACCCAGCGAGGGCCACGGCAAGGACGAGGAGACTTTGCTTGTTGGGGAGGTTCATGGGGTGGGCGGGCGGAGCTTGCGAAGCCCCGCCAGAACGGGAGCCTAGAGGCCTTGGATGTAGACGTTGACCCAGTAGCGAACCGAGCCAGCGCGGAAGCTCTTGGCGTGGCCATCGACGAACGCGAAGTTCGCAGAGCCATCGTTCTTCAGCTTGTCCATCGGAGTGTTAGGATTGATTTCGCGGCAGTTCTTCGCCTTGCCACCGTGACGGTAGCGGGGCATCCACTGCCCTTGCCACCAGGGGTTCCAATCGAGAGCCCAAGGATCTGAGGGGTTCAGCGGCTGGTCGCAGTCGCCGATGAGCTCCCGGTGCTCCGTCTGGTCCGGTGCCTTGCTGCCGTCGTCGTCGTCCGCAGTCCAGGCGTACTTGTACGGCATCCAGAAAGCGCCGGAATTATTGGGATCGGCGAACTGCCCCTTTTCCGCGATCATCAGGGCGTCCGCGGGCTTGTCGACGACGGAAGCGGAGCGGACCGTCGGATTGTTGTTGGAGTTGTTGGGCAGCTTGCCATCCGGCGACAGGTCTTGACGAACGCCGTAAGTGCGGGGCTGGTTGCCCGGGAACGACGGGCACTTCCAGATTCCCTCTCCCGCAAACTCCTCCTTATTGTTGCGGTCGACCTGCTTCTTCAGGCCGTTCTTGATGTAGGGGTTCACGACCACCGACCAATCCTTGTAGGTGTCCCAGTTCGTCCCATCCTCGGTGTACTGGCACATTGGGTACACGTCCTCGTTGTCGTTGGTGTACATCGTTAGGCCGAGGATCTGCTGCTTGACGTTGCTGAGGCACTGGGTTTTCTTTGCGGCCTCCTTCGCTTGCGCGAAGACGGGGAAGAGGATCGCCGCCAGGATGGCGATGATGGCGATGACGACGAGCAGCTCGATGAGGGTGAACGCTTGGTTCCGAGCGCTTTTGACTGTCTTCATAGATTCTCCATTGAAATGCGCTGAGGGGCCCGACAACGGGCGACGATGACGATGGGGCTCTAGGTCGAGCCTCCGATGAGAAGCTGCGCGGGGAGGAGCACTTGGCACGGGCCGTCCTCGACGTCGCCCGCAAGTCGGCGGGAAAGGATCTGCACCGCCTGCTGAGCGATGGCGGAGCCCGGCGTGCGCACGGTCGTCAGGGGAACGTCGAGGTACTGGGCTTCTTCGATGCCGTCGAAACCCGCCACGGCGATGTCTTCCGGAACCCGGAGACCAGACCGCCGCAAGCCACAGTACAGGCCCACCGCGATCACGTCGTTGTGGCACATGAGCGCCTGGGGCCGAAGCTCGGCGGGCATGGCCGCGATGGCCCGCCCCAAGGCCAAACCGGCTTCCCGGGTCTCGCGCTCGTCCTCCGTCACCAACAGCTCGGTTGGAAGGTTGTTGAGCGCGCAAACGTCGCGGTAGGCCCGATAGCGGTCTTCCCGGGACGACTTGTCGATTGCGTAGGCCGACACATAGGCGATGCGCTCGTACCCACGCTCCACCAGATGCTCAGCGAGCTCACGGGCACCGCTGTACAAGTCGAACGCGACGTAGTCGGAATCGTCTTCGCGGGCAAAGCCCATGTAGACGACGGGCACCGTTGCCCCCTGCCCGAGGTACTCGGCCAAGGTCTGTCCGGAGTGCGCCCACATGACCACTCCGTCCACGGGCCAACCGATGATCTTGCTGTGCTCCTTATAGGTGCCGTGGAAGGAAGGCGCCGCGTCGAGGATAACCTTGTACCCCGCCTCGACCGCGGCCGTTTCCGCCGATTCCATGACGTCCACGAAGAACGGGTTCTTCAAACCCGACACCAGCAGGCCGATGGTGTCCATGCGGCGGCGCCCGAGGCTGCGGGCGAGCAGGTTGGGCCGGTAGCCCATTTCCGCCGCCGCCTGACGGACCCGCTCCTGCGTCGCCTTTGAGATGCGGGCGCTCTCGTTGCCGTTAAGCACGTGAGAGACCGTGCCTACCGAAAGGCCGACCTTCTCCGCCACTTCCTTGATTGAAATCGTGCTCATTCGCTTTGCACAACCGGTTTTGCAAAACCGGTTGTGCAAGCACTATATCACGCTCATTTGCAAAAACAAAGGGAAGCGGGAAATTTTCTCGGGCTATCTCGTGGACTTTCTCCGGCCGTTAAGGGTCGGCTGCCCCCTTCTGCCCCGGCTCAAGTCCCCCGATGTCCCTATCGGCACCAGCGATCGACCACCATCGCGACGTGGCGGGACAAGGTGGCCTACCACGCCGTATCGCAGATGGAAGCGGCGGGTTATCGGGTGCCGGACGATATGGCGGTCACCGGCTTCGATGGCTTCCGCCTCTGGTCGTCTGGCCACCGCCTCCAGACAACGGTCGACGCCCATTGGACCGAGGTGGGTTCGGCTGCAGTGGACGAGCTATCCCAGCGACGCTAAGCGTCTCACGAAGTTCGTCGCTTAGAGATCCAGGTGAATCTTTTTGAGGGAATGACCACTTAGGGCCGCCTCGGTTGTGGCTAAAGCAAGCCCGTGAGATCGGGACTGTAATTTTGGCTCTCTGGAGCAACCGTGGCAACGCCGGTGAGCACGAGGTGAGTGGGGCAGCCGGCGCGTTGGCCGCTTTCGATGTCGGTGTCGAGGCGGTCGCCGACGACGAGAGTCTCCTCGGGTCGCAGGCCCGCTTCCTCCATCACGTACTCGATGAGGAAGGGGTTCGGCTTGCCGACGATGAACGGGTCGACCTCGCTGCAGGCTCGGATCGCAGCGACGACGCTGCCCGCGCCAGGAACGAGCTTGTCGCCTTCGAGCGGGAAGGTGGTGTCGGCGTTGGTGGCGACGAAGTGGGCTCCGCTACGGATGCGCTGCATCGCCGCGCTCATGATGGCGTAGGTGAAGGTGCGGTGGATGCCGACTACCACCGCGTGGGCCGCGCCCCCCTCGTGCTCGACCACATCGTCGTGGCCCGCGTTGACCACGGTAATCCCATGCTCGCGAAGGGTCTGAACGAGCCCCGGCTCCCCGACGACGAACACCCGATCGAGCCCCTGGGCCACCAGGTGATGGGCCGTGCCGATGGAAGAGCTGACCACTTCGTGCGGCTCACAGCGAAAACCCATCCCGCTCAGCTTCTGCACGAAAAACTCTCGCGTTTGGCTGGAGTTGTTGGTGAGGTAGCGAATGATTGCGCCCTGCTCCCGCAACGCATTAACCGTCTCCACCGCCCCCGGAATAGCCTCGCTCCCCCGGTAAACGGTTCCGTCGAGGTCGAAGATGTAAGCGCGGTAAGGAGGCATCGGGCTCCATTTTGGAGCACCCGGGTTGGAAATGTTGGGAATGTCTTGAAGGTTGGGAATGTTTTGGATCGGGACATTCCCGACATTTCTGACCTTCAAGACATTCTTAACGCATCGGACTAGCCTTGACGTTGGATGACGTACTCGGCGACCGTCTCCAGCAACTCCCGGGTGTTCGAATCGGGGAGGCCCTCAAGGGCGTCCAACGCCTTTTCGATATGCTCGCGGGCGTACTCCTCGGATCGGGAGAAGGCGCCGCGGGTGTCCATCCAGTCGGCGATCATCCGGATCTCGTCGTCGTTGGCCCCGTTGCCGAACCGGCGGCGGGCGATCTTGGACTCGGCGTCGCTAAGGTGCTCGCGCAGGAAGATGAGCGGCAGCGTGGCTTGACCGTCGCGGAAGTCCGTGCCGAGGGTCTTGCCCGTCTTGGCCTTGTCGCCCCGGTAGTCGAGCAGGTCGTCCACGATCTGGAAGGCCATGCCCACGTGGTAGCCGTAGTCCCGGAGGGCTTGGCGGACGGTCGCGTCCGCTCCGGCGACCATCGCGCCGATTTCGCAGCAGGCTTCGATAAAGCTCGCCGTCTTCATGCGCAGGACAGTGAGGTGAGTGGTCTCGTCCAGCTCGAAGTCGCCCCGAACCTCAAGCTCGCGAACCTCGCCTTCGGCCATATCCACCACCGCTTCGGAGACGGCTCGGATGATGGGAAGGTCGCCATCGCGAGCGAGAAGGATCATCGCCTTCGCCATCAGCACGTCGCCGCTGAGGATGGCGGCGGTGTTGCCGACCTCGGCGCTGGCGGTGGGCCGGCCGCGGCGGGTGGGGCTGTTGTCGATGACGTCGTCGTGCACGAGGGTCGCCATGTGGATCATCTCCATGCAGGCGCCCAGCTTGCGGGTGCGCTCCTCGTCGAAGGGCAGTCCGGTCGCTTTGGCGGCGAGGGCCACGAAGGCGGGGCGAAGGCGCTTGCCGCCCGCCTCGAGGGTGGTCCGACCGACCCGTTCGACCATCCGAACATCGGAGGCGACGAGCTGTCGGAGCTCGTCTTCCACGAGAGCGACTTCGGCGGAGATCTTGTCGAGAAGGTCCGGGTTGATGCGGCCGTTAGTTAGGACTTTAAAGGCGGTAGCGGTCATTGCGATTGCCCTCCTGGCTTGCGCCCGAAGTGGAGGCAGATATTGCCGAAGAAGAGGTCCCGGTGTCCGACCTCCACGAGCCCTGCCCTCGACATCGAGGCCTCCAGTTGCTCGCGGGTCCAGAACCGCTGGGTGCTCTTCGGCAAGTAGGTGTAGGCCTCCGTCTTGCCGAAAATCGAGCCCAGGCGGGGCACCAGGGTGTTGAACACGAACTCGGAAACGGCCCTTACGGCGGCATTGCGGGGGCGGGCCATGTCCAGGGAAACGAAGCGGCCGCCGGGCTTCAGCGCCCGGGCGATCTCCATGTGCGCGGCGTCGATGTCCGGTACGTTGCGAATCCCCCAGCCGACGGTGATGCCGTCGAAGGAGTCGCTACGGATGGGGAGGACACAGGCGTCGGCCAAAGCCAGATCAATTTTGGATTTTGGATTGCGGGTTTTGGATTGGGCTTGCTGCAGCATGGGGGCGCAGAAGTCCGTGCCGAGGACGAGGCCGTTTTCTCCGACCGCGTTGTGGAGAGGGGGGAGGAAGTCTCCGGTGCCGGAGCACACGTCGAGGGCGCGGTCGCCCGGCTTGAGCTCTAGCTTGGCCACCGCCGCCTTGCGCCAACGGTGGTGCAGGGAGAAGCTGATCAGGCCGTTCAGCAGGTCGTACGTCGGCGCGATCTCGGCGAACATGTGCTGGACGGCGGCCCGCTTGCGCGTCCCCTCTTCCTGCCATGTCTGTCGCTCGACCGTCGTGTGTCCCATCGCTAATCCGATCCTCTTATACCTATGCCACGCATATTATGCACCTGAAGTTTCAGAAAAACCTGAAAACATGCGCAGGAACACGAGGGTGGGTCTTTTGGGGGATGACGCGTGACCCGTGATGGAGTGACACGTGAGGGTTCGCTCTCGCCGGATCACGTGGCATCACCTCACGCGTCGTCCATTAGGGGGGATGACGCGTGACACGTAATCGGGTGACTCGTGAGGGGGAGGAAGTCGGCCCTCAGGGGTCATCACCTCACGCGTCACGGGTCATCCATTAAGTCGCTGCTGGACCTCGTCGTCCAGCTCCTTCTCCGCGCCTCGCACGGCGTGAAGGTCGCGGAGGGCTCGGTCGAGCTGGGTTTCGGTCGCTTCTCGCCCAACTGCGTCGGCGAGGCCAGACGACAGGTGTTGGAGCTTCGTCTGGAGCTCCTCGATCTCCTCCACCACCTTTCCCGCGTAGGGGTCGCTCTCGATGCTTTTCTCGAAGGTGGCCTTCCGCATCCCGCTACGCCGAACGTAGGGCATCGCGAGGAGGATCGCTTGGTGGAGCGCCTCGTCGACGGCGAGCAGCGAGCTTTGGCGGACTTCCTGCCAGTGCTTGCCCATCGAGCGCTCCTTCCACGCCGAACCGTTGAGGTTCGTCCGGATCTGCATCGCCAGCTTGGCGCACCCTTCGAGCGCCTCTCCGACCTTGGGATGGATGCGGTTGTGGAGATTCCCCTTCTCGATCAGGTCCCGCAGCTCGTCGGCCGCCCCGATGGCCCGGGCGTCCAGCTTGGACCGCTGCCATCCGCTCCGCCGGGAGTGGGCGGCAATGCTCTGGGCGATCCACTGGTACAGGCCTTGGCCGACGCCGAAGAAGGCGACGAAGAAGAGGCAGGTGAATTGGCGGAGCAGGAACCAGTAAAGGAGCGCCAGGATCACCGCAGGGACGACCCACCGACCCACCGCCACCAGCGCCGACCCCATGATCCCCGCCTCACGCTTTTCCGTAAGGTAGTCCGTCAGGTGGCGGAGGTCGGTGGGGGACATGGGGATGATGGAGGTGAGTTGGGTGGTGGGGTGATGGAGGTGAACGGGCTTCGTCTCACCCGTTCACCCTCGTCACCCACTTCACCCCTATCACCGGAAGACGCGCGGCGTGAAGTCCGTGTCCGGCTTCACGCGCCGACAGTAGGCGGCCATGAGGCGGGCGCAGTCGGCGACGTCGGTTAGGGAGAGCATCTCGCAGGGGGTGTGCATGTACCGGAGGGCGACGCCCAGGATGCCGACGGCCATGCCGCCTCGGCTGATCTGCATCGCGTTGCCGTCCGTGCCCGTCCCGGCGGGGGCGACGTCCACTTGGTAGGGGATGCCATCCTCTTTGCCCGCCTCCGAGATCATCTTGAAGACGATGGGGTTGCTGTTGGCACCGCGCATCACCGAGGGGCCCTTGCCGATGTCGAGGGTGCCGTGGTGGGTCTTGCTGACGCCGGGGTAGTCGATGGCGTGGTTCACGTCCACCGCGAGGCCGCTCTGAGGGTTGATGCTAAAGCTGGCGGTGCGGGCTCCGCGTAGGCCGATCTCCTCTTGCACGGTAGCCACCGCGTAGACGCCGACTCCCGGGTCCAGCCCCCCGTCCTCCTTCAGCAGCCGTAGCGCCTCCGCGACAATGAAGCTGCCCATCTTATTGTCGAACCCGCGGGCCGTCGCGCGGTCGCCGCGCAGCATCTGGAACTCGTACTGGTAGGTGACGACGTCCCCGAGTTGGATCAGCTCCTCGACTTCGGCCTTAGAAGTCGCCCCGATGTCGATCCACAGGTCCTTGATCTCGGGCTTCTTCTTGCGCTCCTCGTCCTGCAACAGGTGGATCGCCTTGCGGCCGATGACCCCGGGCACGCGCTCCTTGCCGTGGACCCAGACGCGCTGGCCGACGGGGATCACGCTGTCGTGGCCGCCGATCCCGCTAAAGTAGATCAGGCCGTCTTCGTTGATGTAGTGGATGATGAAGCCGATCTCGTCCATGTGCCCGGCGAGCATGATCTTCATCTCCGCGTCCGGGTTCAGGATCGCGGCCACGTTGCCGTGGTAGTCCGTCGTGATCTTGTCGGCGAACTGGCCTGTGTACGCGCGGTACACCTCGGCGGCGCGCTCCTCATAGCCCGAAGGCGAGGGAACGTTGACGATCTCCTTGAGGAACTCGAGGGACTCGGGACGCATTCGCTGAGGATACTCCCTTAAAGTGGCCAACGCCCGTCACCGAATCCGGTTGGAGATGTCGGGAATGTTGGCAAAGTCAGGGATGTCCATAACATTCCCGACAGTCCAGACAATCCCAACATTTCCGACGCTTTCAGATCAGCGTCGGGCGCGGCTTCGTAGGTAGATCGCAACGGAGTTGAGCGCGAGCAGGGCGACCATGAGGACCACGATCGCGGCCGCAGCGGCGCGGTTGAACTCTTGCTGAGCGTCGCCAGCCCAACTGAAGATCTGCATCGGCAGAACGGTGTAGCGGTCGTTCAGATCCGTAGGCAGCTTCGTCACGTAGTAGGCGGCGCCCACGACGATGAGCGGTGCCGTCTCGCCGATGGCTCGCGAAAGGGCGAGGATGATGCCGGTGAGGATGCCCGCGCTCGCGTTCGGCAACACCTGGAAACGGATCGCCTGCCACGGCGTCGAGCCGAGCGCGAGCGAGCCCTCGCGGTACGAGCGGGGAACCGCCTTCAGGGCCTCCTGGGTGACGATGATGATCATCGGCAGGATCAGCAGGCTCATGGTGAGCGCCCCCGAAAGGATGCTCTGCTCCAGGGCGAACCACCGCACGAACACCGCAAGGCCGAGCAGTCCGTACACGATGGACGGCACGCCCGCGAGGTTGGCGATATTCAGCTGGATGAACTCGGTGACCCGGTTCTTCCGCGTGTTGAACTCCTCTAGGTACACCGCCGCCGCGACTCCGATCGGGACCGCGATCAGGCCGGTCAGGACCATCACGTAGAAGCTGCCCACGATGGCGGGCCAGATGCCCGTCTTCTTGGGTCGCCGCGAAAGGTCCTCCGTGATGAACTCCGTGCTCAAGCGGCCGATGCCGTCGGCGAAGATCCGGAAAAGCAGGAGCCCCAGCAGGAAGACGCCGATGCCCGCTGCGCCAAAGCACAGGTAGCGGAAGATGGCGTCAGCGCGCCGACGCCGGGCGCCAAGCTGGCTCGTCGCAAGGCTCACGAGTACACCTGCCGGAAGCGCTTCACCAGCCGGGTCGCGAGGAGGTTCATCCCCATCGTGAACACGAACAGGGTGATGCCCACCGCGAAGATCGAGTTGTACCGGGCAGTGCCCGCGGCGATGTCACCCTGGCTCGTGGTGACGATGTACGCGGTCATCGTCTCGATGCTCTTCGTGGGATTCAAGGTTAAGGCGGGGTTGGAGCCAGCGGCAAGCGTGACCGCCATCGTCTCTCCCAGTGCGCGGGAGAGCGCGAGGATGAACGAGGCCATGATTCCGGACAGCGCGGCCGGGACCACGATCTTCGTCGTGACCTCCATCTTGGTCGCCCCCAATCCGTAAGCGCCCTCACGCAACGCACTCGGCACCGCGCGGAGCGCATCCTCGCACAAGGAGGAAACGAGAGGAAGGATCATGATGCCGACCACGATCGCGCCCGCCGCGGCGTTGGACGCCTGGATGTTCGGAAACACGTTCCGCAGCATCGGAGTGACCAGGAAGAGGCCGAGGTAGCCGTAAACGACGGTGGGGATACCCGCAAGAAGCTCGAGCGCGGGCTTCAGAAAGCTCCGCAGGCGCGGGTGGGCGTACTCGCTCAGAAAGATGGCGCTAAGCAGGCCTAGGGGAACGGCAATGATGCCCGCTCCGATGGTGATCATCAGGGTGCCCGTGACCAGCGGCAGGACGCCGTAGCGGCCCGGCTCCGGCGAAGGTTTCCACTCGGTCCCGGTAAAGAAGGCGACTGGGGAAACGGCCTGGAAGAAGGGCAGCGCCTGGCTGATCAGCACGTAGACGATGCCGAAGGTGGTGACGACGGAAACGAGGGCGCAGGCAAAGCAGAACCACTTGACCGCGCCCTCGCGCATTCCGCGCGCACCCATACCCGTCCGCCATCGCGAACCGGTGTTCGCGATGGCTTGCTGAGGGGTGACGGGAGCACTGGACATGAGGGTGTTTTACTTCGTGGCGCCCGCGGAGGTGAGCACCTGAGCGATGGACATGCCCGGCTTGACCGACTGGAACAGGGTGCCCGTCTTGCCGGCGGTGACGTGGGTCTTGACCGCGTCCAAGGCGTCCTGCGGAAGCTGGACGAACTTGGCCTCGGTCACCGCGCCGACCCCCTCCGTTCCGATCGCGTACTCCACGAACGCCTTGACGGCGGGCTTCGAGTCGTACGCCTTCTTGCTCACGTAGATGAACAGCGGCCGGGACAGCGGGGCGTAGGTGCCGTTGGAGATCGTCTCTCCGTTGGGGGTGATCGCGCCCGAACCGGCGTCGACGGGGACCGCCTTCACCTTGTTCTGGTTCTCCGCGAAGTAGTTGTAACCCACGTAGGCGATTCCGTTCTGGTCAGCGGCTACTGCGCTAACGATGGCAGGATACTCCTGGTTGGCCTGGTAGTCCTTGCGAATCGCGTCCTTCTTCTTGTTGATGGCCTCGGTGAAGTACTCGTAGGTGCCGTGGTTGTCCGTCGGGCCGTAGAAGTTGATCTTCTGCTTGGGGAAGGTCGGGCGGATGTCGCTCCACATCTTCACCGTGCTGTCCGCGGCCCAAGCCTTGTTCAACTCATCGACCGTGAGCTTGTCTACCCAGTTGTTCTGGGGGCTCACGATGAGGGAAACGCCGTCGTACGCGATCGGGATCTCGATGAATTCGAGGTTGGCCTTCTTGAGGGACTCGATCTCCTCGTCCTTGATCGGACGAGAGGCAGTGGCGATGTCGGTTTCGCCGCGGGCGAACTTCTGGAAGCCGCTACCGGTGCCGGACTTGTTCACCGTGACGGTGACGCCCTTGTTGTTGTCGCCGAAGTCCTCGCCCATGATGCTGACGATGGGCCAAACGGTGCTGCTGCCGTCGATGGTGATCGATCCCGACATCGCGGAGTTGTCTCCGCCCGTCGTGCCGCCGGTCGCGCTGCCGGTGCCGCCGGTGGTCGCGCCGCCCTTATCGCCGCACCCGACCAGGACCATCGCTCCGAGAAGGAGGGTTGCCGCCGAACCGATCTTTAACTTGTTGCTCATCGCCATGTGAGTGATTTTCCTTGTCTCCCGTTTCGCTCGAAAGCTACCGAAAGGCTGTTAACGAATTGTTAAGAACCAGGTCCCGGCTACACTCCATACCGCATGAGAAGAGAGTGGACGGGCTGGATCAAAGAACGCCGATGGGAAGAGTTCGAGCGGCTGGCGAAGAAGGACCCTACCCAGGACTTGGCGGACACCGTGGCCGAGATGGAGCGCGGCTTCCCGGATAAGCCGGATCGGAAGGCGCTCCGAAAGGTCCTGTTCCTTCTCCGGCAGGCAGGCTACGAGCCGCAAGAAATCGAGACGGGCGACGTTCCGGCCGCGGCGGGGAAGCCCTTCGAGGTCGGATTCCTCGTAAGCGCCGACGCGGCGGGCGATTCCGTCGTCACCTACGGCTACGAGCAGAAGGGCCGGGTCCGCTGGCTGGTGGCGCACGTGAACGGCCAGCACGGCGTCACCCGGGCGCGCGAGGAGGACGTGACGCTGGACGAAGCTCTTGCGCAGGCCGAGCGCTCCCGCGCGTCCGATCCCGCGCCGTTCGTGGCAGCAGAGGTGCCGGCGGAGTACGCCCTGGGGCGGATTGCCCAGGCGGTGGCGCGGACGCGCATGGGACTGCCGCCAGTGGTCGCCTTTTGGCGCGCGGCCTTGCCCAAAGAGTGGCCCGGGGAGCACCCGGCCGAAGCACTTCCGCGCGACCACGCGACCGAGGACGACCGGCGCAACGCGGCCATCGCGACCGACGCGACCCTGTCATGGCGGCTCGAGCTCGGAGTAGCGACTCCGGTGTTGGAGGAGTTGCAGCGCGTCTACAACGAGACCCGCGACGAGGAGGCTCGACGGGAGGCGACCGAGGAGCTGATCGCCTCTACTCGGGAGCGCATCTTCACCCCGGAGGTGGTCGAGGAGCACGCGGGCCGCTTGCTGGACCTCGCGTACCTGCTCCACCTGAGAGGGCACCCCGGCGGCGGAATCCTGTTGGCGGCGGCGGACGACCTGCGCGAGCGGGGCCCGGAAAGCGACTACGCCAAGGCCCTGTTGGACAAGACGGTGGTCCTCCTTGTCGAGACCCTGCGGCGGAGTGCCGACCGGGCCAAGGCGGCTAACGCGCCGGGGTAGCGGGTACACCTACTGGCCATGCGTCTTCGCGACTGGGCCCTCCTCCTAAGCGCCGCCGGAACCGCGACCCTCGCGTACGGGGCTCTGGTCGAGGCCCGGAGGCTGGTTCTGGAGCGCCGGACGCTGGCCCTGCCCCACTGGCCCGAGCGGCTGCGGGGATTCCGCGTCGCCCTGCTCGCCGACTTCCACGTGCAAGACCAAGTCTCGCTCGAACGGGCGCAGCGAGCCGTCGCGATGGCCATCGACGAAGGCCCCGACGTGGTGGTTATCGCGGGCGACTTCGTGGACCAGTGGCGCACCGAGAGTCCACGGATGCTGGGCGAACTGTTGGAGCCCCTGCTGCTCATGGAAGGCAATGTGGTGGCGGTGCCGGGCAACCACGACTACCTCGGCGACGAAGGCGAGATCCTGGCGATGATCCTGGACGAGCTCAACATCAAGCTGCTGCGCAACCGCCTCTGGCACCACCAGGGCATCGACTGGATCGGCATCGATTCGTTCAACGAGCGCCGCGCTCACGTTGAGGAAGCAGTGCGGGACCGCACCGGAGCCCCCGCGATCGCCGTCTGGCACGAGCCGGACCTCGTCTGGCAGCTTCCCCCCGGCATCTCCCTCCAGCTCAGTGGCCACTCCCACGGCGGCCAATTCCGTTTCCCCTACGGCATCACCCCCATGACCAGCCGCAACGGTAAGGAGTACCTCCAGGGCTACTACCCGACCGCTCCGACTCCGTTGTACGTCAGCCGCGGCGTCGGAACGACGTTCCTCCCCAGCCGCTTCCTCTGCCCGCCCGAGGTCACCCTCCTGACCCTGATCCCCAAGGCCTGAGGACGCCTCACTGGTATCCTTCCAAGTGCGCCAAACCGCACGCCCCCGTAGCTCAGCGGATAGAGCACCCGCCTTCTAAGCGGATTGTCGGAGGTTCGATTCCTCTCGGGGGCGCTTGCACAACCGGCAAGATGCGCATGGTCCTTTAACCTGAGCCGTCGGTAGAGAAGCGAATACATGAATGGCATCAGTCAATGGAAGCGGTGGATGATATGCTCCCTTGCTTCTTTGGTTGGGGTGCTCGCAGGGATTGTGTTGCTGAAGGGATGCTCTACCTCCAACGCTGAATTGAATCCGCGACCTAAAGACGGAACCAATAGGACGAGCAAGTATGTTCCTGAGTCATCCCTGAACAAATAGGACCACGCTACTTTGCGAAAGGGTGTCCGTTAGGATGAGGTCTGGAGTTCGTGCAGCTTCCGGCACGGGATGCAGCAGACCCTTTCGTTGCGATCAAGGCATATCGACTCGAGGAGGAGAGGGGCTTCGTGATCAAGGGCTACGGTGACGATTTGACGATCATCAAGGCGAGCAACCGGACCCAGGGGTGTTGCCTGTTCTTCTCGCTTTCGGAAGTGGACGGGGCCGAAGTTCTGGCGGCCCCCCCCCGGATATAAGCAGGAAACGTAAGAAGTAGCGACAAACGTCATGGCGACGGCTATAAGGAGGCTGAAAAGAGCCAAAGGAAACTAGTGATGGAAAAGGATTACCTAGATGAACTGATCGAGATGAACGTGGCGGACGACCCTGAGTTCGCCAAGATCTGGGCAGAGCGCGAGGCTGCCTGCGGACTGGCGGGTGCCCGTAAGGCGGCCGGCTTGACTCAGCAGCCGGTAACCGATCGCATGGGCGTCAAGCGCGAGCGGCTCGCGGAGTTGGAGAAGGAGCCGGGGAAGGTGAGCTTTGCTCGGGTTACGAGTTACGCGGATGCCATTGGCATGACTCTCCGGCTCGAGCCAAAGTCATAAATCGAACCATTTGGCACCGTTAACCCCTTGAGATAATTAATGGCACTCTACGAGCAAGAACTACGAGAACGGCTGCTCAGGCTTCACCCGGAGCACCACGCAGACCACGAGTCATCGATCGGGCCGGTGCTCGCTAAAGGAATCGAGACGGATGCCGACCTTCTCCGTGCCCTCCAAACCCTCGAAGGGGAAGACCTCCTGGACGCTATTTGGTTAGTAAACGGTCTAAAGCTAACATCGGCAGTCCCCTACCTTGAGGCCATTGAGGACCAGACGGAAGACCCTGCAGTCACGATGGCCGCAGATTTAGCGCTAAAGGCTTGCCGGAACAGGGTTGGGCGCTTGCTGCGAACCCTGAACTCGCCCAACATGCCAGAGGACACCGTGCTTGCTCCCATCGCCGTGGAAGTGGCCCGAACCGTGGATCCAGAAGCCTACCGAAAGGTCGGATTCTTCATCCTCGACGCTACGGTACCGGAGTGGTTACGGGTCGAGGTGCTGCCCTACTTCTGCACGAACTTCCGTCAGGGCTGCGGGCAGGATGCCGATACCATCGAGAAAGCGGCTACTTATCTGTACCAGGCGGTCGAGGGAGGCTCGGAGACCATGCGGTTGGTCGCATTGTCTACCCTCGCGTGCATGAGGACACCCTCCACCCGCCTCTGGCTAGAGGAGTTCCTGCCAAAGTTGAAGGCAGGCGAGGACTCCTCGTTGGCCGTGATTACGGCAGCCGAGGAGCTTCTCCGACTGAGCTCCAGCGCTTCCTAAGCTTCAGCCAGCGCTACGTCCGACTCTTCTTCGAGCACAAGCTCCGCGCTCCGAAAACTTCCCGGTAGCGTGTCCACCGACACCGTACCGGGCAACTGGTCGCCGCCTTTGGCCCGAAGCTGCCGCGCCTTCGACAGCACGTTCCGCTCCAGCGATCCCACGGAGTCGTTGTAGGCGTCAACGGTCTGGCGGAGGTGGCGGCCGAGGCGGGTTACGTGGGCTCCGTAGACGCGGATCGACTCGTACAGCTTGCGGCCGAGGTCGCTGACTTCCAGGGCGTTCTGGTTCAGGCGCTCTTGGTCGAGGACGTAGGCGACGGCGCGGAGGACGCCGATGAGGGTCATGGGGTTGGCGAGGAAGACGCGGCTGTCGATGGCGTCCATGAGGAGGGCGGGGTCGTGCTCCAGAGCGGCTTGGTACATCGACTCCGTTGGGAGGAACATCAGTACGTAGTCGGCCCCCTCGTACTGCTGCCAGTAGGCCTTTGAACTAAGCCCACGCACGTGGTTGCGGACGAGGCGGGCGTGGTGCTTGAGGAGGGCGGTGCGGGCCGCCTCGTCGGTGGTGTTCATCGCCTCGCGGTAGTGGTCCAGCGGAGTCTTGCTGTCGATGACGATCACGCGGCGGTTGGGGAGGCGCACCACCATGTCGGCGCGGAGCTTGCCGTCCTCGCCGTCGGTCGAGTGCTGGAGCTCGTAGTCCTGGCCTTCGATCAATCCGGCGTTCTCGGCCACCGTGCGCAGGGTGATCTCGCCCCAGCTTCCGCGGGTGTTCGGGCGGCGCAGAGCGTTCGAGAGCTGGCCCGCTTCGGCCATCAGACGGTTCACCTGGTCGGTCATCAACTCTTGAGCGGCCAGACGCTTGCCCTCCATCTCCTGGCACTGCCGTTCGAGGTTCTTCATGCACTCCTCGAACGGACGCAGCATCGCCTCGATCGCCTGCTGCTTCAGCCCCAGGTCCCCCTTCGCCTCTTCCTGGGCACGATCGAAGGTTAGCTTGGCGGTCTTCAGGAACTCGTCGCTAGCCCGGCCTAGGGCGCGCGCGGAGAGGGCCTCGAAGCTCTCCTTGAGGCGGGCCTCCGCCTCAGCTAGCAGGCGGCGCTGCTCGTCCAATGCCTTGTCGCGGTCGGCAAGCTGGGCGGCGGCTGCTTCCTGCATGAGGCGCCGTTGCTCCTCCAGGCCCCGCTCCCGTTCCTGGTCCTTGGCCTCCAACGCGGCGATCTGGCGGAGTTGGTCGTCGGCCCGGCTCCGGCCGACGACGAGGGCGATTAGATAGCCCAGGGCACCGCCGAGCACGAGCCCGACGGCCAGCGCGATAAAGTGCGGCGTCTGCATGTTTCCCTTCCGTGGGTAGACGTCAGTGTACGCCAGGGGACGGGGATTCCCCTCCGGCTCTGTGCCCTCTGTGTCTCTGTGGTGAGTCAAAGAAGCCACGGACTTCTGGGTGCCCTCGGGAGTCAGCAGGGCTTTCTCCACCCCCTGCCCCCTCCTCATTTTCCTCGCGCAGTCGCTTCTCCTGCCACAAACGTTCGGCCGCGGGAAAACGAGGAGGGGGTTCAGAGATTCTTCAGGGCTTCGTCCGCGGTTGCGCCTTCGTGGACCACGCTCATCAGGGCCCGGGTCATCCCCGCCGGGTTCTCGTGCTGGATCACGTTTCGGCCGTAGACGATGCCCTTCGCGCCCTGACGCATGAGCTCCTCGGTACGCGCCAAGATCTCGCGATCGGGAGCCCGGCCCCCGCCGCGCACCAGGACCGGGGCGTCGCCCGCGACTTCGATGACGCGGTGGTAGTCGCGGGGGTCGTCGGTGGGGTCGGCCTTGATGATGTCGGCGCCCAGCTCCGCCGCCTGGCGCACGAGCGGCATGATCTTGTCGATGTCGCCATCGACCATGTAGCCTCCCGCCTTCTCGTTCGACTGCATGACCAGCGGCTCCACCATCAGCGGCATCCCCACCCGCTCGCACTCCAGCTTGAGGCGGCAGACGTTCTTGATACAGTCGCCCAGCAACTGGGGCTGGTTGGGGAGCATCAGGAGGTTCACCACTACGCAGGCGGCGTCCAGGCGGCAGGCCTGCTCGACCGCCCCTTCGATCATGTGGGTGAAGATGACGGCGGGAAGCTCCTTCCCGTAGACGTTCGCGGTGTCCGTCCGCAGTACGAGCGACGGCTTCGCCTTCCCGGGGATTTCCTGGAGCACGTGGGCCGAGCCCAGCGGGAGCTGCACGGCGTCGGGGTTCGCGTCAACCACCGTCTGCACCGCCTTGCGGATGCTCTCGATGCCGCTCAGGAACGAGCGCTCGTTGAAGTAGCCGTGGTCGATGGCGACGTCGAAGCAACGGCCGTCGGCGGCGAAGAGGCGGTTCATGCGGTACTGGATGCTCATGGTGCTGGAAGAACCATGAACCCTACCCGAACCGGTGGAGCAGCTCTAGGGAAGTTGGCGGAAGGTGTAGGAGTCGAACCTACTCGGCCCTTTCAGGCCGACGGATTAGCAATCCGTTCCATTACCGTTCTGGCAACCTTCCTTCCCGCCTGCTAGGGTCAGTGTGGCACCTGGTCCCGGGGTCGCCCTGGCAAAGGGCCTATCCATCACAAGCCAATGGTCCGGGGCAGGGTGACGTACACTGCTTTGGGGGGAGGGATTTTTGGCGAAGCTGGGAGACAGGATTCGCGCCGAAAGGCGACGGCAGTTCGTGGGCCGCAGGGACGAGTTGGCCCTGTTCGAGGAGATCTTACGCGCATCGGAGCTGCCGGCCATCGTCCTGAGCGTTTACGGTCCCGGTGGAGTGGGGAAGACCACCCTCCTGCGCCAACTAGAGGCCCTCTGCGCCACGCACGCCGTCCGTTGCGTTACCCTCGACGCGCGCAACCTCCAGCCCAACCCGGACGCCTTCCTCTTGGCCCTGTGCGAGGCGACCGGCTGCGCTGCCCCGGAGGACGCGGTATCGGCTCTGGGCGGCGAGGGCCGGACCGTGGTGTTCGTGGACACGTACGAGGCGATCCAACCCCTCGACGGCTGGATTCGCGAAGGCTTCGTCCCCGACCTCCCCGACAACGTTCTGGTCGTGCTCCTAGGTCGTAAAAGGCCCACCAGCGGGTGGCGCTCCGACGTGTGGCAGACCCTCTGTCGGACCCTGCCGCTGCGGAACCTGAGCGACGACGAGGCCCGTTCCTATCTGGAAGCCCAGGCAGTCCCTCAAGAGGCGTACCCGGACATCCTGGAGTTCACCCACGGCTACCCACTGGCGCTCTCGCTGGTGGCGGACAACTACGCGCAGAAGGGGTCGTTGGCCCTCGGTAGCGATCCCGCCCCGGACATGATCGCGCTGCTGCTCGAGCGGCTCATGGAGAGCGTCGAAGAGCCCTTGCACCGGGACCTGCTCGAGGTGTCGGCCCTTGTGCGGATGACGACGGAGGCGATTATCGCGGAGGTGGTGGACAGCCGCCGCGCAACGGAGTTGTTCGAGTGGCTCCGGTCCCTGTCGTTCATCGAGGTCACCCCGCTCGGCCTGATGCCCCACGACCTTGCTCGAGACGCCATCGCCACCGAGCTCCGCTGGCGCAACACGGATCGCTATTCCGAGCTGCACCATCGAGCCCGGAGCTACTACAGCAACCGTCTCGACCGGGCTACCGGCCCGGCCCAGCAGGCGATCCTGTTCGATTACATCTACCTCCACCGCGACAACCCGGTCGTCAAGCCGTTCTTCCAGTGGCACTCCCACGGGGGCGCCTTCCTCGATGCCGCCCGGCCCGAGGACTTGCCGGAGATCCTTCGGATGGTCGATCGGCACGAGGGTCCTGAGTCCGCGAAGTTGGCGGCGCACTGGTTCGAGCATCAGCCGGAGGCGTTTTTCGTCCTGCGCGGTGCGGCGGGAGCCGACCCGCTTCACGGGCTGCTGGTCAAGCTGGACCTGGGGACGGCCCGGGAACACGCGGACGGCGACCCGGCGTGCCTAGCGGCGCTGAGCTACCTCGATGCGAAGGCACCTCTTCGGGCGGGCGAGCGGGCTACTCACTTCCGGTTCTGGATGGCGGACGAGGAGTACCAGTCCGTCTCGCCTTCCCAGAGCCTTCTGTTCGTCACCGTGGTCCAGCACTACCTGACCCAGCCCGGACTCGCCGCCACCTTCCTGCCGTGCTCCGATCCTGCGTTCTGGCAGCCCATGTTCGACTACGCAATGCACGGTGAGCTTAAGGAAGCGGAGTTCCACGTGGGCGGGCACCGGTACGGCGTCTTCTTTTCCGACTGGCGGGTGCTGCCCCCGAAGCCGTGGCTGGCGCTGCTCAGCGAGCGGGAAGTGCCGATCAAGGAAGCGCCCCAGGCGCACCGGCCGACGCCGGACGTCGTGGTGCTGTCGCGCGAGGGTTTCGAAGACAGCGTTCACGAGGCGCTAAAGGCGTTCTCCAACGATAGCCGGCTGGCAAAGAGCCCGTTGCTGCGATCCCGGTTGGTTGTGGACCGGCTCTCGGGCGAGGCGGGCACTAAGGAGCGGATCGAGGTTCTGCGGGAGCTTCTGAAACAGGCGGCGCAGTCGATGAACACGAATGTGCGCGATGCGAGGCTGTACCACGCCCTCGACACCTGCTACCTGCGCCCCCTTCGTTCCCAGGAGATGGCGGCGGAGAAGCTGGACGTCTCCATCGCGACCTACCGGCGGCACCTGAAGGCCGGGCTCGAGCGGCTCACCGACCTGCTTTGGCAGCAAGAGACCGGAATATGAGCCTTTTGATCGGGAAATGATCGCGGCCTGATCTTGAGCCTAAGAGGGCCAGGGCCTACACTCTTAACATCATCGCATTCATCCCGGCAGGACCCGGGCACCGGAGCCTCTTCCCCTGAACCTCCGGTCCCGGGACACCGCCGAAAAGGTGGGTGCGGGAACGACGTTAACGTTTAACGGTCACAAGAAACAAAAAGCGAACGTCCAAGGAGCAACGGAGCTCGAGGAACACCCGATGAACATCCATACCCAAACCGAAGGCCGTACTCAAGCGGACAGCTTCCACATCGACGCGTCGGCGTCCATGCGGTACTTGCTGTTGCTGAACGGCGTCGCGGTGTGCGCGCCCGGCGCACGGGTAGGACGACCGGACACCATCAGCGACTTCGATGAAACGGAGTCCACCGCCGTAGGCCCCCGCTGGCTAGTCCGCCTGCTCACTTCCGTAGCCCCCGATGCGATCCCCGGCCCGGTTGGGCCTATCGCCGTCGTGCTGGTGTTGTAGGTGGGAGACAAGGTGTTAGGTGTTCGGCCGAAGCTTAGCCCTCACCGCTCGATGCTCAACCCTTTCCCGAACACCGAACACCGAACACCTAACACCGGGTCGGGCTCCCCTCCGCTACGCCAAGCGCTTTAGCGCCTCATCTCCCCACCGCCTGTGCCAGAAGCGCCGCCGTCCGCACGTTGGAGCGGTGGCCGCTCCTCTCCGCGACCACGTTCAGGAGCCGCACGGGGACGCCTGCGAGGTACAGGTCTCCGAGCAGGTCGAGCAGTTTGTGCCGGGCGGGCTCGTCGGGGAAGCGGGGCTCGTTCTTGTAACCCTCGATGCCGAGGATGAGGGCAGAATTCTCGTCCAGGCCCCGGCCGAGGCCGGCGGCGATAATCTGCGGGACCTCTTCGGCGAAGGCGAAGGTGCGGGACGTGGCGATCTCTTTTGCGTACTGGGTCGGGACGTCTTCTAATTCGAAGGACTGTTCCTTCGGCCACCGGTCGCCAGAGGTGAACACGTACCGCCAGTGGCCCGTCCCCTTCGAGACCGCCACCTTGATGTCCTCGTCCTGCAGGAACACCCGCTTGTAGAGAGCGGGCAGCTCCACCTCCGCAATGTCTTCGAACCCCGCTGATTGCATCTCGTGCACGTAAGCGGCCGAGCTCCCGTCCAAACCGGGTAGTTCCGGGGCATCGAGCTCGATCTCCGCATCGGTGATCTCCAGCCCGGCCAGCGCGCTCATCAGGTGCTCGACCGTGCCGACGGAACCGACCTTCGTGCTCCGGGTCGTGTCGGTCACGTTCTCCGGGTGGGCGAGGGTCCGTTCGCCTCCCAGCCGGAAGGCGATCCCTTCCTGGCCTGGATGGATGGTAACGTTCACCGGCTCGCCCGTGTGCAGGCCAAGGCCGGAGAAGGAGACGGGAGACTTGAGGGTACGGCGGGTAAACGTCATTTTTCGAGTTCTTCCAGGCGCTTTTCGAGCTGCTTGATTCGGTTGTAGAGCTCCGGCAGTCGACCGTTCAGGGCGGAGACGCGCTTAGCTTCGATGTGCGGTCTCGCCGGAAGCCCGTAGTACGCGCCGGGCTTGTCGATGTTGTTAGTGACGCCGGTCCGGCCCGCCAAAATCACGTCGCTCGTAACGCTGACGTGGGGGCTGGTCGCCGCCTGTCCGGCGATCTGGACCCGGTCGCCGATGGTGGTGCTGCCGCTGAGGCCGACATGGCTTGCAATGACGGTGTGGGCGCCGATTCGACAATTGTGACCCACCTGGACCAGGTTGTCGATCTTCGTGTCGTCCCCCACCCGCGTGTTGCCGGCGGTGGCGCGGTCGATCGCGCTCAGGGCCCCGATCTCGACTTCGGAGCCGACCTCGACTCCGCCGACCTGGGGGACCTTCATCTGGTTGGTGCCGGTCCAGACGAAGCCAAACCCGTCCGCGCCGATCACCACTCCCGCGTGCACGATGCACCGCTCGCCCAACTCGACGTCCTGGTAAAGCACCACGTGGGGGAACAGCACCGTCCCGTTGCCCAAGCGACAGTTTTCGCCCACGTAGCAGAACGGGAACACCCGGCAACCGTCGCCGATGACGGCACCGCGCTCGACCACCGCGTACGGACCGACGCTCGCGCTTGGCGATACCGTTGCCTCTGGGCTGACTACTGCCGTCGGATGCACCCCCGGCTCCAAGGGGAGCGGCCGCACGCACATTGCCAGGAACTGCCCGAATGCCACCCGGGGCTTGGGCAC
>Ga0216301_1000050_pt1 | contig 29523 bp, 28 predicted proteins | sample 4hB_Boncat_minus_FD_156203 | JGI IMG/M metagenome (GOLD analysis project Ga0216301, IMG submission 156203) | Terrestrial sediment cell enrichment communities for BONCAT metagenomics from Utah, United States - 4hB_Boncat_minus | ecosystem: Environmental > Terrestrial > Deep subsurface > Rock...
GCTTCGGACTCGGCATCCGTCCCTCGGCGGTCTCGCCGACGGCGGCGAGACCGCCGTCCGGACCGGTGGTCGTCGCCACGGTCGGAGGAACTCTCTGGGGCGTCGGCGGTGTGCTCCTGCGCGTCGGCGGACTCGCCCGGCGCGTCAGCGACGGAAACTTTCGCGGCTTGGCGGGGACGCCAAGTCGGTATCGGCAGGTCTTCGCCGAACTCGTTTAGCTCCGCTTCGAATTCGACAGGCTCTGCATCCGCTTCTACATCCGTCGCGGCATCTAACCGGGTGGGTTCGACAGAGGGCTCATCCTGAGTTTTCTTGCGGCGACTGCGGCTCCTTCGCCCACGGGGTTCCTCGGGGGCTACTGGAGGTTCATCGGCGGCGACTGGCTCGGGCACCTCGGCAACCACCGGTTCGACTTCAGGAGCAGGCTCTGCGACCGCTTCTTGAGCTTTTTTCGAACCGCCTTTGGAGCGGGACGGACGCTTCTTTTTTTGGGGCTCTGCCAGGGGGGGAGCGGACTCTTCGGAAAGAGGGGCGGCGACGGCTTCTTCTGGAGAAGGCTCTGGCTCCAAGGCCGGCGTTACCGCAACGTCGGGTGTGGCTTCAGCCGCAGGCTGTTCCGTCTTCTTCTTCGACCGACTCTTCGGCTTGCCACCGGAGGGCGCCTTCACGGTGGAGGGTTCGGCCGCCTCGGGGGTCGGTTCATCGGCCACGGGAGCCGCCGTGGCCTGAGCTACGGATTCGGGCTCGGGGGTCGGAGCAGGCTTTTTGGCGCGGGACGCGCGGGCGGGCTTCTTGGCGGGTTGAGGAGCTTGCTCTTCAGCGGTGGGAGGGACGTTGTCTAGCTTCTTGCGCGGCATGATGGTTGGAGAAAATCGGATTGCGCCCACTCGAGCAGTGCTTCCGGGGTGTCGAAGAGCGCATTGGGCTCTTCGGCCAGGAGGCTTTCTCGCTTAGCGGCGCCGTACGCTACGGCGATCGCGGCCACTCCGGCCTGTCGTGCGCAGCGAATGTCGTAGATAGAGTCGCCGACCATAACAGCGCGGTCGCGCCGAACGCCTAGGCGCTCGCACGCGAGGATCGCGCTCTCGGGGTGGGGCTTGGGGTTGGCGACGTCCGACGCGCAGACCGTTGCGTGCACGTACGGAGCCCCTTCAAATCGGGCGAGGAAGGTCTCTAGTTCGACTGCGCTCTTGCTGGTGACGAAAGCCGTCTTCAGGCCACGTCGGTGGCAAAAGCGGAGCGTCTCGACGGCGGCGGGGAACACCTGCTCTTTTTCGTGCAGGGTCTCGAACCGCTCGATCGCGAACTGCGACATCTCCTCGATCTGATGCGGAGTCGGCTCCATGACGCTGTACATGCCGAGCTGCTTGCGCAGGGGCATCCCGATCATGGAGAGGATCTCTTCGTCGGCGGGCCTAACGTTGGCGAAGCGTGAAAACGTGTCGCCGAGGCCTTGGACGATTACGCTGAGGCTGTCGACCAAGGTGCCATCGACGTCGAAGAGGACGGCATCAAAGTCAAGGAGTGACAGCCCTTCCGGCATCGGCCCAAAGTATGGCAGAAGCAGTCCCGTTCTTGCCTGCTTTGGTGTAACCTCCGGCCCATGAACCGCGAGCCCGTTTCCACTTCGGCGGCCCCTGGCGCCATTGGACCTTACAGCCAAGCGATCAAGGCCGAGGGCCGCTTCTTGTTCCTTAGTGGCCAGATTCCGCTGACGCCTACCGGGGACCTCATCCAGGGAAACGTGCGTAGCCAGACCGAGCAGGTCCTGAAGAACCTCACCGCCGTCCTCGACTCCGCAGGCCTCACGATGGCCAACGTCGTCAAGACCACCATCTTCCTCAGCTCGATGGACCACTTCGCCGAGGTCAACGAGGTCTACGCCACCGCCTTCGGCGAAGAGCCGCCCGCCCGCGCGACCGTGGCCGTCGCCGGTCTGCCAAGGGGCGTGGACGTCGAGATCGAGGCGATCGCGGTGTACTAGGAGGGCACTCGGTGTTCGGTGTTCGGTGTTCGGACCTCAGGCGAAGTTTAACCCTCAACGCTCAATGCTCAACGCTTCCCCTAACACCTAACACCTAACACCTAACACCGAACCACCAGCATCCCCATGAAGCACGTCGTCTCCGTAAGCCTCGGCACGAGCCAGCGCGACAAGCGTAACGAGGTGGTGATCCTTGGTGAAGAGTTTCTGCTGGAACGGGTGGGGGTGGACGGGGATCTGGAGCGTTTCCGCCAGATGTTCGTCGACCTCGATGGGAAGGTGGACGCGCTGGGGGTTGGCGGAGCCGACATCTGGGTCGTGCTCGAGGATCGACGGTATTCGTTTAAGCAGATCGAGAGCCTCATCGCGGGGGCGAAAAAGACGCCGGTCGTGGACGGCAGTGGCCTGAAGCACACGCTGGAGAGGGAGGCGATTCGGGCCCTGCAGCGCGATGGGATCATCGACTTCAAAAAGGAGACGACGCTTCTTGTGTCGGCCGTCGACCGGTTCGGGATGGCCCAGGCGCTGGTGGACCAGGGTGGCAAGGTCATCTTCGGCGACGTCATGTTCGCCTTAGGGCTACCGATCCCACTGCGCAGCTATCGACAGGTGCGGGTGGTCGGGGCGGTCGCCCTGCCGATCTTTACCCGCCTGCCCTTTAAGTGGGTGTATCCCACGGGGGATAAGCAACTCGAGCGAAAGCCGGTGTTTCCCAAAGTGTTCCAGGAAGCGACGATCGTGGCGGGGGACTGGCACTACATCCGCCGGTACTCGCCCGACGACATGAAGGGAAAGACCGTCATCACCCAGACGCTCCGGAAGGCGGATCTTGAACTGCTGCAGCAGTGGGGCGTTCGTCGCGCGATCACCACAACGCCCGTGATTGGGGGAGAGACGTTCGCGACCAACGTCATGGAAGGAGTTGTCGTCGCGCTCCTCGGAAAGCGGCCGCAAGAGCTTACGGAGCCGGACTATCTCGACGTGCTACAAAGGCTAGCGTGGAAGCCGAACGTGATCGAATTGGCCCCGGTCCAAGCTTGAGGTACCCTACGAGGGCTTGCGTCGCTGTAGAGATTAACGCTGTGACACGATTCGCATTCGTCATCCATCCGCTGAACGCCAAGGACATCGCCCGGCTGGCTCCCAAGTACCAGATCGCGCGCTACCTGCCCGACTCGTTGACGGAGATGTTTCTCCGGGCGAAGAAGCCGGTCGTGGTGAGCGAGATCGAGGGGATCGAGTCGAAAGCCGGAGCCCGGACCGAAGGCTGGTTTATCGGCTGTCCGTTAACTCCTCGGCAGATGGTCCAGCGCCTACCCATCGAGGAAGTTTACGGCCGCATTACCGAGTGCGCGGAGATCGCGGCGCAGCAGGGGGCGCAGCTGATCGGTCTTGGGGCCTTCACAAGCGTTGTCGGCGACGGCGGCGTGACCATTGCCCAGCGCTCTCCCATTCCCGTCACTACGGGGAACAGCTACACAGTCGCAACGGCCATCGAAGGAACGCTGCGGGCGTGCCAGCTCCTAGAAATCGATCTGGCGAACGCCACGCTGGCGGTGGTCGGAGCGACCGGCTCCATCGGTCGCACGTGTGCGAAGATCTTAGGCCGGAGCTTCGGCAAAGTGATTCTCGTCGGTCGAGACATCGAGCGAACGTCTGCGGTGGCAGCGGAGTTGCCGGGATCGGAGGCGACGACGGACGTGGGGCGGATTCGGGAAGCGGACGCCGTTATTACGGTGACCTCGTCCGATGCCGAGGTCATCATGCCGGAACACCTTAAGCCCGGCTGCGTGGTTTGCGACGTTGCCCGACCCCGCGACGTGTCGGTGCGGGTGTCTCGCGAGCGCCCCGACGTGTTGGTTATCGAGGGCGGCGTCGTTGCGGTCCCCGGAAACGTCCAATTCAACTTCAACTTTGGCTTCCCTGAGAGAACGGCCTACGCTTGCATGAGTGAGACGATGCTCTTGGCCCTTGAGGGCAACCCGGAGCTGTTCAACTTCACCCTGGGGAAGGACGTCACCGTCGAGCAGGTCGATACCATCAGCGCGCTGGCGAAGAAGCATGGCTTCGAGATCGCGGGCTTCCGTTCGTTCGAGCGTGCGGTCGACGAGGAAGCGATTTCCCGCGCAAAGAAGGCTCGATCCGTGGGGGCCGCCGTGCCAAGGACGAAGCCGGCACCGGATCCGACCCCACGGCCAAATCCGGCTCCCTAACTCAAGCGTTTGTCGCTACTCGATCTGGCGCGCTGCCTGCTCCAGGCGACGGGCCACCAAGCCGCTGAGGGCGCTGCCCTGGGAAAAACGGCCAAGTGCGGCACGGCCCTCTTGGGTCGTTGCCAAGGTCTGGATGATGGCGTCGGCGACGTCCCCATCTTCTTCGCCGGTCAGTCCACCTAGGCGAGCCGCCAGTGGCGCCACCAGCGCCGGACGGTTGGTCGAGGCGCGACTGGCGCTCACTGCCAGTTGAGGCTGTCCTAAAGCGTCAAGGAGAATCTTGTTCGCGAGGTCCGTCTGTACGCCACTCGCCACCTCGATCCGCCGAACGGGGTCCTGCCCCGGAATCTTGAGTGCGACGTCCTGCGCGATCTGAAGGCCCGAGACCGCACTCTGGCGCAACTGGGCTTCCTCCGCGTTCGCGTACTTCCAGAGGGTCGCCGCGGCGGTGGGCGACGCGATCCGGCCGAGGCCGAGTGCCGCTTGTGCCCGCTGGGGCAAGGCTAAGGCAGGGTCTTCGAGAGCGGCCTGCATCAGCGCTTCCGTTGATGGGTCGCCGATACCGCTGAGGGCGGCCAGGTAACCAAACTTCTCATCGCCGGTGCTGGAGTTGTACTTGGCGACCAGGGCGGGCACCGCTTCCCGCGCGCCAAGCTTGCCCAGGGCATCCGCTCCGGCGAGACGGACATCCTTTTCCTTGTGGTCGAGGATCGGCAGTAGCGGAGCGACTGCGGGTTGGCCAGCTTCGACAAGAAAGGCGACGGCGTTGGGGCGGGCATCAGCAACCGAAAGCTGCTTCACCACCATCGGGACGACCGTGGGACCCACCGTCTTGAGCGCGCGCTGGATGGCGAGTTGCTGGAAGCTCCCCTTCTGGTTCAGCTGCTCGGCCACGGCCTCCGGTTGCTTCGCCGCGAGCAGCGTCATCGATTTGGTGAGCTCTTCCCGAGCCTGGGCGTCGAAATCGCCCAGGGTGACACCGATTAGCTTGGCCAACTTGGGGTCGTCGTACTGCCCAATGTTGCGGGCCATCGCCACGCGTTGGGCCGAGGTGAGGTTCTTGAAGAACGTCGCAATGTCCGGCCGCTCCGCCGCCTCGACGAGGAACTGCCGTTGCGCCTTGCTCCGAGGTCCGGTGGCGACGCTAATGTCGCGCCGAAGGTTAACGGCGTTGTACACGCCGAGCACGACCCCCAGCGTCGTGATGAAAAGGAGGGACCTCAGCGTCCGGGCGACCCGCCCCTTGGGCTTCTGCCGCGCGCTCGTTTCGCTCATGGCCTAATGGTAGCCCAGGGCGGGAGAGACGGGTGTTAGGCGTTGGGTGTTCGGATAAGCCAGTCCCAACACCCAACACCGAACACCAGGGGCGAAGCCCCTAGAACTGCACCTTTACGTTCTCGCGCTGGGCGAGGTCTTCGATCACGAACAGCTCTTTCGGCTTGAAGTTGCCGGAGCTGGCGAAGATGCTCGAGGGGAAGGTCTCGATCTTCGTGTTGTACTGGGTAACGATGTCGTTGTAGTACTGGCGGGCGAAGGCGATCTTGTTTTCCGTGCTCTTGAGCTCTTCCTGAAGGGAGAGCATGTTTTGGTTCGAGCGGAGGTCGGGGTAAGCCTCGGACAGGGCGAACATGCCGCCCAACGCCTGGGTCACTTGCCCCTCGGCGGCGGCCTTTTCGCCCACCGTGGTAGCGGAGACGGCGCGGTTGCGGGCCTGGATCACTCGCTCCAGGGTGTCCTGCTCGTGCCGCATGTAGCCCTTGACCGTCTCCACCAGGTTCGGGATCAGGTCGTAGCGGCGCTTGAGCTGAACGTCGATCTGCCCAAAGGCGTTCTCGGTCTGGCGGCGAAGGGACACCAGGCCGTTGAAGGAACTGATGGCGTACAGCACGATGGCTGCCAGCACGACGAGAAGGATGATCAAACCTAGCATACGTTAACTCCGGACTCTATGACGATACGAGGCGATCACCCCTTAGGTTGCGGGAGGCGGCTCAAAAGGATGCGCTCGGGTCCCAGCTCGGCGGGATCGTAGATCTGAAGCTTTCCTTCGGAAGTCGGTGTGACCTCGGGATCCGCACCTTTTGCCCTTCCATCCCCCTCCCGATGGGCGGGCTGGCCCAAGATCGTCTCCACCTCCAACGAGGCGCGATCGCCTCCGTAGTGGACCCGCCCCTCCTTCGGCAATCCGCCCTGGACGAGAACGAAGCGGCCGTCCGGTTTGATGGTGAGTTCCACCCTTCGGAGCGTGTTCGCCATCGCCCGATCCGTCTCCGGGGTCAGTTCCAGGGTTCGTTCGCCCCGCCAGGTGCCCGTGTAATCGAAGCGCTGCCCGCACCCCAGCAACCCGAGGGCGACCGCCGCGACGGATATACTTCGGCGGATGGCCGTCATCTCCCCCGAAGTCTACTCGTCGATGGGTCTGAACGCCTCCGAGTACGACCTCATCCTCAAGCTGCTGGACCGCGAGCCCACTTACACCGAACTCGGCATGTTTGCCGTGATGTGGAGCGAGCACTGCGGCTACAAGTACTCCCGCCCGGTGCTGGCCTATTTCAAGCGCTACAAGGAGGCGATGGAAGGGGAAGGACTGGAGAACGCAGGGGTGGTCGATATCGGCGACGGGCTCGGCGTCACCATGAAGGTCGAGTCTCACAACCACCCTTCGGCGGTGGAGCCGTACCAGGGTGCCGCGACGGGCGTCGGTGGCATCATCCGCGACATCCTTACGATGGGTGCCCGACCGATCGCAGGCCTCAATTCGTTGCGCTTTGGGCCGATCCGAGACGGGGAAGCGGAGCCCGCCATCGTTGAACGGAACCGATTCCTGTTCGAGCACGTGGTCGCGGGCATCGCCGGGTACGGCAACTGCGTCGGCGTACCGACGGTTGCGGGCGAGGTCAACTTCCACCCGCGCTACAGTGGCAACCCCCTCGTGAACGCGATGTGCGTGGGCATCCTTAGGCTTGAGGAAGTCACGACGGCGGCGGCATCCGGGGCAGGAAACCCGGTGATCTACTTGGGGTCCGCGACCGGCAAGGACGGCATCCACGGCGCTACCTTTGCGAGCACCGAACTCGATGAGGAAAGCGAGTCGAAGCGACCGAACGTGCAGATCGGCGATCCGTTCGCCGAGAAGCTGCTCATCGAGGCGACGCTGGAGGCGCTAAAGACCGGCGCGATCGTTGGCATCCAAGACATGGGCGCGGCTGGCCTTACCTGCTCGACGGTGGAGATGGCGAGCAAGGGCAGCGTGGGCATGGACGTGGATCTAGACCTGGTACCTATGCGCGAAAGCGACATGACCGCCTACGAGCTGATGCTCAGCGAAAGCCAGGAGCGCATGCTGGCGGTGGCGGAGAAGGGACGGGAGCAGGAAGTGCTTGACGTCTTCCACAAGTGGGGGCTCCGCGCGGAGGTGATCGGCCACGTCACGGACAACGGGATCGTGACCGTCAAGCGCCATGGGAAGGTTGAGGCCCAAGTCGATCCGAAGCTCCTGACCGATCACTGCCCGGTCTACCACAGCCCAGCCGAGGAGCCGGAGTACTTCCTGAATGCGGCCAGTTTCGATCCGTCTACCTTGGCTCCCGTCGATCCCCAAGAGGCTCTGTTACGCCTGCTGGCCACGCCCGACATTTCCAGCAAACGCTGGGTATTCGAACAGTACGACCAGCAGGTCCAGACCCAGACGACCCTGGCGTTCGGCCTCGGCGACGCGGCTGTCTTGGCACCTCGCGGCACGAAGAAGGGCATCGCCCTCAAGATCGACGGCAATGCCCGCCAGACCTACCTGCACCCGTACCGTGGCGGTCAGCTTGCGGTCGTGGAGGCGGCGCGAAATGTGGCCTGTACGGGGGCCGTTCCTCAGGCGGTGACTGACGGTCTGAACTTCGGCAGCCCGCAGCAGCCGCACGTTTACTGGCAGTTCCGCGAGTCCGTGAAGGGGATCGCCGACGCGGCCGAAGTCCTTGGCACTCCCGTTATCAGTGGGAACGTGTCGTTCTACAACGAGAGCGAGCTCGGCGAGGTCCCGCCGACCCCCCTCATCGGCATGCTGGGCATTCTTGAGGACGCGGACAAGCGAGTGGCGATCGCGCCGGAAGCGCCGTGCCGCTTGTTCTTGGTTTCCGTCCTCTCGGGGGAGCCTGAGCACGGCGGCCTTGGCGCGAGCGCCTTTCTGGCGGAGATGCACGGCCTGGAGACGGGATACCCAGTGGCACCCGACGTCGAAGGAGAAGGGCGGCTCTGCCGGTTCCTGGCGGAGGCGGCGGCTCGGGGCATGATCCGCAGCGCGCACGACACAAGCGAAGGTGGACTTGCGGTGGCGGCGGCGGAGATCGCGCTCAACGGTTCTCTTGGGATCGAGGTGGCCCTCGACGCCGTTGACGCCGCGACCCTCTTCGGTGAGGTGCCGGGACGGGTAATCGTCGGGGCGCACGATGAGGCCGCATTGGTGGCGATGGCGGGCGAGCACGGGCTCGACTGCCGTCCGATCGGTAGGGCCACCAACGAGGGTGGCTTGCGGATCGGCGGAGGTGAGCGCAAATTGGAGTGGACCGTCCCACAAATTCGCGACGCCTTTGAAGGAACGTTGTACGGTGTAATGCGCGGACGGTAACGGAAAAATCACCAGTTCCCATCCGGAGAGAGCATGAGGTCCATTCGTAGAGCATTCGTTTTGGCGGCGCTGGGATTGAGCGTCGTCGCGTCCTCCCAAACCACGGCGGCTTCCGAGCGTGAGTTCCAGAAGCGGGTGCTGGACGCGGTTGCCGTTTACCGGGAAAAGAAGCTGGAAGACGCGGTGAAGGCGTTCGAGGCTTTGCGGGCGGAGAATCCGCGAAGTTACGATGTCCAGGCATGGCTGGGTTTCCTCTACCTTCGCAGCAATCAAGCGCCGAAGGCGCTGCCGCTGCTCGAGGATGCGCTCACCCAGCGACCCTCCGACCTGGAGGTCCTGAACAATCTGGGCAATGCCTACTTGGCCACCAACCAGTACGAGAAGGCCCTAGAGCGTTACGCGGCCGTCCAGAAGGCCAACCCGAAGATGTTCGAGCCGTACTACAACAGCGGCACGATCTACATTCGCCAGGGGAACTACCAGAAGGCACTCGAACAGTTCACCCAGGCCCAAAAGCAAAAGCCGGACGATGCCTTCGTCCACAACAACCTGGGCGTCGCCTACGAGGGGCTAAAGGCGTACGACAAGGCAGCCGTAGTGTTCAAGCAAGCCTCCGACCTCCGCCCCGATAACAAGACGTTCGCGCGGAATGCGGGCGTCACGATGACGCGGCTGGGCCAGTACGGCGACTCGATTCCGTACCTGGAGCGCAGCCTGGGCACGGAGCCTCCGGAGGCCACCGTGGCGTTGGCCCTTGCCGAAGCCTACTCGCGCTCCGGGCGTAGTGCCGACGCGTTGAAGGTTTTGGAGGCGGCCAAGAACGGGGACAGCAAAAACTCGACGATCTGGTTCAACCTGGGCGTTCTCCGCGCGCAGAACCAGGACGCGGCCGGTGCCGAACAGGCGTACCGGCGGGCATTGGAGCTTAATCCAACCGACCTCGACACACTGAACAACCTCGGTCTGTTGGTGTTCCGAAAGGGCCGGTACGCTGAGGCGACGGTTCTCTTCGACAAACTGTCTGGTCTAGACCCCACCTCAGTAGCCACGAAGCTTAACCTGGGTTCTTCGGCGGCACGATCGGGTGACCTGCCGAAGGCGATCGGGGCGTGGAAGGCGGTTATAAAGGCAGAACCGGGGCGGACGCCGGTACGGCTGGACTTGGCGAACGCGATGTGGGAGGCCGGGGATTTCGAGGGGGCGCGTTACCACTATTTGCTGGTTCTGAAGGCGGACAAGAACAACGCGGAGGCCCTTAACGGCATTGGGCTCTACCACCTGCGGGGCACCAAATACCCCCAGGCCGAAGCGGCGTTTCGCTCGAGCATCGAGGCGAACCCTAAGTTCGTGCCGGCCCACCATAACCTGGCGATCACCCTGGAGCGGATGAACCAGCGCCAGCAAGCGATCGGCGTGCTAGAAAAAGCCATGAAGATCGACCCTAACGACTCCGACCTCAAGAAGAGCCTCGCGCGGATGAGAGGCGCCGGCTAGTTGCGCGTCAACCTGGTCGCGAACATCCACCGCCCGGACGCGCTACAAGCGGCGACCGACGCGGCGGACTGGCTGCGGCAGAGGGACTTTGAGGTTGGTTTCGAGCCGGAGTCGGCACGAAGTCTAGGAACCGAAGCTTCGGTCGGTGACAGCTTTGGTGAGGCCAACCTGGTGGTGGCCTTTGGTGGAGACGGGACCCTGATTAGGGCTGCGCATCTCTGCGCCGAGCACGGGACCCCGATCCTCGGCGTTTACTACGGACGCTTCGGTTTTGTCACCCAGTGCACTGGTCAAGACATCCGGACTTGCATCGACGTCGCCCTCGCGGGTGAGGCGAAGATCGAGAGCCGGATGATGCTCGAGGCCGAGCTTCTTCGGGCGGGCCACGGGGTGGCTAACATCCACGCGCTGAACGAGGTGGTGTTGCAGCGGGCTGTCACCGCGCGAATGATGTCGTTCCTCGTGCGCATCGACGGCCACGTCCTGACGAGCTATCCGGCAGACGGGGTTCTAATTTCGTCTCCGACCGGTTCGACGGCGTACAACCTTTCAGCGGGCGGCCCGATCATGGACCCGACGGTTCAGGCCGTTGCGCTCACCGCGATCGCACCCCACACCCTTTCTGCCCGGACGTTGATTCTGCGGCCGGAAAGCGAGATCCACCTGAAGATCCAGAGCGACGGGGATGCGGTGCTCTCCGCGGACGGTCAGACGCGACTGCACATCCTGAGCGGCGACGAGGTGCGTGTCACGAAGTCGTCGCGGGTGACAAACTTAGTGGTAGTGGAGAAAGACGACTTTCTGATCAAGCTCGGCCAGCGCCTCTTCTGGAGCAAGGGCCTTGTCGGTGACCCGCTTTGAGCGTACCGGCTCTGCTTGAAGTTCAGGACGCACGAGTGGAGTTTCCGGGGCAAGGGGCTTCTGTCCGAGCTCTGGACGGGGTGAGCCTTACCGTCAACCCCGGAGAGACGGTGGCGGTGGTCGGAGAGTCGGGATGCGGAAAGACCACCCTGGCCCGGGCCGTTCTCGGGCTGCAATCCCTAGCGGCAGGAAAAATCCGTCTTGTCAACGATGAGGTAAATGGGCCAACGCGCCGCATGGCGGAGAAGGTCGGGATGGTCTGGCAGGACCCGTACGCGTCGCTCAACCCGAAGTGGAAGGTCGGGCGCTCAGCGACGGAGCCGCTGGCGCTGTTGGGCAAGAAAGGAAAGGCCGAAGCCATCTTCGAAGAAGTTGGACTGGACCCTCAGATGGTTTCGCGGTTCCCCCACCAGCTAAGCGGTGGTCAGCGCCAGCGCGTGGCGATCGGTCGAGCCCTCGCGCTTAAGCCGCCGCTCGTTATCTGCGACGAGCCGACGGCGGCGCTCGACCTCAGCATCCGCGCCCAAATCCTCAACCTGCTGAAGGACGTCCAGCGCCAGAACGGCTGCGCGTTTCTCTACATCTCGCACGACCTGACCACGGTGCGGTTCCTCGCGGACCGGGTGGCCGTCATGTATTTGGGGCGGATCGTGGAAGAGGGACCGACGGAGAAGATCTTTAGCGATCCGCGGCACCCCTACACCAAGGCGTTGCTGGAGTCCGCGCCGACGCTCGAAAAGCTCTTGCACCTTCCGGACGCACCGGCGGGCGAGATTCCCGACCCGCGAACGAAGTTCATCGGGTGCCGTTTCGCGGGCCGTTGCCCGAATGCGCAGCCGATGTGCCGGGAGAACGATCCGCCGCGAACCGTGGAGGACGACCGCTCGTACTTCTGCCACTTTCCGAATCGAAACGCCCCGGTAGAGCCCTAGAGGAGCTCGGAGGCGGCGTAGAGGAATTCATCCCAGGTTGGCATCCCGGCCTGGGCCCCCGGCTTGGTCGCGGCCAGGGCACCCGCACAGTTAGCCAGCGGAATCGCGTTCTTGATCTCCCGACCTTGGGCGAGGAAGTGGGCGAGGGCGCCGTTGAAGGCATCGCCAGCGGCAGTGGTATCCACCGCCCTGACGTTCAGCGTAGGGAAGTGGCGGCCACCCCTTTGGTTGGCGAGGAAGCTTCCGTGGGCGCCAAGCGTAATGATCACGTTCTCCACCCCTCGATCCAGCAAAGGGGCTGCCGCCGCCAGGCACGAGGCATCGTCGGTGGGGAATTGGCCGGTAAGGAACTGGGTCTCGCTCTGGTTCGGGGTGAGGTAGGTGGTGCGGCTTAAGAGATCATCGGAAAGGGCCCGGGCAGGGGCCGGGTTGAGAACGAAAGGGGCGTCGGCAGGCCGGGCGGCGGCGAGGGCCGCTACGGACTCGATGGGGACCTCTAGTTGGGCGAGGTAGATGGCATACCCACCGTAGGTCGCGGCTTCCACCTCTTCCGGTGAGAGGTTCATGTTGCTACCGGGGGCGACGACGATCGTGTTCTGGCCGCCCTCGTCCACCGTGATGACGGCCACTCCGGAGGGGTGCCCGTCAGTACGCAGGAGGAGCTTCGTGTCGACCCCGGCGTCGGTCAAGCTGGCGAGCAAGGCGTCGCCAAAGGCGTCGCTTCCTAGCTTAGCGAGGAAATCGACACTTCCGCCTAGTTTGCCGATGGCGACGGCTTGGTTAGCCCCTTTGCCGCCGGGGAAAGTCTCGAACCGGCCTCCTAAAAGGGTCTCTCCGGCCGCGGGAAAGCGGGGGGTGTGGACGACCAGGTCCATGTTCGCGCTACCGACGACCAATACTTTGCCTTCCGCCATCTGCCATAAGATACACGGATGGATCTACTTCCGCTCATCGCCGCCTGCGCGCTCTTTGCCCCGATGGAGGCAGTGGAAGGGGTAGGGCTGATTCCGGAGACGGGAGCCACGGTAGTGGATGCTACGGTCGGGGAAGGGCTTCCTTTGCGGATCGGCGACGTCGCCTCGGTCCGTTACGCGGCGAAGGACGGCCTGGGAAGAGAGATCGCCAACTCCGATAAGCGGGGACTGGCTTTTACCTTCGAGATCGGCAATCCTCCGGCCGACGCCATACTCGTGCAGGCGACCTACGGGATGCGGCTGGGGGGCGAGCGGGTGGTTTGGATCCCCGCCGAGGCGGTGGGGCAGGGCTTTGGCGGCTTAATCCCGGCTAAGACCGATGTGCGCCTGAGCCTGTGGCTGGACGAAGCGAAGCGGACGTCCGCTCCCCCGCCTGCCCCGACGGTGCCGTCCGCCGAGCCGGTCCCTGCCGTGGCAGCAGAACAGGAGCCAGTGAGATCTCAGGTGACGGAGTCGCGGCGGTCCCGTCCCAGGGTTCAACGGCCGAGTGGCGGTCGCCCGGTAACTCAAAAGCGCGTCCGGGGCTACACGCGCCGCCGTAGGTAGAATCAGCCCTATGCTAAGTGAGCTCCGGGAGCTTTGGAAGTTCCGTGAGCTGCTTTTCACCATGGTCCAGCGCGAGCTGAAGATCCGCTACAAGAACTCGGCGCTGGGATTCTTGTGGTCGTTCATCAATCCTCTGGTCACGACCGCCGTTCTCACGCTCGTCTTCGGTTATTTGATGGGCAACGGTATCGGGAGCTTTAGCGCGTACATCCTCGCGGCCTACCTGCCGTTCATCTTTTTCCAACAGAGCGTCCTGGACTCGGCTCAGTCCGTCCTTCTGTCTCTGCCGCTGGTCAAAAAAATCTATTTCCCGCGCGAGATTCTGCCTTTGGCGGCGATCATCAGCAACTTCGTGCACATGTTGCTGGGATTCGTGGTGTTCTTTCTTTTCTTGCTCGTGATCTACCTGCGGCACCGGGACGTCGTTCCTTTTCAAGCGACCACCGTCTACTTGCCGTTGCTGATGATCCTAAGCCTCGCGATGGCCACTGGCATGGGGCTCCTGGTAAGTGCTCTGAACACCTTCTACGAGGATGTGAAGTACATCACGGGCATCATCCTGAATCTGCTGTTCTTCCTTAGCCCCATCACTTACCTGAGCGAGCAAGTCGCCTACTCTCCGTTCAACCAGCAGTCTAACGGATTGGTGTACCAGCTCTACCACATCAATCCGGTAGCTGCTCTTGCAACTGCATACCGGCACGCACTTTTGGCCCCGCAGGGACCCGTGGTAGGCGGAGTCAAGCAAGCGGCAATTCCGCTTGATCCGAAGTACATGGTCTGGACGACCCTGTTCTCGTTTTTCATGCTCTGGTTCGGATATTTCGTGTTCAACCGGATGAAGTGGCGTTTCGTGGAGCGGCCATGAACGACCAACCCGCAATCTTGGTCCGCGATCTTCGCAAGCACTTCGTGGTCAGCAACTCTGCCATCGGGTCTCTGAAGACCTTGCTGGTCTGGTGGAAGAAGCGGAGCCTGCAGCGGATCGAGGTTCTCAAGGGCATTAGCTTCCAAGTCTTTCCGGGAGAGTGTGTGGCCATCGTCGGGCGGAACGGGGCGGGGAAGAGCACCCTGCTCGCTCTGCTAGCGAGGATTTACCGACCAACGGCGGGCGAGGTGCGCGTCAACGGGCGGATCGCGCCGCTCCTCGAACTCGGCGCGGGCTTCCATCCAGACTTAACCGGGGTCGAGAACATCTACTTCAACGGCGTTGTGCTCGGCCTAACCCGGAAGCAGGTCACGGAGAGGCTTGATCAGATCGTGGCGTTCTCGGAGCTTGGTTCCCACGTCAACGCGCCGGTCCGAACTTACTCAAGCGGGATGACGGCTCGCCTTGGGTTCGCGATTGCCGTCCACGTGGACGCCGATGTCCTTCTCGTGGACGAGGTCCTCGCGGTGGGAGACCACGAGTTCGCGGAGAAATGCCGCCACAAGATCCAGGAGTTTCGCAGCGAAGGAGGCACGATTCTCTTGGTGTCGCACCAGGAGGCAACGATCCATGCGTTTGCCGACCGATGTATTTGGCTGCAGCACGGCGAGATAAAGATGACCGGAACCCCTGACGAAGTCCTTCCCGCTTATCTCGCTAGGAGCGAGTCGGACCTTGGACCGGAGACGTCAGCACCCGCCAAAACGTCGCCATCTGAGACCGGTTCCATTTAAGGGTCCAGAGAGTCAGGCGCAGGAGCGCGCCGGAACGGTTCAGAAGCCAGCATACGGCGGACGCGAGGGCACCGTGGTGGGTGCGGAAATAGAGTTCCTTGCCCGCGTTGTACCGAGCAATACCCTTCCAGGGGTCCCCCTTGCTGCTCGAACCGAGGTCGTGTACGAAGCGCGCCGAGGGGATGTAGACGATCTCTCCGTGCCGCTCCAGGCGCTTGCACAGGTCGGTATCCTCGCAGTAAAGGAAATACCGCTCGTCGAACTTCTCTAACGGCTGACCGGCTTCTGCCTTTACCAGGAGGCAGGCCCCCATGACCTGAGGGGTCGGCTTGGGGGTCTCGTCCGCCGCCAGGCCGCGGGTCGTCCAGTATGGACACAGAAAGGGTGACCGGAGGAACGCCTTCTCAAGCAAGGTCTGCTCGCAGAAAACGGCCCAGAGGGTCAGGTGGTTGGCCGTGCTCTCCTGCAGGCTGCCGTCGGGGTTCAGCAGCTTTCCTCCGGCCCCGGCGGCTTCAAGCCTTGTGCATTCGTCGGCGAGCAGCCGAATGGCTCCCGGATCGGCGTACGCGTCGCTGTTCAGGAACAGGACGTAGTCTCCGGTGGCGCTATCACACCCTTGGTTGTTGGCGGCCCCAAAGCCGCGGTTCTCGGAGTTCTCGATTAGACGGACGTGCGGAAACTCGTTGCGCACCATTTTGGATGAGCCGTCGGTGGAGGCGTTGTCGACGACGACGGTCTCATGTTCGGGCTCCACGCAACCGAGGCACCGGCGCAGCTTGTCCACTGTGTTGTAGCTAACGATCACGACGCTGACCTTTGGCGGGACCATCCTTGGGAGGATGCTACAATATCCCACTCATGGGTAAGGAGATCCAGTTCACGCGGGAGGGGCACGCCAAGCTCAAAGCCGAGCTCGAGGAGCTCAAGGGCCCGGTGCGGATGCGGGTCGCGGAGGCGATTCGCGAAGCCAAGAGCCACGGCGACCTGAAGGAGAACGCCGCGTACCACGAGGCGAAGCTCAACCAGACCCGCCTGGAAAGCCGCATCGCCGATCTTGAGAAGGCGCTCCAGCTAGCGAAGATCATCGAGCGCCCGGAAGTGCAAGGGGCCGGGGCGAACTTGGGTTCGAAGGTCAAGCTGCGCGATCTGGAGTTCGACGACGACTTCACGGTGACCCTCGTCGGCTCCTACGAAGCGGATCCGTCCAAAGATCTTATCTCCATTGGTTCACCTCTGGGCGAGGCGCTGCTGGGGCGCATTGTGGGCGACAACATCGAAGTCGAGGCTCCGGCCGGACTTCAGCGCTACAAGATTCTCGAAATCGGCGAATAACCATGAAGTGGATCGGCCCCGCTTGGCTCTTGCTGCTGGTGGCCGTCGGTGGCTGCCAGGGTGGCACTACGGCGGCGGCTGAAGAACCAAAGGCTGAGGCGCCGGCTGTTCCCGCCGTTCCGGCACCTGCGCGCGTGGAGCCGACGGACGTGGGGCTCGTTCGTCAGGGCGGGATCGTCCGCGTGGGCGATACCTGGCAGACGGCGCGGGAAGTTTTTCCGCAACCGAGCACCGCGTTCGAGTTCGACGACTTGCCCGAGCGGTTCCGCCAAACGTACAAGGCCCGGGGCTGGGAGACCGCGAAAGAGGGCTTTGGGGTGATTACATACCAGGGCCGGATCGTTTCCGCGATGCACCAGACGGAGCGAGCGACGCAGGATCAGCTCAAGGCGGTGCTGGACACGTATCGGGAGCGGCTGGGGCCGGCACCCCCTACCGAGGTCGAGGGGCGTCAGGTGCGCTACTACTTTTTCGAGCGAGAGGGCCAGCGCCTAATGGTGTCCGCCTTTCAAGGGGATGGCGACGGCATTAGGCTTACGGAGGCGATGGGGGTGGACGAGGTGCTTAACGCCCTCGGGATCAACCCCGAGACGGCTCAACGGGACCGGGACCGGCTCGACCAATCCTTTCTGCAACGGGCAGGAACGCCGGCGAAAAAACCATGAACCTTTTCTCCCGCTGACGCGTACTTAACATTACTCTTACACGAAGGAGGTGGTGCTTCAAGCATGAGTAGTGAACGTAAGCACCAGGGAGGTTGTGGGTTTTAACAAACCCGCAATCGTAAGGTAAAGCGGGTTCGTCATGAACCCACCCTCCCTGGGAAGAAATAGAAGCAGACGCCCTGTGCCACAAAGTGGCCAGGGCGTTTTGCTGTGCGGGGGAGGCACGGCGTGGGGGTGTTACGGTGTTAATGCGTTGCGGTTGGCCTCACCCAAAGTCCAGGGTAGGGTCAGGTTATGCGTTGCTGTATCGTAATCCCGGCCCGGATGGGCAGCACTCGGTTTCCGGGGAAGCCGCTCGTGGACCTGATGGGGAAACCGATGGTCCAGTGGGTGGTGGAGCGGGCGCAGGCGGCAGGGGTGGGGGAGCGGGTCGTGGTGGCGACGCCCGACGTCCAGATTCGCGACGCTTGCCGTGGATTTGGGGCCGAGGTCGTGATGACGCGGAACGACCATCCGTCAGGAACAGATCGCTTGGCCGAGGTCGCGGAGACGGTGGAGGCGGAGGTTTACGTGAACGTCCAGGGGGACGAGCCGCTCATCCGTCCCGAGAGCATTCGCGCTTGTGCCCTGCCATTGTTAGAGGACGCCGGGATCCCGATGGGAAGCGTCTACGGCGTATGTCCGAATGAGGAATTGGACAATCCGGCAGTGGTCAAGGTGGTGACGGACAGGGAGGGATTTGCCCTTTACTTCAGCCGGCACACGATCCCATTTGCCCGGAACGACAGGGTCGAGCCCGTCAAGAAGCATGTAGGCATCTACGCCTACCGGCGCGACGTGCTTCAGCGGTTTGCGGGATGGAGCATGTCTCCCTTGGAAATCGCCGAAGGACTGGAGCAGCTGCGGTTTCTTGAGAACGGCGTTCGTATCCGGATGAGTGAGGGGGCGGGTTCCGAACTGGCGGTGGACACTCCGGAACAGGCGGAAGAGGTGCGTCGACTACTCGCTAGTAGGTAGGGGCGAGGCGTGCCTCGCCCTCACCGACAACAACTTGATATCAAGTTGATTGCAGCGTGTACGGGCGAGGCACGCCTCGCCGTTACGGCGTATGGAAACGTAGCCGTCGTTAAGAGAACGTACGTTATACTGAGGTCAAGGGCCGCTGGCCCGTCAAGCAGTGTGGCTTGAGACCTTCGCGAAGCCAACATGGTTGCGCCTTACCAAATAAGCCACGACTGGGAGGACCCTGAGGAGCTGCACCAGCTTCTTCAGTCGGTGCGCGAACAGCGATCGGACGCCAACATCCAGCGGATCCGGTACGCCTATTTTCTCGCCGAGCGGGCGCACCGCGGGCAGTTTCGGAACTCGGGCGAGCCCTACATCCTCCACCCCCTGGCGGTCGCCCGTATTCTCGTCGACCTCCATATGGACGACGACACCATCGTGTCGGCCCTGCTCCACGACGTCCTAGAGGACTGCCCGGAGGTAAGCCCCGACACCATCGTGCGCGAGTTTGGGGATAACGTTCTCCACCTCGTAGAGGGCGTCACCAAACTGAAGTTCAAGGATCAGGGCGGTCTCAATGCGCGCCAACGGGCAGCGGCGGAAACCACCCGCACGGCCGAGACCTTGCGAAAGATGCTGCTGGCGATGGCCAAAGACTTTCGGGTCATGGTCATCAAGCTTGCGGACCGACTGCACAACATGCAGACCCTGGACGCAATGCCGCCGGACAAGCAGACTCGCATCGCCAGCGAGACCTTGGACGTGTACGCGCCGCTGGCGGCGCGACTGGGAATTTGGCAAGTCAAGTGGCAGCTTGAGGACTTGTCGTTCAAGGCGCTGCATCCGACTGAGTTCCACCGGGTCAGCGAGTTGGTCGGCAACACCCGTCGCCAGCGCGAGGCGATGCTGGAGGAGACGATCGTGCTGCTCAAGCAGCGGTTCGAGCAGCGGAACGTCAAGGTCCTGGATATCCGGGGGCGACCGAAGCACCTGTTCTCGATCTTCAACAAGATGGTCAAGCAGGGGCTGAAGTTCGAGGAGATCTACGACCTGCTGGCGCTCCGGATCATCGTGGACTCGATCCCCGACTGCTACATTGCCCTGGGGATCGTCCACGAGGCGTACGTGCCGATTCCGTCGCTCTTCTACGACTACATCGCCCGGCCCAAGCCGAACGGCTATCAGTCCCTCCACACGAAGGTGCTCGGCCCGACAGGGCAACCGCTAGAGATCCAGATTCGCACCCGGCAGATGCACGAGGTGGCGGAGTTCGGTGTGGCGGCGCACTGGACTTACAAAGAGGGTAAGGCGGCGAACGAAGAGACGAAGCGGCTCTCGACGCTGCGCGAGCAGCTTTTCGACTGGTCGAGCGACGCCCGCTCTTCGAGCGACTTCCTGCGTACGTTGTCCACTGATCTTTTCTCGGAGCAGGTGTTCGTGTTCACCCCGAAAGGGGACGTGATCGACCTGCCGCAGAACTCGACGCCCGTCGATTTCGCGTTCCGCGTCCACACGCAGCTCGGCATGACCCTGGTGGGCGCGAAGATCAACGGCACGATGGTGCCGCTTAGCACGAAGCTAAAGAACGGGGACGTGGTGGAGTTGATCACACGGTCCAACGCGACGCCGAGCCTCGACTGGCTGGAGTTCACCCAGAGCGCCCACACCCGGAGCAAGCTGCGGGGTTACTTCCGCAAGCTGACCAAGAACGAGGACGCTCAGCGGGGGCGCGACGCGCTGGACAAGGAGCTGCGGTCGCTGGGTCTGGACCCTAAGAACTACCTAGGCGACGATAAGCTAAAGATCGTCGCGGAGCAGATGGACTCGTGCGAGAGCCCGGCCGACGTTTTGGCGAAGGTCGGAGCGGGTTTGGCGTCGGTGCAGAGCGTGGTGTCGAAGCTGCGGGGCACAGTGCCGGAGCTGCCGCCTGCAGACCGCATCGAGGTCACGAAGACGAAGGAAGGGAAGCTGGCCCTCATGACCAGCGGCATCGACAACGTCCTGGTCAACCGCGCCAAGTGTTGCAGTCCCATCCCAGGAGACGAGGTGGTGGGTTACGTCACGCGGGGCCGCGGCATCATGATCCACCGCAAGGTTTGTCCGAACGCGATGGCCTACATGACGACGGAGCCGGACCGTCTGCTGGCCTACGACTGGCCCAAAGACGGGCAGTCGTACTCGGTCGCGCTCAAGATCGTCTCGATGAACCGCCAGGGACTCCTGATGGACGTCTCCACGATCTTCGGTGAGTCCAAGACGAACGTCTCAGCGGCGAAGGTGAAGACCCTGCCTAACCACACGGCGGAGATCGAGGTGACGATCGATGTTACAGACACTCAGCACCTCGCCCAGGTGATGAACAAGATCTCCAACTTCACCGACGTGATCTCCATCCTGCGCATGTTCGGCCGAAGCGCTAAGTAAGACGGAGAGGGTTGAGGGTTGAGGATCTTCCGGATCTGAGCCTCAACCGCCAGCCTGCGTTCCACGCTCTATACTTTCGCGGTGCGGGCGATCGTTCAGAGGGTTTCGGCGGCCACCGTTCGGGTGGATGGGAAGGAAGTAGGGCGGTGCGGCTACGGGCTGATGTTGCTGGTGGGGGTCCACCGGAACGACACGGAGGCCGAGGCGCGGAAGCTGGCGGACAAGATCGCGAACCTGCGCATCTTCAACGATCCCGAGGGAAAGATGAACCTTGCGCTAAAGGACTTCCCGTCGAAGGACGCGCCGACGCCGATGCTGGAGTACGACGTACTCGCCGTGTCGAACTTCACGGTGTACGGGGACGCGGGGAAGAGTCGGCGCCCGAGCTTCACCGCCAGTGCTCCGTTCGAGCAGGGAAGGGCTCTCTTCGACCGCCTTGTGGCCGAGCTGCGGGCACTCGGCGTGGACGTCCAGACGGGGGTTTTTGGAGCCCACATGGAGGTCTCGCTGATCAACGACGGACCGGTGACGGTGATCGTAGACGTCGAGGCCAAGGGTGGCGTTTGATTGGTGATTTGTGACCCGTGATAGGGGCTTCTTAGGGGTTCGTTGGCCGTAACGAGGGGGTCGCTCAACCGTCCGAATTTATAGAGCTACGAAATCACAAGGGAGCATCCGTGGTAGAAAGCACAGTAATGGGGTTTGATGCGTCTGTAAGGGGACGCATGGAGTTGGACACCGATGCCGCACTCGTGCGGAGGGCACGGGAGGGAGACTATGGCGCTTTCGAACAATTGTTCGAGCGGCATCGCACCCTGGTGTACCGGTTCGCCTATCAAATGACCTCCCGACGCGACGACGCGGAGGACCTGGTACAAGAGGCGTTCGTACGGGCCTACCAGAATCTCCACCGCTATCGCGACGAGGCGAAGTTCACAACTTGGCTGCTGAGGATCTTAACCAACCTTTGCACGGACCAGGCGAGAATGAGCCAGCGTCGGACGGCGTTGGAACAACAAGAGGCGGCGGGCGCGCTGGATTGGATGACCCAGGGCGATACGGAGGACCCGGTGGCCAACCTGGAAGAGGATCGGAGGAAGCTCGCGCTTCGGAAGGCCCTCAACGCTTTGCCAGCCCACCACCGCACCATGATCGTCCTGCGGGACATCGAAGAAAAGGAGTATCCGGAGATCGCTCAGATTTTAAACTGCACCGTTGGTGGCGCGAAGCTGAGGGTGCTTCGGGCGAGACGAGCGCTTCGGGACCGGATCGCGCCCCTATTGGGCGAGGACAAATAATGAACGGCAAATTCGAGGATAAGTTGACGCAGTTAGCCTTCGGCGAGATTTCCGCCGAGGAGGCTGCGAGGCTGGAAGCCCAGGCGAAGAGCGACCCCGTCGCGGCCCGCCGGCTCGCCCAGTACCGCCACATGCGGGCGGAACTGTCGACCCTCAAGGACGTTCCCGCCGACCAGATGTCGAAGGAGCGGTTGCGCGACGCGATTCTGGGCCAGGGCCTCAAGCCCGCCCCCGCAGTCCGTCAAGGCTTCAGCTGGCTCTGGATGCCCGCCATGGCGTGCGCCATCGCCTTCACCGCGATGACCTTCAATCGACCCGGAACGGGTGCCGGCCAGCCGGTTGTTGTTGCTCAGAACACCGAGGCGACTGCGAGCAAGCCGGTGGGCCTGACCCAGCCGCGCGGCGTGGACACCGTGGTCGTAAACGACCGTGAGGCTCCGGTCATTGCCAGCTCGGTCGATGAAGTGGAGGACGAGCTCCAGTGGGAGGTCGTGCGGATGGAAGATATCGAGGCACCGCGCCCGCGGGCTACGACTCGCCGCAGCAGCGCCGCCCGGCCTCGCACCACCGTTCGCCGATCCGAGCCGCGGGAGGCTGACTTCAGCGCCGAGGCGCTGGTGCAGGGCGATGTGCCGCCCGCCCGCAAGGGTTCGGGACGAGCCCCGTCCCGCGAGCAGGACACGCCGGTCGCTCGGGAGACTTCGTTCGACGACACCGCGCCCATCGTTTTGATCGAGCCGACGGAAGACCTTCCGGGAGCGACCCAACGAGCAACGGAGGTAGGCAGTGCCAGCAATGTTCTCGTCGGCGGTTAAAGTGACGGCCCTGGTCCTCGCGACCAATGGGCAGGGCGGGCAGCTCACGCCTCGCGACCAGCAACTCTGGCGCGAGCTCGAGCCCTCGTTCGTTACTCTGTTGAGCAACGGCCGCCCGGTTGGGGCGGCGGCGCTCATCGACGAGCAGGGGCTGTTCCTGGCTAATCGGAACGCCGTCCTCGGGAATACCGTCGAGGGCCGCCTCGCCGACGGACGCGTCGTTCGCCTCCACCTGAAGGCGGAGGACCGGACAACGCTGCTCGTCTTGCTGGAAGCGGAAAAGTTCCGGATGGAGGGCGCCGTGCCCTTTCGTCTGCCTGGGGAAGCGACTCCCGGTCCCGTCTTTGCCGTGGTCGATCGCGGTCCTATCCGCGCGGAGCTGGTCTCCTCGAACCGCATGGGCATCGTCGGCAAGAACCGGCGCATGATCCCGCTTGGCGAAGTTCGCTTCGAAGGCAGCCCGGCGCAGTTCGACAACGCCATCTTCGTGCAGGGCCGCATGGTACTGGGGACCATGGTCTCGGTGCTGGAAAAGCCGATGGGCCGCCAAGAGCCGCCCGCCGGAATCCAGAACTTCGCCCCCCGCACCCTCCCGTTCAGCCGCAACTTCGGCCCCGAGCCCATGACGGTCGCCTACATGACCGGTCCCGACGTGGTCCGCCGGGTGATCGACGGCTTCCTTTCGCCTGCTCGTGAGGTCGCGCACCCTTACTTGGGCGTGATCTGCCGTGACGCGGTGGACACGGGTGCCCAGGTCGTGCGTGTCGCGGAAGGGTCCGGAGCCGCCAAGGCCGGCATCCGCGTCGGCGACATCATCCTCAGCATCGGCAACGCTCGAATCAGCGACCAGATGGACTTCGCCCAGGTCATGTTCCGCCAGCGAGTCGGATCGAAGATCCCAATCATGCTCCGCCGAGGTAACGCGACCGTCGTAGCCGAGGCGATCGTGGGCAAAGCGGCGGAGTAAGAGCTGCCGACCGCCGCCTATCGCGGCTACCGCTGACCGCTTCGCGTCTAAGTTTCTAGACTTGGACGGCTTTGAGCGCCCATGCGTAGGGCCCCGCACGCCTCTACGGTCTCGGTACATTTGCCTTCAACGCTACCAGCCGCTCCACTTCCCGCGCCTGGGCCTCAAAGCGCTTTCCGTGCCGAAGCAGGAGGGCGACGATGTCGAAGCCCCGGCTGTCCCGCGCTCGAAGGTCCGCCCCCAGATCGGCGGCGACAGCCATGCCCTTGAGAACGTCGGCCCAGCTACCAGGGCCGACGTCGGGGCGGCCGCCGCCACGTCGGAGGAACTCCCGGGCCCAAGCCAGGAGCGGGGTGTCGCCCAGTCCGTTCCGGGCGTCTAGCCGCGCGCCACCGCTCACGAGGAGACGTACCAAGTCGGGCTGGGCATAGCAGCGGTCGAGCGGGGAGAGGTTCGAGGCGAGCGACCACCGGTTAGGGTCCGCGCCCTGGTCGAGCAGGGCCGACACCGCCTCCGTGGACCCGAGACGGCACGCCTCCATGAGCGGGGTGTTCCCGAGTGCGTCCAGCGCTTCCCTTTCTGCCCCGACCGCGCAAAGGGCGGCGATCATGGAGGGCTTCTTCCGGGCGACCGCCGTGTGCAGGGGCGTTTCCAATCCCATGCCCCGCCCGTTGACCGGGTATCCCAGGCCCACCAGGAGACCGACCATCCGCGGCGATGGCGCGATGTGCAAGAGACCGGCGGCCCATCCCCCATCAGTTTCCGGGTCCGCCCCCTTCTCGAGGAGCAGTCCCACCATCGCCGGGAAGTCTGCGGATATTGCGGAGGTCAGGAGGCTGCCCTCTTTGTTGGACCATCGGGCCAGCCAGGGCCAGCGGGCTAGCAACCGCCCGATCTTCGCGACCTGGCGCTTCTCAACCTCCTCCGGTGAGAGCTTCAGTTCCACCGGTGCGTACGCAGTCGCGGACATGAGCGCCATCTCCAGGATCTGGGCACGGTTAGGGGTGCCGATAGCCCCCAGAAGGGCTTCGAACGCCTCAGGAGTGCCGGCAACGCCGCTCGCCAGTTGCGCCGCGCTCAGGGACGGGGTCAGCACCACCCCCTGGGCCGATGTCTCGGTCACCACCCAGACGGTGGCCGGCGACTTTCGGACGAGGACCACGATCGCCTCCCGGTCCCCACGCAGGACTGCGTGGGTCAGCGCCTGGGCGGGCGTGTCTGCGAAGGCGGGGGCGGCGACGGACGCAAGAGCGAGCAGAGTGACGAAGCAGACCTTCCGCAGATGGTTGTGCATTGGTTTGTCTTTCCTCTACCGGTGATCCGCTGGCCTACCGCCCCCGTTCTCCGTACTTGCCCCTGGGACGTGCGTGCTCCAGCCGTCTCCTCCGTATCGATCTCTTCGCCCCACCTCTTTGTTGCTGAACCTCGCCATGCCAATCCTCCTCTACCTTCGCTCGCCTTACTTCGCCCGTCCACCATACGTCAGGCGTTTCAGCGCCGCCACCGCTCGGGCAGCCATCTCTCCCCCGCCTTGCTTCCCAATTCGCCGGACGGCGAGAAGCGCCTCCCGCCGCATCGCTGGCGATGGCGACGCCTCTAACGCCTCCGTAAGCCACTCGACCTCTACCGCGCTGATCGTGCCTGGGCGGGCAACGCGCCCGAGGTCGTCCGATACGGAGCCGTCGTACTCGGAGTTGAAAGGCTGACGGAGCCTCATCGCCACCAACTGGTCTAAGAGGCCAGGATCGAAAGCACGTAACGGTCGCACCGCCCTCGCGTCGCGACCGACATGATCGGGTCGGAGCAAGTCGAGAGTGAGGCTTGCCATGAGTCCCGAGGCGGTGACTCCTTTCCAAGTGCCCCACACGTTTCTGGCTAGTGCCCTGCTTTGGCTGGGGGCATAGACCACGCGCCCCAAACCGATCTCGAACTGCCACGGCGCGTACTTGCGGTTGGCGATCTCGCCGATCCAGAAAAAGGCGAGGTCGCCTTGGGTGAGGCCGAAGGTCCTCTTCTCCGCGGCTTCGTCGTCGACGCCCTGGGTAAAGGAGCCGTCGCCGGGCCGCTCGTCGATGCGCCGATCGGGGCGCGCCATGACCACGACAAACACCCTCGGTTCGGCCTGAAGGACGACAGAGGTGCGAGAGCGACTCCCGAGACGGCCCACGAGGTGGGGAAGGGCCTCCGGTCCGATCTTTATCATCTCGGTTGCCGCTGCCCTCGCCCGGTCGGTCGTGCGGACGTGTGAATCGAAAATCCCGGCTTCGAACAACGGGTCTATCTCCTTTAAGGTCAGTTGACCCAGCCGTTCGAGCGTTTGCTTGACTCGGACGTCCACCGGAGGCACGCTCGATGGCCTGCTCGAGGAGCCCAACGCCACACTGGGCGGAACTTGGTAGATTTTGAAGAGCCAAATCCGCCCTCTCCGGCGCCGTACCTCGACGAAGCCGCGCCAATCCCAACCATTGATGAAGCACCGCATGCCCCGCGTCGAGATTCCCGCCGGTTTCTTCAGCGACACCCAAAGCCAGTTGTAGGGGGGTTCGGGCCCTCCGTCTTTTTGGAGGCCGAACGTGCCATTCACGTCGTTGAAGTCACCTTGGCGCACGTAGTGGAGGAACTTCTCCCGGGACAGCTTGTACCGCACGAGAGTTGGCTTGTCACCAGGGAGGTTGTAGCGGACATTCTGGTGCAGCACGCCCAGCGGGTCCACAAACTCTTTCAGCACCCTTGCATCGTGGGACAGCAGCGCCGCGCGGACCCGTGCCCATTCCACCTCACTAGGAGGGACCGAGTCCTTTATCCGCGCCACACGGTCTTTCGACTGCGATTGCACCAAGGTCGACGCCGAAAAAACGGCCAGGACTACCGCAACCTTGATGATCGAAACCGTTACCATCTCTGCTTCACCGTTTACTGCCGCCTTTGCTGAATTACCGCGCACACCGGATCTGGAACTTCAGGTTCTCGACGATCCCCAGCAGTTGAGAGAGGAAAAAGAACAGAATGACGTCCGAGGACCTGCCGTCTCGTCTGGACGATCTCCCCGCCCACGGTGTAGTAGCTCACCCTAGGCATGCTCCTTATCCTCGACCTGCTGCCTTCTGCGCGGGGTCGCGACGGCTAAGGCGCGTCAAGATCGCTGCCGCATCAACAGCGAACATCCCGGTGCCGTGCTTCCTGATCCGCTGGGCCGCCTCCGCCGCCGCCCGACGCACAGCGGGAGTGGGAAACGCCTCCAGGTAGTGCACCAGACGCTCGACCTCAATGATCCCAATGGTGGCCGGGTTGATGATCCGGTAGTACTCGTCCCTCGACTCCTGGCCTCCACCCGGGTTGAACGGGACGCGCAGCCGCATCGTGGCGACCTGGTCGTAGAGCGCCGGGTCGAACGCGTGGATGGGGAGCAGAGCGGTGGCATCCCGGAACACCCGGTCCGGGCGCAGCGCGTCCAGCGTGAGGCTCGCCATCAGCCCATTAGCGTCGATCCCGCTCCACGTTCGCAGGGCCTGCGAGCGCAAGGACTTGCTCAGGCTGGGCGCCTTTACCAAGTAGCCCAGCTTCGTCTCGTGCCGGATGACCGCGTGGTTGCGATTGCCGATCTGCCCGATCCAGAAGTAGGCGAGGTCCCCGCGGGTGAAGCGGATCTGGGTGAAGGGCTCCCACTCTATGCCATGCAAGTAATGGATTGGTCTCTCATCCAGGCGCGCGTCGCTGTGGTGCGATACGTACAGCGTAGCCTTCGGCGACCTGACGAACACGATCGACGAGGGCTTCCTGCTCGTCAGTTGCCGCACCAGGAGGGGCAGCGCGGGCGGGCCGATGCTCGCCATCTCCTTCGCGAGCGCCCTGGCCCGCGGGCTCAGCCGGACGCGCGGGTCGAAGATCCCTTCGTCGAACATCGGTTCCGCCTCGGCGTAAGTGAGCGAGCCGAGTCGGTCAAGGGTGCGAGCGACTCGTGATTCCAGTTGTGCCGTTGGCGGGACCGGACTCCCGGCCCCTTCTCGAGAAGCGGCAAGCAAAACGACCACGGCGATCATAGCCCGAATACCCGGCACCATGCCCTCATCTTACGCCCAGTTGGGTTGAAGCTTTAGACAAAGGTCAACCGATCCTCTCTGTAGCCATTGACGGCCACGAATATCGTTTGCTCTATCAAAGTAAAGGTTTCTGCTGGCAAAGTTGCCAGCATAGGAGGGCGGTTACAGGCTGTCGCAGGTATCTTGGACTTCGCCCCCTTCGGGGGCAGGATTCACGAAGATGTGCGCTAAAGACCAGTCCCTTCCTTCTCGACGACAGTTTCTTCAGGCGACCGGGACCCTCGCGGCAGCCTCGGTCCTGCCCAGCCTCGGGCTGACCTCGGTACACGCGCAGGGTAGCGACCTGATCCAGGTCGCGGTCGTGGGCTGTGGCGGACGGGGCGGGGGCGCGGTGGCGAACGCTCTATCTACGAAGAGCGGCCCGGTCAAGCTCGTGGCGATGGCGGATGTGTTCGCGGACCGGCTGAAGAGCTGCCACGACAATCTGTCCAAGGAATTCGCGAAGCAGATGGACGTGCCGGCCGACCGGCAGTTCCTCGGGTTCGACGCTTACAAGCAAGCCATGGACTGCCTCAAGCCCGGGGATGTGGTCATTCTGACCACGCCGCCCGCTTTTCGGTGGCCGCACTTCCAGTACGCGATCGCCAAGAAGCTGAACGTATTCATGGAGAAGCCGGTGACCACCGATGGGCCAACCAGCCGGCGGATGCTGAAGCTGGCCGACGAGGCGTCGGCGGCGGGCTTGAAGGTGGGCGTTGGATTAATGTCGCGCCACACGGTCGGGCTGCAGGAGCTTCGAGAGCGGATTGGGAACGGGGAGCTTGGCGACATTATCATGTTGCGCGGCTACCGCATGCATGGGCCCTCGGCGTCGTTCGAGTCGCTGCCGAAGCCGGATGGCATGAGCCACCTCGAGTACCAGATTCGGCGGTTCCACAGTTTCCTCTGGGCCAGCGGCGGCTGTTTCAGCGATTACTACATCCACCACATCGACCACCTGTGTTGGATGAAGAACGAGTGGCCCGTCAGTGCCCAAGCATCGGGCGGCCGCCACTACAAGCAGAACGAGGCAGGAATCCCGTTCGTCGACCAGAACTTCGACTCGTACTCCGTCGAGTACACGTTCAAAGATGGAACGAAGTTCCTCTTTGACGGGCGGTGCATGGACGGTGCGCACGGCCAGTTCTCCAGCTACGTCCACGGCACGAAGGGATCCGCCGTGGCGGCACGGTCGGGCGACTGCGGCGGCCCGGCGGCGATCTACGCGGGCCAGAACCCCAGTGGCACGCCCAAGTGGCAGACCACCGACCGGTCGAACCCGTACCAGAACGAGTGGGACACCTTGATGAAGGCCATCCGCACGAACAAGCCGTACAACGAGGTTCGCCGCGGAGTCCAAGCCAGCGTAGCGGCCAGCATGGGCCGCATGGCGGCGCACACGGGCCAGGTGATCACCTTCGATGCGATGCTCAACTGCGAGCACGAGTTCGCGCCCAACGTGGACAAGCTGACGATGACGTCCGACTCGCCGCTCATGCCCGACGCCAGCGGCAAGTACCCGGTGCCCCGCCCCGGCATCCTGATCGACCGCGAGTATTAAGGCTCGTCGGTCGGCGCTACCTTGACGAACGCTTTGGTGGAGGGGTAGCGGCGGAGAAGGGCGGCTCGACGACGCTCACCCAGAAGGGTGAGC
>Ga0216301_1000051_pt1 | contig 29348 bp, 29 predicted proteins | sample 4hB_Boncat_minus_FD_156203 | JGI IMG/M metagenome (GOLD analysis project Ga0216301, IMG submission 156203) | Terrestrial sediment cell enrichment communities for BONCAT metagenomics from Utah, United States - 4hB_Boncat_minus | ecosystem: Environmental > Terrestrial > Deep subsurface > Rock...
GCTGTGGGGTGCGGGGGTATCCATGGGCCCTCGTGCGGAAGCTCCACGGAGATTATACCGGGTCCGCCCCGCGTGCTGGAAGCCAGGCGTCGCACGGCAGGCGGGTAAGAGGGGCCCCAACGGGGGATCACGCCGCGAGCCCCTGGCCGGAGGCCCCTGGTGGGGCTTCCGGCCAGGCGGTCACGCTGGAGGGTGGAACCGACCGGCAAGCGAAAACGCGTTGCTCGCCGACCCGCCGTTAGAACCGGCGGATGCTCATGATGACCCGGCCCAGGATCTGGCACTGGTCCGTCACGATCGGGTCGTACTGCGGGTTCTCGGCGACCAGCTTCACCTTGCGGCCGTCTTTGAAGAAGCGCTTCACCGTCGCCTCTTCCTCGATCATCGCCGCCACGATCTCGCCGTTGGCGGCCGTATTCTGCTGGCGGATGGCGACCAGGTCCCCGTCGTGGATGCCGGCGTTGATCATGCTGTCCCCGCGAACCCGCAGCATGAACACGTTCTCCGACTCGCCGACCAGGTCCATCGGCAGGGGGAACGTGTCTTCGATGTGCTGCTCCGCGAGAATTGGGACCCCGGCCGCGATCTGGCCTAGCACCGGCACGTTCACCGCGCGCACGAACGGCGGAATGGGCGAGTCGGCCAGCTCGATGGAGCGATACTTGTAACGGTCTCGCCGGATGAAGCCTTTGCGCTCCAGTGCGTCCAGGTGCCGCTGCACGGTGCAGCTCGACTGAACCCCGATCTCGGTGCCGATTTCCCGGACAGTGGGCGGCTGGCCCTTGTGGCGCATGTTGCTGCGGATGACGTCCAACACCCGCTGTTGCTTGACGGTCAGTCCCTTCATTGTAGGGTCACCTCCGGGTGGAGTATAGCACGAACAGAAGTTCAACCGCAAACAGATGTTGCCTGGGCCGCAGAGGTAAGTTTGGCGCCCGCGCCGCGACTTCCTCTGTGAACTAAGCCGCTATATTCCAGGTTTCCAATCCTCACCGCGGAGACGTGGAGGCACGGGAGGAGGGGAAGGTTTTTGACGGGATGGACGGGATTGGAGCCGGCCGGCGGCGCCCACAGGTGACGCCGCTTTTGTCGATGGGGATAACGGCGGCGGGAGACTCCCCGAACTCCGGCGGGGCGCATGCCGCGAAAGTCGGCGCTGGTCCCAGGCGCCCGTTGCCGTCCTTCGCCCCTCTCCACGTGTGGAGAGGGGTGCCCGAAGGGCGGGGTGAGGCCGCGCATCCCGCAATGGCTAGCGAGGAACCCTACGTGCAGGAGAAGACGACCTTCTTCAGCACGAAGTCGTCGCAAAAGCCGGGTCCCGGAAAGGGCGACACGTGGATGGCGAGCCGATGTGGGCCCGCGCCCGCCTCCGGCAGCACCGTCAGCTCGGTCACGTCGCTCTTGATCTTGCCCACGGGCGTGTGGTCGAAGTAGACGCTGTGAGAGCTGGCGTCCTCGTGCTCCTTGGGCCCCAGGATCTGCACGCCTTCCGCCTCGATCCGCAGCTTCTTCTCCATCATGGCGCACTGGATGATGCGGAAGTCCTGCGCGTAGACCATCGTGGCCCCCACGCTGTCGCCCATCTTCAGCTCCCCCTCGAAGATAATGATCTCCATAGCTCATCCGCTCCGCTGGCGGCGCCCCGCAGCGTTGCGGAGCGCCGTCCACGGATCAGCTCCCTTCGAGGGCCTTCAGCGCTTCTTCCACGGCGGGATCGTCGGGGACGAGGTCGCGCGCCTGGTGGATCGCTTCCTCGGCGCCCTCGCGGTCGCCCTGCGCCAGGCGGATGCGGCCCAGGTCGCAGAGGTAGATGGCGTTTTCGGGATCATGCTCCAGCGCCGTCCGGATCGCCTCTTCCGCCTCCCGCCACTGCTTGGCGTCGGCATGGGTCCCGGACAGCTCCCACCAGCCGAAGGTGAACTCCGGCGCTAGGCGCACGGTGCGCCGCAGGCAGCGCTCGGCTTCCGCCGTGTCGCCCAGCCGCCGGTGCGCGGCGCCCAGCACGAACCAGATCTCGCCGGTGTCCGGATAGGCTTCCGCCAGCGGGCGCAGCAGCTCCACCGCGCCGGCGGGGTCGCCGCCGAAGGCCATCGCCTGCGCCTGGGTAAACGCCGCCTGTTCCGGCGAGGGCTGTCCCCCCGCCTCGAAGCCTTCGGTCAGCGCCTGCTCCACCAGGTCCCGGTTGTCGCCCTGCGGGTAGTCGCGCAGGAACTGGCCGAGCACCTCGGCGGCCTGCTCGCCCGCGTCCTGGTCGTTCAGCACCCGCGCCAGGCTCCACCATGAAAGCCCCGCGTCCGGCCGCAGCTCAATGGCCCGGCGGAACAGCTCCTCCGCATTGGCGAGGCGCTCTTCCGACTCCTCGCCTTCCACCGCCGCCAGGGCGTACTCGCACATCCCGGCGTCCTGGGCGGCTTCGTAGAGGTTCTCGTCCAGCTCCATCGCCAGCTCGTAGTGCAGCAGCGCGACTTCCACGTTCTGCTCCACGTGCAGCCGGGCCAGCTCGCACACTTCCAGCGCCGCCTGCGGGTTCCACTCCAGCACCAGGCGCCGCAGGTTGTCCGAGCGCTCCTCGTCCGCCGTCTCCGCCAGCTCGCGCAGCGCTCCGTAATAGAGGTTGTACGGGCTGATCTCCAGGTTGATGTTCTCGCCTTCCTGAACCCCCCGCTCGGAGAGCGGCGGGTAGATCAGCGCGGGCAGCGGCCCGGAGAACCACACGGGGAGGATCTCCGGCCGCCCCTCGTCGGGCGGGGGCAGTTGGAGGAGGTCTCCGTGGAACAGGTGCGGGCGCAGGTCCGCGCCGAGATCGGTCTGCTGTGCTTCGTCTTCCATAGGTTATAAGGAACGGGGTCGCGAAGGCCGGGCGGCGCCGGCTCTCTGGAGACTGGCTGCAGGGCGGAGCCCTGGTCTAACGGGTCACTGGCTGAAGCTGTGGTTCGGAAGCCGCACTCCCCAGCGCGGCGGCGGCCTCCAACACCTGGGCGCGGAACGCGTCCGTCAGGCCGGCGGCCGTCAATGTCCGGACGACGGTCTTCTCGCGATAGAGGACCACGGTTATCGGCACGCGGGGATGAAGCCGGTAGAGATGCGGGCCGAACTCTCCCTCCGACGCCAGCGTCAGCGGTAGGCGCAGGCAGCGCCGGGTCGCCAGCTCCCGCAGCTCCTCGGCGTCTCCTTCCGGATCGCGCGTCGTGGCCACGATGAACGCGCGAGCGCCGCGCAGGCTGTCGGTCCACTGGTCCAGCTCTTGCGCCAGCGCGCCCAACCGCTCGTCGATCTGCTGCACGAATACGAGGACAACCGGCCCCTCGCCGTAATGGCAGACGTAGCAGAGCCGCTCGCCGGGGAACTCGCCGGTGACGTCATCGACAATGAAGGCAGCCAGGTGTTCGCCCGGCTGCGGCCCCGAGAGCGGCAGGGAGTGGGTGGGTTCAGCCATTACGCCTTATGATACCACGCCCGCAAGAGGCGGACGGGTCTTTGTTGACGCCTCAGGCAGCGGCCCAACAGGCGCCCACGCACTTTTTCACCGGCGGTTGACAGCGGGTGTTCCGGCCGTTAAATTAACATTAAGCGATTTAACCTGGAGCGAGCGGATGCCTACGAAGTATGCAGGAACCACAGAGGAGCGCCGGGCGCTGGACACGTTCATCAAGCTCGTGCGGGCGACGGAATCGGTCAACGCCCGGCTGCAGGCCGGCCTGGCCGACGGCCGGGTTACGGGCAGCCAGTTTGGCGTGCTGGAGGCGCTGCTGCACCTGGGCCCCCTCAACCAGTGCGACCTGGGCCGGAAGCTGCTGAAGAGCAGCGGCAACATGACGATGGTGGTGGATAACCTGGAGAAGCGCGGCCTGGTGCGCCGCGTGCGAGACGTGGAAGACCGCCGCTACGTCACGGTCCATCTCACCGACGAAGGCCGGGAGCTGATCGAAGCCGTCTTTCCCCGCCACGCCGCCGGGATAGCCGCGGAGATGAGCGTACTGACGGCGGCGGAGCAGGAAGAGTTGGGCCGCCTCTGCCGGAAGCTGGGCCTTCAAGAGACGGCATAGACGTCTTTCTTTTGACCAAGCCTCTTAACGTTAAATTTCTCTATATCAAACAACTCCGGAAAACCGGAGGCGCCCAGCAAGGAGAGAAGCGATGATCACGGTACGACCCTCGACGGAGCGCGGCCATGCCACGCGAGGCTGGCTGGAAAGCTACCACACGTTCTCGTTCGCAGACTACTACGATCCGGACTATATGGGTTTCGGATCGCTGCGAGTGATCAACGAAGACTGGATCGCGCCGGGCCAGGGCTTCGGCACGCACCCGCACCGCGACATGGAGATCCTCACCTACGTGGTGGAAGGCGCCTTGCAGCACCGCGATAGCCTGGGCACAGGCTCCGTGATCCGGCCCGGCGACGTCCAGCGCATCACGGCCGGGACGGGCGTCACCCACAGCGAGGTCAACCCGTCGCCCACGGAGCCGGTGCATCTGCTGCAGATCTGGATCGTGCCGGAGCGCACGGGTCTGCCGCCGAGCCTGGGTGCAGGCGGTCCGCGGCGGCCTCACAGTGAATGGAACGGCGCTGGCCGCGGGAGACGCGGCGGCGGTTACGGAAGAGACGAGCCTGGAGATCGCCGCCACCGAGCCGGCGGAGTTCCTGCTCTTCGATCTGGCCTAGATCGGTTTCAGGTTTCGGGTTCCAGGTTTCGAGTTGCTGGAACCCGAAACCTGGAACCTGAAACTTGAAACCCGAAACCTGGAGACAAAACGATGGCTGATGCACCCCGGATTCTGGCCTTTGCCGGAAGCACTCGAACGGACTCTTACAACAAGAAGCTGGTGAAGATCGCGGCGGCGGGCGCGCGGGCGGCCGGCGCGGAGGTCACCTACTTAGACCTGCGCGACTTCCCTCTGCCCCTCTTCGACGAAGACCTGGAGGCGGCGGAAGGCCTCCCGGCCAACGCCCGGCGGCTGAAGGACCTGCTGCTGGCCCACCAGGGCTTCCTCATCGCCTCGCCGGAGTACAATAGCTCCATCTCGGCGGTGTTGAAGAACGCCATCGACTGGACGTCCCGCCCGGCGCCGGGAGAAGCGCCGCTCGGCGCCTTCGCCGGCCGCGTCGCCGCCCTCATGAGCGCCTCGCCGGGCGCGTTGGGCGGGCTGCGGGGCCTCGTCCACGTCCGCGCCATCCTCGGCAACATCCGCGTCCTCGTCCTGCCGGACCAGATCGCCGTCCCCCGCGCCTTCGAGGCGTTCAATGCGGATGGCGCGCTCGTCGACCCGGCGCAGCAGGCCGCCGTCGAGAAGCTCGGCTCCGATGTGGCCCACACGCTGGCGAAGCTGTACTCGTGATCCGTCCCTGGGTGGGCTAGAAGAGGTGACCCATGAACCGGTTATTTGGAAACTTTGTCTCGGGTCCGGGAGCAGTGGGCCTGTTGATCCTTCGCATCATCGCGGGCGCGGCGATGATGCAGCACGGCTGGGGTAAGATCCAGAGCCCCTTCGGCTGGATGGGGCCCGGAGCTCCCGTGCCCGGCTTCTTGCAAGCCCTCGCCGCTCTTTCGGAATTCGGCGGAGGACTGGCCTGGATTCTGGGGCTGCTCACCCCCGTCGCCTCCTTCGGGATGCTCTGCACCATGGCCGTAGCCGCCAGCATCCACGTGTCGAAAGGCGACCCGTGGGTCGGCGCCGGCGGACCGTCCTACGAGCCGGCGCTGGGCTACCTGGCCGTCTCGCTGATGCTGATGCTGGTCGGTCCCGGCGCGCTCTCGCTGGACGCCCTGCTGTTCGGCAAGCGGCGCGAAACCGCCGAGCGGCCGGCGGCGCAGCAGGTTACGGCGTCGTGATTACGCGTCCGGCGGAGGTCCGGCTGGTTGGACCTCCGCCGGACGCACCTCGTCCTCTGGAGTATGCTGGAGCTAACATCCCGCCCGCCCCACTCCGACTTGGAACGCGGCCCGTAGGGTCGGAGCTCTCAAAGGGCTGGGTCGTGGGCACCGACTCGTCTCACGGACAAGGATCGTAAAGCAGAATCTGGAGTCGTCGCTTCCCAGCGACGTCCTCCTGGTCGGTGACCACTACCCTTCTGACCAGGAAGCTGCCCTCACGGGCAGGTTCCGAAGGCTTTCAGGGCGCACTCCAAGTCCTGAGTTCGGCAGCTCGGACATCCGCAGCGATACCCCCGAACAGGGGGCCGGGGTGAGGCCCAACCCCTCCCAGGAAGCACAAGCACGTTGCCTCGCAAGAAGAACTCCGACGCGGAAGAACGCCGCCTCCAGGAAGACGCCGCCCGCGCCAGCAACTGGAAGCGCTGGGGACCCTACCTCTCCGAGCGCCAGTGGGGCACCGTCCGCGAGGACTACTCAGCGGACGGCTCGTCCTGGACCTACTTCTCGCACGACCACGCCCGCAGCCGCGCCTACCGCTGGGGCGAAGACGGGCTGCTGGGGATCACCGACCGCGAGTGCCGCCTCTGCTTCTCGCTGGCCCTCTGGAACGGCCGCGATCCGATCCTCAAGGAGCGCTTGTTCGGCCTCACCGGCCCCGAGGGCAACCACGGCGAGGACGTCAAGGAGTGCTACTTCTACCTCGACAGCACTCCCACGCACTCCTACATGCGGGCGCTCTACAAGTATCCCCAGGCGGAGTTTCCCTACGCCTGGCTGGTGGAGGAGAACCAGGCCCGAGGAAAGCAAGACCCCGAGTTCGAGCTCGCCGACACCGGCGTGTTCGACGACGGCCGCTACTTCGACGTGTTCGCGGAGTACGCCAAGGGCGCGCCGGACGACCTGTTGATCCGCGTCACGGTCGCCAATCGCGGTCCCGAGGCCGCCGTCCTCCACGTGCTGCCCACGCTCTGGCTGCGGAATACCTGGTCGTGGGGCTGCGACCACGAGGGCTGCGGCCCGCGCGGCAGGCTGGCTCTTCGGCCGGAAGGCGGCGTCCGCGCGGAGCACCCCACGCTGGGCCGGTTCCAGCTCCACGCCGAGGCCGCGCCGGGCCACGGCGCGCCGGCGTTCCTCTTCACCGACAACGAAACGAACCTGGAGCGCCTGTACGGCGAGCCCAACGCCACGCCGTACGTCAAGGACGCCTTCCACGCCTACGTCATCGAGGAAGACGCCTCGGCGGTGAACCCTGCTTCTGTGGGCACGAAAGCGGCGGCGCACTACCGGCTGGAGGTCCCGGTCGGCGGCGAGATCTCGCTTCGGCTGCGCCTTTCCGCCGAGAGCCTGGCGCCGGAGCGCCCCTTCGCCGCGGAGTTCGACCGGACATTCGCCCAACGCCAGGCGGAAGCGGACGTCTTCTACGCCTCCCGGCTGCCCGCCGGGGACGAAGAGGCGGCGCGGGTGATGCGGCAGGCGTACGCGGGCCTGCTCTGGAGCAAGCAGTTCTACCACTACAGCGTGGCGCACTGGCTGGAGGGCGATCCCGGCCAGCCGCCTCCGCCTCCCGGCCATCGGCAGGGCCGCAACCGCGAGTGGGGCCACCTGTTCAACCGCGACGTCATCTCCATGCCCGACAAGTGGGAGTATCCCTGGTACGCCGCCTGGGACCTCGCTTTCCACATGATCCCGTTCGCTCAGCTCGACCCGCAGTTCGCCAAGGAGCAGCTCGTGCTGCTGCTGCGGGAATGGTACATGCACCCCAACGGCCAGATCCCCGCCTACGAGTACGCCTTCTCCGACGTGAACCCGCCGGTCCACGCCTGGGCCGCCTGGCGCGTCTACAAGATGACCGGCGAGCGCGGCAAGCGGGACCGGGTGTTCCTGGCCCGCGTCTTCCAGAAGCTGCTCATCAACTTTACCTGGTGGGTCAACCGCAAGGACGTGGAGGGGCGGAACGTCTTCGGCGGCGGCTTCCTCGGGCTGGACAACATCGGCGTGTTCGACCGCTCCCAGCCGCTGCCGCCCGGCGAGCGGCTGGATCAGGCGGACGGCACCGCCTGGATGGCCTTCTACTGCGCCACCATGCTCTCGATGGCGCTGGAGCTGGCCGCCGAGGACCCGGCGTACGAAGACGTGGCCTCCAAGTTCTTCGAGCACTTTGTCGCTATTGTGGACGCCATCAGCACCCTCGGCGGCAGCGGCCTGTGGGACGAAGCGGACGGCTTCTACTACGATCAGCTCCACACCCGCGACGGGCAGGCGCCGATCCGGCTGCGGTCACTGGTGGGCCTCATTCCCATGCTGGCTGTGGAAGTGCTGGAGCAGGACGTCCTCGACCGCCTCGCCGGGTTCTCGAAGCGCATGGGCTGGTTCCTGGAGCACCGTCAGGACCTGGCTCGCTACACCAGCTACTGCGAGCGCGGCGAAGCCGGCGTCTGCGAGGGCTACCGGCTGCTGGCGATCCCCTCGCGCGAGCGCCTGGAGCGGCTGCTGCGCTACCTGCTGGACGAAACGGAGTTCCTCTCCCCCTACGGCATCCGCTCGCTCTCGCGGATCTACGGGGAGCATCCGTATGAGTTCCCCGTGGAGGGGCGGCGGAGCGAGGTCCGCTACGCGCCGGGGGAAAGCGAGACGGACACCTTCGGCGGCAACAGCAACTGGCGCGGTCCCATCTGGTTTCCGCTGAATTACCTGCTGGTGGAGGCGCTGGAGCGGTACCACCACTTCTACGGAGACACGCTGCGGGTGGAGTGTCCCGTCGGCTCCGGCCGGCTGCTGACGCTGGGCGAAGTCGCCACCGAGATCGAGCAGCGCCTCGCACGCCTGTTCCTGCGCGATGAAAATGGCCGCTGCCCGTGGCAGGGCGACGACCTCCGGTGGCGCGACGATCCGCACTGGCGCGGTCTCACCCTCTTCCACGAGTACTTCCACGGCGACACCGGCTCCGGCCTCGGCGCCAGCCACCAGACGGGCTGGACCTCCCTCGTCGCGCTTCTCCTCGCCGACCTGCGCCGCTCCAGCCCTGGCATCTAAGGTTTCCCGCTGGCGGGCTCCGTGTATGGAACAGGGTCCTGGCTCCAGGCGGCGGTTTCGTCGCTGCCGGGCGGGGATGGAAAGGAAGCGACTGAAGATGGCAGGTGAGAATATCCCGTGGCGGCATTCTGTGGAGGACGCCCGCGACGAAGCCCGGCAGACGGGAAAGCTGGTCTTGATCGATCTCTTCAACCCCGGCTGAGGGGGCTGCAAGACCATGGGTGCCGTGACGTACCCCGATCCGAAAGTAGAGAGCTACATTCAAGAGCACTTCATCCCCGTACAGTTCAACGTGGTGGACCAGCCGGACGTGATGGACCGCTTCAACACGCCCTGGACGCCGACCCTGATTGTGGAAGACGCGGAAGGGCGGGAGCACCGCCGCTGCCAGGGCTATCTGGACGCCCCTCGCTTCCTGGCCGAGATGTCCCTGGCCGTGCTGAAGGACGCCATCGACCGGCGAGACTTCGAAACGGCGCACCAGCGCGCAATGCAGACGCTCGAGCTGACGCGCGGCGACGCGTACCGGGAGCCGGAAGCCCTCTACTGGTCCGCCGTGGCGGGCTACAAGGCGGGCGGAGATACGAAAACCCTGCTGGGCGGGTGGAACCGCCTCCTCGATGAGTTCTCCGGCAGCGAGTGGGCTCGCCGCGTCGAGTTCATCCGGAGCTGACGCGTCTCGGCAAGGAGGAGGCGGGCGGGTCCCCGGGGGTAACGTGCAGCAAGCCGAGCCATCGGAAGTATCCCCGTGGGAGCCGCTCCGTCACCCGATCTTCCGCGCCCTCTGGATCGCCGCGTTGGTGTCCAACATCGGCACGTGGATGCAGGACGTGGGCGCCGCCTGGCTGATGACCTCGCTCACGCCCTCGCCCCTGGCGATCGCGCTGATGCAGACGGCCGCCAGTCTGCCGGTCTATGGCGCTGGAGAGCATCAGCATCAATCTCTCACGCGCGGTCGGCCCCGCACTGGGCGGGATGGTGGTCGCCGCAGTGGGCCCGTGGGCGGCGTTCCTGCTGAACGCGGCCTCGTTCGTCGGTGTGCTGTTCGTCCTCTACGGCTGGCGGCACGAGCCCCGCGACAGCGCGCACCCTTCCGAGCGCGTCACCGCCGCCATGCGCACGGGTGTTCGTTACGTCCGCCACTCCCCGATGCTGCGGACTATCCTGCTGCGGAGCACCACGTTCATGTTCTGCGGCAGCGGCCTGCGGGCGTTGCTGCCGGTGCTGGCGCGGCAGGAGCTCAAAGTCGACTCCTTCGCTACAGGCGCCACGCCCTGCCCAACGACGACGTGCCCCTCCGCGAGGAAGTCGTTCCCATCGCCGGCATCCGGGTCACGTTCGCTCCGCGCTACCGCTTCAAGCGCGTCCGCCTGGAGCCGGAGGGCCGGGACCTGCCGGTGCGCGTCACCGCGAAAGGGACCGCCGTCACCGTCCCGCGCCTCCACGTCCACTCGCTGGTGGTGGGCGAGCTGGCGGCCGAAGCGCCGACGCGAAAATAGGGGCCGCTTCTGCGGCCCCTACGGGTTCTGCTCTCGATAGCTGGCGGCTCAGTCCACGCCAGGGCTGCGGTTAGGTTCAGAAGCAGCCCCTTTCGTCCTTAGCCTCTCCATCGGCATGATGGCGAGGGGCCCGCCTCCGGCCCCTTGCCGCCCTGCTGTCCATCACCCGTTTCAGGCCGCGTGACTTCCACAGGCCGTCTGCGGCCAGCGGGTACGCCTATCCTGATGGATGCCTGTCAGCTCGCAGTGCTCCACACAGGCCCCAGTCAGGTCGGCACCGGCGAGCTCCGCGCGGAATAACGATGCTTCTTCCAGGTTCACGTCCGTCATGTGCGCGTCGGCGCAGTTGGCGTACGAAAGATCGGCGGAGGTGAGGTGGGCGTCCTGCATCTCCACAGCGCGGGCATTAGCCGCCAGCAGCATGCCTGCTTCCAGCTCCGCCCCGGTGAGGTCGGCGCCCGCCAGGTTCGCGCCGGTGAGATCCGCGCCCCGCAGGTTCACGCCCCGCAGGTCCGCGCCCCGCAGGTTCGCCCAGAACAGGTTCGCGCCGGAGAGGTCCATTCCGGAGAGGTCCGCGCCCGCCAGCCGGGCGCCCTTCAGCCGCGCGCCCGCCAGCGTGCTGCCCGGCCATCGCATCAGCACCTGCCCGGTGCTCCGGTGCCGGATTTCGATGCCCGGTCCGTCGTTCCCCTGTGCTTGCATCTCGTACCACCTCCACGCTCTAGCCTGCCGTCCAGACCCTTAGGGCATTGCCTATTGGACGACCCTGCCTCATGGAAGTTCCCCGAACCGTTGCTCTCTCCAAACGTAAACCCTTCGAAAGAGTGACACGCTCGATGTACGGGATGCTCCGATCGCCGGATATAACCTCGTACTCTGCGACTATTGAGGAGGCTCCGGATGCGGGTGGGCTATGCGTGTATCTGCCTGGGCCGGGAAGACGCCCGCTGCCAACGGACCACGGTGCTGCGGAACGCCGCGCCGGAGAAGCTGCGCTCGCTCATCGCTGCGAACCTGGACGGGTTGGAGGAGATCCTGGAGTACAATGAGGCGCATGGCTTCCGGCTGTTCCGCCTGGGCAACGCCTTCATCCCCTTCGCTTCCCATCCGGTCAACGACGTGCCGTGGTGGCGAGAGTTCGGAGCGCGGTTCCAGGACATCGGGCGGTGGGTCCGGCGTCACGGCCACCGCCTCTCCTTCCACGCCAGCCACTTCACCATCCTCAACTCCGAAAACCCGGCGGTCGTCGAGTCCGCGCTGGCGGACGTCGCCTACATGGGCCGGGTGCTGGAGACGCTGGAGCTGGACGGCGAGCACAAGATTATCCTCCACATGGGCGTCACCTCGCCCACCCTGGAGGAAGCGGAAGATCGCTTCGCCGCCGCCATCGACCGGGTCCCCCCGGAGTTCCGCCGTCACCTCGTCCTGGAAAACGACGAGCGCTTCTACAGCGCGGAGCGGGCTATCGGCCTCGGCCGGCGGCTGGGCCTGCCGGTCGTCGTGGACGTCTTGCATCACGCCTGTCATCCGGGCGCCTGGGCCGGAATGCCCTGCGCGGAGCTGCTGGAGCGGGTGTTCACTACCTGGGGCGCGGCCGACGGTCCCCCCAAGATGCACTTCTCCTCGCAAGACCCGGATAAGAAAACCGGAGCCCACGACTACTGGGTAGACGCCGCCGAGCTGGAGGCGTTCCTCGTCCAATCCCGCGCCGTCTCCCGCGACTTCGACATCATGTTCGAATCCAAGGGCAAAGACCTGGCCGTGGCCGCCGTCCTGCCCCTCCTCCAACAAGACCCCCGCTTCCAGGCGACGCGCCACTCCGTGGCCGCATAACCGCCGCCGCTTACGGGTGGTCGCAAATACGCCGGCTCTCCTCTCCGCGTCTCAATCCTTCTCCACCTCTCCCTGCTTCAACCGTCCACCTCCCACGGTTACCCGGCCCCCCTATCTCATCCCCGTGATCCCCTCAATCCCGTCCAAAACTCTCCCTCTTCTCCACTCCCTCTGCGTCGCCGCGTCTCTGCGGTTCAAATCTCGATTGTCTTCTCCGTCTCCCTCTCCGTGCACTCCGTGGCTCCGTGGTGCAATCTCTCCCCGGAGGCTCAAAATAACGCCAGCTGCTCATCCGGCGCTTCGAAGTCCGCCGCCGCCCACCGTTGCGTGGGCAGCCCGTACTGCGTCTTCAACCGCTGGATGTCCCCCGCGATGCGCCGCGAGTAGGTCCGCAGCTCTTCCCCGCCCTGCGGCCCGTACAGTCGGCGGTAGTAGGGGAGCAGTTCCGGAAACTGCTCCTCCAGGAACGGGAAGAACCGCTTCCGGGAGCTCTTGCGCAGGTAGAGCGGCTGCGCCGCCAGGTAGCCCGCGCCCGCTTCTTTGGCCAGCCGAACCAGCAGCTCCAGGTCCTCCAGGCCGTCGTTGATGCGCGGCAGCACCGGCATCACGAAGACCCCGGCCTTCACACCCGCCTCCGTCAACGTCTTCACCGCCGCCAGCCGCCGGTCCGGTCGCGGCGCGCGCGGCTCCGTCTTGCGAGACAGCGCGTGGTGCGGCGTGGTGATCGTCACGTTCACCTGTAGCTCGTTGTATTTGCCGATCCGCGCCAGCAGGTCTGCGTCGCGGGCCACGAGGTCGCTCTTGGTGGTGACGGAGAGGAGCAGGCCCCGCCGCTCCGCCAGCAGCGCCAGGATCGACCGGGTGAGGCCGTAGCGGCGCTCGGCCGGCTGGTAGGGATCGGTGCTCGCCCCGATGGCGATCCACTTCCCGCGCGTGTCCCGCCGCCGCAGGTCCTCCACCAGCGCCTCTCGCGCCCCCCGCTTCACGAAGATCTTCCGCTCGAAGTCGAGCCAGTCTTCCAGCTCCATGAACTCGTGCGTATAGCGGGCGTAGCAATAGGTGCAGCCGATCTCACAGCCGCGGTACGGGTTGATCGTGTAGGCGAAGGGCACCCGGTCGCTGTTGCACGGGCTCAGCAGCGACCGGCAGGCGATGTCGCGGTACTCCACGTCATTGCGGAAGTCCAGCTCTTCCGCTTCCGCCGCCATCCGCGCGATGCCGGTGCGCGCCGGGCCGCTCGCAGCCGGCGCCAGCGCGGAGAGCGGCACGAAGTCCCCCGAAGTCTCCGCTCGCTGCGAGACGAACGACGGCGGCTCCTCCGGATCGAATAGCCCTGCCTGGCGCATGGAACCCTCCCGGCCGGACCTTGCCCGGCGTCCACGCAATGCCGACCTTCCTTCCCCGCTCTTATAGCAAACAAATTTTTGAAAGTCAACGTGTCGTAGCGCGGCAATGCGGAAGCAGTAGGATCGCCAGCGCATGTCGAACAGGGGAGGGACATCGGGTAGGCGGCCGATTAAGGAAGAGGCAGGCGTGAGTAAGCAGGAGACGACAGAGGGCCCGGGGGGAGTCGGCCGCTTCGGCGGGAAGCTGCGCAAGTCGATCTCGAAGCGCAGCGTCAAGCTGCGCCGCGCGCAGATCGTCCGCGACTTCAACTCGCTCTACTTCTACACGGGCGAGGAGACCTGGCGCTCCATCCAGTGGCGCGGCGTCCGCATCGTCAAGTGTCCCACCGACCTGATGATGTACCAGGAGATCCTTCACACCACCCGCCCGGACATCATCGTCGAGTGCGGCGTTCGCTACGGCGGCACCACCCTCTTCCTGGCCGACATGTGCACGCTGCTGGGCCACGGCGAGATCCTGGGCGTCGACATCGACCTCAGCCTGGTGGCCGCTCCGGTCCGCGAGCACCCGCGCATCTCCCTGCTCGACGGCAGCTCGACGGCGCCCGGCATCGTCCGCGCCGTGACGGAGCGCTGCGCCGGGCGGCGGACGATGGTCATCCTGGACTCCGACCACAGCTTCGGCCACGTCCGCGATGAGCTGGAGCAGTACTCGCCGCTGGTGTCGCCGGGCTGTTACCTGGTGGTGGAGGACACCCTGGTGGCGGGGCACCCGGTACGGCCGGACTGGCCCGACGGCGGCCCCCACGCCGCCGCCCAGGAGTTCATCCGCAAGAATCGGGACTTCGAGGTGGATGAGACCGCCACCCGCCTCATGCTCACCTTCAATCCCCAGGGCTACCTGCGCCGCCGCGTGTAATCCGCCCGCACAACAGGCGCCCCTCAAGCGGTCAACATGTGAGGCGATGCCCGCCTCCCGCTGAAACCTGAAACCTGAAACCTGAAACCTGAAACTATATACCCCCCACCCCCTGGCCGCCGCCGTACTTTTACAATGTCTGAATAGCGCCTTTTGAGGCGCCGCCCGTGGAAACCGGAGATCGTTGATGACCCAGCTTCAGACCGTGCTCTCGCTGGCCGCCCTGGGCGCCGTCAGCCTCGCCCTGGCCGCCGGCGCCCAGGGCGACCGCCTCGACTCCCGCCTCCGCTTCTACGGTCGCTGGGACCGCCGCAGCCCGGCCCGCGCCGTCACGGTGAACAGCGGCAGCCATATCGTCGCGCGGTTCACGGGGCGAGAAGCGACGGCCCGCTTCGACGTAGCCGCGAACCAGCCGCCCCTGCCCACGCTGGTGTGGCGGGTGGATGACGGCGAGTGGCAGGAGGCGGAAGTCGCCCCCGCCCTGAAGCTGGCGAGCGGCCTGAAAGACGGCGAGCACACGCTGCGGCTGATGGTCCGCGATCTAGACGAGCACCAGAGCCGCTGGTCTCCGCCGCTGGTGGCGAGTATCACCTTCCTGGGCCTGGACGTCCCCGGCGGAAAGCTGCTCGAGCCCCCCGCCGATCCGAAGCTGAAACTGGAGTTCCTGGGCGACAGCATCACCGAGGGGGTGCTCGTCCATCCGGTGCGGCCCGGCAAAGAGACGTGGCCCTGGCGCGGCGACGGCCGCCTCGCCTACTCCGCGCAGACGGCGCTGCGCCTCGGCGCGCAGTGGCGGCAGGCGGGCTTCGGAGGCCTCGGCATCTTGAACCCAGGAAACGGCGGCGTGCCCGTGGCGCCCGACTCCTTCAACTTCTTCTTCGCCGGCGCCCCCCGTGACGACTGGCAGCCGGACGTGGTCGTCGTCAACCAGGGCACGAACGACGGCGGCTGGCCCAGCCACGTTTTCCGGCCGGCCTACGCCCGCTATCTCCAGGTGATCCGCGCCGCCTACCCGCAGGCGCACATCGCCGCCGTCCGCCCCTTCGGCGGCTACCACGCCGACGACATCCTGGCCGAGGTGACGGCCCGTCAGGCCGCCGGCGACCGCCGCATTTTCTACGTGGACACCACGGGCTGGCTCGGTCCCGCCGACTACACCGACGGCGTCCACCCGAACGCGGCCGGCGGCGCGAAGGCCGCCGAGCGCCTGGCCGAGGCCCTCCGTCGTCGCCTGCGGCTGGAGTAGCCCAACATGACGCCTTGCCAACCGCTACCGTCCCGCCTGATAGGCGCGCTTATTCAGGCCGGCATCCGGCTGTGGGTTCGCGTCCTGGGGCGTACGGTAAAGGCCGGCGAAGCGCCCTGGCTGGACGGCCCCGCCGGTGGCCCGGGCCGCATCGGCGCGGCGGTCTACGACGAGTACATCCAGGCCCACGACCTGGAGGCGCTTGCCAACGTCCCCAACTCCGGCCTGATGCGCGATTTCGATCAATTGGAGAGCAGCGTCTTCCCCGCCGGACAGGTGGACGCCCGCGTCCGCGACTTCTACGAGCGGACGGTCTGCCACCGGCTGGAGGCGTGGTCGCAGTGGTCGGAGCTGTTCCGGCCGTTCGGCTGGATCCTCGTCTCGTTCGTCAGCCGGCAGATCGAGCAGCTCAACCTGCCGCTCTCGCCCCTCGACACCAGCCGGGGCATGAAAAGCGACGTGATCCAGTTGGTGGACCGGGAAACGGGCGAAATCCGGTACGCGGGTTGGCTGCGACGGATGCTGGGTTCGGGCACGGTCACCTACGCCGGCTTCTACTCCGTCTGCCGGCCCGCCAACTACCCGCACCCGTGCGTCAAGGTTGTCTTCCCCCTGCCGCGCGGCAGCGCCACCGTCATCCTGCGCCCCGAGCGCCTCCCGGACGGTTCGCTGAACCTGGTTTCCGCCGGCAAGTGCTTCGGCGATCCCGGCTTCTACCGCGTACTGCAGATCGACGAGCACACCCGCCGCGTCCGCTACATCCGCGCCATGCAAGAAACCACCCACGTCTACGTCGACGAAGAAGGCGTCCTCCGCACCGACCACGTTTTCCGGATGTGGGGGCTCCCCGTCCTCACCCTCCACTACAAGATCATGAAGCTGGAGCCCGCCGCGCCCGCCGCCGAACACGCCGCGCCCGGCGTGGTAGAATAACCCGTGCGGCGGAGGAGAGGAAGATGTCAGCCATTGATGCCGTGTACGAAGACGGCGTGTTTAAGCCCGTGGCGCCGGTAGACCTGCCGGAGGGAACCCGAGTACGAATGGAGCGCGGGGCCGGCGTGGATTACCCCGCTCGCTCGGAGCCGCCGGCCGATTGGGAATCTCGTTCCATGGACGGCGTTTACGAGGTGTTGGGCCTGCGGTCGCGCAGCGGCGAGCATGACGTCGCCGAGCGTCATAACGAACATCAACCATGAGGGAAGTCTTCCTCGATACGGTCGGGTTGCTGGCCGTATGGGACGAAACAGATCAGTGGCATGCGGCAGCCGACCAGGCTTATACGGAGTTAGCCCGATCTCGGGCGCCGGTGGTGACTACAACCTATGTGCTTGCTGAGTGTGGAAACGCTGCAGCCCGGCGAGTGTATCGTCACTATCCGGATCTTCTCCGCCAGCAATTAAGCACCATCGGGATGCTCATTACTCCGACGAGCGAAGATTGGGACATGGCCTGGATGGCTTACCGGCGCGGAGAGGCTGGCGACGCGGGAATAGTCGATCAGTTGTCCTTCGCAGTGATGCGCCGGCTGGACATCACCCGCGCGTTTACGAACGACCGCCATTTTGCGGCGGCCGGGATGGAGATCCTGTTTTAACCGATGCGAACCTTTGCGGCTGTTGCGCTCCACTGGCTTCACCAGGTCGGCCTCGCCGTGTGGCTGGGCGGCGCCGTAACCCTCGGCGCGGTTTCCGCCCCGGCCGTCTTCCGAACGGCGAAGCAGGCCGGGCACACGCGCCTCGGCATGCCGCTCTATGATTTCGCCAGCACGGCGGTAACAGACGGCTTCGGGCGCTTCAACGCCGTCATCCTCGCGGCGGGCGCGGTGATGCTGGTTTCGGGGCTGCTCTACGGCCGCCTCACCGGAGCGTGCCGGGTGCGCCTGGGCGTGCGGGCCGCCCTGACGGCGCTGGCGTGGGGCGTGGCGGCCTGGCTCACGTTCGCGCTGTTCCCGCAGATGCTCCAGGCTCGCGACGGGGGAGACATGGACGTTTTCCGCAGCATGCACAAAACCTATAGCAGCGGGTTCAGCGCGCAGCTTCTGCTTCTCCTGGCCGTGGCCGCCCTCACCGGCTGGCTGGACCTGGACCGCGCCCCGCGTCCGATGGCTGCTCCCGCCGTGGCGGAGACGCGCCAGCCGGTGCCGGCCGTGCCCGCATCCTGATCGCAGATTACTTATGGCAACAGCAACTGATAACGCAGCCCGCGTCACCGTGGACGCCGCCTTCCTGGCCGAGCTGCGGCGGATCTGCGGCCCCGACGCCGTGCTGGCCGGCCGGGACGAAACGCTCGTCTACGACTGCGACGCCTTCACCATCGAGAAGCAGTATCCGGACGTGGTCGTCCTGCCGGACCGCACGGAGCAGGTGGCGGAAGTGGTGCGGCTCTGCTCCCGGCACGGCGTTCCTTTTGTGGGGCGCGGGGCCGGCACGGGGCTCTCCGGCGGGGCGCTGGCGCTGAACGGCGGCGTCATCATCGCGCTCACCCGGATGAAGCGCATCCTGGATATTGACCTCCGCAACCGCCGCATCACCGCCCAGGCCGGCACGGTGAACATCCAGCTCAGCCGCGCCGTGGCGGCCGATGGCTACCAGTACGCGCCGGACCCCAGCAGCCAGATGGCCTGCACCATCGGCGGCAACGTGATGGAGAACTCCGGCGGCCCGCACACCCTGAAGTACGGCGTCACCGTGAACCACGTCCTGGGCCTCACGGTGGTGATGCCCGACGGCGAGATCCTTCGCCTGGGCGGGAAAGAGGAAGAGAGCGTCGGCTACGATCTGATCGGGCTGATCGTCGGCTCGGAGGGGACCTTCGGGATCGTGACGGAGGTGGTGGCGCGGCTCGTCCGGCTGCCGCAAACGGTGCGGACCATGCTCGCCGTCTTCGAGAACGTCGAGGACGCAACGAACACCGTCTCCGAGATCATCGCCTCGGGCATCGTCCCCGCCGCGCTGGAGATGATGGACAAGCTCATCATCCAGGCCGTGGAGGCGGCGTTCCAGTTCGGCTTCCCGCTGGACGCCGGCGCGTGCCTCATCGTGGAGCTGGACGGCCTGGAGGCCGGGATCGACGCCCAGGCGGAGCGTGTGCGGGAGATCTGCCTGCGCCGCCGCGCGCGGGAAGTCCGCACCGCCGGCTCCGCGACCGAGCGGGACGCGCTCTGGAAAGCACGGAAGCGAGCATTCGGGGCGGCGGGACGGCTGGCGCCCAGCAACATCACCCAGGACGGCGTGATCCCCCGAACGAAGCTGCCGGTGGTGCTCAAGGAGATCGGCGAGATCGTAGCCCGGCACGGCCTCCAGGTGGCCAACGTCTTCCACGCCGGCGACGGCAACCTCCACCCGCTCATCCTCTTCGATGAGCGCGACCCGGCCCAGATGCGGGGCATGATGCTCGCCAGCGAGGAGATCCTCCGAACCTGCGTGGCGCACGGCGGCAGCATCACGGGCGAGCACGGCATCGGTATCGAAAAAAGCGGTTACGCGGCCTGCCAGTTCAGCCCCAAAGACATGGAGACTATGGCCCAGGTGAAAGCCGTGTTCAACCCGCAGGACCTCTGCAACCCCGGCAAGATCTTCCCCACGGACAAGGGCTGCATCGAAACCTCCTGGAAGAAGCGCCGCTCCGTCGCACTCTAGATTGAACCGCAGAGCCGCGGAGACGCAGAGAGAAACCAGTTTTAGATGGGATGAACAGGATTACTGGGATGAGAAAGGATTGAGAGTCTGGCGATGGACGTAGTTTCCAAACCAAGGGCGCTACTGTCACCCTTAAGCCTCTCATCCACATCTATCCCGTCAATCCTGTTCATCCCGTCTAAGACTCTCCGTCCCTCTCTGCGTCTCCGCGTCTCTGCGGTGAGTAACTCTGAATGAATCCGGTTGAGTTGGTGAATATCGTGGGGGCGGAGCACGTCCTCTCCGGTGAAGAGGCCGCTGCTTACAGCGTGGGCGGCGTGCTGCCGGCGGCGGTGGCGGCGCCGGGAACGCGCGAGGAAGCAGCGGCGGTGATCCGGCATGCGGCGGAGGCGGGATGGGCGCTCGTCCCGTACGGGGGCGGCACGCGCATCGAAACGGGCTTTCCGCCGCAGCGGCTGGACCTGGTCCTCTCCACCCGCCGTCTGGACCGCGTGGTGGACTACCAGCCGGACGACATGACCGTCACGGTAGAGCCAGGCGTGCGGATGTCCGTCCTGGCGGAGTTGCTGAGCACGCGGGGGCAGCTCCTGCCGATCGATCCTCCGCTGCCGGAGCGAGCCACCGTCGGCGGAACCGTGGCGGCGGCGGTAAGCGGCCCCTCGCGCGCGGGTTTCGGCGCTCCCCGAGACTGGGTGATCGGGTGCCGGGTAGTGGGCGTGGACGGGCAGGAGGTCCGGGGCGGCGGCTTGGTGGTCAAGAACGTGGCCGGCTACGACCTCCCGAAGCTCTACACCGGCTCGTACGGCACCCTGGGTCTCCTCACCGAAGTCACGTTCAAAGTGATGCCGCGCCCGCCCGCCGAAGGTTACTGCTGCGTCGGCGGCCTCACCGTCGCCTCCACCGAGACGCTGCTGGCCCAGGTTCTCCATTCGGATCTCCAGCCGACGATGCTGGAGCTGAAGGCGGTCTGGCAGCCCTCCGCCGCGCCGGAGTGGCGGCTCTACTTCCAGTTCCTCCACGCGCCGGAAGCCGTCGCCTGGCAGATCCGGCGGTTGGCAGAGCTGGCGGGAGCCGCCGGCGGCTCCCTCGAAGAGTACGCGCCGGAAGCCGGGGCGCTCCATCTCCAGCTTTTCCGGGATGCGCCGGGACGGCATCCGTTCGTGGCCCGGCTGGGAACCACCAGCTCGCGAGTGGTGGAGCTGGCGGCGCGAGTGGCGGACCTGTGCCGGGGCTGGGGGAGCGCGCCGCAGCTTTTCGCCCGGGCCTCCCACGGCGTCGTTTACCTCTGCGCGGAGGACGCCGCCGACGGGGCGGCCGAGGCGTTGCGGTCGCTGGGCCAGGAGTTTCAGGCCGTCTGTGTTTTCGAGCGGCTGCCGCCGGCGCTGGTCGGCCGGGTAGATCCCTGGGGCGACGCCGGTCCCGAGCTGCGCCTGATGCGCGGCCTCAAAGAAGCTCTGGACCCGAACGGCCTGTTCAGCCCGGGACGCTTTGTCGGCGGGCTGTAGAAGAAGGTCCCGCACCGGGCGTTCTCTCGCCCTCACTTTCCGTATTAAGATACAGAGCCGGCGCATGGCCGGTCCGGTCGCCTGCGCCACCTTCCTAATGAGCACTACTACAGAGTTCCCCGTAATATCCGCCCTGGACGGCGAAGCCCTGCTGGACTGTGTCCACTGCGGCATCTGCCTCTCCGTTTGTCCCACCTACGACCTGCTCGGCACCGAAGCCGACTCGCCGCGCGGCCGCATCTACCTGATGCGAAACCTGGCGGAGGGCCGCATCGATCTGAATGACAGCGTGGTCCGGCACCTGGACTCCTGCCTGGGCTGCCGCGCCTGTGAAACGGCCTGCCCGTCCGCGGTCCATTACGGCGAGCTGCTGACCGTGGTGCGAGACGAGATCGAGAAGCGCTACCCCCGGCCGGCGAAAGACCGGGCGGCCCGGCTCCTCCTGCTGAACCTTCTCACCGACCCGGCCAAGATGGCGCCCACGATGCTGGGCGCCAAGGCGATGAGCGGACTGTTCGGCGCGGGCGCCGGCCCGGTAGGCATGGTGAACAAGTTCCTGTTCGGGCCGAACGCGCCGGCCATGCCGATGCCGGAAGAGGTGAGCCTGCGAGTGAAGCCGCTGCCGGAGTTCACCCCCGCCAAGGGCGAGCGGCGGGCGCGGGTGGCGGTCCTGGCGGGCTGCGTGATGCAGGTGCTTTTCCAGCGCGTCAACCGGGCGACGGTGCGCGTGCTGGCAGAGAACGGCTGCGACGTGCTGGTTCCGCGCGCGGCGGGCTGCTGCGGCGCGTTCCACATGCACAACGGCTATCTGGACGACGCGCGCGAGCGGGCGAAAGGGCTCATCGAAGCGCTGGAGCGGGAGGAGATCGACGCGCTGGTCATCAACAGCGCGGGCTGCGGCTCCTCCATCAAGGAGTACGCCGAGCTGTTCCACAACGACCCGAAGTGGGCGCCGCGCGCCCAGGCGTTGACGGCGAAAGCGCGCGACGTGAGCGAGTACCTGGCGGAGCTGGGCCTGCGGCCGCCCACGCAGTCTTACAAAAAGCGAGTGGCCTACCACGACGCCTGCCACCTGGCGCACGGGCAAAAGGTCCGCCTCCAGCCGCGCGAGCTGTTGAAAGCCGTTCCGGGGCTGGAACTGGTGGAGTTTACGGACGCGGACTGGTGCTGCGGCAGCGCGGGGATCTACAACTTCCTGCAGCCGGAGCTGGCCGCCCAACTCCAGGACAAGAAGGTGGCGAACATCCTGGCGTCTGAGCCGGAAGTGCTGGTCACCGGCAACCCCGGCTGCCACGCCTGGATCGAGTCCGGTCTCCGCAACCGGGGCAGCCAGGTCGTTGTCCGGCACACCATCGAAGTACTGGACGAGGCCTACGGCGGGGGTTAGAGACAATAGGCATTGAAGCAACGGAGGCGGGTGCGTCTCGTAGGGGCATCGGCTCTGGTTGCACCGGAACCGTGTCTGCCGCGGCGCCCCGGCAAGAAAGAGGCGAACTCTGGGCTTCCTTTGTTTAAGGCTGAAGCGGCTTCAGCATCGGCTAAGCCGCCGCCTTTAGAGTAGTCAGCAGAGCACATGTATCCGCTTGTACCGCCCTAATTTCGACCTTCAGCAGGTTCGTTTCGCTCTTGATCTGGTCGATGTCTGCCTGGTCGCGCTCCATCTGCCTCCGTGCCTCATCCATTAGCCCGATCATGCGTACGATGTCTGCTTCCATTTGAGCGGCGTCCTCTCCCGTCGGCTCTGCGGTCCATGTACCTTCCATTAGAGTTCCTTGCTTCACGCAACGCCGTCTCCAACAGCCCGGGAATGCTACAGGGCTTCAGGCAAGCCCTCTCTCAAACAACCACCTGGACTTCAAGTCCGCCAGCACTTCTTCCACCGGACGCACCCGGCCTGCCGCGCTTGCTTCCAAACCTCGTTGGATACCCGCGATAGCCTCCGCCCGATCTCGCGCCTCCCATTCGAGCGCGGCAGCCAGAAGCATGTTCACAACTCTCTGTGGGTCTTGCCCTACTCGTTCCGCGCGTTCCCACAGCTTTGCTTCATTCTCTGGTGTCAGCGTGATAACCATGATGCAGATCCCCAGCGCCGGTGTCGTTGTTTAGCCTATTCTACCAGCGGATCTCAGCGGAGCAGTCGTGAGGCAAGCAATGAACAGGGGCCGAAAGCAATAGAGATTCGCTGAAGCGATTTCCCGAAAGCCTCCGGCCCGCCTGAGGCGCTCCTACGCAGTATCGTGGAAGCTGCCTTCCTTCTCCTGGGCGGCGCGGCTGTCCGCAAGCGCGCCGGCCACTTCGGCGACGCGCTTGCCCAGGCTGCGAGCCAGCTTCCGGTCGTCCTCACCCAGCTCCGCTTCCCGGCCTTCCGGCACGAACGTCGCGCCGTAAGCCGCGCCCGTGGTCCGGATCTCGTCCTGTGGGATGTAAGGGCCCGTTACGACCATGCTGCACCCCAGCATCACCCGGAGGATCGTCTCCAACGTCGTCTCGATGCCGCCGTGCGCCCCGCCGCAGGACGCGAACGCGCCTCCCGCTTTTCCACTCAGCTCCCCGCCCATCCAGACCTCGCCCATAGTCGTGTCCATGAACTGCTTCATCTGGTAAGAGACGGTGCCCCCGTACACCGGGCATCCAAGCAGCAGGCCGTCCGCCTGACGCAAGTCGTCCACCGTCACCTGCTCGACGGACTGGACCGTCACGTCCGCCCCGCCTACCTCCCGCGCTCCTTCGGCCACAGCCTGGCCAGCTTTTCGGTGTGCCCGTCTTCAGTGTGAAACGCCACCAGAATTCTCATACCTTCTCCCCCAAGTTCCCGGCAGTCGCGCTGCTGCCCCTCATCTTTCGACCGGTCCACCGTCTCTGACCGGATTGCTGCACCTATCCAATGAATTATCGCTGCATCCCAGCCAACTCGTACACCGGGGCTTCACACGACCCTCTTATCTCCACGACCCCGTCCAAAACCTCTCCGTCTTCTCTCGGTCCCTCTCTGCGCCTCAGCGTCTCTGCGGTTCAAATCTTCTCCGTGCCCTCAGTGTCTCCGTGGTGCAACCCTCCCTGGGCGGGCTTTTCGGTCAGGGTAAAGAGGAACATGGCGAAGGTAGGCAGGATGAGCAGCAGCGGGAGCCACGCCCACCCGTTACGACCTTGCCTGCGGGCCGCGTCCAGCAGGTAGAACGCGCACCACACAACGGTGAAGGTGAAGTCGAGGAGCGTCGCCCGGACGATGGGCGCGCCCCAGAGCGGCCGCCAATCGAAGCCCGACGCCATCAGCTCGGCGGAGAGCATGAACTGGAGGAGCGTGAACAGGGCCAGCATCCCCATCAGCAGCGGTCGGTTACGCAGCATCCGCGATCTCCTTTCCAGGGCGCGCCCGCACGGGCTGCGGACTGGCCGCTTCCAGTTCCAGGTCACTGTGACGCAGGCATTCCAACTGTCGCACCCAGAGCCGGAACCGCTCGCGGGCCGTCCACCAGTTCAGCAAGAACAGCGCCAGCGCGACGCCCCAGGCGCCTGCCGGCCAGAGCCGGCCCGGCGCGGCGAGGAGGATCAGGACACTGCAACCAACAGACGCCGCCTGACCAACGCACAGGAGAAGCAGGCGACGGGTGTTCCGCCGGATCTCTTCGGACTTCGCCAGCTTTCCCACGTTGACGCCGCCGCCCAGCGCCCAATGCACGAAGAGTGGAGCCACTGCGAACAGGGCAGGCGCCAGACTCCAGAAGCCGTTCGTGCTGGACCAGATAATCGTCCCCAGCGACACCCCGAGCAGCGGGATACGAGACGCCCAGTAGTAACCAAGGCACGCCGCCATCCGGCCCCGCAGCAGGTCCTCCGACGAAAGCGGGGTGAGTAGCAGCGGTGCCAGCGTGTTCTCCAGCCGCTCCCGCTCCCAGCGCGCCGAAGCTACACTGGCGGGTCCCACGATCAGGAGGGTTGGTCCGAACAACGCCACACCATATCCCAACGCGTGGGGAAGATCCGTTAGCCGGGAGGCTCCCAGCCAGTAGAACGCCAGCGACGGAACCAGCATCAGAAGCGGCAGAATCCAGCCTTCCCCAAGGATGAGCTTCCGCACGGAGGCCTTGCGGCTGAGCGCCCGGAGGTCGCGGACCCACACCGGGTTCTCCCACCAAGCCGCCGCCTGCGCCACCTCCGCCGCCGATCGAGGGTCATCCGGCGGCCCCGGCCGCGTCGATCGAACGCAGCCCGGCGGGGGGAGAAAGAGGCGAGGAGCCAACACCAGGAGCAGGAACCCGATGCCGATCCCCCAACGCAGCGGCATGGTGAGCCAGCCCCATGCGTAGCCGTAGGCCAGGAAGCCGACTCCGAGTAGAACGAGAACCCGAACGCGGGCTACCCGCCGATCCGCCGCATCCGTGCTGGAGAGGACGGACATCGCCGACATGAAGGCCGCCGCCAGGAACCCTGCCGCCATCATCGTCCAGAGCGGACCCTCGGGGAGCCAGAGACCGTAGAACGGGCGGCTGGCGCCCAGGCGTCCGAGCCAGGCCCGCGCCATCCAGCCCATCACGCAGCACCCCATGAGCTGCAGCAGCAGCATACCGATCCAGCCTTCGCGGTCCATCTGCGACTGTGAAGGACCGCGCCGTCCGACGGGCTGCGGGGTTGCGGGGCCGGCCGGCAGCAGGAGGGAGCCGGCCAGCATCGCCAGCCCGACGAGCAGCGGATACCCGGCCACCCGGTAGGCCGCCGAGAGCGGCAAGCTGCCGAGGAGCACCGCGGCCAGGTAGAAGGGGAGGCCGACCATCCAGATCAACAGGGTGAGGAGGAGGGGGAACGCGAGCTTCAACGCCAGCCACTTTGCAGGTAGGTACGGCAGCAGGCGTAGCTCGTCGAGCGCGGACTGGCGGCGGTCATCGGCGAGCACCAGCTCTGCGGCATACGCCCCAGCGACCAGGCACAAGACACCATGCAACACTGCGGCCAGCAGAAGCCCATCCTGGCTGGCCTTCCGTCCGTCCTGGAGGCGGAGGAACGGCTCCGCCAGCACCGGAGCGGCCATCAGAGCGACGCCGGCCAGGAAGATCCAGATTGCGACCCGCGAGCGAGGCCGGCGGGCCAGGAGCAGCGCCTCACGGCGGAAGAAGGGGTTCTCAAGATCCATAACGGCGGCAGGAAAGCGGGCCGGCCGAGCCTGATGGCGACGGCGACCGCCGCTCCATACAACGGTAAGCCGAACCGCTTCGTTACTCTCCACCGTATACGGACCGACCTCCCGGCTCACTCCAGGGCGGAAAGCTGCTCCAGGTGCGCCCGGAAGTAGCCTTTCGCGTCCAGCGCCGCGCCGTTGTTCAGGCTGATCCACGCGGGGTGCAGCGCCGTTGCGGACCGGACCCACCAGCTCAGCACCGGCTTCTCCACGCCTGGCACGCGCACTAGCGCGAAGCCCAGCCGGGTGGGTTGCAGCGGCTCCAGGCTGTAGGGGTCCTGCGCCGCGCCGCCTCCGCGCGCTTCCCCGTTCAAGCGAACGATCAGCGGCTCCAGCAGCTTCCGCTCTTCCTTCGAGAGCTGCTCGGGGCGCCACACCAGGAGGCCGGTGGTGAGCAGCGTCCGGTGCTCCTTGTCGGGCAGCCGCGCGAAGAACCGGTTCAGAGCGCGCTCGGCGGGGTCGAGCAGCTTCAGGCGCCGCGCCGTCAGCGAGTCTCCCGCTGCCAGAAGCCGCAGCGCCTCGCCGCCGAGGTCCCCGCGATATGCCTTCACCAGGCTCCAGTAGGCGCGCTCGTCCATCAGCGGCGCCGGTTTCTCCACCGCCGGGCTGGCTTCCGCCGCTTCTTTCACGGGCTTCACCAACGGCAGCGCCGCCAGCTCCTTCACCGCAACCGGCGGCGTCTCCGGCTGCTCCGCCAGCGCCGCGATCTGCTTCCGGTGAGCCGCCAGGAAATCCTCGCGTCCAATCCCCACCACGTTGACCAGCGGCGCCCACGCCGGCCGCGGCGACTTCCGGGCGTCGATCCACCAGCTATACACGGGCTCTTCCTGTTCCTCCACCTGCACGCGGATGAAGCCGGTGGTGGCGCACTCCTTCCCGTCCAGCGGAAACGGGCCAGTGCCCACGGTCCCGGCCAGGACGACCATCTCCTTCAACCAGCGCTTCTGAGTCGCGTTGAGGGCGTTTGCCCGCCACTTCAGGTAGCCGTCCCGGCGGAGGCGGGCGTGTGCTTCGTCCGGCAGGGAGGCGAAGAAGCGCACGAGGGCGTCGTCGGCCAGGGTCTTCTGGGACGTCCGCACCAATGGTCCGGGATCGGTCTGCGCCAGCTCCTCCACTTCCGCCGCCGACATCTCACCCCGGTACGCTTTCAACGCTCGTGTATAGGCCAGCTCCTCGGCAGGAGGGACCTCGCGGGCGCCAGGGGTGGAAGACACGGGCGGAGGAGCGGGCGCCGCCGCTGGCGCCGCGTGGGAGGGGAGCGGCCAGGCAGTACACAGCGCGCCCCAGGCGATGAAGCAGAGCGTGACGCGGATGGGGGACGGAGTGGAGGTGAACATGGTCAGGACACTGTTGCGGGTCCCCGCCGTCAACCCCTCCTGAGCAAGACGCCCCGAGAGAGCAGCTCTCTCGGGGCGTGCGTCCTGTTTGCAGCCGGAGCCTACTTGCTTCCTGCCTCGTAGCGGATGAAGATCGGGCCTTGGAGCGCGGCGGAGTTATCCCCGCCGCCCGTGCTGTCGGTCGTGGAGCCGGAGGAGCCGCCCTCGGTGGAGCCGTGGGTGCTGGTTCCGGAAGCTCCCATACCGGAGCTGCCCGTCCCGATCGTGCTACTGCCCGCTCCAGTCGTCCCCGAGCCCATGCCGCTGGTCGTTCCCGAGCCCATGCCGCCCGTCGCGCTGTTGCCGGCGCCGGTCGTGCCGGAGCCGCTCATACTGGAGCCAGTGGTTCCGGAGCCGGAAGACGCCGTGCCGGAGCCGCCCATGCTGGAGCCGCTCGCGCCCGCGCCGCTGGTAGACCCCATGCCGCCCGTCACTCCGGCATTCGTGGGCTCCGCCTGGATGAACACCACGTTCTTATCGTTGCCTGCGAAGGCCGAGTGACCCTGGACCTGCTGCGGCAGGGGCTTCAGATCGTCAAAGACGTCCGGATCGTACGCCTGCACCTCTTTGGCCGTCCAGGTCTTTCCGCCGTGGGTGAGGGTGGAGGGCAACCCCGTCGCCGTCAGGGCGGCCGTGGTGTCCATGGTCGTCGCATCACTCTCGACATCGTATTCCACGAACACGAGCTCGCCGCCGGAGCCGGTCGTGCCGCCCGCGCCGGTATCCGTGCCGGTCGAGCCGGTAGTCCCACCGCCGGCTGCATGCCCCGAGCCGGTCGTGCCGGTGCTCCCGGTAGCGCCATCGCCGCTCGTAGCGCCCGTGCCGCCGGTCGTACTCGTGCTGCCGGCGCCGCCCGCAGCGCCCGATGTGTCAGTTGAGGCTGTGCCGCCCACCGTGTCGGGGGAGCTGCCGCTCGTGGAGCTGCCGCCGCTGGAGCCAGTGGTGGAGCCGCCCGACCCCAGGTCGGCCCTCAAGTAAATGTTGTCCGTCACCGCCTCATCGGCGTCGGCCTTGCGGTAGATCAGATGCCCCTGCACCGTAAAGGTGGCGACCTGGATAAACCCACCCGGAGCGCTCGCCGCACTGCTGGCGTCTCCCCCATGTCCCGTAGCGCCGGAGCCTGCCGAACCCGTGCTGCTGCCGGTTCCCGTGGTCGCGCCAGAGGCGCTTCCGCTGCTCACCCCGCCTGTTGCGGAGCTTCCGTGCCCCGCCCCGCTCGCGCCGCTAGAACCAGTACTCCCCATAGCACCGGTAGTCCCCGTGGAGCCAGTGGTCCCGGTAGAACTCGCGGAGCCGGTAGAGCCGGTGGACGCGCTGGATCCCGTTGCGGAGCCCGAGCCGCCGGCGCCGCCCATACTGCTGGCGCCGCTTCCTTCAGCGCCGGCGCTCACCCGGTGCACCTGGTGGGCCTTCCAGGTACGGCCGCCAAAAGCAAAAGTCTCCGGTAGGCCGGCCTGGGTAACCACCTGGGTCACTTCATTACCGGTATTCTCCTGGGGAGCGGTGGTAATCGTCGTGTTCGTGCTCTGCTCCGCCGGCCGGTTACAGCCCACCAGGGCCAGCGGCAGCAGCGCCCCCGCAACCCAAACCCAGCGCGCGCCATCATGGTGGAAATGCTTCGTTCTCTTGCGCATTCTCGACTCCTGAACCCTCTCGCTTTAGGAAAGGGACGTAGACGTTGTGGCCCGGCGGCGGATACCCCACCGCTACCAGGCCGTCCGATTTGCTATCACCGACCCGGGTTCCCGTTGAGGCGACCGGATCACGGGCGGAAAGAGGGTGCAGGCTCCTTTCCGCTTGAGAGCCTATCCGAGCAGGCCAGCTTGCTTGAAGGTGATGAGAGCACACGCTAACTGGATCAGGCCGAGGAAGCTGTCCCCACCCTTTTGCCAGCGGATGAGGAC
>Ga0216301_1000052_pt1 | contig 29022 bp, 30 predicted proteins | sample 4hB_Boncat_minus_FD_156203 | JGI IMG/M metagenome (GOLD analysis project Ga0216301, IMG submission 156203) | Terrestrial sediment cell enrichment communities for BONCAT metagenomics from Utah, United States - 4hB_Boncat_minus | ecosystem: Environmental > Terrestrial > Deep subsurface > Rock...
CACCCAGACTCTCAGTACCGCCTCGGACCCGACTCGCTGCCTCAGGAAGGCGTGCCGAAGGGAGAGATCCGGGGGCCGTTCGTGCTTCCGAGCAACGTGTACCCGGGCACCCAGCGCACCTACTGGGTGTACGTGCCCGCCCAGTACGATCCGAAGGTGCCTGCTTCCCTCATGGTCTTTCAGGACGGCCACGCCTTCATGCAGGAGAACGGCGACATGCGGGCCCAGAACGTGATGGACAACCTGATCTACCGTCGCGAGATCCCGGTGATGCTGGGCGTCTTCATCAACCCCGGCCGCACCCCGGAGCAGATCGAGCCCTCCCGGACGACCGGGTGGGGCGACGGGACCACGAACCGCGGCGTCGAGTACAACGCCCTCGACGACAAGTACGCCCGGGTCATCACCGAGGAGCTGCTGCCCGCGCTGGAGAAGGACTACAACATCTCCAAGAACCCCGAGCACCGCGGCATCGGCGGATCCAGCTCCGGCGCGATCGCCGCCTTCACCGTCGCGTGGCAGCGCCCGAACGCCTTCCGTAAGGTGCTGAGCAACGTCGGCAGCTTCACCAACATCCGCGGCGGCCACCGCTACCCCGACATCGTCCTGAGGAGCCGGAAGAAGCCCCTCCGCGTGTACCTGTGCGGCGGTCGCAACGACAACCGGGGACTGCGGAACGGCAAGTACGACCCGGAGTGGGACTGGTTCCTGCAGAACGTGCGCATGAAAGACGCTCTCACCAAGAAGGGCTACGACCTGAACTACGCCTGGGGCATCAACACCCACGGCCAAAGGTTCGGCGGCGCGATCATGCCCGACATGATGCGTTGGCTATGGCGCGACGCGCCGGTATCGACAGATCCGAACGACACGGTGGAGCGGAATTTCCGTATGCCGGTGACTAAGCAGTAGCAGCGCGGGCCGCCGATGAGAAGGGCCAGCGGACAGCAGATGTTGCAACCCACCCCCGCTATGTCATCCTGAGCGCAGCGAAGGACCTCCTCCATCACACCCTGCTGGGAGAGGTCCTTCGCTGCGCTCAGGATGACATAACGTTTAGGGCTGGCCTTTACCCGGGTCGTGTGGCTCGACGGATCGATCACGAGCTGCCAATGAGCGAAAGGCCCTAGTCCCTTCGCCCCAGCGCCGCTAGAAATGGCCGCATCATGGCGTGATGGTTCGATTCGCCCTTGCTCTGGCCGCCATGGGGGCCGCCGGAGCTTCGCTCACCGCTGAGCCCGCGCCCACGGCGCCCAAGGCCGCCAAGAAGACGCCCGAGTACGTGCGCGACGTCGCTCCGATCCTCAACCGCAGTTGCGTGCCGTGCCACCGGGAAGGCGAGGTTGCGCCGTTCTCCCTCGTCGGGTACGAGAACGCGAAGAAGCGGGCCTCGATGATCGCCCTCGTTAGCGACTCGCGCCTCATGCCGCCGTGGAAGGCGGTCGAGGGCCACGGCGAGTTTCGCGACTCGCTGCGCCTGTCCAAGGACGAGATCGGCCTCCTGAAAGCCTGGGCCGACCACAAGGCCCCGCGCGGGAAGGGCCGCGAGCCCGCCCCGCCGCCCGCCAAGGGCGAGTGGCCGCTCGGTCAGCCGGACCTCCTGCTGTCACCCCAGAAGGAGATCACGCTCGGGGCGGAAGGGGAGGACGAGTACCGCAACATCGTCCTGAAGACGGACTTCAAGGAGACCCGGTACATCACCGCCATCGACTGCAAGCCCGGTAACCGGTCGATCGTGCACCACGTGGTGGTCTTCCTCGATGAGAAGGGCGCGTCGCACAAGCTCGACGAGCGGGATACGGACGGTCAGGAAGGGTACGTCAGCTTCGGCGGCCCCGGCTTCAACCCGCAGGGCTTCCTCGGCGCCTGGGCTCCCGGCTATGCGGCCCGCCTAACCGAGCCCGGGACTGCCTACGAGCTCAAGCCGGGAGCGACCTTGGTCATGCAAGTCCACTACCACCGTTCGGGAAAGCCGGAGCGCGACTTGACCAAGTTCGGCGTCTACTTCGCCAAAGAGAAGCCGCAGAGCCTGCTCCAGATGGGCATCGTCGTGGACCCCACCATCCGCATTCCGGCTGGGGAGAAGGCGCACCGGGTGACCCGTACGATCACCGCGCCCCAAGACATGACGGTCTACACCATGCTGCCCCACATGCACCTGCTGGGTCGGTCGATGAAGGCGGACGTGACGTACCCCGACGGCCGCACGGAGCCGTTGATCTACATCGACGACTGGGACTTCAACTGGCAGATGCAGTACGCGTACAAGGAGCCCAAGCGCATTCCGAAGGGATCCAAGATCACGGTCGAAGCGATCTACGACAACTCCGCCTCGAATCCTCGCAATCCTAACAACCCGCCCAAAGAAGTCCGGTTCGGGGAGCAGACCACCGACGAGATGTTCGTCCTGGTGTTCGCGCAAACCTCGAACTCCGGCAAGCCTTTCTATTTGTTCGGCAGCGGTCGGTAAGGGAGCGGCTAGAGCATCCGGGGCAGGCAGTCCGGATGCTCAGCCCCTTTAAGGTAGAGGTGGGGCAAGACTTGATGTGCATGAACGATGGCTAGCCTTCTCAGAGGAACCGGCAACAGCCGGTTCGTCGCTATACTTCGCTGCATGGCAAGGCTTCACTGGGCAGCGAAGCGCGGTTTCCTCCCGGATGTAGATGAGGCCATCAGCAGCGGTGATCCTGTCGATGCCCGGACCGCCGGGGACGAGACGCCCTTGCACCTGGCCGCTCAGGAGGGCTGGACGCAGGTTGTCGAGCGGCTCCTCCAGGCCGGTGCCGATCCCCGACTCGTGGATCGGAACGGTAGAACGGCCCTTCACCTGGCTGCGAGCAGAGGACACCACGAGGTGGTCCGGTATCTGGTGGCGCACGGCGCGGAAGTCGACCCGCGAGATCGAAGCGGCTGTACGCCGGCGCTGGACGCCGCGCTCTTCAACAACCGGGAGACCGCCGACTTCTTACTGACCCGGGGAGCCGACCCGCAGGTCGCCGGTCGGGACGGTCGCACCGTCGCGGAGTGGCTGCGGGTCGGTGGCGTCATGGGACTCCAAGTTGCTGCTACCGAGCAACCTCCTGAAGTGCGCGAGTTCGAATTGCAGATGATCCGGAGCTTTATGGCCGAGTGCTCCTCGCCTGAAGAGTACGCGGCGATCCACGGACGAAACTTCCTGCTCTTTTCGTTCGGCACCTTCGATCTTCCAGACCCCGAGGCTGACCGGTGGGCGAAGCGGCTGAAAGACACTCTGGTTTCTCCTGACCTCTTGGCCGACTGCGAGGACCGCTTCCTCAGCGGAGATGCGCTGGCCGAGGCCCAACGACAGCGCGCCTGTCGGGCTAAGGCCGACGAACGCCGTCGGCGGCGGGACGAGCTTCGCGAGAAGCGTCGCACGGGTTAACCCGCAGAGCCAGCCTCTGCACCCGGGCGAGCAGAAGGAGGAGGTCATACCATCCGGGATTGAGCCACCCGGCTGCGTGCTAACGTTGCAAGATGAGCTTCGTCAGCCGCGTGCGGTGGGCCATCTGCGTGACGATGCTCGGCTGCCCCTTGTCTTGCGGCGGCGCGGTCGGCATGATGTTGAGCGAGGGACCACAGCCGAACGGTGGATTCGGGCATGCGCCCTGGCAGATGCCGGCAGGGATGTTCTTCAGCACGGCCGCCTTCATGGCGGTCTGGTTGTGGATCGGACTCTGCCGTGCCTTGGTTCGTCCCTTCCCGACGGCTGTGCTCTTCGTCCGAACCGCCGGTCTCTACCCGCTCGGGGCGGGACTGGCGATGCTCGTGGCGGGTGGCCTGCGCATCCGTGAGGGAAACCCGGAGGGGTTTGCCGCCAGCATCATCGCGATCCTCTTCCTCGTGCTAGGTTGGGTACTTGTAACCACCGCCCGGCCCTCTGACCAACCAGGCGATAGCGAGCAAAACGGGAGCCTGGGGAAGTAACGGTATCGGCGGCCGCCCAAGGGTCTGTCTTGGAACCCTTCCGGGGTTGGCCCGGAGGGCCCGTGGCCGTATGATGTTCTAGCCTGCGTGAACTCCCGAGCACTACCACCGACCGCGTCGGCACGAACATCCGCCGGCTACAGCCGCTACGCGGCTAGCGGCCGTAGCCGCGCCTCAGGCGCGGTGGTAGGTTCCGTGCTGAGCCCACATCTCCGTTCCGTCGGGAAGGATGTTCACCATCCGGAACTCCAGAGCCTCCGGGCTCACCAGTTCAAGCTCGAGCCGCCAACCCCAGTCGGGACCCTCCTCCGCCGGATAGCTGCCCTGCAACCGGATCGTCTCGGTGCCGTTCGGGATTTCCGCGAGCGTCATGATCGACGCGCTTTGGTGCCAAGAATCGGCCCAAGCCCCGGTTAGACCAGAAACTCGATCGCCCTCGGGGTCTTTCGCCCCCGCAAAGATGAGGGTGCCCGCCTGCGGGACGCCCTCGTACTCCCAGGTGTAGGACACGGTCCCGAAGGAGCTGTCCAAGCCATCGATGACCTGCAGCGTCGATGCCGATTCGGTGATCCTCTTGTCTTCGGGAAGCCAAGGAAGGTTGAGCCGGGAGCGGCCTCTCCAAGATCCCTGGGCTTGTCGAACAACGGTGGGGGTTGCCATAGGTGGGTTACTTGTGTCTGCGGCCGCTTAAGCGCTTGCCGAATTGGACACCGAAGCCTAACAGGGAAACGCTGTGGGCAAGACCGGCATCTTAACGAGGATTAGATTGCCGATGCGCGCCGGCGAGACCGTCGTACACTGGGTTTGGTGGTGATTGATTGGAACACACAGCTAAAGGTGGGGCTCGCTGGTCTCGCGGTGGTGGCCCTGGCAGCGGTTTGGCTAGCAGTACGGGGAGCGCCGCGTAACGTTGGGGCCGTGCCTTGGTGGGCGGTTTTTGGCTTCCTGTTCCTCCTCTCGGCCATGGTGGCAGTCGGCAGCCAGACTATCGACGTCATCACGAAAGTGTCGTCTGACGGCGTCGAGACGCATCCATCAGGCGCAGGCGCTGATTAGACATCGCGCCCTCCCTACTCCTCTTGCCCACTGCCCTTGAGTTTCCGGCAAGTCTGCCGGAGTTCGCGGTGCCGCTAACGGTAGAAACCGAGTTTCGGCTTCCCTTCGGGGACCCGCCTGAAGGCAATTAGGCAGGACTGAGTCGTGGGCTACGCCTGTTCAAAGGGATAGGGCGGCGTGATGTAGGGGCCGCCGTGGTCGATGACTTTCAATGCGGCACGGACGATCGCATGGACCCTGCCGTAGCGTTCACTGACCATCGGGTCGTCCTGGTGCCGGGCCAACGCTTTCCTAGCCATTCGAGCCCGGAGCTTGCCGAGCGCGAACGCAGAGGTCCAACGGACTTCCGGCGAAGGGTCGTCCAGGCCCATCGCAATGAGGCGTACGGCTTCGTCAAAGCGGGCGTGTCGCTTCCGCATGTCAAAGGCGTCGGCCAGAAACTCGATGGCGTCGTCACGCCTCTTGGCTGAAGTCTCAGGGTGCTGGATGACGCTTCGGAAGAAGTTCAGCGAAGAGGGTCCAGCCTGAAAGGCAAGGCTGGACCACGCCCTTTCGGAAACGTCCTCACGCGGATCATGGGCAAGGCGGAGCAGTGTCTCGGTCGCCCGACTGCCAGGCCATCTACTGACGATGCGGTTAACCCTTTGCAGATCGTCCACGGAATCGCTACCAACAAGGGCAGCGATCACGCGCCATCGGCGAGTTCGGCCCAGCCGCGAAACCCCCTCTGCGATCTCTTTCCAACTGCGCACCAGGTCCTTTGCTGCTTTAGAGTCAGAAGGGCACGTCGGAACTTCAGCGTAAAGCGGCTGCGCCCGCACACGCTCGATCCACTCCACCACCGAGTCCATGGGTCATTATGCGAGCGGCCCGCCCAGCTACACTTCGGGTGCCCATGCCTTCCGACTTCCCCAACGAGTTCTTTCGAACCGAGCGCCTACTGTTTCGCCCATTCCTCACCGAGGACGAGGATGCCCTCGTCGCCATCCTTGGCGTGCCAGAGACGGTGCAGTACGTAGATGGAGGCGAGCTCTTGAGTCGCGAGCAGGCGGCCCTGTGGATCGAGAAGTCGCGGGAGAACGTCCAGCGGTTCGGTTGGGGCACCGGGGCCGTGGTGGAGATCGGGACGGGAAACGTCGTGGGCTGGGGCGGATACGCTCGTCCGGAAGGCGCGCCGGAAGAGATCATCTACGGGTTCGCCATTGAGCACTGGGGCAAGGGCTTCGGCCCGGAGTTCGTGGCGGGGCTCGTCGCTTACGGCACCGACGTCCTTAATTTGCCCGAGCTGCGGGCCACGGTCCACCCGGACAATGCGCGTTCCGTGAAGATCCTTGAGCAGCAAGGGTTCGTACGGGAGGAGTCCCGTCACCCAGACTCGCACCTCTTCGTTCGCAGGTCCCCTGCGGCGGAGGGGTAGAGCGCGCACCGCCCTACCCTTAGGCCATTGCTCCGTTAGTGGCTTCCCAACGGCCGTACCTGCGGAGCCTTCACGATTACCGGCTCGCTTGCGTTGCCGTAGCGGTCGATGGCGACCACCGCCACCCGGAGCGGAGCGTCCCCGACCCCGTCGTGTCCAAGCACGACGGTCCCGTCCGGCGACGGTGTCCATGAGGTCCAAGAGCCGCCGAGGTCGACGTTCACCGCGTAGGTGCTCACGGTCGACGGCTTTCGGCCCAGTTGGAGGTTCCAGGACCAACTCGGCGCGAGGGTGCCCGTTCTGGCCACCTCGTTCCTGGCCACCCTCGGCTTGGCCGGCCGGCGCTGCGACAGCCAGGGGCTCGCGGGAACGAAGGCGGGCTGGGCGTAGGGACCCTTTCGGAGCATGTCCGGCAACTCACCCTTCATCAGCGCCCGCATGCTGAAGTGCACGTTGCCGGTCGCGCCGGGAAACTTCTGGGTCATCACCACCTGGTCGACGATCTCCTGGAGAGGCCAGCCTTCGTTAATCTTGCCGGTGAAGTTGCCCGGCCAGAAATGGCGTCCCGTCCGGTTCTTCTCCGACCACCAGCGCATGAGGCTGGCGTAAGGGCGGGGACTGTCGATCTGCCAGTAGAGCTGAGGGGTGAAGTAGTCGCACCAGCCGCGCTCCCACCACTTCAGCGCGTCGGCGTACAGCTCGGAGTACTGGTCGAACGAAGCCTGGACATCGGCGGGCTGCCCCGGCCGATAGATGCCGAAAGGCGAGATGCCGACCTTGACCCACCGCTTCTGCCGCTTGACACCCGAGTAGAGGCGCTCGACGAAGTCGTCCACGTTCTTGCGCCGCCAGTCGTCGCGGCTCAGCTTGCCGCCGCCCGCGACGTAGCGAGACCAGCTCGGCTCGTCGGGAAAGTCCGCGCCCTTGGCGTAGCTCTTGTACGGATAGAAATAGTCGTCCATGTGCACGCCGTCGATGTCGTAGCGGCGAACGACGTCCAGCATGACGCGGAGGGAGTGCTCCTGGACGGCGGGCTCGCCCGGGTCCATCCACTGGTACTCGCCGTACTGCTTGACGAGGTGCGGCTGCGTTTTCGAGAGGTGGTTGTCCGAAAGCGGCGTCTTCTGGGCCGGGTGGAACGCCCGGTAGGGGTTGAACCAGCAGTGCAGCTCAAGGCCCCGCTTGTGCGCCTCGTCCACCGCGAACTTGAGGGGGTCCCAGTACGGCGCGGGCGCCTTACCCTGTTGCCCGGTTAGGAAGGCCGACCACGGCTCGAGCCGCGAGTCGTAGAGCGCGTCCGCCGTCGGTCGCACCTGGAGCACGATCGCGTTGAGGTTCAGTGCCTTCGATTGGTCGAGGATCGCCAGCAACTCTGCCTTCTGCTGCTCGCTCGCAAGGCCGGGGGCCGAGGGCCAGTCGATGTTCGCCACCGTCGCCACCCACGCCGCCCGGAACTCCCGCGGCAACGGCGGCAGCTCCGCCACTGTGTTCGTCGTTAAGAGCGCCAGCAACGCGCCAGAAATCGCCATACGCCTATTCTAGTGTGGAATCCACCAACGGAATAGCCCGACTGGCGATCGCCGGATTTACTTTCCGCGCCTGAAGTTGCTCGGGGTCAGATGGTGGACCGCCATCCGGCGACGGATGTAATCCTCCGTTTTCGATGAGCTAAAGACGTCAAAGTCGATGGGCCGGTCGTCGCGACCAGCTAAGGCGTCTCGGTACAGCCGCGCCGCCGGTGCGCCATAGGCATCCACTAACGCTTCGGCACTCCGATCGTCGGCCGTCGCTCGGGCGCAGTCGACCATTAAGAAGACATCGTCGGAGAGAGCGCTCCCCCGCGGAAGACGATCATATATCTGAGCGATCCACTGGAGGCGACCGTCTTGTTCGAAGAACCAGTCGCCCAGGAATTCCGATCCTGAAAGGCGTTCCCAATCCGCGAACCGGAGATGGCCCAGGCGGTCGTGTCTGGCCGCCCGCACGTAGCTCACGTCGTGGAGAATCAGGTCCACCCGGTATCGACGGTCCACTGGGTCTGCGCCGATAACCTGCGCCAGATACGAGGCAAAGTCGCATGCCTTGATGCTGTTGAGCCGGACGCGAAAACGGCTGCCCAATCGTTCAATGCCCAACACAGTCGAGTCGTGCATCCATCCACCAAAGCACGTACGAAAAGCCTCCTCCACCGGAACGGGCTGCCTTGCGTGCCGTTGCCACTTTTCTGACGCCCGCTGATCACGCGCATCGTCCCACGGCTCGCCCCCTTTGGGCGCGTAGAACTCGCCGCCAATGTCGTGAACCGACCTTGCCTTAGTCAGCCACGTGCGGTAACTCATAGGCGAAGCCTCCTGGTCATCGCATCAATCGTTCGGTCACTCTTACTCCTAGACTGCCAAGATTAAACTCCACGCATGGTGATCTACGTCGACGTGGACGACACGCTGGTCCGGACAGCGGGGTCGAAGCGCATTCCTATGCCTGCCGTCGTGCGCCACGTCCGCGACCTTAAAGAGCAGGGAGCCGAACTCTACTGCTGGAGCAGCGGAGGCGCGGACTATGCCCGGGAGAGCGCCGATGAACTTGGCATTGTGGACTGCTTCATCGCGTTCCTTCCTAAGCCCCAAGTGGTGCTCGACGATCAGGAGTTCGCTGCTTGGCGACGGTTCCTGACGGTTCACCCGGCAACGTGCGCGGGCCGGAGCCTTGAGGATTACCGGAACGAGATCCAGCGCTTGGGCTAGCGGAGCGTGGAGCAATAAGGGTTGAGCGCTGAGCCCGATCTATCGCACCAGGGTTTCCCTGAGGTCGTAGACCGTACAACGGGTTGATGCTGGGTCCAGCCTCCACCTACTTGGGGCGTTGAGTTGCGCGGGAGGGTTGAGACGGTGTAGGGTCGGTCTCACATGGATTCTAATCATGGGCTCTCTCGGCGATCCTGCCTCTCGGCGGGAGCCATGGCCGCGCTTGCTAGCCTGCCCGCAATTGGACGCGCGGAAAGCGCTTCGGGAGCTGTTCCCGATGCGGTAAGCCCGGCGAAGTTCGGGGCGGTTGGCGACGGTGTAGTGGACGATACTCGCGCCTTCCAGGCGTGCCTCGACGCGTCCATGGCGAGTGGGGGCGTGGTCTCCGTCGGCGCCGGGCAGTATCGCATCACCGGTCCCCTTACCGTCAGTCGGTCCCAACGGTTCACCCTGCGGGGCGAAGGCGGAGCCAGCGTCCTGCTCCACGACTTCGACGGCCCCCTCCTGACCTGGCCCAAAGAGGAACCGGCCCGCCACGTCCTTGTCGCCGACTTGGCCTTCGTGACCACCGGCGCGGCCAAATCGCCCACCACACCGGTGATGGCCTTCCCCGGCGGACTTACGTTCGGCACCTTCAGCAACCTGATGCTGGACGGCGGAGCACCGGGGATGGGCTCGGGAGTGGTGGTGCGCGGGGTCACCGACACGACTACGTTCGCCAACTGCGTCTTCTGGCGGATCAAGGGGGTCGGCATCCAGATCGAGCACGGCTCCGAGGTGCGGATCATCGGGGGCCGGATCACGGGGGTGGACACCCGCCAGGAGGGCAACATTGGGGTTCTTTTGAGGGGTAACAACGGCGGCGTCCACATCACGGAAACGGACCTGATCCACCTCCACACCGGCCTCCAAATCGGAGTCCCCGGAGGGCCGTCGAACCGGGAAATCTTTCTGACCCACGTCACGTTCGACAGCTCCCTCTACGGTCTCCGGCAATTGGACCACGCCTACACCAGCGTGATCGGCTGCTGGGCCGCTTCGTGCGACGAGGCGCAGATCGCGGTCGAGCCCTCAGCTTCCGGGGCGCTCCTCACCGTCTCCGGCGGAACGATCTTTAACGGCGGGATCTACGGCCGCCCTGGTTCGGGCAACGGCATCGTGGTTCAGGCCGGGAGCTTTTCCCTAAGCGGAAGCAGCGTGCGGTTCAACAAAGGCACCGGAATCCTAGTGGGGGAGGCCGTCCGAAACTACGTGGTCGACGGGTGCCGCATCCACAACAACGGCACCGCCGGCCTCCTTAGTGGTCGGGGCTACCAGGTGACGGGAAACCTGCTGTTCCAGAACGCGAAGGGCCTGGTGGACCAAGGGAAAGGTCCCAAGCGAGTCAGCGGGAACCTGACGACCTAACGAGCGAACGCTAACGGCTTTGGGCCTACAGGTGCAGCGAGATGCCACAAAATTGTCTGGATCATGAACCTCCGTTCTCTTGGCTACCGAACGCACCTTATGTTTCCTCAGTTCGATGGGATGGTCGAGGATCGGGGTGAGTACATCGTGGTTCGGACTCCCGACAATCCGGGTTTTTGGTGGGGCAACTTCTTGTTGTTCCGGACGGCTCCCACCGAAGGGTCTTTGGAAAACTGGAAGTCGACCTTCGAGAAGGAGTTCGGCCCGGGACGGATGACCATCGGGTGGGACGTCTGCGAGCGGGGTGCCGTGGAGCCGTTCCTCGCGGACGGCTGGTCCCTGAACGAGAGTGCGACCCTCGTAACGGATCGGACCAATCCGCCGCCAAAGCCTAACGACCAGGTGGAAATTCGGCCCCTGAAGGAAGACGAAGATTGGAATGCGGCAATCGACCTCCAAGTCCTGTGCCGGGAACCGTGGTTCGAAGAGTCGAGCTACCGAACCTACCGTCTTGCGCAGATGGCCCAGTACCGCAAGATGCAGAAAGCGGGGCGTGGTGCCTGGCTTGGGGCCTTTTCCGAAGGCAAGCTGGTCGCGGATCTCGGCGTCTTCGTCGACGGCGACCTTGGTCGATTCCAAGCCGTGGAAACTCATCCGGACTTCCGTTGCCGCGGGATCTGCGGCACCCTGGTGCACGCGGCCGCTGAGTACGCCTTGGAGCTTGGGGCAAAGCAACTTGTAATGATTGCCGAGGAAGAAGGGCCCCAGCGGGTCTACGAGTCGGTGGGCTTACGGTATCTCGAAACCGAGTACGGCCTTGAGCGCCCATGACATTTCGGGGCGGTGAAGTCTCTCCCCTATCCATAGGGCGGAAGCATCCGCCGAAAGCCGTGGAGGAGCACCGTCGCGAGAAACAGCGCGTTCCGGGGCACAATGGCCAGGGTGGGGGACTCGACGGTACGGCCGGCTCCTAACTCGAGCATCCGGTTCAAGGTCAGGGGCCACTCCACCATCCCCTCCCGCCAGTCGAGCGGAATGGCATCGATCCCTAGGTGGGCTCCGATAATGCCGCCGGCGATGGCGGCGACCGTGTCGGTGTCGCCGCCGAGAGAGATGGCTGTACCGAGACACTCTCGATAGCTTTCCGGGTGACGGAGCCAGCAGAACAGGGCAACGGGAACGCTGTGCATGACGAAGCCGGATACGCCCCGACTACCGGCGATGAGCGACGCGAACTGTTCGGGAGTGAGGTCCTCGGCCAGCGATCGTTCCAGCGTTCGGAGGCTCGCCCGCCATTCCTCGATGAGATCTTCCTGGCTCGCGGCGAGGAAGAAGTCGGGGGCGGGGGTAGCAGCGGCCAGGGCGACTAGGTGGGCTCCGTCGATCGCCCGTCGGTCGGTGTGCGTCACCACCGAGGCGGCGTGGGTGAAGGCCCGTCTCTTTCCGGGTTCGTGCCCGAAACAGGCGCCGATGATGGCGCTCCTCATGGCCGCCCCGTTCCCGGCGGAACCAACGCCGCTTCGAGATGGTGGGACACCTGCAAGGAGCCGGAGGCAAGCCTTTACCGTCGCCATGCCCGCTCCGGCAGGGACAGCTAGCATCCATCTTTTCAAGCGTCGGGCAAACCGTCGCTGGAAATCGTTGGGGTCGTTCGGCGACTCGATCAGGCTCCGCAGGACCATCACCGTGTGCTCGGTGTCGTCGCTGAACATTCCCCGCCCGAAAAGGAATCGATGCCGCAGGGGGCCGCGAAACATCCGTTGCGCCCGCGTCCGGCTCAGGCCCTCCATCGGTAGGCCCAAGGCGTCACCGACAGCCGTTCCGACAAGGCAACCGGTGACGGCGGCTTGGTCGTGCATCTTACTGACACGACGGGGCTAGAACGGCAGCCGTTCGCCAGCCCTCCCAATGTACAGAAAGCCAGGGATCCAACCGAACCCCTGGCTCTTCACTCGGGCTCAGCCGCCGATCTTCTGCTTCTGCTCTCGGAGGTCACCGAGCTGCTGGCGGATCTTGCCCAGTTGGTCGCGCAGCGAGCCCATCCGGGACGTCAGTTCGCGGACCTCGTCCTGCTGGCGACGAATGTCCACGATGTCGGTGCGGATTTGGGCCATCCGCTTTTCCATGTCGGCCTTCTCGGCAGGGCTGAGCGTCGTGCGCGAGCGCTCCTGGAGCTCTTTCACTTGGGCGGCAAGAGTCTGGAGGCGCTGCCCGAGCGTCCCATTCACCTGCGACAGCATGCCCGCCATTTCGTACCGGGTCGCGGGGCGGGTGCCCTTGAACGTGCTGTCCGGATACCCCTTGAGCAGCCCGTCCCGGAACAGGGTGTCCACCGCCGGGAAAGCCCAGTGGTCGCGCGGCACATCCCGCGGCGCGCCCTGCTGGACGGTCGCCGGAGTCGTCATGACGGCAAGGCAGGCAGAAATAAAAGGGACGACGCTCATAGTCTCTTTGACGCCGCGGACGGCGGAGGGTTTTTCACCGCTGAGTGGTGTTTCCTATTCTAGTCTGCTTTCGTGAGCGGGACGCCGTTAACCACCAAGGGCTCTAAGGACACAAAGGCGGCACAAAGGGGTGCTCCTCTTCGTGAGCCTTAGAGACCTTGGTGGTCTTTGTGGTTAAAGATCCGATGACTGGGACGAGCCGAGAAGCGCCCGGACCCGCTCCACCGCCCCCGGCAGCTTCGCCTTCGTCACCTCGCACTCCCATAGCACCAACACCCGATAGCCCTGCTCCTCGAGCAGCCGTTGATTTCGCGCGTCGCGCTCGCGGTTCAGGGCGAACTTGGCCTGCCAGAAATCGTGGTTGGTGCGCGGCGTCCGGTTGCGCTGGCAGGTGGGGCACACGTGCCAGTAGCAGCCGTGCACGAAGATCGCAAGCTTCTTGGGGCCGAACACCACGTCCGGAGTGCCGGGCAGGCGGCGGACGTTCTTGCGGTAGCCGCGTAGACCTGCCTGCCAGAGCGCCTGCCGAAGCCGGATCTCCGGCTTGGTGTCTTGGCTCCGGTTGCCCTTCATGGACTTCCGGGTGGCCTCCGCCACGACCAGCGTCTCGCGAAGCTTGTTGATTCCGTATCGATTACCGGGGTCGATCGACTCGATAAAGCTTCTTACGGAAGTCGCGGCCCTTCTTAACCTTTCGCGGGCGCGGAAAGGTGTAAGTTTCGGGCAGCGATGAAACGCGCTCTCCTCTTCCTGCTCCTGCCCACCACCGTCTCCGCGTTCGGCCTGCTCGCTCAGCGGGACCAGGTGAGCGATCGGCTGTCCCCCTCGGGGGTCACGATCCGTCCGGCGGGCCAGACCCTGGTTATCCCGGCCCGGCCCGTCGACTTCCAAACCGTATCGGGGCGCCGCCGGCTGTTCGTGAAGGACAACTACGGAATCCGCCTGGTGGACGTGGCGAATTGGAAGGTCTTGGGGGCCCTGAAGAGCCCCGAGGGCACCTCCCTGGTCGGGATGGACGCCGTCCCCGACGGCTCGCCCCACTGGCCGGACGGCACCGTCTTCTTTACGAGCTCTGCTAATGCCGTCCTCGGAGCCCAGGCGGACGCGGGAGGAACCCTGAAGCTGACGGCGTCGGTGAGGATGCCCGGCCCAGACGGTAAAGGGGCGGCGTTCCCCTGCGGCATCGGGCTGGCCGACGGAGGCCGGCGGGCCTACGTCTGTCTCTCGCGCAACAACACCGTCGCGGTGGTTGACTTGGTCGCGGGCAAGGTCGAGCGCGAGATTCCCGTGGGCATCGCGCCCTACCAGATCGCCCTCTCGGGCGATGGCAAGCGGGCGTACGTGACGAACCAGGGAGGCCGGCAGCCGATCACTGGGGAAAAGACGGCCCCGTCCGCCGGCACCGAGGTGCCCGTCGACGAGCGCGGGGTCGCGAAGACGGGAAGCGTTTCCATCGTGGACCTGGTGGAAGGCCGAGAAGAGGCGCAAATCCCGGTGGGACTGCAGCCCGCCGACCTGCTGCTCATGGAGCCGGAGGGCCTGCTGCTGGTGGCGAACGCCAACTCGGACTCCGTAACCTGGGTGGACTTAGCCACCCGCCGACGGATCCTCGACTTTGGTGTGAAGCCGGACGCGAAGCTGCCGTTCGGCTCGATGCCGAACGCGCTGGCCCTAAGCCCCGACCGCAAGACCCTCTATGTGGCCAACGCGGGCAACAACGCCCTGGCGGTCCTGGACCTCACCCAGCCGCGACGTCCTCGTAGCCGTGGATTCATCCCCACCGGCTGGTATCCGACCGGGGTGCTGACCCAGGGGGAAACCCTGCTCGTGGCGAACCTGAAGGGGATCGGCTCGCGCTCCTTGCCCCGACCCAAGGCGGAGGGCCACAACAGCCACGACTACACAGGCTCGCTGCAAAAGCTCCGCGCCCCCAGCGGCGACGAGCTCGGCCGCCTGACCCGGCAGGTGAAGGCAGAGGCACGAATCCCCCAGGTTCTGCGCGCCAACGAGCGGGTTGCGACGAGCCGGGTCCGCCCGGTTCCGGTGCCGAAGCGGCTGGGCGACCCGTCGACCATCGAGCACGTGGTCTACGTCATCAAGGAGAACCGCACCTACGACCAGATCTTCGGCGACCTGCCGCAAGGCAAGGGCGATCCTCGCCTCTGCCTGTTCCCGGAGGCGATCACCCCGAACCACCACGCGCTTGCCCGGGAGTTTGTGCTCCTGGACAACTACTACTGCAACGGCATCCTCTCCGCCGACGGGCACTCGTGGGCGACCGAGGCCAACGTGACTCCGTACTTGGAGCGTGCCTTCGGCGGCTTCAACCGCAGCTACACCTTTGGGAACGACCCCATCACCTACTCGTCCACCGGCTTCCTGTGGGACCGGGTGCTGGACGCGGGTCTATCGTTCCGGAACTACGGCGAGATGGACTACGCGGAGCCGCCCAAGGGAGTGACGCCGAGCCAGATCTTCGCCGCTCATCGGGACCAGAAGCCGATGGAGTTCAGCCAGAACATTGGGATCGAGCGGCTGCGCCGCTACTCCAGCCGCGACTATCCCGGCTGGAATATGGCCATCCCCGACGCTCTGCGGATGGACCGGTTCCTGAAGGAGTTCCGCGAGTTCGAGCGCACGGGCGGGTTCCCGAACCTGACCATTGTGTACCTCCCCCAGGACCACGCGGGCGGTCCGTTCTCCACGCGAGCCCACCTCGCGGACAATGACCTGGCGGTCGGCCGTCTGGTGGAAGCGATCAGCCGCAGCCGGTTCTGGCCAAAAACCGCGATCTTCATCAACGAGGACGACCCCCAGGCCGGCTTCGACCACGTCGACGGCCACCGTTCGGTCTGCCTCGTGGTCAGCCCCTACACGAAGCGCGGCAAGGTGGTCAGCGAGTTCTACAACCAGACCTCGGTGGTGCACACCATGCTCCGCATGCTGGGCCTCCCGCCTTTGAACCAGCGCGACGCGTCGTCATCGCTGATGAGCGCCTGCTTCACCGACCGCCCGAACCTGACCCCGTACCGCGCCCGTCCGGCGACCATCCCCATCGACGAGTTAGTGACCCCCACGTCGAAGCTTAAGGGGGAGGCCAAGAAGTGGGCCCTCATCCGCGAACGCCTGCCGCTCGCCCGCACCGGCCAAAAGACCCCCACCGACGAAGCCAACCTCAACCGGATCCTCTGGCACGACATGCGCGGCTACAAGACCCGCTACCCTGCGGAGTTCGCGGGGGCACACGGAAGGGGGCTGAAGGAGCGAAAGCTTAAGCACGACCCCACGGGCGACTGACGCTGGCGACCTACCACTGATACATGAAAGTCGAGGACGTTCTTGCTAGGTTAAAGCGGGAGGGATGGATGCTGGTGAACCAGACTGGGAGCCACCGACAGTACAAGCACCCGACGAAACCGGGCCGGGTTACGGTCGCCGGACCTCCTGGAAAGGACATCCCACCCGGAACCTACAGTAGCATCAAGAAGCAGGCAGGTTGGAAATGAGCGAGTACCTAGTGGTCTACGAAAAGTCGAGCAACGGGTGGGGAGCCTACGCCCCAGACCTTCCGGGTTGTATCGCCGTTGGCGACACCTTGGAGGAGACCAAGGCGCTGATGCGCGAGGCGATCTCGATGCATGTGGCGGGGCTTCGGGAGGACGGCGATCCGGTGCCCGAGCCCTTGGCGCAGTACGAGACGGTCCAGGTCGCCTGAGCGCCAACCACGGCCACTCGGCCTACGGCATCGGGTGGCGGTGGTTGGCGCTGTACCGCCCGGTGGCGTGGTGCTCGAGCTGCCGCTCGATGTCGGTCAGGAGGCTGCTTGCGCCCAATCGGAAGAGGCTTGGACTCAGCCACTCGTTCCCAAGCTCCTCCTTCATGAGGATCAGCCAGTCGAGCGCCTGCTTCGCGGTACGGATGCCCCCGGCGGGCTTAAACCCGACGCGATAATTCGTCCGCTCATGGTAGTCGCGGATGGCCCGGTCCATCACGATCCCGAATGGGAGCACCGCGTTGACCGATTCCTTCCCGGTGGAGGTCTTGATAAAGTCGGAGCCCGCCATCATGGCGACGGCGCTGGCCTTGGCGACGTTGGTGAGCGTGCCAAGCTCCCCCGTGGCGAGGATGCTCTTCAGGTGGGCCTCCCCGCACGCCTCGCGGAACGCCGCGACCTCATCGAAAAGTGCCCGCCACTCGCCGTTCAGCACATGAGCGCGGGTGATCACGATGTCGATCTCCTGCGCTCCCGCCTCGACGCTCGCCCGAATCTCCTCGATCCGCTGCTTGAGCGGCGAGAGTCCATGGGGGAAGCCCGCCGCCACCGCCGCCACCGGAATTCCCGTCCCCTTCAGCGCCTCGACTGCCGTGGGCACCATCGCGTGGTAGACGCATACCGCCCCCACCCGAATGCCGAGCGATCCGATTCCCAGCGCCTCCACAACGTCTTGCCGGACCGGTCGCTGCGCCTTCGCGCAGAGCCGCCTGACCGTGCCGGGGGTGTCGTCCCCGCCGAGGGTCGTAAGGTCCATGCAGGCGATCGCACGAAGCAGCCACGCCGCCTGGTGCGCCTTCTTCACCGTCCGTCGCGCGGGAAGGGAGGCGGCTCGTCGTTCTACGGCGCTTCGGTTTACTCGAATCGACTCGACCCAGTCCAGATCGAGCGGAGTGCCCTGGTTCCGCGCACCGTGGCCGAGGAGTGCGTTGAGGTCCTGAACGGACATTGCCTATTGTAGACTGGAATGAACTTGACGATCTGATGGATCGATACGAGTCGCAAGCGCGGACGTGGAGTCGGGCCCGAACAACTAGGGTCTGTTTTAGAACTCCGTCCAGTAGCCGCGTAGCGGCTGTAGCCGGCGGATGTTCGTGCCGATCCGGTCGGTGGTAGTGCTCGGGAGTCCACGCAGGCACGAACATCCTGCGGCTACAGGCCCCTTGGGCCTACCCCCATGGAGTTCTAAAACAGACCCTAGACGGTCCCATCAGCCAGGTCACCACGATCCTTCTCATGCCCAACTTCATAAGCGGACTAGAACTCGGTGCCCAGTTCTTTAGCGATCTAGTCCGGCCCGTTATGGCGTCGGAGTTTCCCGGCCTGCGATTCAGCGCCGGACTCATCGGTGAAGGGTCTGAGGTTCTTGGTTTTGACGACCCCATGTCGAGGGACCACGACTGGGGACCGCGATGCATGCTCTTTCTCGAGGAAGAGGACTACGAACGCTTGGGCGACCGTATCGACGACATCTACGGCCGATGTCTTCCGCGAGAGTACGGTGGCTACTCGACGGAGATCGGTCGGCGGGCGGCTCGGGATGGCGAGGTCAACCACCGGATTGAGGTCGGGACGGTCCGGCGGTATATCGACGCTTATCTAGGCTTCGACATTGATGGGCCATTGGAACCAGCGGATTGGCTCACCTTCTCCGAGCAGAAGCTGAGGGCTCTTACGGCGGGAGCCGTCTTCCACGACGAGTGCGGACTGGAGGAGGTCCGCGGCCGATTCACCTACTACCCCCGCGACGTTTGGCTGTACCTGCTGGCGGCAGGCTGGAACCGCATCGGTCAAGAGGAACACCTGATGGGGCGGGCGGGGTATGTAGGCGACGAGATTGGATCAGCACTCATCGGGGCACGACTCGTACGGGATGTCATGCGACTCGCGTTCCTCATGGAGCGGCAGTACGCTCCGTACCCTAAGTGGTTTGGTACGGCCTTTGCGAAGCTCCCGAACGCGTCGCGGTTGCTACCCGCTCTCCAGGCGGCAACCGTGTCCGAGACCTGGCGTGAGCGGGAAGCGAACCTAACGGCCGCATGTTCCGCGCTCGCTCAGATGCACAACGATCTGAGGCTAACCCGGCCCCTGCCGACCCACCCGAGCCACTTCTTCGACCGTCCCTTTAAGGTGATCCACCTCGGCGGTGGATTCGCAGAGGCGTTGGTCGAACGAATTGAGGATCCACAAGTGCGAAAACTCGCCTCGAACGGCCTGATCGGTGGCATCGATCAGATCAGCGACAACACCGATCTCCTCACCGACCCCGTGTGGCGGACGCGACTGCGACGGCTCTACGAGTAGCCGTCTAGTCTTGCTTGGAGATGTGGATGAGCAGGAGGCTCCAAGCCGCCTGGGTGAACAGGAACAGGAGGAACTGCAGATTGGAAGGCATAGCGTAGATGGCCGTCAGGGCCGGGATCCACAGCGCCCAACACGTGACGAGAAGGGGGATGTAGCGACGAAGGAACGCGCCTTCGGACAGCCGCGCTCCCGTGCTCCGGAAGCTGAACCCGTTCTCCTTCCACAGAAAGACCAGCGTGCTGGTGGCGATGGTCACCAGTGGGGTGGAGACGAACATGTCCACCAGCACCTTCCTAAGGACCGTCGCCGGATCGACGCCGGTGCCGAACACCCCGGCCAAAACGCGGTACAGGAGATCTACGTACGATCCGATCACGCAGAAGAAGGCGGCTCGGAAGAGCAGGTCCGCGATGGGCGTCTTCTTGTGCAAGGTTAGGCGCACCGCGATTTCTGGGAGAACCACGCCGGCGAACGCGCTGGTGAGGGCGGCAAAGAGCACCCCGCCCTCCACCTTCACTTGCTGCAGCCCATTAGCCCACTGCTGGAAAGCGGGCAACGAGTAGTACAGGACGGCGACGGCCATGGTCGCGGCCTGGATGAGGAGGAACGGCTTCCAGTTGTGGACGACCGCCGCCCATCCCGGCCGAACCGCCTCCCGGAGGCGCGACGGGCCAATGGCTCCCTCTCGGTTCATGAGATGGTGGGCGCCCCTATCCGTTCCTCGCGGCGAAGTCCTTCATAAACGACGCCAGGGCCTCGCACCCCTCCTGGGGAAACGCATTGTAGATGCTGGCGCGTACGCCGCCGACGCTCCGGTGGCCCTTCAGGCCATCCATGCCGTTGGCTTCGGCCTCCTTGACGAACGACTTAGTCAGGTCTTCGTTCGGCAACGTAAATGTCACGTTCATCTTCGATCGGGCGCGGGGCTCGGCGTGACCTCGATAGAACCCCTCGGAGCCGTCGATCGCGTCGTACAGCGCCTTCGCCTTCGCCTCGTTCCGCGCCCGCGCCCCCTCCAGACCTTCGTTGTCCAGCAGGTGCTGGTACACGAGGCCGCACACGTAGATGCTCCACGAGGAAGGGGTGTTGTAAAGGCTATCGTTATCCGCGTGGACCCGGTAGTCGAGGATCGGGTGGACGTTCTGCGGAGCGCGTGCCAAGAAATCGTCGCGGATGATCACGATGGTCGCCCCGGCCGGTCCCATGTTCTTCTGCGCCCCCGCGTAGATCAGCGCGTACCGGCTCACGTCCACCGGCCGGGACAGGATGTCGCTGGACATATCGCAAACCAAGGGCGACTCGAAAGAAGGATCTCCAGCGAACTGCACCCCTTGGATCGTCTCGTTGCTCGTGGTGTGGACGTAGGCCGTGTTCGGCGACAGCCGAAGCGCCTCGGGAGCCGGAACGTCCCGATAGTTCTCCCCTTTGCCGTCCCAGGCGACGTTGACGCACCCAACGAGCCGCGCCGCCTCCACCCCCTTCTTGCCCCACGCGCCGGTCACCACGTAGTCCGCCGTTTGACCCTCGCCCAGGAACGAGAGGGGAACCATGCTGAACTGAAGGCTCGCCCCGCCCTGCAAGAACAGGACCCGGTAGCCCTCCGGAATCCCCATCAGCGTTCGCAGATCGGCCTCCGCCTTTTGGATGATCGCCTCGAACGGCTTCGACCGGTGGCTCATCTCCATCACGCCCATCCCGGTCCCCTGGTAGTTCAGAAGCCCGTCCCGCGCCTCCTCCAGCACGCTCACGGGGAGCGTGCTGGGGCCGGCCGAGAAGTTGAAGACGCGATCGTACGGCTGGGGCATGTCGCCATTTAGGGTACCGCCCGGTCGGGGTGACGCGTGATGGATGACGGGGGACGCGTGAGGGGGAACCGTCGAGTGTGAGGCGGAGAGCCGGTTACGGGAAGAGATCGGAAACCTTGACCGTCTTGTCCGGCGCGGCGAGCGGAGCGATCTCCTCACCCTTTCGGTAGATTCGGACGCTAAGGTAGCCCGGTTCCGGGGCCTCGGCGGGATCGCGTCGGACCTCGACAGTTTGGTTGTTGAGGTTGACGATCCAGTAATCAGCGATGCCAGCGGACGCGTAAATTGCGCTTTTGGGACCTCGGTCGTAGGCGAGGCTGCTTTTGGCGATTTCTACAACGAGAACTGCGGTCTCGGGGTGGCTCTCCTCGTAATCGTCTGCCCGGCTTTCAGCAATGGCAACGTCGGGCTGTACCTCGCTGTCCCCAAGGCTAATCGGCGACTGAATCCTCACTTGGTGCGACTCGCCCCAAAGATAGACGAACAGCTTCGTTAGGCGGGCCGTGTACGAGGCATGATCAGGACCAATAGGGGGCATCGTGCAGAGGACTCCGTGGATCAGCTCAACCCGCTCGTCGCCGAAGAACCCGAGCTCTCCCAACCGGTAGAACTCGTCTCGCGAAAAGAGCCGCGGGGAGGGTTCGGTTGCCGCGACCAACTCGGGACTCTCGTAGGGCTCCTGCGGAGGGATCGGAAGCGCGCTCATCCTGCCTCCATTGTACGTTCCATAATCCACCGATGCCCTCCGTGCGCTACGAGTTGCTCGCCACCTGCCCCCACACCGGGGCGCGGAGGGGACGGCTCCACACCCCGCACGGGACCGTCGAAACCCCGTTCTTTATGCCCGTCGGCACCGTCGGCTCCGTCAAGACGGTGGGTAGCGAGGACCTGGAAGGGATGGGCTTTCAGCAGGTCCTCTCCAACACCTACCACCTGAGCCTACGCCCCGGCGCCGACCTCGTCGAGCGCCTCGGCGGCCTCCACGGCTTTATGGGCTGGCGCGGCTCCATCCTCACCGATTCCGGCGGCTACCAGGTGATGAGCCTTTCTAAGACCCGGACTATCTCCGACGACGGCGTCGTTTTTAAGTCCCACCTCGACGGCTCCACTCACTTCATGCCTCCCGAGCGCTCGATCCAGATCCAGGGCCAACTCGGGGTCGATATCAGCATGTCCCTGGACGAGTGCCCGCCCTACCCCTGCACCAAGGACGAGGCGGCCGCCGCTATGGAACGGACCCACCGCTGGGCTCCCCGAAACCTGGCGGCCCGACGCGAGGGCCAAGCCGTTTTCGGCATCGTTCAAGGGGGCGTTCACCTGGACCTCCGGACCCAGTCGGCCGAGACCCTGCGCGCCCTTCCCTTCGAGGGCTTCGCCGTCGGCGGCGTCAGCGTCGGCGAGCCGACCGAGATGCAGTACCCGGTCGTCGCGCACACCGCCCCCCTGCTGCCCGCCGACAAGGCCCGCTACCTCATGGGCGTCGGCCACCCGAAAGACATCCTCCACGGCGTGGCCTGCGGCATCGACATGTTCGACTGTGTGCTCCCCACCCGCATGGCTCGGCACAACGTCCTGTACACCCTGCAGGGCCGGATGAACGCCTCCAATCAGAAGTTCGCCGAGCAGACCCAGCCGTTCGACCCCGAGAGCGTGTTCCCCCAGACCGAGCGGTACACCCCCGCCTACCTGAGGCACCTCCTCAAGGCAGGCGAGCCGCTCGGCCCACGGTTGGCTTCCCTTCACAACCTCGCGTTCTATGCCCGGATGATGAGCGAAATCCGGGATGCCATCGAGCAGGGGACGTGGCCCGCGCTGATGGAGCGGTACCAGAACGCCTAGTGCGGTGGCCCGCCACCGCTTTACCTAGCGAGCCCGCGAGCGTAAAGGGACTGTGGCCTGTGGAGAATGCTCGGGGACATTCCCGACCTCCCCGACATCCCCGACATTCCAGACGCACCCAAAGGACACGCTCGCGGGCTCGCTGGGTAAAGCGGTCGCAAGCGACCGCACTCTAAACGGAAGTGGCAAACATCGATCCCTTGAGTGTCGTCAAAAGGCTGCACAAGGAGAGCAACATGGACAACGATGAAACAAGCTTGGATCCCAACCAGGACCTGAGTGGCCAGAAGATGGTCGGCGCCTTGTTCTTCGACCACGAGTCGGCCGAGCGGGCAATCCACGCCCTAAAGGATGCGGGCTTCGGCGAGGGTGAAATCGGAGTCGCCATGCGAGACCGCGATGCGCACGGCAAGCTGGTGGAGGACACCGAAACTCACAGCCTCGTCGGCGACGGCGCGGCAAGTGGCATGCTCAGCGGGAGCATCGTCGGCGGCGTCATCGGGCTGCTGATCGGCCTCGGTTCGCTCGCCATTCCCGGAGTCGGCCCCGTCATTGCGGGCGGCATCTTCGCGTCCACTGCCACTGGCGTGGGCATCGGCGCGGCCTCGGGCGGCCTAATCGGCGCCTTGGTCGGGCTCGGTGTCAGCGACAACGAGGCGAAGCGGCTCGAGACTGGCTTCCGCCAAGGGGCGACCGTAGTGGCCGTAAACGCCTTCCACCGGACTCAGGAGGCCGTATCCATCCTCCGCAATGCGGGCGGCGACGTCGGCCACGCCGACACCGACGACACGACCCCGTTGAGTCAAACCACCAACGCCGAGTTGCGTTAGGAACACCATCTCCGTACCCCCGTCAAGAGTCTTTGGTGGGGGCACTGTTTTCCCTGCAGGAGTTAAGCGATGAAAGACCTGAACGACCTATTCCAAGACACCGTCCGCGACATCTACGATTCGGAGAAGCGGCTGCTGGAGGCGATGCCCCAGCTTATGCAGGCCGCCCACAGCGAGCGCCTGAAGGAAGCCATCCGCCTCCACATCGATCAGAGCAAGGAGCAGGTCAAGCGCGTCGAGCAGGCGTGCGCCACGCTGGGTATCGATCCGAACGGCGTCGTGTGCCAAGGCACCGTCGGGCTGATCAAGGAGTGCCAGGAGCACCTGCAGGAGTTCGGCGGCAGCCCCGCCGGCGACGCCGCAATCATCGCTTGCGCGCAGAAGAACGAGCACTACGAGATCGCCAACTACGGCACCGCCATCACCTGGGCCCAACTCCTCGGCTACGACCAAGTTGTGGAGCTCTTCGAACTGACCCTCAACGAAGAAGAGGAGACCGACGACCTCCTCACCCAGATCGCGGAGAACGAAGTCAACGAAAAGGCCGCCCTCGCGGCCCGCGCCGGCGGCAGCGACAAAGCTTCGGTGATGTAAGAGGCTGTGGTGTTAGGTGTTCGGTGTTCGGTGTTCGGAAGTTGGCTCTTCCCTAACACCGAACACCTAACACCGAACACCTAGTTTCCTACCCGACCTAAAGGAGGAGAGAAGAAAAGCAATGAGCTCAATGCAAGAACTGTTCGAAGACTGCGTGAAGGACATCTACAGCGCGGAAAAGCAACTGGCGAAGGCGCTGCCCAAGCTGGCGAAGACGGCTAAAAACCCCCGGCTCAAGGAAGCCTTCACCACGCACCTCGAAGAGACCAACATTCAGATTAAGCGGATCGAGGAGTGCGCCAAGGCGCTCGGGATCAAGCCCACCGGCATGGTGTGCAAGGGCATGCAGGGCCTGATCGAGGAAGCCAACGAGCACATCGGTGAAGAGAAGCCGGGCCCGGTCACCGACGCGATGCTCATCGGCCTCGCCCAGAAGAACGAGCACTATGAGATCGCCAGCTACGGCACCATGCTGGAGTACGCGAAGTGCCTCGGCATCTACGACCAGGTCCAGCCGCTCAAAGAGAACATGAGCGAGGAAGAGAAGACGGACAAGCTGCTGACCGAGCTGGCTGAAACCGAGATCAACCCAGCCGCCGCTCAGGCCCCGGCCGAAGAGCCGAAGAAGGCTCCCGCTAAGAAGCCCGCTGCCAAGTCCGCCAGTGCGAGCAAGTCGACCGCCAGCAAGTCCGGCGGCGCCGTCAAAAGCAAAGTTAGCGTTCGCTAATCCTGACCCCTTGGATGGAGGCAGCTTGTAGCCTCTTTTCCTGGAATCGCACGAGCTGTCTCGTCAACGATCCAGCGCAAAAGATGCTGTAGGCTGCCTCCATCCATAAAGGGTATCCACTGCGAGGGGTGGTTGCCGTCTAACATAGAGCCATGCCAGTCGGTCGTCTCCTCCTGTGCCTGCACTCGCACATGCCGTACGTGCTCAGCCACGGCAAAAGCCCCCACGGAACCGACTGGATCAACGAGGCGACCACCGAGTGCTACCTCCCCCTCCTGCACGCGCTCGACCGGCTGAACAACGAGGGGATCAAGCCGCGCTGGACGGTCAACATGACGCCGATCCTCGCGGAACAGCTTGAAGACCCGGCGTTCAAGGACGAGTACGAGCACTACTGCCAGTCCAAGATCGACCACGCCATCGCCGACCAGAAGCGGTTCGAGCGCGAGGGGCCCCTCTGGATGCAGGGACTCGCCGCCTTCTGGCAGCGCTTCTACACCCGCTCGCTCGTGCAGTTCAAGCACCAGTGGGGCCGCAGCGTCATCGAGGGGTTCCGGTTCTTCCAAGAGCAGGGGTGCATCGAGGTCATCACCAGCGGCGCCACCCACGGCTACCAACCGCTCCTCGGCACCGACGAGTCGGCGCGCGCGCAGGTGAGGCTCGGCGTCCAGACCTACGAAAAGCACTTCGGCCGCAAGCCCCGCGGCATTTGGCTGCCCGAGTGCGCCTACCGGCCCCGCTACGACTGGAAGTCTCCCGTCAACCCGGACGAGGTCCCGTGGCAACGGATGTCGACCGACGAGATCCTGAAGGAAGAGGGGATCGAGTACTTCTTCGTCGACTCCCACATGATCCGGGGCGGTCAGCCCTTGGGCACCTACGCCGCCAACTTCCCGCAGCTCGCCGAGCTCTTCGCCCGCAGCAGCAAATACTTCACCCCGCCGGAAGAGTTTCGCAGTGAGTACGAGCACTACGTTCTGCCCACCGGCGTGACCTGCTTCGCCCGCGACCCCGAGACGACGGTCAAGGTGTGGTCCGGCGAAGCCGGCTACCCCGGCGACGCTTACTACCTAGAGTTCCACAAGCAGCTCTATCCGGGGCGGCTCCGCTACTGGCGCATCAGCGAGAACAAAGCGGACCTGGGCCAGAAGCAGCCGTACAATCCGTACGAGGCCTTCGAGCGCATCCAGAACCACGCTGCCGATCTCGTAAACGTCCTGAAAGGCACCCTCGCCCGCTACAAAGGTCTCGCCGACCGCAACGGAACCGTCGTCGCCATGTACGACACCGAGCTGTTCGGCCACTGGTGGTGGGAAGGCCCCGAGTTCCTGTACGAGCTGGGCAAAAACCTCCACGCCGACGGCGAGATCGAGATGGTCAGCGCGGGCGACGTGATCGACACCGACCCGGCCCGCCACCTCATCACCCTTCCCGAAGGCTCCTGGGGCGAGGGCGGATACCACTACATTTGGCTGAACAACGAGAACTCCTGGACTTGGGAAAAGCTCTACCCCGTCGAGCGGAAGATGCGCCAGATGGCCAAGGAGTACAACGGCGGGCCTGCCCACGAGATCGTCGTCCAAGCCGGGCGGGAGATGCTGCTGGCGGAAAGCTCCGACTGGCAGTTCCTCATCTCCACCTTCTCCGCCAAGGACTACTCGGAGATCCGCTTCACAGACCACGTCGACCGCTTCCACCGCCTAGCCGAGATCGCCGACCGCGTCCACACCGGAAGCGCGATGACGCCCGACGAGCAACTGTTCCTCCAAGAGTGCCAGCAAAAGGACGCGCCCTTTGCGGACCTGGATCTGAGCATTTGGCACGCCCAGCCGGTTGAAGCGTTAAGTAAGTAGAGTGTCTACCGTGAAACCCGCATCGTGGCCCCTGCTCGCGTTCGTGGCGATGGGGCTAGTCCCAACAGTGTCCGCCCGACTTCAAGGCTCCTCCCAGGGTCTCACGGGCAAGAAGCTTCCCCCGCTGCCCTCCTTCGTCGACATTCCGAAGGCCAACAGTGAAGGATGGAAGGCTTCGCGCATAGCGCCGGAAGCCTTCGCTCGGGCTACGGATGCGGCGATTCGCAACCTCGCGGGGTTGACTGCGGAGACTCGCACGATCCTTGACACGCACCTCGGCCGCGGCACCTCGTCCGGCACCGTCACCGTCCAGAACCCGTCCCGGTTCCGATTCGAGTACCCGTACGTCACCAAGACCCCTCGCGACTTTGAGAAGCAAATGCTTGTTGCCGATGGGGAACGCTTCGCAATGCTGACCACTGGGGGCTGGAAAAACCACTCGCCGGTCGGCGCGCGCGCCCGCCTGCTCGACCCCTCGCTTTTGGCCCAGTGGCCGTACCGATTCGGGCGCTACCTCGCTGCTGGCGTCGGCACAACGGAAGCCCCTCTCAGCCGGCTTGTCGCGGAGGCCCGACGCCCGGCGAGCGATATTGTACTGCGCACTGAGGAAACGAGCTTGAGGTCTGGCGGGCGAGTGTTCAAGATGCAGCGTCTGCTCCTCAGTCGCCGACCGAAGTCAAAGAAGCCTGCCCTTCAGATCGAGGTCGTCGTGGACGCCGACTCGAAGCTTCCACTTACTGTTCGGTCGGCCGGAAAGTTCGGCAGCCCCAAGCCCATGCGGGCTTTTTGGACTGCTCGATGGGACAAGGCGCAGACCTTCTCTCCAAAGTTGTTCTCGGTGCCCAAGAGCCTAGCAGACAGCCAGTAACGGTTTCGTGTTAGGGCCCTTCTCCGGGGCTTCATCTGGAGACGGAGATAGTGTCCTTTGTGGTATGTTCCAGATGGTTTTTTTAGGCCATCTGGCGCATTCTTCGAAGCTCACGAAAGATTTTTTCTGGGTGCGATGAATATTCCGGGGTTGGCGTAAGGACCAATACTTGCGAGATGGTTTCATCTCCAACCCCATAAATGCGATCAGTGCAGATCGTTACAATTATCATCCTTATACTTATACAACTACGCAGGAGTAGAAATTGAAGAAAGCCTTCACCCTCATTGAACTTCTCGTTGTGATCGCCATCATCGCGATCCTCGCTGCCATCCTGTTCCCCGTGTTCGCCCAGGCGAAGGAAGCGGCCAAGCGGACGCAGTCGCTCTCGAACACCAAGCAGATCGCCCTTGGCGCCCTGATGTACTCGGGCGATTCGGACGACATGTTCCCGATCGGCTGCGAAGGCACGGACTGGGGCGGAAACGCTCTCTGGACGGGCAAGACGTCCCCCTACATCAAGAGCTTCCCGATCTTCGTGTCGCCGATGGACTCCGAGGCAGGCAAGCAGATTAGGCCGGGCGGCGCGACTTGGGCCGGCATCGGTATGTCCTACGCGGCCAACTCGCTGAACGGTCCGGACTACAACTGGACGGGCGATGGCAAGAGCTCGGGCTTCGTGTTCAACGGTTTGTTCCCGTACGCTCAAGACTTCGACTTCTGGTTCCAGGGTAAGAGCAAGGCTCGTTCGACGAGCAACGTGGGCCGACCGGCGGAAACGATCATGTTCGCCGAGAAGTCGCACACGAAGTCGAAGTACCTTCCGGACTGGGCCAATGGCTGGTTCGGTGAGAAGGTCGGCGTCCGGTCGGGCTTCACCCCGAACGTGCTGTTCATGGGCTACGACTCGGGCGGCGACTGGGGCGACCACTACATCCCGGACGGCACCAAGCAGGTTACCAAGGACATGACAGGCCGCTACGGCGCTGTTGAGGCCTCGAGCAACGGCACCTCGAACTTCGCCTTCGCCGACGGCCACGCCAAGGCGATGAAGCCCGAGCGCACCAACCCGGGCGGCAAGACCAAGCAAGAGGAGAACATGTGGAACGCAAATCGACAGTAACACGTCTTGCATGCCCGCTACTGGCGGGCATGCTGCTCTGGGGCTGCGGCTCCTCGTCGCCTAGTACAGACCTGGACAAAATGCCCCGCGAGGAGGCCCAGAAGGCCTTTGCCGGGGGCGAGATGCCGGAAGAGGCTAAGCGTGCGATGGCGGAAGGAATGCGCAAGAGCGCGGAAAAGGCTCAGAAAGAGGCGGCTGCCCGCGGCCAAGGCGCCAGTGGTGGAGCCGCAGGCGGCACTGGCCAGTAGGTCAGGCCGACGACGAGAACACGGGCGGGGGCGCTCCCTTTTCGGG